>WNEY01001546.1_pt1 | contig 16381 bp, 15 predicted proteins | sample 5400531 | NCBI WGS metagenome assembly WNEY01 (sample SAMN13153338, study PRJNA577476) | soil metagenome | isolation source: 200 cm saprolite under Douglas fir tree site 1 | place: USA:California | collected 2015-04-18
TCCGACATGATCACCGCTTCCATCAGGTCGTGGGTGATCAACAGCGTGGTGATCGCCGAGGCCGCGATGGTCTGCGCGAAGCTCTTCTGCAAAATGAGCTTGGTCTGGGCGTCGAGCGCGGAGAACGGCTCGTCGAGCAGCACGATCGCCGGCTCGATCGCGAGCGTGCGCGCGAGCGCCGCGCGCTGCCGCATGCCGCCGGACATCTGATAGGGATAGCTCTGCGCGAAGTCGGAGAGCCGGCAGCGCTGCAATTCCCGCAATGCGCGCTCCCTGCGCTCGGCGCGGCTGATCGCGCGCGCCTCGAGCCCGAACTCCACGTTGTGCACGATGGTGCGCCACGGCAGCAGCAGATCCTTCTGCAGCATGAAGCCGACGGTGGGATTGGGCCCCTCGACCGGCACGCCGTTGAGCAGGATGCGCCCCTCGCTCGGGCGGTCGAGGCCGGCGACCAGGTTGAGGATCGTGCTCTTGCCGCAGCCCGACGGTCCGACCACGGCGACGAACTCGCCCAGGCGCACGTCGAGGCTCACGCGCTCGATGGCGGTGAGCGGCGACACGCCGTCGGGCGCGGTGAAGCGCTTGGTGACGGCGATAAGATCAAGCACCGATGCCGTTTTGCGCATAGGCCGCGTCCAGCGAAGCGTTGATGGTGGCGAGCTCCTGCTCCAGCACCGCGGCCGTCCACGGCCCCCTGCCGCCGGAGGGACGCTTCACGCCGCCGCGCTCGAGCGCGCCGGCGACCGCTTCGAAATCCTGCTCCCCGGTGCGAAACGCCGCCTCCAGCGCGTCGGCCAGCGCGCGCTCCTCGGCGCTGAGCGGGCGGCCGAGCGACTGGTGCATGAGCCGCGAATGCAGGTCCGTCATTCCCGACCGCTCTCTCGGTTTCCGCGTTTTGAACCTTGCGTTCGAATAAGAACAGGGTATCATGGCCGGCAGTGGAGTCAACCGCAGGCGTGCCGGCGGCCGGGATTTTCGAGGGCGATAATCTTCGAGGACAATGCCGTGGGTAGCGATGAGACCATCCTGCTGACGATCTTTCTCAAGCACGACCAGTCGAAGAACCTGGAGGGCATCCAGGGCCATCTCGCCGCCACCGGCTGGTGGGAGCGCTTCCCGCCCAAGGGCGTGGAGATCGTCAGCTGGAACGTGGTGATGGGGATCGGGCAGATCGTCACATTGCGGTTGCCGCCGCACCTGCTCAATGTCGTCAATGTCGAGATCGAGCGTTGCGCCTGGGGCGCGTTCTCGACCGAGTTCTTCCCGACCTACGATTTCGTCCCGGTGCGGGAGCGGCTGGCGCGCGAATGGCGCGAGGCGAAGCAAGAAGGCTCCTCGAAGGCGAAAGCGCGTGCCGCCGATCGGCGAGACATGTGAAGACGAGACCTGTGCAAAGCGAGATGCGAAGGAGAGCGTCGATGTCGTTCGATAGAGTTGGCCGGCGTTGGGTGTCGGCGCTGGCGGCGGCGGTTTGCGTCGCGGCCGTGGCGTGCCCCGCGCTGGCGGCGGAGAAGATCACCTATCTCCTGCCCGCCCCGCCGAGCCTGCCGGCGTTCGCGCCCTGGGTGCTGGCCAAGCACCTCGGCTATTACGCCGAAGCCGGATACGACGTAGATTTCGTGGTGGCGCGCGGCGGCGTCGACGTCGCCAAGCAGATCGGCGTCGGCAACGCGCCGATCGGCGGCGCGATCGGCGATACCCCCATCATCGTGCGCGGCAACGGCGTGCCGGTGAAGGCGGTCGGGCTGATGGGCGGCGGGGCGTTGACCGTCGTCGTCGGCCGCAAGGATCGCGGCATCGAGAAGCTCGAAGACTTGCGCGGCAAGAAGATTTCCGTGCTCGCCTTCCAGGACACGACCTATTATGCGCTGCTTGGCGCGCTCGCCGCCAAGGGCATCACCAAGAACGACGTCAACGCGCAGGCGGTCGGACCCGCCGCGGTCGCGAGCCTGGTGGTCGCCGGCACCGTCGACGCCTGCGCCTGCACGCCGGACTGGGAGATCGACGTCAAGGAAGGGGTCAAGGACACGGTATCGCTTCCCACCACCGACTATTTCCAGTCGATGTCGCAGGCGATCCTCGCCTCCGACAAGATGATCGCCGAGCGGCCCGACATGGTGCGCGGCATCGTCAAGGCCACGCTCAAGGGCATGCAATTCGTCATGAACGATCCGCAGAAGGCCGCGCTCGTCTACGTCGAGGCCTCGCCCTCGTTCAAGGGCAAGGAAGAGCTGATGAAGAAGATCCTCGCGAACTACACCGAGCGCACCTACAAGGGCCAGGCCACGCTCGGCGCGATGGACCCGCAGCGGCTCGCCAACCTGCAGCGCTTCTACAAGGCCCAAGGCTTCATCGAGGCCGAGCTGCCGGTCGCGGACCTCTACAGCAACGAGTTCATCAAGTAGCGCGGCAAGCGGGCGAATAGCGCCATGGCGGACGACAGGCAAAGGATCGACGACCTGGTCAATCGCGGATTGCTCGACCAGTGGTACGCGGTGGCGAAATCCGTGCAGGTCAAACCCGGCAAGCCGCACGCGGTCAAGGCGCTCGGTCGCAACCTCGTGCTGTGGCGCGACGCGAGCGGCGCGTTGAAATGCCTGGAAGACTATTGCCCCCATCGCGGCGCGCGGCTCTCGCGCGGCGAGGTCTTGGGCGACAACATCGCCTGCCGCTACCACGGGGTCACGCTCGACGGCTCCGGCACCATCGTGCGGGTGCCGGCGATGCCGGATTGCGCGCTCGAAGGCCGCAGTCCGGTCGAAAGCTTCCCGGTGGCCGAGGCCTGCGACGCGATTTTCGTCTATTTCGCTGGCGCCGAGCACGCCGAGCCGTTGCCGCTGACGCTGCCGGAGGAGTTCACCAGCCCGGACTGGACGTCGATCCTGTGCGTCGCGCCCTGGACCTGCAATTACCGCTACGCGCTCGACAACCTCGCCGACCCCATGCACGGCTCCTATCTGCACGCCAACTCCTTCACGCTCGCCTTCGGAGCGAAGCAGGACCAGATGCGCATCGAGCGCAACGCCACCGGCTTCGTCGTCACGCGCGTGGAGCAGCAAGGGGAGAACTTCGACTGGACCGAGATGGTGACGGAGACCGCGGCGCCCTACTGCCGGCTCGACATCCCCTACCCGGCCGCCGCCGGCCCGGGCGGACCGTTCCGCATCATCGGCTTCACCACGCCGGTCGATGAGGGAGATTGCCTCGTCTTCTTCTGGCGGCTGCGCAAGGCGTCTGGCTTGCCGCGCGAGGTCTGGCGCTTCCTCTATCGCGCGACGCTCGAAGCGCGGCACTGGCACGTGCTGGAGCAGGACCGCGAGATGCTGGAAAGCATGCCGGCGGACGCCCGCAAGCGCGAGATGCTCTATCAACACGACATCGGCGTGGCCCGCATCCGACAGGCGCTGGTCAACAAGGCCAAGGCGCAGCTCGCCGCGCACGATGCGGCCGCGACCCGGTCGGCGGGGTAGTCCGGGTCGGCGCTACGCAGCCCTGCGAGGCAGGAAGCCGAACCAGCGTCTCATGCAGGCATGGTCCTTCGCCGTTCTCGCAAGGAAGTTGTCTTTGCAGGCTTTGCGGCAGAAGCGCAGGCCCCAATGATGGTGGCAGACAAGACCGAACTTTCCACCGCAGTTTGAACAGCGATTCTCCGACTTGGTCATGGGCTCTCCTCCGGCTTGGAGGTTGGTCAAACGGCGCTTGTCAGGCGCTTCCAGTCACATAGGCAGGCCGCATTGCCGCGAGATTTCCGCCGAATTAACGTTTCGCAATGAAGTGAGCTTGGCGCTGCCCCGACGGGTCGCCAGCCATCTTGTCGATTTCTTCATCCCATAGTCTATTAAGCGCCTCGGCTCTTCAGGGCGCCTTTTCTGACGGAAATCCGCGCGGAACACGGAACACGTTGGAGGATTTCCATGCCGCAGGAGCTTCTCTTCGAGCTGGACGATGTGCGCATTACACCGCACATCGGGCAATTCGGTGGAACCTCGTATCAGATTGCGAACATCGGCAGTGTTCGTATCGTACAACTCAAAAGACTCAATCCAATAGCCATCGCCGCCTTCGTTCTAGGTCTTGCGCTGGTCGGCGGAGGAGCATTCGTCGCAAGCCGGCTGCCCGACACGAGCTTTTCAGTTGCAGCATCCGGCGTTGGCGTCGTGGTCGCGGCCTTGCTGCTGCAGCTCACCTGGCCCGGACGGGCATTTGCGCTGATACTGAAAACATCGAGCGGCGATGTACGAGCCCTCGTATCGCGCAAGAAGAAATTCGTTTTTGACGTGAAGCAGGCTCTCGAACAAGCGTTTGTGGCGCGTGCTCACTATCGGACCTAGAGGGCGGCGATGACCCAGGAAGCCAGCTTCGACTATATCGTCGTCGGCGCCGGGAGCGCCGGCTGCGTTCTCGCCAATCGCCTGACCGCCTCGGGCCGCCATCGCGTTCTGCTGCTGGAGGCGGGTGGGCACGACCGCCACATCTGGATCCACATTCCGCTCGGCTACGGCAAGCTGTTCGCCGACCGCAGGGTCAACTGGCTTTATGCCTCGGAGCCCGAGCCCGAGCTCAACAACCGGTCGATCATCCAGCCGCGGGGAAAAGTGCTGGGCGGCTCGAGCTCGATCAACGGCCTGCTCTATCTGCGCGGCCAACCGGCGGATTTCGATCATTGGCGGCAGCTCGGCAATTCCGGCTGGAGCTTCGAGGATGTCCTGCCGTACTTTCGCCGCGCCGAGGACCAGGAACGGGGCGAGGACGCGTTGCACGGGGTCGGCGGGCCGCTCGCCGTCTCCAATGTCTGCGAGCCGCATCCGCTGTGCGAGGCTTTCGTCGAATCCGCGCAGCAGGCGGGCTTCCCGCGCAACGAGGATTTCAACGGGCCGACCCAGGAGGGCGCGGGCTATTTCCAGCTCACGGTGCGCAACGGCCGCCGCTGCTCGACCGCGGTCGGCTATCTCCGGCAAGCACGCCGGCGCCCCAATCTCGCCGTCGCGACCGATGCATTGGCGAGCCGCATCCTGTTCTCGGACCGGCGAGCGGTTGGCGTCGAATATCGCCACGGGGATACGACCTGCGTCGCCCACGCGGGCCGCGAGGTCATCCTTGCCGGCGGCGCCTTCAACTCGCCGCAACTCCTGCAGCTTTCGGGGCTCGGACCGGCCGCGCTGCTGCGCTCGCTGGGCATCGACGTGGTCGCCGACATGCCGGGCGTCGGCGCCGACCTGCAGGACCACCTGCAAGTGCGCATGCAATATCGCTGCACCGAGCCGATCACCATGAACGACGTGGTCCATAGCTGGCGCCATCGCATCGGCGCCGGACTGCGCTACGTGCTGTTTCGAAAGGGACTGCTCGCCGTCGGCGCCGGCTATGCCGGCGGGTTCTTTCGCACCAGCGCGCAGGCGGCGACGCCCGACGTGCAAGTGCACTTCATCATTTTCAGCGGCGAGACGTCCGGTGCCGCGCTCCATCCGTTCCCGGGCTTCATCGCATCGGTCTGCCAATTGCGGCCGGAGAGCCGCGGCTTCGTGCGCGTCAAGTCGTCCGATCCGAAGGAGCCGCCGGCGATCCAGCCGCGATACCTCTCGAGCCCATCCGACCGCGACACGGTCGTAGCGGGCCTCAAGCTTCTGCGCCGGATCATGGGGCAGCCCCCGATGCGCCGTTACATCGCGCAAGAGCGCGCACCCGGCCCGCAGGTGACGGGCGACGAAGACCTGCTCGCATTTGCACGCGCGGCAGGAACCACGGTGTTCCATCCGACCAGCACCTGCCGCATGGGCGCCGATGCGACCGCCGTGGTCGACGAACGGCTGCGGGTGCACGGCGTGGGGCATCTGCGCGTCGTCGACGCCTCGATCATGCCAACGGTCGTCTCCGGCAACACCAATGCGGCGGTCGTCATGATCGCGGAAAAGGGCGCGGACATGATCCTGCAGGACGCGGCCGCGGCGGCACCGATCGCGATGCCGCTGCAGACATCATAAAGGCATACCGCCGAGCCTCTCGAATATCCGGTGAAACGGCTGCTCGCAGATGACATGTTTTCCGGCTCGGACGCAGCCACTGCTGCTCGGCTTGATCGGCTCGCCCGTCAAGAGCTCGGCTGCTCCTGCCATGTACGACGCGGCAGCCGAAGCGGCCGGGCTGCGTGCGCAATACCGCCTGATCGATATTTCCGGCGCCGACCAGTCCAAGCTGCGCGTCCTGATGGAAGGGGTTCGCCTCCTCGGCTTTTCCGGGGTCAACGTCACCTTCCCGTACAAGGAGGCGGTGGTTCCGCTGCTGGATTCGCTGTGCGGCGCTGCCGCCGCGATCCAAGCGGTGAATACGGTGGTCGTCCGAGACGGCAAGCTCATCGGCTACAATACCGACGCGACCGGATTTGCACGCGCTTTCTCCCACGTGCTCGGGCCGCCTGGCGACGCGCCGGTCCTGCTGATCGGCGCCGGCGGCGTCGGCCGCGCCATCGCCTTCGCAATGGCGGAGCTGGGCGTGCGCGAGCTTCGTCTCGTAGACACGGCTGCCGAGAAGGCGGCGGCACTCGCCGAACGGCTGCGCGGACGCGTGTCGGTGCGCGTTTTTGCCGATGTGCCGGAAGCGGTGCACGGCACGGGCGGCATCATCAACGCCACGCCGGTCGGCATGCTGCCGGATCGCGGCAACCCGGTGCCGCCGGAGCTCATTCACGAACCGATGTGGGTCGCCGACGCGGTCTACACGCCGCTCTGGACTCCGCTCCTGCAGGCGGCGCGGGCACGCGGCGCACGCGTGATGACCGGTCGGGAGCTCTGCATCCATCAGGCGGTCGATGCGTTTCGCCTGTTCACGGGGTGCGAGCCGTCGCATGAAAGGTTCGCGAACGCCTTCGATACCGTCATGGCGCGGCGAAACGAGTGATGCCGGCGACGGCATGCGCGCGGCGATTCATATCCGAGGTATCTGGACTCCGACGCTCCCCTGCGCGAGACTTTCCGAACAAGACTTTTCGAAAAAGCTCATCCTGGGGAGGTACCAATGACGATGCTCCGCATGCTTGCGGCCGCTCTGGCCGCTATTTTTGCGCTCGCCGCCAGCCCGGCGCAGGCCCAGCTGAAGACCCAGTGGGTCGAGTACAGCCACGGCGACACCAAGCTCAAGGCGTATATGGCCTACGACGACAAGGCGACCGGCAAACGCCCGGCCGTGCTGGTGATCCATGCGCGCGAGGGCATGACGCCGAAGACGCTCGGGCTCACCGAGCTCTGGGCCAAGCTCGGCTACGTGTCGTTCGCGGCCGACATCTTCGGCTACGGCCAGGGCGTGCTGCCGAAGGATGTCCCCGAAATGCAGGCGCAGACCGAGATCTACAGCAAGGACCGCCCGCTGATGCGCGCTCGTGCCCAGGCCGGCTACGATGCGCTGATCAAGAGCCCGATGGTCGACACGTCCAAGGTGGCGCTCATCGGCTACTGCTTCGGCGGCGCGGTCGGCGTCGAGCTCGGCTCGACCGGCGCGCCGCTCGTCGCCAACGTCTCGATCCACGGCTCGTTCCGCGACCACGCGGCAGGCTGGGCGAAGGGCGCCAAGGGCATGTTCCTGATCCTGCACGGCGCCGAGGACCAGGGCTTTCCGCTCACGACCGTCGACAAGGTGGTGCAGGAGCTGCGCGCGGAGAAGGTGCCGTTCCAGCTTGAGGTCTACAGCGGCACCGGCCACGGCTTCTCCACCCCGAAGAACAAGGCCGAGGAGCGCGCCAACGCGCAGTCGATCGCCTCGACCTCGCGCACGCTCAAGGAGCTGTTCGGCAGCTGAGCCCCCAAAGCGTGAGAGGCCCCGGCGTGAGCCGAGGCCTCTCGACGGAAAGGGCGGTGCCGGGTCTCCGCCCCAACCGTTGTCGCTCAGAGCACATTCACTTCACTGGACCGTCTCGCCGTGGAGCGCGAGATCGAGGCCCTCGCGCTCGACCTCTGGCGGCACGCGCAGGCCGACCACCAGGTCGACGACCTTGAGGATGATCAGCGAGACGACGGCGTCGTAGACGAAGACGATGACGATGCCTTCGATCTGGTTGACCACCTGCATCGGGTTGCCTTCGATCAGGCCGGCGGTGCCGCCGTACTGCTCGATCGCGAACACGCCGGTGAGCAAGGCGCCGACGATGCCGCCGACGGCGTGCACGCCGAACGCATCGAGCGCGTCATCATAGCCCAGCATGTGCTTGAGGCCGGTGCAGCCCCAGTAGCACGCGATGCCGGCGGCGGCGCCGATGGCGACCGAGCCGAGCGGGCCGACGAAGCCCGAAGCCGGGGTGATGGCGACGAGGCCCGCGACCGCCCCGGTGCAGATGCCGAGCACCGTCGGTTTGCCGCGCATCATCCACTCGACGATCATCCAGGTGAAGCCCGCAACCGCCGTGGCCATATGCGTCACCAGCATGGCCATGCCGGCCTGCATGCCCGCGGTCACGGCGGACCCGGCGTTGAAGCCGAACCAGCCGACCCACAACAGCGAGGCGCCGATGAAGGTGAGCACCACGTTGTGTGCGGGCCCCGAGTCCGTACGCTTGCCGAGCATCAGGCAGCACATCAGGCCGGCCACGCCGGAATTGATGTGCACCACCGTGCCGCCGGCGAAGTCGAGCACTTTGATCATTGCGTCCGAATTGCCGGCCGCGAGGAAGCCGTCCGGTCCCCAGACCCAGTGCGCGACCGGCGAGTAAACGAAGATCGCCCACAGGCCGATGAACCACAGCATGGCCGAGAACTTCATGCGCTCGGCGAAGGCGCCCGCGATCAGCGCCGGAGTGATGATGGCGAAGGTCAGCTGGAAGCAGATGTAGACGGTCTCGGGGATCGTCGCCGCCAGCGGATTCGGATTGCCGATGCCCGCGGAGATATCGCTCAGGATGTCCTGCAGGAAGGCGCGGTCGAGGCCCCCGATGAACGGGGTTCCTGCTCGGAATGCCAGGCTATAGGTGCAGATTAGCCAGAGGATGCTGATGAGACACGTAATGGCGAAGCTCGTCATAATCGTGTCGCCCACGTTCTTCTTGCGCACCATGCCGCCGTAGAAGAGCCCGAGGCCGGGAACGGTCATCATCAGCACGAGCGCGACCGACGTGAGCATCCAGGCGGTGTCGCCCGAGTTCGGCGTGCAATTGATCTGCATTTTGGGGTCGCAAGCCGGCGCCGGCGGTGGCGGCTCTGCGGCCGGAGCCGCTGCCGGTGCGGCGGGCGCGGCCGCAGGCGCCTGCGCGTAGGAAGCGTCGAACGTTGGCAGGCTCAGGGCAAGGCCGAGCAGAATCCCAATAGCGAGAGCGACAAGTCCCGCACGGGAGAACTTCTTGAACGTCATGGCGTAACTCCTGTCCGAAAGCGACAAAGGACGGGCGAATTAGAGCGCCGCGGAATCAGTCTCGCCGGTGCGGATGCGCACGGCGCTGTCGAGGCTGAGGACGAAGATCTTGCCGTCCCCGATCTGGCCGGTCTTGGCAGCCGTGATGATGGTGTCGATGGTCTTGTCGACCTGGTCAGTCGCCACCGCCACTTCGATCTTGATTTTCGGCAGGAAGCTCACCGCATATTCGGCGCCGCGGTAGATTTCCGTGTGGCCCTTCTGACGCCCGTACCCCTTGACCTCGGTCACGGTCATCCCTTGCACGCCGATCGCGGTGAGAGCGTCGCGAACCTCGTCGAGCTTGAAAGGCTTGATGATGGCTAAGACGATTTTCATGGGTGTAGTCCCCGGTTTGGTTTAGTCCCCACTTGGGCCCGCTCTCGCACGATGCGGGATCGGGCGGTCTCGACACGGCACCGCCGCAGGCGTCGTGCGCCCGGCTTCGGCCGGTGGCGTCCTGGATCAAAACGTCGTGGTAGTCCCGGCGCGTGATGTTGACCGATTGGAAAGTTTCGAGCTTTCCAGATCGCTCGGCGCGCATTTCCATGATCGCTGGCCACTGGCAACCTGCGGGCACGGCGACGACCTCGAAAATTGCCGTGGTCGACCCATCGTCGACCCATGGGCGGCATCAGGGGCGCCACCGGGGCGCCCCCTGAACCATGGTTCAGTCGATCCGCCATCCGGAGAGGATCAAGCTGGGCACCACCGGCTCGCCCGCCGGTTTTTTGACAACCAGCCCCACGCCCGGCTCCGAGCCTGAAAATACCACCTCGATCTTGTCCCCTTTCTTCACTTCCGCCACGCCCTGACAGACCAGAACGGCGGTGAACGCCGGGTCAGGAATGAGCTGTTCGGTATTGGAGTTGTCGACGTCCTTGCCGTTGATCCGCATCCACATCCTGACCAATCCCTTGGTCTTGCCGCCGATCTGGGCCGCCGCGACAAAGAAGAAGGCCCCGGATTCATTGACCCTCACGACGCCCTTCTCTTGCTTGATGTTTTTCGCCGCATCGGTCGAATTCATCGTGACGACCTTGGGCTTGGTATCCACCGCAAGCTGCTCATCCGTGCTCGAGGCCTGAAGGTACGACGTCGCGGAAGCGCTGCCGACCGAGGCTAAAAGCAGAGCCGACATGAAGATCGCACTAGAGATAGCTTTCATTTCTGCCTCCCACTGGGCGTTGGACTACGCGAAAAGAGTTCCGAAGGGCCGACGGGTTGGCCATTTCCGATCTGTGGATTGAAATCACGGCTTGGCGGGCTGCCCCCGGACGGGCTTGCACGAACTCAGACAAAGCCGGTTACTGCAATGGACATGCCACTTAAAGCGACGCTCTGGCGAAGGCGAAGCCGGAATTGGCGACGTGTTCCATTTCGATGATGAATCAAGGGCCAATGGAGACAATTGCGAGCACGAACTGGCGCCAATTGCCGTGAAAAAGTTGGTCCCTCCCGGGCACCTCTGCAATTTTTTCGGGCTGGCGCCCTAGAAAGAAGCACAGGCACCAGGCCGGGGGCGCCGCGGACGTTTCAGCACGCCGGTCCCTGCATGATCGCCGAACAGATTACCTACGATCAGCGGCAACGGCCGCCCGATCGCGATGCCGCGCTGTCGCTCGTGCCCGTTTCAGGGGAAGGAAGAGTGCCGAGCTCGCGGCTACGACTAGTGTGGCGGATTTGACGTTCCTACCAGTCTTGCGGCGAGTCCTTCGTAGGAACGTCAAATCCAAAGCCACACTAGAATCATAGCGAGGCTAGTGTCCCTTTGGTTCCGACGTTCGTAAAAGTGCGTGCTGCAAAGTGATACGAACGTCGGAACCGGGACACTAGTGATCTACTTGCAGCTTATTGCTACCTTGATTGCCTGCGCATGAAATGATTCTCCCATGAACAACGCCGATCTGATCGTCGCGACGCTCAAGGCGAACGGGATTGCCCGCGGCTTCGGCATCCCGAGCGGCAACGTGCTGCCGCTGATGGAGGCGATGCGCAAGGCCGGCGTCGAGTTCGTGCTCACCGCGCACGAGGGCTCGGCCGGATTTGCCGCCGACGTGAGCGGCCGGATGACCGGCGCGCCCGGGCTTTGCATCGCGACGCTAGGGCCCGGCGCCACCAACCTCGCCACCGGGGTGGGCTGCGCCTTCCTCGACCGCTCGCCGCTGCTCGCCATCACCTGCAACCTCAACAGCGATCAGCTCGGCCGGCGCATGCAGATGTGGATCGACCACCACGCGCTGTTCGCGCCGATCACCAAGGCCACGCTGGCGCTCAAGGGAGGCGCAATCGCCGACACGCTGACCCACGCCATCGCACTTGTGCTGAACGAGCCGAAAGGACCGGTGCATCTCGACCTGCCGGAGGACGTCGCGCTCGCCGCGACCAGCGAGACGGTGCCGGCGCCGGCGCGGCCGGTGAAGCTCGCCGCCGCGCCCGATGCCGCGCTCGCGCGCGCCGGCGAGCTGATCGCGGCCGCCAAGCGGCCGATCGCCGTGCTCGGCGCGAGCGCGATGCGCGTGAGCGATCCGGGCCTGTTGCGGCGCCTGATCGAGCGCCACAGCCTGCCGTTCGCCTCCACCACCATGGCCAAGGGCATGATCGACGAGGATCACCGCCTCTCGCTCGGCTGCATCGAGCGCGCGTGCCGCCAGGTCCAGCGCAAGCTCCTGCATTCCGCCGACCTGATCATCGGGCTCGGCTACGACACCGTCGAGGTCGAATACGAGGCCTGGATCGGAGAGACGCCGCTCCTGCAGATCGACATCGAGCCCGCGGACGTCGCCCCCTCGGTCGATCTCGTGCACCAGGTGAGCGGCGATCTCGACGCGTCGCTCGCCAAGCTCGCCGCGCTGCCGCCGGCTGCCAATCTATGGAGCGCAGCGCTGCTGGCCGAGCACCGCCGCGGCTTCCAGGCGGCGCTGCGCCCCGCGGGCAAATCTTTCACGGCATACGCCGCGATCGACGCAGTGCGCCGCGCGCTGCCGCGCGCCGGCATTCTCGCCTTCGACGTCGGCGCACATACCCATCAGATCGCGAGCCAATGGACGGCGCACGCCCCGAAGAGCTTCCAGATCACCAACGGCTGGTCGTCGATGGGATTCGGACTGCCGGGGGCCATCGCCGCCAAGCTCGCGCGCCCCGACTTGCCCGTCGTCTGCCTCATCGGCGACGGCTGCTTCCAGATGACCTGCGGCGAGGTCGCGACCGCCAAGCGGCTCGGCCTCGCGCTCCCGATCGTGGTGCTCGACGACCGCTGGCTGGCGCTGATCAAGGTGAAGCAGATCCGCCGCCAATTCCCGCTCTACGGCACCGAGCTGCAGGCCGAAGACTATCGCGAGCCTCCGGCGCATTATTTCGGCGTGCCCGCGGTTGCCGCCAACTCGCCCGCTGCGCTCGAAGCGGCGGTGAAGACGGCGCTGGCGGCGAAAGGCCCGACCGTGATCGAGGCGGTGGTGGACTCCGACCACTACGTGGAAACGGTTTACGACTGAGCTCAACGCGCCGGTGCCATCGGCTGATGGCCCGAGAGCTTGGCCAGCGCGGCTTGGCGCGCGGTTTCCCGGCGCATGGTGTCGGCGAGCCGTTCCGGCGTGTTGTCGGGGGGCACCGTCATGCCCAGCGCCTCCATGCGTTGGCGGAACGCCTCCGATTGCACCACCTCGTTGAGGTGCTTGTTGAGGAACGCGATGATCGGCGCCGGCGTCTTGGCGGGCGCGGCGAGGCCGACGAAGCCGCGATGGTCGAAATTGGGATAGCCCAGCTCTTCCATCGTCGGAACGTCGGGCCAGCTCGCGATCCGCTGCGGGCTTGCCACCGCGAGCGCGCGCAGCTTGCCGTCGTCCGCCAGCGGCTTGGCCTGGGAATAGTATGCGAAGACGCCATCGATGCCGCCCGCCGCGACGTTGCGCGCCGCCTCGCCGGAGCCGCGGTACGGCACGCCCACGATCTCGGTCTTGGCGAGCGAATTGAGCTGCGTCAGCGCGATGGCCGGCGAGGTGGCCGGGCCCGAAGTGCCGAAGCTGATCTTCTTCGGATCGGCCTTCGCAGCCGCCACCAGCTCGGCCAGCGACTTGTAGGGCAGCTTGGCGTCGATGATCAGAACCAATGCCGGCCCCTCGACGATCATTCCGATCATGGCGAAGTCGTCGATCGCGTTGTAGGGCACCGGGAGGTAGTGCAGGTTCTGCACATCGGCGACCGAATTGGCGAACAGCGTGTAGCCATCGGGCGCGGCGCGCACGGCAGCGGTCCCGCCCACGGTGCCCGAACCGCCGGGCTTGTTCTCCACCACGATGGTCTGGCCGATCCGCTCCTGCATCATCGCCGCGAGAATGCGCGCCGGGACGTCGGTCAAGCCGCCCGCCGCGAACGGCACGACGAACGTGATCGGCCGGCTCGGGTAGTTTTGCGCGGAGGCAACCGCAGGCCATGTCGCGCCGATGAAAAGTGCGCAAAACAAACTCAGCCGATTGATCACGTGCCACTCCTGTCCATCAATCTACATCCAACGAGCGCAGGAAGCCTTGCACAAGATGTGCCAACCTGACTCCGCATCCACCGACGCGTCGAACGCCGTGCCGACAGTCGAGGCTAGCGCATATCGAAGAAAAATGGGAAGACACGATCAACCAAGGAGGCCTGATGACCGACAAGAACGTGCCCTGCATGGTTGAGCCGCTGCTTCCGGTCGAGCTCGGCACCGGCAAGGTCAAATTCGCACAAGGCGTGAAGGCCGGCCGCTGGGTCTTCGCCACCGGACTGATGGCGCAGGACTTCGTCAACGGCATCGCGCCGGACGTTCTCTGCGAGCGTGCGCCGCATTCGGGCCTACCGAAGCGCGAGAAGGAAGCGGCGCGCATCTTCGAGAACCTCGACGCCGTGCTGCGCGCGGCCGGCACCGACCGCACCAATCTGGTGCGGACCGACCAGTACTATACGACGGTGAAGGCCGTGCCGCCCTACCAGCACGTGCGGCGGGAGTTCTTGCGCGGGCGCATCCCGCCCTCGACCTCGATCGCGCAGAAGGGCCTGCTGCTGCCGGGCGCCGACATGAACATCCAGGCCATGGCCGTCATTCCGCAGCCGGGATTCGAGGTGAAGCACCTCGAGCACGAGCAGCTCAAAGGGCGACCGACCTCCGGCTATTCGCCCGCGCTGACGGTCGGGGACTTCATCTTCATTCCCGGCATCACGTCGATGGCGTTCAACGACGAGCCGCGGCGCAACGGCGTCGCCGCGGCGGCGCTGATGGCGGAGGGCGCGCAATGGGGCGGGGAGCCGATCAAGCTCGAGACCGAGTTCATCATCACGCGCCGGATGGTGCCCTCGCTCGAGCTTGCCGGCGCGCGGCTCGAGGATATCGCGCATGCGCAGGTCTATCTCGCCGACCCACAAGACTATTCCGCCTTCAACGAGGTCTGGTCGCGGCACTTCGGCGAGACAGGACCGACGGTTTCGATCATTCCCTGCATCGAGCACGGGCTCGCGCCATACGACGGCAAGATCGAGATCAACGTGCTCGCGGTGAAGCCCGGCAGTACCGCGAGAAAGCGCCACATCGACGCCGGCGTCGCGACCGCGTTCCGCCATCAGCCGCAGGCGGTCAAGGCGGGAGACTTGCTGTTCATCTCCGCTCTCATGGCCGCCGACCGCGACGGGCTCGTGCCCGCAGCCGCCGCCGATCCGCGCCAGCCATGGTTCTCGTCACCGGCGCAGGCGCAGGCGGAATTCATCATCGGCAACATCGCGCGGCTGTGCGAAGCCGCCGGGACCTCGCTCGCCAACGTCGTGCGCGTCCTGCAGTTCCACACCGACATCCGCGAATTCTATCCGGTCTACAAGGTGTGGGAGCGGGCGCTGGGGGGCCGGCCGCTGCCGTTCTCCGCGGTCGAAGTGCCGTCCCCCCTGCCCGTTCCGGGCGCGACCGTGCTGATCGAGGCGTGGGTCTACGCGCCCTAATACGTAGCGGGGCGCAAGAACCCGGATTTCGCTCCGCTCATTCGGGCCACAAGTGCTTTCGGAAAAACTCCACCGTCAGCGCGAGCGCGCGATCCGCCTCCGGCTTGGAATAGGTCTTGCCGCCGTGACGGGCGAAGGCGTGGTCGGCGCCGGGATATTTGTGGATCGTCACCAGCGGATTGGGTGACAGCCGTCGCTCCAGGAGATCGTTCACCTCGGCCTGCACCCAGCGGTCCTTCATGGCCATGTGCAGCACGAACGGCCGATGCAGGTTCTTCGCCTCGCGGATGCGGTGCTCGATATAGGTGCCGTAATAGGCCACCACGCAGTCGATATCGGTGCGGCAGCACATCAGGTAGCAGAGCTTGCCGCCGAGGCAATAGCCGACTGCGCCGACCTTGCCGTTGCATTCCGGCAATGGCTCGAGGAAATGCCAGGTATCCTCCATGTCGCGCACGGCGAGGTCGTAGTCGAAATCGTAGTAAAGATCGAACGCCTTCTTCACGTGCTCGGGATTGTGGTCGGAAAGCTCGACCCCCGGCTCCTGCCGCCAGAACAGGTCCGGCACCAGGCAGATGAATCCGGCCTCGGCGAATTCGTGCGCGTGGGCGCGCATGGTGTCGTTGACGCCCCAGATTTCCATGATGGCGATGACGGCGCCGGCCGGCGTCCGGTCCGGGATCGCGAGGTAAGCGCCCATCTCGCCGTCGCGCAGCTTCACCCTGATGTTCTGCGTCTTCATACGGATGCCCCTGCCGGATTCGTCACCGGAAGCTTGAGCAAAGCGCGCGCATTGCCGGCGAATATCATGTCACGCCTGCCGGCCGTGATGGGAAGCGCCTCGACCGCCTTGATGGTGTTGCGGATCAAAGTGCGGCCCTGCTCGGTATCGAACGGAGCGTCAGTCGCAAACAGGCACGACGACGTGCCGAAGAACGCGTGCCCGCAGCGTGTCGCCGCCGGGTCGCCATTGAGCGCCGTGTCGGCATAGAGCATCTTGTAGTAGTCGATCGGTGCGTGCTTGAGGCCGGCCTCCTCGGCCAAGGGATTG
>WNEY01001837.1_pt1 | contig 16381 bp, 11 predicted proteins | sample 5400531 | NCBI WGS metagenome assembly WNEY01 (sample SAMN13153338, study PRJNA577476) | soil metagenome | isolation source: 200 cm saprolite under Douglas fir tree site 1 | place: USA:California | collected 2015-04-18
GAAGCCGGATTCGATCAGCACCAGCGTGAGCGCGGGAAATTTCTGGAACACGCCTTCGGCGAGGAAGCTCAGGAGCTGCGACTCGAACGCGGTCGACTGGGCGACGTAGTCCTCGACCCGATGCGCCGGCCAACCGGCCGCGGTCGGCGCATGGTGATAGGTGCTGCCGGCATGCACGCCGATCGCGAGCTCATGCCGCTCGGCGGCGGCGTAGATCGGCCAGTACAGCCGCCGCCCCAGCAGCATCTCGCCCATCGCGAACAGGAGCACCTGCACGAAGCGGCGGTCGGGAGCCTTGCGCTCGATCTCCTCGACCGCCAGCGCGGGATCGTGCGCCGGCACCACGATCGAGGCGCGCAGGCGCGGCTCGCGGTCAAGCAGCTCCGTCGTCACCCAATCGTTGAGCGCCGCGCACAGCGCCGCCGCCATGTCGGCGTTGAACAGCGCGACCGCCCCGTGCAGCACGTTGCAGATCGCAAGGCTGGTGCCGAACGGATCGAGCGCCTGGCGGCGGATCATGTCGAGGTCGCCGCCGGGCGCCCCGGAGGGCTGCCGCCAGTCCGGCCGCGCCGACAGCGGCGAGCCCGGCGGATAGCTCGTGAGCACGAAGGGGTATCGGTCGATGTGGCGGTTGGCGAGCTGGTCGCGCCAATAGTCGTCGAGATAGGGCATCAGCGCCGCGACGCTCGGCATCGCGGGATGCAGGTCGCAGTCGATGGCGCCGGGGTAGGGAATTTTCATTGCCGCTCGCGCGCGCCCGGACGATGTGGCCCGGAATATAGCCCTGCGGGAGCGCCCTTGATATGGCCGCCGCATTCGGCGGTTGCTCCACCGCTCGCGGAAAGCGATGGCCGCTCGAAGCGCGGCGAGTGTGAGGACGTTCTCTACGGCGTGCACATCGCGGGAGCCGTCTCACCCGCCCTCTCCCCGCAGGCATCCGCGATCTACGGACCCCTGGGACCAGGGCCCCAATCTACGAATCAACCGTCGATTCGAAGCTGTTGAAGAACCTCACATCTGTAGGGCGTCAGTGTTTTGCACTGATGCTCAACGGCCCGTCCTTTCACTTCCGCTGTGCCTCCGAAACCGGATGTAATTTCAGGGTCCTGGTGTCCGACGCCTTGTGCCAGGAACGGACTCATGCATTGCAGCAATCTTCGTTCCATCACTTCGTTGGCAAGCGCGAGCAGCCGATCCGGACGTCGCGCCTTTCGCGGTCCGGACCTTAATTACGAATTCGAAATTTGTCGATTGCATCACCATTAGATGGCGGTTCTGCCTCCATCCACGGCGAGCTTCGCGCCCTGGATGAAGCTAGAGCGATCAGCGGCTAATCGCTCAAGACCTTCACCCATCGCGTCGGTGCCTTCAGTGCGAGTAGGGCCAGGGCTCACCGCATTGACGCGGACACCGCTGGGGCCATATTCAGCCGTCCACACTTTCGTAAGCAGATTGATAGCGGCTTTGCTTGAGCCATAGAGGCTCATGCCGGACGCACCGTAATCCGCAACCATGGTTGAGAGATTGACGATTGCCCCTTTCCCTCTCTTCGCCATCAAGGGGGCAAGCTCGGCGACCAGAAAATAGGGAACCTTTACGTTGAGCGAATAAACCTTGTCGAATGACTCCTCGGTCGTTTCATGGGTTGGCCCGAACGGATACACTCCCGCATTATTGATCAAGATATCGACATGGCCGTTTCCAAGTTCTACCGCCCTTCTCGCAACTTGACGAGCACTCGAAGCATCCCGAAGGTCAGACGAAATGAAGTCAGCTTGCCCGCCCGCTGTTCGTATTTCGGCAATCGTCTTTTCACCGCGTTCCACATTCCGGCCTACGACTAATACATGGACGCCCAGCTGGGCCAGTTTGTTGGCCACGGCCCGGCCAATTCCACTCGTCCCTCCTGTAATAAGTGCGGTGGTAGTCATTTGCTAGGCATTCTCTGTCACCACAATTTGACGGGTCAATGTCCGAGTCGGGTCTTGGCCGTGTGAAAACCTGAGCGCTCGTCGGGAGCGTAGAAAATCTCGAAGTGATTGCGCGTGATGAGAGCCAAATCATGCTGCGCAGACGCAGCTCGATGACTGCCTTGAGAATTGCATTTTCTACATTTCGCCGATGTATGAGTTTTTCACACAGCCAGGGTCAAAAAGCGCCATGTCCGATCAGGGCGAGGCGGCGGCGCATGTCCGCTGTACCCCGATGGCGACCGAATTGGTCCGTCACGGCAATCCGCCGCTTCGTGCCAAGAGCAGACCATCCGTTGGTGGTCAGGGCGGTGGAAGGCCGAACCTCATGGACGGCTGCACGGTGAATTATTTCCCATACTGCGAGGCCCCCGGCGTGCTATCGTTTGAACGTTGACTATTTTGGCCTCAGCCGGGAACTGGATATGAGGCGGCGGGATTTCATCACCCTTCTCGGCGGCGGGGCGGTCGCATGGCCGCTCGCCGCACGCGCGCAGCAGCCTGGTCGGATACGTCGGATCGGCGTGCTTATGGGGACCGCCGAGAGCGATCCGGAAGCACAGTCGGAGAACGCGGCATTCCGACAGGGACTCCAAGACCTCGGGTGGACTGACGGCCGCGACGTCCAGATCGCGTATCGCTGGGCCGCTGGCAACGTCGATCGGATGCGAACATACGCGAGGGAGCTGATGGCACTGCAACCCGACGCAGTCCTGGCCGTTACCACCCCCGTGGTCGCCGCACTATTGCGCGAGACCCACACCATTCCGATTGTGTTCGTACGGGTCTCCGATCCAGTCGGCAGCGGCTTCGTCCCCAACCTGGCGAATCCCGGCGGCAACGTTACCGGGTTCACCAATTTCGAGCCCTCCATAGCTGGAAAGTGGCTGGAACTGCTCAAGGAGATCGCGCCCCGTGTCGCTCACGTGACCGTCCTGTTCAACCCGGCGACGGCCCCCGGTGGCGGACTGTATTTCTTGCGCTTGGTTGAGGCCGCTGCGCCATCGTTCGCGGTGAAGGTGCGCGCTGGCCGCGTTCATGACGTTGCCGAGATCGAGCGTGTCGTTGCCGCGGTCGCGGATGACCCAAACGGTGGTTTGATCAGTCTGCCGGACATCTTCCTCGCGGTCCATCGGAAGCTGACCATCGAACTGACGGCGCGCTACCGTGTACCGACAATCTATCAATACCGTTACTTCACCGCGAGTGGCGGTCTGATCTCCTACGGGCCTGATGTGACCGACCAGTACGCACGAGCGGCGGCTTACGTCGATCGCATTCTCAAGGGCGCCAAACCATCCGATCTTCCCGTGCAGGCGCCGGTCAAGTTCGAACTGGCCATCAACCTCAAGACTGCCAAGACGATCGGTCTCGACGTGCCACCGATGCTGCTCGCGCGCGCCGACAAGGTGATCGAATGAGCAAGGCGGCTTCGTTCGATATCTCCTATGGGTCATTCTCGACGGAGACAGCCGAGGCCGCCTGTCCCTGTGCTTCCGCAGTGCCTCCAACACCGGACGCAAATTCCAACGCCTTGGCCTCCGTCGCAGGGTGCCAATTCCTGACTTATGCAGGGCAGCAAATCACACGCATGGGTCAGCCTATTCGATTATCTCGTCGGCCCGGGCGAGCAGGGTCGGCGGAATGTCGAGGCCGAGTGCCTTGGCGGTCTTGGCGTTTATAACCAGCTCGAATTTGGTTGGCGCCTGCACCGGCAGGTCAGCCGCCTTCTCGCCTCTGAGAATGCGATCGACATACGAAGCGGCACGCCGGAACAGATCGGCAGAGTTAATCCCAAACGAGACGAGCCCGCCATCGGACGCGTAAAAGCGGAAGGGATAAACAGCTGGAATGCGATGACGGGCGGCGAGGCCAATGATCAAATTGCTATGTATCGAGGCAATCGGGCTGGGCGACACAATCAGACCGCCATTCGGCTCGCGCGCGAACTCTTCGACCGCATGTTCGACTTCGGCCGCATTGCTAACGGCGGCAGGGACGACCTCCACCCCGAATGAAGGCGCCGATGCGGTGATCGTCCGCAGGAATCCGGGCCATGCGGGGTGCCCGGCAAGCGACATGAACATGACTCGTCGTGTGCGCGGCGCGATCTCCTTGAGCGCTTCCAGCCATTTCCCCGCGAAGGCCATCTCGAAATGCGTGAATCCGGTGATATTCGCACCCGGTCGCGCAATGTTCATCACGACACCGAGATCGACTGGATCGGGCACCTGGACGAATACGATGGGGGTGCTGCGCGTCGTCTTTTGCAACTCGAGCGTCGGCACCGGACCATTCGCTAGGATCACGTTGGGCGATTTCCGAACGAGTTCGGCGATATCGGCCCTGACATGCTCTGCATCGCCAGGGCCCCAAATGACATCGATCCTTACGTTCCGATCGTCGATCCATCCCGCCTCCCGCAGCCCCTGACGAAACGCGGCAATGCGGGTGCGCGCATCAGGGCCGCTTTCGATCCCCATCAGCACGCCGATGAGCCGCATACCCTCGGGCTGCTGCGCGCGCGCCACGAGCGGCCATGTCAGCGCCGCGCCGCCGAGCAGTGATATGAACTCGCGTCGTTTCATTATCACCCCGTCGGCAGGCTGCAGGTCATGAATCGAGGCGGGGTGCTGCCGGCGCCTCCGGTGCTTCCGGACCGAAGGATAACACACCTCAGCACGGCAGAAGACTGCTGCACTGCGGGATTTCAAGCTGACCCTGTGTCGCTTGGGGTCAAGAGCGTCGGGGTCAGCCGAGGACGCACGTTGCCTCACTTCCGGTTCGCCTCCAAAGCGGACGTAAGTCGGGGCTTGGCGAACCGCGGCAACCAACGCGCCTACGGCGCAACGCGCAAACGATGGCAGCACACACGCCTGGATTCTGCGCCGACGGGCGTACCCAAAACAGACCCCGGCGACCTTATGTATTTGACTCTAAATTGAAAATCGGCCGCATATCTCAGACATACGAATCGCCATCCTTTTGTCCACAAAATGTCACTTGACATGTAACGCAAATCGTGTATACTGCAGCCATAATCAACAACTGCGGCTGGATCGTTGCGGCGCCCGCTGGCCCCCGTCGGCACCGGCCTGTCTGCACAGCGCTTGCAGCGCCTGTGCGGCGAAGCGGCGCCCACCTCCCTGACATCACGGCAACGCGACCTTCCCGCTCGCGCGCGGTCTCCCGCACGACGAGCAGGAAGGCGACGCCGCACGACCCGCGACGCGCGACATTGGAGGACATGCAGTGCCTTTCACCAACGAGCAGCACCGGCAACGATATGCCCGGGATCCGGGATATCGGCAGCGCAAGCTGACCGCAAACAACGTCTACCATGCCGAGCACCGCCAGCGGCTCAACCGGCGGCGGCGCGAGCTGTGGCAGGCGCAGCGCGGCAAGCGATACGGCCTCACCGCCGACGACCTCGCGCGGATGCTGAGGGAGCAGGACGGCGCCTGCGCCATCTGCAAGCGAAGACCGGCGCGGTGGCTGTGCATCGATCATTGTCACGCGACGAAAAAAGTGCGCGGGCTGCTCTGCCACAAGTGCAACGCCGCGCTCGGGTTCCTCGGTGACGATGTGGATCGGCTGCGGCGAGCAGCGGCCTATCTCGATCGTGCGCGCGGCGTCGGCGAAGCGCGACCGGGGTGCCGGGCGGAGACGGCGGTCGCCGCGGCGGGAGCGGCGTTCGCGGTCAGCGTCGCGGCGGCGGTTCAGGTCCTCGGAATGCGGGCCGAGGTCGGGCAGTTTCGGCTTGCCGGGTACGCTTCATCCTGACCCCTTCCCGCACACGCCCCGCAAGCAGAGAGAGGGACCACGCCGGGAACGCGGCGATGTCCGCGGCCCAATCGTGCAGGTGGATCGCGTGCCGGGCATTGCTAAACTCGAGGCGTGTCGCTTGAGGGAGTCGCGCATGCTCACGGGGCGATATCGGTATGCGGCCGCCGCGATCGGCCTCGTCGCCGCGCTTGCACCCGCGCTCGGCCGCGGCGAGGAGATCAGCATCCTCATGGCGCTGCCGGCGGCCACCCTGACCTTCAGCAATGCCTTCCTCGCCGAGGACGCCGGTTTCTACCGGCAGGAAGGCCTCAAGGTCGCCAACCGCACCATCGTCGGGGTCGGCGCGGTGAACGCCGTCATCTCCGGCAGCGCCGACTTCACCATGGGCACCGGGCCGGTGTTCCTGCGTGCGGCCGCGCAGGGGCAGCGCCTGCTCGCGCTCGTCAATCTCATCGACAAGCCGCTCGTCGAGCTGGTGCTGCGCAAGGACGTCGCGGCGGCGGCGGGCATCACCGACACGACGCCGTTCAGCGAGCGCGCCCGCGCGCTGCGCGGCAAGACCATCGGCATCCAGGGCGTCGGCAGCATCGTGCACGCCTGGGAGCGGCTGGTCGCCCATCGCGGCGGGCTCGACATCGAGGGGGACGTGCGCATCGCGCCGATGGATCCGCCCGGCATGCTGGCGGCGCTCGCGACCGGAACGCTCGACGGCTACGCCACCTCGCTCCCCTACACCACCGAGGCGGTGGTCAAAGGCAGCGCGGTGATGCTGGCGAGCGCGGTGCGCGACGCGCCGGATCTGCTGCCGTTCGCCTACGGGCTCGTCTACACCCGCCCCGACACCTGCGCGAAGCAGCGGGAGAAATGCGCGCGCCTGACCCGCGCGCTGATCGCCGCCAACCGGTTCATCCGCGAGAAGCCCGAGGAAGCGCTCGCGCTGCTGCGCAAGCGATTCGACAAGATGGACCCCGCCGTGCTCGCCGCGGCCTGGCCGATCGTCGCCGCCGCCCATGCCGGCGACCTCAAGGTCACGACGGCCGGCCTCGCGCATTCGCAACAGGTCAGCCTCGAGTCGAAGCTGCTCGCCCCCAAGGACGCCCTCACCAGCTTCGACGGTCTCACGACCGAGGAGTTTCTGCGGTGAGTGCTCAATTCAGGGGCTGGTTCGCCGCCTTCCACGCACCGAGGCCGCCGCGATACCAGTAGACGCCGCTGTAGCCCATCTCGATCGCGCGCAGCGCGGCGTTGTAGCCCTCCCAATGCTTGGCGTCGCGGGAGAAGAACACGATCGGCTTGGTGAACTTGCCGCCGCTCATCTTGTCGAGCGCGGTCCACACCTCGCGCTGCAGCTTGGGGTCGAGAGCTTCGCCCTGCCCCGCCTGGGGAAGCTTGTTGGCGGTCGGGATAGTGGCGTGCTGCGGATCGGTCCAGGCGTCGATGATGACGAAGGCCAAGTCATCGGGGCCGAGCTTGCCGCGCTTGAGCGCGTCGTACAGGTCCCGCGTCTTCAGCACTCTTGCGCCGGGTATCCGAGCGGGAGTCGGCCCATTCACCTCGCTCACCGGCACCGTCGAAGGCTCGACGCCACCCGACTTCGGGAGATCTTCATCGCCGTAATTGACACCGTCCTGCGGCGGCGGTCCCAAAGGCACGCCTGATTGCTCGCCGGACTGCAGATCGGCGAGTTTCTGCTCCATTTCCTTGGCACGGAGGATCTCTTCCAACAGCGCCGCCAAGGTCTGTTCGAGATCGCTTTTTGCCGGATCTCTGTCCAATGCGATCGCCAATTTATCGCCCAATGTTCGCAGGTATTCGTCCGATTTCGCCAGTGCGTCTGCCATCGACTTCTCATGCGCGAGAGACTCGCTGAGCTGCGCCGCAGTCTCCCGGAGCTGCGTGGCAATTCCCTGCTCCCGCACCAGCATCCCGATCAGGATCGCCGCCGGAATGATGATGGCGAGTGCGACCGCGCCGCCCCGCATCAGCGCGGTGCGGCGGCGGCGCCCCTGCTCGGCGCGCTGGCTCGCATCGAGGAAGGCCGTCGCCGCGCCGAAGTCGCCGCCATAGCGCTTGGCCCATTCGGTGTTCGGCTTCATCTCCTCCTTCCAGGACACCAGCGTGGCGAGCTCGCGTCCCTGCAGCAGGTCGCCGTCGGCCATGCGGTCCTTGAGCCGGCGCCAATGCTGGGCGGCACGCGCCTCCTGCTCGAGCCAGCCCGACAGCTTCCCCCATTGCCGGATCAGGCTCTCGTGGCTGATGTCGATGACGGTATCGTCATCGAGCGGCTTGGGGTTCTTCGGATCGAGCTCCGGCACCAGGAAGTTGCAGCCGGCCGCGCGGAAGGTGTCGACCACCTCGCGCACCGCCTGCCGCTCGCCGGCGAGCTTGACCAGCTCGCCGAACGGCCGCGGCCGGCGCACCGCGTCGGCCACGGTCGAGCCCGAGACGAGACCCCGGAACACGCTCTCGACCACGCCCTGCAATCCCTTGTCGGCGAGCCCCTTCAGCAGCTGATCGGCATGGGCGTTGAGCGCGCCGCTCAAGCCCCCGATCGCCTCGTAGTCGGAAAGCCGCAGCACCAGCGCGCCGGCGTCGGCCGCGCCGCGGCGCTCGCGCGCGCGCAGCCACATCCGGTTGAGGGTATATTGCAGGAGCGGCAGTTGATCGGCGCGGCGGACCAGCCGCTCGAGCTGGTCCTCGGTGCCGCTGTCGTCCCAGGGCGCGAAGCTCGCGAGATCGTTGAGCAGCCGATTGACCAGGGTCTGCTCGAGCCTGATGCCGCACACCTCCGCCGGCCGCACGATGGCGGTGCGGCACTGCGCGCGGCTCATGCGCGGGATCAGCACCATGCCGCGGCTGATCGCCTCCGCCAGCCCCTCGATCAGGGCGCAGGCGCCGAGATATTCCGAGCGCATGGTGAGCGCCACGTAGATCGGGAATTCCGGGCTGTGCGCGCTTTCGAGCAGCAGCTCGACCAGCGCCTGGGTTTCCTCGCGCCGGGCGTAATCCTGGTATCGGAACAGCTCCTCGAACTGGTCGGCGAGCAGCAGCAGGTTGCTGCCGGCGGGCAGGTTGCCGTCGCGGCACCATTCGATGACCGAGCGCGGCCCGCGCGCCAGGAAGCCGCGCAGCAGGTCGAGGTCGGCATCGCTCGGCGCCGCCGGCGCTTCGCTCCCGATCAGGGCGGCGGCGAGGTTGCGCAGCGGCGCGCTGCCCGGGCGGAAGTCCGCGATCTGCCAGCTCGATCCGGCTTTCGCCATCAGGCCGACCTCGAGCGCGTCGAGCAGCCCGGTTTTCACCACCGACGATTTGCCGGTTCCGGAGGAGCCGAGGACGGCGAGGAAACGGGTGGCCGCGAGCCGGTCCACCATCGTGTTGACGAAGTCCTCGCGGCCGAAGAAGCGGTCGCTCTCTTCGCGGCGGAACGACCGCAGCCCCGGATAGGGAGCACGCGACCCGCCCTCCACCATCACAACTGGAGCTCCCGGATGATCCTCTGCACGCGCTCGGCCGTGGCACCGTCCTGGCAGTCGATCAGCTCGAATCCGGAGACACCGACGTCCGGCTTCGCCGGCGGCGGCCCGCACAGGATGGTCTTGAGCCGCAACGGCGCCTGCCGCCGGTCCTCCAGCTTGATGAAGCGCCGAATCTGGGCACGCACCCAGGCGAGCGACGATTTTCCGTACACCAGGAGCAGGCCCCTGCAGTCGAGCAGGTTGGCTTCGAGATCCTCCTCGATCTCTTTGGCCGACGCCGAGCCGTCGTTCATCGGCACGACCGCATAGCAATTGTTGTCGTTGAGCGCCTTGAACAGGGTCTGGGCGAGCTCCTGGTCGCTGCGGTCGGCATTGATGAAGATGAAGTCGCCGCGTGCCGGCTTCGCCTCTTGCTTCTGGTTGAGGCGGCCGACCACGGTGCGGATTTCCTTCATGAATTCCTGCAGGCCCATCACCCGGACGTCGGCGCCGTCGAGCAGCTGCCGATCCCAGTTGCTCGGCGACAGCTTGTCCGGGCTGATGTCGGGGTGCCGCCACTGCAGGATCGGGATGCCCCGGCGCCGCGCAGCATCGTACTGGAACTGGGCGTAGCTCCTGGCCGGCTCACCCTCGGCGCGCAGGTCCTCCGGCTTGGGCGAGCGGGCGCGGCCGAGCAGCTGCACGAACAGGTCGGCGCGCTCGAGGTCGGCGTTGACGGACTTCGCGAACTGCGTCCCCGCTTCCGGATACTCGCCCGGCGGGGCGACCTTGAGCCCGTAATCCTCGAGATAGGCGGCGACCTTCTGCCGCTCGTCATAGACGTCGTCGGTCACCTGGGCGAGCAGCACGGTCCTCGCCGGCTCCATCGCCAGCGCGGCGGCCGGAATTTTCGCCGCGACGGCGGGCGCGGGGGCGACGCGGTCGGGCTGGGCCGGCGTCTCGGATTCCCGCTGTTGCCGCATGTCGCGCAGCAGCAGCACCAGGTGATGCGCGAGCTGCTGCACCCGCTCGTTGTAGAGGGCGGGCTGGGACGCCGACGTGAGCGGGAAATCGGTGCCGGAATCCTTGTCCTGGGTATAGAAGCGGGTGCGCTTGAGGTGCTCGATCTCGGGCGGGAAGCGGCTCGCTTCCACCGGCAGGATCTCGATGGTGACGATGCGGTTCGCCTCGCCGGACGCTTTCGCCACCGCGTGGAATGCCTTGAGCTCCTCGAGCGTCCATTCGCGCTCCGCGTAGCTCGGCGAGAACACCGCCAGGAAGATCGCCGAAGCGCGGGCGTTCTTCAGCAGCTGCTCGAGGTCGTCGTAGGCGCGCAGCCCGGCCTGGTCGAAGAAGATCTCGACGTCCTTGCCCAGCCGCCGCCGCAGCGCCGTCTCGAGGTCGCCGCGGAACCTGCTGACCCAGCGCACGTCCTGCGCGTCCGGCTCGTTGTCGACGCTGGCATAGCTGACGAAGATGTCGTTGCTGAAACCGGAAACATAGGCCATGGAACAACCGGTACCCCGCCCCTCGGGCGGCCCTCGCGGAATCGAATGACAGAGTTACATTGCTGGTTGCTCGGAAGCAACGGCGCGCCTGCAATCGAGCCCGGAAAACAAGCAATTTCGGGGCATGGCCGGGGATTTCGGGATCGCCGGTCGAGCCGATTGCGCCCTTGCGCTGGCGGAAAAAGCAAGCTTCAATTCCAATCGCCTTTTGTCTCGCGCGAAGGTCGTTCGCATGCGCCCCAGGTTCCTTCTCGTCCTCGCTCTTGCCGTCGGCACGGTGCTGCCGGCGCCGTCCTTCGCCGAACCGGCGACCGAGATGTTCAGCAAGTTCAAGCCGGCCGATCTGGCGGCGATCCTGCGCGACGCCGGATACCGCGCCGAGGTGGTGACCGAGAACAACCGATCGCGCATCCGCACCGGCATGGGCGGCTACACCGTGGTGGTCTATCTGTATTCCTGCGAGGACGACGGCACCTGCGGCTCGCTCCAATATTCGATGGGTCTCACCAAGTCGGCGAGCTACACGCTGACCATCGCCAACAAGTGGAACCAGGAGAAGCGCTACGCCAAGGCCTATCTCGACACCAACGGAAACCTCTATCTCGAATACGATCTGTCCTTCCGCGGCGGAGTGACCCGCGAGACCGTGGCCGCCGCCGCCCGCCTGTTCGACGACCTGCTCGGGGATTTCCGCACCATGCTCAGCGCCGCTCCGAAGTAACGCGGCGCCGCATGGTTGGTAGGTCGGGTTGGCGCGGCCCGAAGCCCTCGTTGCAAGCGCGGCGCCCGATCCGCGCGTAACCCGACATTTCCGTGGGTTGCCGGAGGCTGCAATGTCGGGTTACGCGCGGAACGAGGACTCGGCATGATCGTAGCGCTCCGGGCCGCGCTGACCCGACCTACCCATCATACAGACATTCCCCATGTCCCTTCCCCTCTCGGGCCTGTTCGTCGTCACGCTGGAGCAGGCGGTGGCGGCGCCGATGGCGAGCTGCCGGCTCGCCGACGCCGGCGCGCGCGTGGTCAAGGTCGAGCGCCCGGAAGGCGACTTCGCGCGCGCCTACGACCGGCTCGCGATTCCGCGCGCGGCCGGGCGGCAATCCGGCGGCGACGGCGCGCGCCCCGACGGGGAGAGCGCCTATTTCGTCTGGCTCAACCGCGGCAAGGAATCGGTCTGCCTCGATCTCACGCTGCCGCAAGACAAGACGCTGCTCGCGGCGATGCTGGCGAAAGCCGACGTGTTCGTGCAGAACCTCAAGCCCGGCGCCATCGCGCGGCTCGGCTTCCCGCTCGACGAGCTCTCCCGCCGCCATCCCCGCCTCGTCATCTGCTCGATCTCCGGCTACGGCGAGGACGGGCCCTATGCCGCCCGCAAGGCCTATGACATGCTGATCCAGGCCGAGGCCGGCGTCGCCTCGGTCACCGGCGGCCCGGAGGCGCCGGCGCGGGTCGGCGTCTCGGTCTGCGACATCGCCGCCGGCATGAATGCCTACGAGGCGATTCTGGAAGCGCTGATCGCCCGCCAGCGCTCGGGCGCCGGCGCCCTGATCTCGATCGCGATGTTCGACGCCATGGCGGACTGGATGGCGGTGCCGCTCATCCAGCACGAGGGCGGCATGCCGCCCAAGCGCATCGGCCTCGCCCACACCTCGATCGCCCCCTACGGCGTGTTCAAAACCGCCGACGGCGCCGACATCCTGATCTCGATCCAGAGCGACCGCGAGTGGCGGGTGCTGGCGGAAAAAGTGTTGGGCGACCCGGCGCTCGCCGCCGATCCGAATTTCGCCACCAACGTGGCGCGGGTTCGCCGCCGCGCCGAGACCGACGCGCGGGTGCAGGCGGCGTTCGGCGCGAGCGACGAGGCGGCGCTGACCGCGAAGCTTTTGGCCGCCGACATCGCCTTTGCCCGCGTCAACGACACCGCGCGGCTCGCCGTGCACCCGCACCTGCGGCGGATCGAGGTCGACACGCCGTCCGGGCCGGTGAGCTATCCCGCGCCCGCCGCCCGCGTCGCCGGCAAACCGCGCCGTTATGGTGCGGTGCCGGCGCTCGGCGAGCATACCGAGCGCATCCGCGCCGAATTCATGCCGCCGGACAGGTGAGCTCGCCCCGGCCGGGACACGCGATCGGGGCTCACCCCGCGCGGTTGCGCAGGACGATGCAGGCGCCGCCGGCGCGGCGGATGCGTTGGCATAGGCCCTCGGCGGCGCCGCGGGTCTCGGCGCCGACCCGCACCTGGTAGAAGGGGCTGGTGCCGCGGCTGCGCAGCACCGAGCTCAAGAGCATGGGATCGAGCCCGGACAGCACCGCGGCATAACGGTCGGCTATGGCGGCATAAGCTTCCAGCGCGCGCTCGCGCGAGAAGCCGGCGGCGAGCTCGACGCCCCACGGGCTGCCGGCGCCGAGGTTCACCCGCTCCTCGAGCTTCGCCACGAAGGTGTTGGGCGCGCGGTGGATGAGTGCGGTCAGCGTCGCGCAATCGGGACTAGCCGGCGGCTCGCGCTCGCCGCCTTTCGCCCACTCGTCGACCGCAATCCCGGTGATGGCGAGGACATAGTGCCGGGTCTCCGCCGGCAGCGGCCGGCTCCCCGCCAGGAACTCCCGCAGGCGGTGCGGACCGGCATTGTAGGCGGCGGCCGCGAGCCCGAGATTGCCGAACTCCTTGCGCAGCTCGCGCAGGAATTCCGCCGATTTCGGCAGCGCCTCGACCGGGTCGAACGGGTCGAGCACGCCGCGTTCCGCCGCCGTTCTCGGCATGAACTGGGCGATGCCCCGCGCCCGCTCACCGCTCCTCGTTCGCGGACCGACTGCGTCAGGTCGAAACCGGCTCTCCTGCCAGATCACGCGGGCGAAGAACTCGAGCGGCAGATCGTGCGCGCGCGCCGCCGCCTCGATCATCAGGCAGACGGAGTCCTTGAGATCGGCACCGCCGGCGGCCGGCTCGGCACGGGCGGACGAGCCGCCGGGGCAGGTGCAGAGCCATATGCAGGAGATCAGCGCAGTGATCGCCGAGCGCGCCATGTGGAATCGCCATCGATCGAGCGCCACGGAGCATAGCAGCCCCGCCGACCGCAGCGAAGCCGCGCGCGCCGCGAGCTATGTCGGTGCGGCTCTTGCCGTTGCAGCTTTGAAATTTCGGCGAGCGTGAGCTGCTTCATCCTCGCGGACCGAGACCGACGCCATGCTCACGCGCATGCGACAAAAAAAATTCGGCGGCGTACTGCATCCGTACCACCAAGCGAAACAAATCTGTGTTAGATTGCGATTCATCAGTGAGTACCGGTCTGTGGGAGAGTGAGCGTGGCTGAGTTCACTGCGCTCGAGCGTGCGTTGATTCGAAAAAGCCATCGCGGCAAGGCCTGGATCACGCCGCCGCCCGAGCAGAACGGCAAGAAGCGCGGCGACAAGACGCGCGGTCGCAAGAAGATCGCCAAAGAAAAATTCTCCGACGGCGCCGTTGCCGAGAAGAAACCTGTCGGCAGCCGCAGCACCGAGCCTTGGCGCTCCGCCGATCGGCTGCCATCCGGCGAGCGCCTCGACGAAAAGCCTTTCCCTGACCGGCTCTTGGCCGCGCAGCACGACTTCGCCGATCACGCCGCGCCCGAGCCGGCGCTGCCCGAGCCCGCCGAGCGCCGCGCCGCCGCGGATCGCCGCCGCCTGATCATCCGCCACGGCCTCCTCGCCTCGGCGCTGGCGCTCACCGTCGGCTGCGCCGGCGGCCTCGCCTGTGCGCGCTACGAGCTGTCCCATAACGAGGCATTGCTCGACCGCACTCTCGCCGGCGCGACCGCGCTCACGCACAAGGCGGTGGCGGTGTCGCGCCAGTTCGGCGCGTTGCACGGCGTCTCGACGCGGCTGCTGGCCGGGGCCGAGCAGCTCGTCTACGAACTCGCCGAGCTCGGCGGCGAGACCCCGCATCTGCGCTTCCGCAAGGCCGCGATGCTGATCGAGTTCGCGCGCAACTACGCCGCCCTCGGCGCCGGCGAGCTGCAGCGCTCGCGCGCGGTCGAGGCGGAAGGGCTGATGCAGCGGCTCGCCGCCGAGGCCTCCAGCAACGCCGCCTGGCTGAGCGACCTGTCCGCCACCTACGACGATCTCGGCGACGTAATGCAGTCGATGGGCCGGCTCAACGAGGCCTACGCGAGCTACCGCGCCAGCGCCGCGATCGCCGAGCGCATCGCCGCCGATCCCCGCAACGGCGGCGCCCCGCGCGACCTGATCGTGAGCTACATCAAGATCGGCAACGCCGCGCTCGAGCGCGGCGCGCTCGAGGAGGCGCTGGCGAGCTACCAGGTCGGCCTCGCGGTCGGCGAGCGGCTCGCCGCCGACGAATGGGGCAATGGGCGCTGGCGCTACGGCGTGGTGATCGCGCACCAGAAGATCGGCGACGCGCTGCGCCTGCAGGGCGAGCTCGAGGCGGCGCTCGCGAGCTACCAGACGAGCCGCGCCATCGCCGAGCAGCTCATCGCCGCCGACGCCGGCCATGCCGACTGGCGGCGCGCGCTGGCGGCGGCGCACGTCAAGATCGGCGACGTGCTCGCCTTGCAGGACAGGCCGGAGGAGGCGCTGGCGAGCTACCGGGTCAGCCACGCCATGGCCGAGCGCTTCGCCGAGGACGATCCCGGCAATCCCGATTGGCAGCACGAGCTCGGCGTCGGCCACGAGCGGCTCGGCTCGGTCAAGGAGGCGCAGGGCGACCTCGCCGGCGCGCTCAAGGAATACCGCTCGAGCCTGGCGATCGCCGCGCGGCTTGCCGCCGCCGATCCCGACCGCGCCGGCTGGCAGCGCGACCTCGGGCTGATGCACGAGCGTATCGGCGACGTGCGGCGCGCGCTCGGCGACGTCGCCGGGGCGCTGGCCGAGTACGAGGCGCAGCGCGCCATCGTCACCCGCCTCGCCGCCGCCGCGCCCGGCCATGCCGGCTGGCAGTACGACCTCGGCGCCAGCCATGCCCGCATGGGCGCGGGGCTCGAGGCGCGCGGCGATTTCTACGGCGCGCTCGCGGAATACGAGGCCAATCTCGCGATCGTCGCCCGCTTCGCCGCCGCCGATCCCGACAATGCCGGCTGGCGCCGGGACCTGGCGGTGAGCCACGGCAAGCTCGCCGGCACTTATCATCGCCTGGGCCAGGTCAGCCGCGCGCTCGCCGAGCTCGACACCGCGCGCACGATCATGGCGGCGCTGGCCGCGGGCGCCCCCGATTTCGCGCCCTGGACCCACGATCTCAAGGCGCTCGACGCCCGCATCGCCGCGCTCGCGGGCCGCGCGCCGGTCCGCCTCGTGACCGCCGCGCCGTGCGCCTGCCCCGAGGCTGCCGGCGCGACTGCCGCCACGCGGAGCTTGCCGGCCCTGCGCACCAGCGACCTGCGCGAGCGCCCGCTCCCGCCCGCCGCCCCAAAAGCGGAGAACTGACGCTTATCCTCTCGTGTCCCGGGCGAGTGTAGCGAGCGCTCTTGCGCGAGCCCTCGGGTCCGCGTTTCGCGCGGCCCGAGGGTAAACTCCACGAGACACCGATCTCGGGTTTACCCGAGATCGGCACTTAAATCGCCACTTAAAGTGTGCGCAGGTCGGGTAAACCGACCTGCGTGGACCCAGCGCAAGACTCGCGAAGCGCATCATTGGACTCGCGCCGCACGCCGGGACGCGCCGTGTCGCCCTGGGT
>WNEY01001547.1_pt1 | contig 16380 bp, 15 predicted proteins | sample 5400531 | NCBI WGS metagenome assembly WNEY01 (sample SAMN13153338, study PRJNA577476) | soil metagenome | isolation source: 200 cm saprolite under Douglas fir tree site 1 | place: USA:California | collected 2015-04-18
GAGAACCGTTGCGATCGCGCCTTTCATCGCCGCGCTGGCGGGCGCGCTCGCACTTTTTATCGCCGCTTTCGCGCTTTCGCGCTCAGCGCTGGCGGAAGACTGGCCGGCGCGCCCGGTCACGCTGATCGTGCCGTTCGCCGCCGGCGGCACCACCGACATCGTCGCGCGCATCATCTCGCAGCCGCTGTCGGCGCGGCTCGGCCAATCCGTCATCATCGAAAATCTCGGCGGCGCCGGCGGCACGCTCGGCGCCAACCAAGCCGCCAAGGCCACGGCCGACGGCTACACGATCTTCATGGCCACCGTCGCGCACACCATGGCGCCCGGCATTTACAAATCGCTGCCCTACGATTTCGAGAAGGACTTCGCGCCGATCACCGTGGTCGCCTCGGTGCCGAACATCGTGATCGTGCATCCCACCGTGCCGGCGAAAACGGTCGGCGAATTGCTCGCCTACATCCGCGCCAATCCCGGCAAGGTGAACTACGGCTCGGCCGGCATCGGCTCGACCGAGCACATGTCGGGCGAACTGTTCGCCGCGATGGCCGATCTCAAGATCGTGCACGTGCCCTACAAGGGCGGCGCGCCGATGATGGCCGACCTGATCGCCGGCCACATCGAATTGGCGATCGAGACGAGCGGCTCGGCGAGCCCGCATATCAAGGCCGGCGGCGTGCGGGCGCTCGCCGTCAGCACCGCCAAGCGCTCGCCCGCTTTTCCCGATCTGCCGACGCTCGCCGAGGCGGGCCTCACCGGTTACGACGTGACGACCTGGTACGGCATGCTGGTTCCGGGCAGCACGCCGGCGCCGATTCGCGACCGGCTTTACAAGGAGATGAGCGAGATTTTGCGCTCGCCGGACATCGCGGCGCGGCTGCGCGACATCGGCGCCGATCCCGGCGGCGAGCCGCCGGCCGAGTTCGCGGCCTTCATCAAGAACGAGACGGAGAAATGGATCAAGGTCGCCAAGGGCGCCCATATCAGCGTCGATTGACGCGCCGGGAATAACGCGGTGCTCCCTGCTTCGAGCGACGTGATCGTCATCGGCGGCGGCAATGCCGCACTCTGCGCGGCGCTCGCCGCCGCCGAGCACGGCGCCTCGGTGCTGGTGCTGGAGCGCGCGCCGGAGGCGGAATCGGGCGGCAACAGCCGCTTCACGGCGGGCGCCTTTCGCTGCGTCTATGACGGCGTCGAGGATTTGAAGGCGCTGATGCCGGATCTTTCGGCTGCGGAAATCGCCGGCGCCGATTTCGGCAGCTACCCGGAAGAAAAATTCTTCGACGACATGGGCCGCGTGACCGAATACCGCACCGACCCGGATCTGTGCGAGCTGTTGGTGAAGAAGAGCAAGGAGACGATGCGGTGGATGCGCGCGAACGGAATCCGCTTCGCGCCGATCTTCGGGCGACAGGCGTTCAAGGTCGGCGGCAAGTTCAAGTTCTGGGGCGGGTTGACGGTGGAGACGTGGGGCGGCGGCCCCGGCCTGATCGATGGATTGACCTCGGCCGCGAAGAAGCGGGGAATTACCATCGCCTATGAGGCGCGCGCGCTGTCGCTGATTTCCGGCGACGACGGGATCACGGGCGTGCGCGTCCGTCACCGCGGCCGCAGCGCGGACGTCGCCGCCAAAAGCGTGGTGCTCGCCGCCGGCGGCTTTCAAGCCAACAGCGAATGGCGCACGCGCTATCTGGGGCCCGGCTGGGATCTCGCCAAGGTGCGCGGCACCCGCTTCAACACCGGCGACGGCATCCAAATGGCGCTCGACGTCGGCGCCATGGCTTTCGGCAACTGGTCGGGCTGCCACGCGGTCGGCTGGGACCGCAACGCGCCCGAGTTCGGCGATCTCGCGGTCGGCGACGGCTTCCAGAAGCACTCCTATCCGTTCGGCATCATGCTCAACGCCAACGGCGAGCGCTTCGTCGACGAGGGGGCGGATTTTCGCAATTACACCTACGCCAAATACGGCCGCGTGATCCTGGCGCAGCCGGGCCAGTTCGCCTGGCAGGTCTTCGACCACAAGGTGCTGCATCTCCTGCGCGACGAGTACCGCATCAAGCGGGTGACGAAAGTGCGCGCCGACACGCTCGAGGATTTGGTGCGCAAACTCGACGACGTGGATGCCGAACGGGCGCTGGCGACGATCAAGGCTTATAACGCGGCCGTGCGGCGCGACGTGGCGTTCGATCCCAACGTCAAGGATGGCCGCTCGACCGCGGGGCTCGCGATCGCGAAATCGAACTGGGCGAATACGATCGACGAGCCGCCGTTCGAGGCCTACGCCGTCACCTGCGGCGTCACCTTCACCTTCGGCGGGCTCAAGATTGACCGCGAGGCCCGCGTCATCGATTCCGACGGAAGGCCGATCGCCGGCCTTTACGCCGCGGGCGAGCTCGTGGGCGGGCTCTTCTACTTTAATTATCCCGGCGGCACCGGCCTTATGGCGGGCGCGGTGTTCGGGAAAATCGCCGGTGATTCGGCCGCCAAAAAAGCGGCGCCGCGCCTGGAGGCAAAGGCAAGCGGCCGGAATTGGTGAGTTTTCATGGTTTGCGAAATGTTAATTTATGACGGCCATCGTTCCGCTTGAGGCGAGAGTTCGTGTTCTCGCTCGGGGTCAAACGTGGGACGAATTGCGCGGCTGTCGGCGGGCATTGCGCTCGCAATGCTCGCTTTCTTTCCGGCGGCGCTCGTGGCGCAAACGCCCGGTCCGCCGTCATACGGCCAGGGAAATCCTCCGCCGGCGCCGCTCGAAATCGAGATCGGCACCCGCTACTGGAACTCCTCCGGCAAGTCGAAAAAGACGCTCTATGACCAGAGCGGCGCGCTCTTGATCTCGCGGCTGACCTGGACGGGGCAAACCGGCCACAGCGGCGAAGGATATTTCAACATCAAGGACGCGGGCGTGTTCGTGAAGAGCTATTTCGGCGTCGGTATTCTCGCCGGCGGCAATTTGCAGGACGAGGATTTTCCGCCGGTCATCGTGCCCTATTCGTCGACCAACAGCCAAGCCAAGGATGGCCATCTCAGCTACGCGAGCATGGATCTCGGCTACTATCTCATGGACACGGCGGCGGCGAAGCTCGGCCCGTTCGTCGGCTATCACTTCTACGGCGAGAAGCTGAACGCCTTCGGCTGCACCCAGACCGCGAGCCACCCCGGGATTTGCGTGCCGAGCATCGACAGTTCCATTCGCGTCATTACGGAAAAGGACAATTGGTACTCGCTTCGCGTCGGCATCGCGGCAGAAGTCATGATCACGCCGGAGCTCAAGCTCAGCGGCGACGCGGCGTATCTGCCTTATGTGAAAATGTCGGGCTCGGACAGGCACTGGCTTCGCCCCGATTTCTCCGGCCCGATACCCGAAACCGCGCACGGCACCGGCATGCAGTTCGAAGGCGTGCTGAGCTATAACTTCAATGAGTATCTCAGCCTCGGCGTCGGCGGCCGCTATTGGCGCATGGATGCGCCGCATGGCCAGGCGCATTTCGATGAAGTGACCCTCGGCGGTGCGGCGCAGGTGATCAAATTCGAGACCAACCGCTTCGGCGCCTTCGTGCAGCTCGGCCTCAAATATTAATTAGTTGCGCGTGTACGATCCGTCAGAAGGTCATAAAGCCTGGGCGCGTGGGCGGCGCGCGCCGGCAAGCTTCCAACCAGCGGCGGCAATTGTTCTCGGCTTCTGAAATTGCGCCGCTCTTTTGTTGCGCAAGCGCGCATTGATGGATCCACCCCTCTTCCTGCTGGACGTGTACGGCCTGCTGGGCGCTCTGGCAGGGTGGAACGATGGTGGCGAAGGCGGGCGCGGCGCAGAGCGCGGCGAAAACCGCGATGATTAGCGAGCGCGTCATTTGGCTCCTTTCCCTCTCCCACAAGGGGAGAGGGGAAGTACAGACTCAGCGCGCGATGCGCTTGGCAACCTCTTCGAGCATCACCTCGGTGGCGCCGCCGCCGATTGTCTGCACGCGCGCGTCGCGGCTCATGCGCTCGATCGCACTCTCGCGCATGAAGCCCATGCCGCCGTGGAATTGCACGCAGGCATACATCACCTCGTTGACGAGCTCGCCGCAATAAGCCTTCGCCATCGAGACTTCCTTCACCGCGTCGAATCCTCTCGCGTCGAGCCAGGCGGCGTGATGGACGAGCTGGCGGCCGGCCTCGACCTTCGCGGCGAGCATCGCGAGCCGCGCCCGGATCGCCTGCTTGTCCCACAGTGGCGCGCCGAAGGCCCGGCGGTCGCGCACCCAGTCGAGCGTGATCTCCAACGCCGCCTCCGCCTCGCCGGTCGCCATCGCGGCGATCATCGTGCGCTCGTTCTGGAAATTCTTCATGATCGAATAGAAGCCGTGGCCTTCCTCGCCGAGGATATTTTCGGCCGGCACGCGGCAATCCTCGAATATGAGCTCGGCGGTGTCGGACGAGCGCCAGCCGTGCTTGTCGAGCGCGCGGCCGACGCGGAAGCCGGGCGTGCCCTTCTCGACGAGAATCATCGACACGCTTTGCGAGGGCTTGGCGCCGGGATCGGTGCGCGCGGCGACGCAATAGAGATCGCCGTAGACGCCGTTGGTGATGAACATCTTCGTGCCGTTCAAGACGTAGTGATCGCCGTCGCGCCGCGCGGTGGTGCGGATGCCCTTGACGTCGGAACCGGCGCCCGGCTCGGTGACGGCGACCGCGACGATCTTCTTGCCGGCGACGATGTCGGGCATGAAGCGGTCCTTCTGCGCCTTGGAGCCGGTGTTGAAGATGTGGACCGAAGCCATGTCGGTGTGCACGAGCACGGTGATGGCAACGCCGGAGAAGGTCGAGCGGCCGAGTTCCTCGGCGAGCACCACCGAGCCGAGCGTGTTCATTTCCGAACCGCCATATTCGGCGGGATAGCGGATGCCGAGAAAGCCGAGCGCGCCCATCTTGCGCAGCACCTCGCGCGGGGTGAAGCCTTGCTCCTCCCAGGCGAGCGCGTGCGGCTTGATCTCTTCCTCCACGAAGCGGCGCACCTGCGCGCGCAGCATTTCGTGCTCCTCGCTGAAATAGGCGGAGCGGGTGGCGGGTTTGGCCTGGTCGAGCATGGAGGGGATTGTGCGGCAAGCCGGCTTGTTCTTCAATTCGATTGTGAACGAGGGGAGCCGTCATGAAATCGGTCCGCGCCGCCGTCGTGCAGAATTCCGCCGTCGTCTTCAACCGCGAGGCGACGCTCGAAAAGGCGGCGCGGCTCGTGAAAGACGCCAAAGGCGAGGGCGCCGAGCTCGTGGTGTTTCCCGAGGCGTTCGTGTCGGCCTATCCGAAGGGGCTCGATTTCGGCGCGGTGATCGGCAGCCGCACGCCGGCCGGGCGCGAGGATTTTCGCCGCTATTTCGAAAGCGCCCTCGACGTGCCGGGGCCGGCGGTGCAGTTTCTCGAGCAGGTCGCGGGCGACCACGGCGTTCATCTCGTCATCGGCGTGATCGAGCGCGACGGCGGCACGCTCTATTGCACGGTGCTGTTCTTCTCCCCGCAAGGCAAATACCTCGGCAAGCACCGCAAGCTGATGCCGACCGCCTCGGAGCGGCTGGTGTGGGGCTTCGGCGACGGCTCGACGCTGCCGGTATTCGACACGCCGCTCGGCCGGCTCGGCTCGGTCATCTGCTGGGAAAATTACATGCCGCTCCTGCGCACGGCGATGTACGCCAAGGGCATCCAGCTCTATTGCGCGCCGACGGCGGACGACCGCGATACCTGGCTCGCCACCATGCAGCACATCGCGCTCGAAGGGCGCTGCTTCGTGCTTTCGGCCTGTCAGTTTCTCCTGCGCGGCGACTGCCCCGACGATTACGACGCGGCGCAAGGCAACGACCGCGACACGGTGTTGATGCGGGGCGGCAGCTGTATCGTCAGTCCGCTGGGAAAAGTGCTCGCCGGGCCGGTGTTCAACCAGAGCCAGATATTGGTCGCCGACCTCGACATGGACGAGATCACGCGCGGCAAGTATGATTTCGACGCCACCGGCCATTACGCGCGGCCGGACGTGTTTCAGCTCCACGTCAACGAGCGGCCGGCTCTCCCGGTGGTGTTCGAAGGGCCGGCGAAAGGCTAGGGTACGAACGCATCAACACGCCGCGCGACCGATCCGCGTCACAGCAGGGAGACCGTAACATGCCCATCACCGTTAGCCTTTATCTGATCGGCGTCTGGTTTTGCGTGGGCTTTTTCACCGGCGCCGGATGGGCGATTGCGGCGTGGCTTGTCGGCCGCCTTCTCTCCCGCTTCTGAGCGCGAGCGCCAATCGATTAGCAATAACGCGGCTGGCGGGGTAAAATAACGGCGCTTACCCCACACAAGGAATCCGCATGAGCGCCGCTGCAAACAAACAATTGATGCAACAAGTCTTTGCCGAACTGGCGAAAGGGAACGGCAAACCCTTCGTCGACGCCATGGCCGACGACTTTTGCTGGACCATCACCGGCACCACGCCGTGGTCCAAAACCTATGACGGCAAACAAACCGTGCTCAACGATCTCATGCAGCCGCTGTTTTCCCAGTTCGCGGATCGATACACCAACACGGCGCAGCGCTTCATTGCCGAAGACGATTACGTGGTGGTCGAATGCCGCGGCCGCGTCACGACGAAAGCGGGCAAGCCCTACAACAACGCGTATTGTTACGTGTGCCGGATGGCCGGCGGCAAAATGCGCGAGCTGACCGAGTATCTGGATACAGAGCTCGTTGCGACGGCGCTGGCAGACCCCGCCTGATGCGAGCTTCGGCCGTGCTGGGCCGACGGCAGGGGCGGTTTTTGCTTGACCCGTCTTTGGCGTTATCAGGAGCGTTATTGAAAACCGTTTTCGACCTGCGTAAAGGTCGAGTTCAGTTTGGTCCCGATGCCCTGCACCGCCACCAGGATTACAATCGAAATACTTCCCGCAATCAGCGCGTATTCGATGGCCGTGGCGCCGGATTCGTCACGAAAGAAATTACACAGCCTGACCATCTGCCCCTCCCAGGAGTCGCAGGACGAATAATGGCATCCTCTGTTTATACCTACGTTTCCAGGCAAGTTAAATTTTAAAGAATTAAAGATCGTTGGTGTTAGCCACCGTAGCCGAGACGCGATCAGGCCGATCGGCCGCTAACGGCGCGGTGCTGATCCACTCCGCTAAAGGGGCGTTAACGCGGACGGTGAACTTGGGCCTCTCACATTGAAGAAAAAGAAATTGATCCCGAGCATTCTCTCCGCTTGCCAATTTGCCCCGCGGCTTTGGGCGTCGGGAGATGAATATGGGTCGCCGCGCTAGAACGGATATTCACCAGGCGGTTGGCGGCACCGCTTCGGCGCTGCGGCGCGCGTTAAAGGCGACGATCAGCGCTTCCTCCAGCGTGAGCAGTCGAAACCTGCTCCTTCGGTTTCGACGCGATCAATCCGGCAGCTATCTGATCATGTCGGCCTTGCTGATGCCGGTGCTCGTCGGATCCGCGGCGCTCGGCACCGAAGTTGGTCTTTGGCTCTATTTGCATCAGAGAATGCAGGGCGCGGCCGATTTGGGGGCGGTGAGCGCCGCCCTCGCCTACAGCAATAACCATAGCAGCAATTTGACGTTGGAGGCCGGAGCTGTAACGGCGTCCTATAATTTTGTCGCCGACGTGAACAATGTCGCCGTGACCGTGAACCGGCCGCCGCTATCGGGAAATTATACAGGGACACCGGGAGCGGTCGAGGTCATCGTGCAGCAGCCGCAGGCCCCGCTGCTGACGGCGCTGTGGAGCTCGGCGCCGGTCAGCATATCGGCCCGTGCGGTCGCGGTCAGTAATACGGATGGACTGGGTTGCGTGCTTGCCCTGGACAACAATGCGAGCGGCGCCATCACCTCGCAGGGCAATTCCAAGGTTAATCTAAGAGGTTGCAGCCTGTTCGATGATTCGGCCAACGCAACCGCGCTCACGAACGGCGGCTCGGCCACAATTACCGCGCTCTCGGTCGGCGTGGTGGGCGGCGTTTCAGGAACATCGGGCATTACGACAACGCAGGGCATCACGACCGGCATGTCAGCGGTGAGCGATCCCTATGCCAGTGTTTCAATGCCATCGTTTTCCGGGTGCAGCCACACGAACTTCACCGCCCATACGACGGTGACGATCGATCCGGGGGTCTATTGCGGCGGAATCGGTCTCAACGCGAATGCCAACGTCACGCTAAACCCGGGCATCTATTATCTCGATCAGGGCAGCCTCAGCGTGAACGGTGGCGCGGTCATGAGCGGCGATGGAGTGACCCTCGTATTCACTTCGAGCAGCGGCAGTAATTATGCGACCGCAACGATCAATGGCGGCGCTAGCGTCAACTTGAGCGCGCCAACGTCGGGTCCGATGGCGGGCATCGTGATGTACGGCGACCGCAATATGCCGGTCGGCACCGCGTTCAAATTCAATGGCGGGGCGTCACAAACCCTTCACGGCGCGATCTACTTCCCCAAAGGCTCGGTTTCGTTTGCCGGAGGAGCCAATACCGGCGAGGGCTGCATGCAACTCGTCGCCGACACCATCACCTTTACCGGCGATTCAAACTTCGCCATCAACTGTAGCGGCTCTGGAACGAAGCCGATCGCGACGGCAGCGGTCACGCTGGTCGAATAAAGCGCACGATGGCCATGGGATATCTTTTCAGCAAACGGGCTGCCTCAGCGGTGCGGCAGGCGCTTTGCCGATTCATCAGCAACAAAGACGAGGCCATTCGCGGCGTCGCCTCCATTGAGCTCGCCATCATCGCGCCGGTTCTCCTCCTCGTTATGATCTGCACTTTGGACTTGGGCGTGGGCGTTTATCGCAACATGCAGGTGCAGAATGCGGCTCAGGCCGGTGCCCAGTACGCTATCGCGCATGGATTCCAAGCGACCTTAATTTCAAGCGCGGTCGCGAACGCGACCAGCTTTTCGGGGATCAGCGCCAATCCGGCGCCGAACCAATTTTGCGGATGCGCCGCCAGCACGGGCGTCACGAATGCGGCCTGTGGTTCAAATTGCCCAGGAGGATTACTGGCCGCTACGTATGTCACGGTATCAGCACAAGGCACATACAACACACTCTTCCCATATCCCGTCATTCCCAACAGCTTCACGTTCACGGCGCAGCCGACGGTACGCATCCCATGAGACCGGCTCGGTTCTGCAGCGATGAGCGAGGCACGACAGTTCTCGAGTTCGCGCTCACGGTGCCCATTTTTTTCACGTTGCTCTTCGGGGTGGTCGGGGGCGGACTGTTGCTGTGGATGCAACTCGGGTTGCAACATGGCGCCGAAATGGCTGCGCGCTGCGCCAGCGTTAATGCAACTGTTTGCGGAAGCGTAAGCAGCATTCAAAGTTACGCGGCGAGCAAGACCTTTGGGCTCAATCCATCGCCCTCGGTCTTCAGCGTCACTACGCCAGCGTGCGGAAAACAGGTCAGCGCCAGCTACTCCTTTCAATTCATTACGAGCTATCTCGGCATGCCGTCTCTCATCCTCGATGCAAGGTCCTGTTTCCCGACGTGACAAAGTTGGTTGTGAGAGGCGATTGCAGATCGGGCGCGTGGCGGATTTCTTGTCGGCGCTGCCGCAACGGCAAACCGAGAAAAGCTTCACGTCAACGAGCGGGCGGCGGTTCCGGTCATTTCATAGTCGCTTCTGCAGCGAAGAGATAACGCGCTTCGGAAGATTTGGTGTCGCGACGTGCCGTGAGGCTCTGTTATTGCTTAAATAAATGCGGTGCTTCGAACTCGCGCTTCACCGCCGCAATCTCGATCAGGGTAGGCAGGCCCGCCTCATTGCCGAGGTGTTGGATCTTGTAAGCGGATGCCGCTTGCGCGAAGCGGAAATGCTCCTCCCAACTCTTCGCCGGATTGGCGAGGTAGGAATAAATATAGGCGCCGTGGAGGACATCTCCGGCCCCGCTGGTATCGAGAACTCGCTCGGACGGCACGGCAAGCGCAGGAAGCGCCCGAACAACGCCCGTCTCGTCGTACCAAATTAGGCCTCGCTCTCCGAGCGTCACGCCGCCGATCCGGCAGCCCCGGCTCTTGAGATAATCAAGCATTGCCGGCGGTTCATGCCCCATCTGCTGGCATAGGCGCTCAGCCACGATCGCCACGTCAATGAAGCGGAGTAGTTCGTGCGTGTTCGACCGCAGGCCTCCGCCGTCGAGGGAAGTGAGGATTCCCGCATCGCGGCAGAGCTTGGCGTAATAAATAGCGGCATCCGACTGATGTCCGTCGAGATGAAGCGCGCGGCAATCCGAGAGATCGAGAATCGGGAATGGAACAAGATAGTTGTCGTCACGACAGCGTACGATCGCCCGCTTGCCATCGTTCGGCATGATGAATGACAACGATGACGTTGCAACCTTTCTGGCGTGGATCGAGATCCCATACTTAATCGCCATGTCCAGAAACATGCGACCGAGCCAGTCATCGGCGACGGTTGCAAGCAAGTCCGGCAGAATTCCCAACTTCGCGCAGCAGAACGCCGCCGTGACCGCGTTTCCGCCGAAGGAGACGGCGTAGGCCGACGCCACATGCTTCTCGTCGCCGGTCGGCATCCGGTCGGTGAGAAACGTGACGTCGATATAAGTCTGTCCAATGAAGAGTGTCTGCATGATCTTTAGCTTTTATGAAGCGCGGCGAGCTTGCGTCGCAGCCCCTCGAGCACCGCATATACGCCGGGCGGAAACACACCGTCGTAACGTGCTTCAAGGTGCGCGATCTCTGACCGCAGCCGCGCAATGCGAATCTCATTGGATGTCAAAGCACGCATTGATCATTCCGTCCTAAACATGGGTTCAATGAGCCAAGTGGCCTAGGACTTCCATTAGCTGGCAACGGCCTCCATCAATGCCGCAATCCTTATCGTCGCGAAATTTGAAAACGTGTCTGATATCGCATAGGGCAGGATGATCTGATCGCCGTGGCGCAATGCGCCGCAGGTGTAGACGACATTCGGCACATAACCCTCGCGGTTCGACGGTTCAGGATGAATGATAGGCTCGCGCGAGCGGGCGAGAATTTTCGATGGGTCCTTTTTGTCCAATAGAACGGCTCCGATCGAATATTTCCGGATTGGGCCCACGCCGTGCGTCAGCAGTAGCCAGCAATCGTCGAGCTCGATCGGCGATCCACAGTTCCCAATCTGGACGAATTCCCACGGATACTCGGGCTGCAGGATCGATTGACCGCCGTCCCATGTGTAAAGGTCGTCGGAGTAGATGAGATAGAGATTCTCATTATCCTGCCGTCCGATCATCGCATAGCGCCCGTCGATTTTCCGAGGAAATAAAGCCATGCCTTTATTGCGCGCCGCCGATCCGGCGAGCGGAGTCATGCGGAAAGTTTGAAAATCAGTCGTTTCAAGCAACTCCGATCGGATCGCCCTGCCGCTATAAGCCGTGTAGGTCGCGTAAAATATCGTTTTTCCATTGTCGTGGAATTCCACGAATCGAGCATCCTCGATCCCGTTTGATTGAGCGTCCGTCATCGGGAAGATGACCCTCTCGCTGAGTTCTTCGTCAGGCTTAAAGATCACCTCGATCTCGTCGCCATTCGACCTGGACGACCGGCTTTTAATTTTTGGAACGGATGCAAGGCGCGCCGTCGGATCGACGGCTACGCTTCCGTCGGCGGTTATGCTGCCTGATCGAAACGTCAGCGATGAAATATGGCCTTCGCCGATGGCGCGAAGGCTTAGGATGAACCGGCAGCCATTCTCCGGTGCGCCCGATTGATCGGGGTGGCGGACGATGCTCGGATTGAATAAAGCCGAGGCTTCGAATGAATATTCGTTGAGGAAGTACGCGCCGATCAGTCGGCGTTGCGTCTGGTCCAATTCTGCATGTGGTTCGAATGCCTCCTCCATCTCCTGGGCGCGGGTCTCGAAAATTTCGAGAAGATTTCTGTGACGGCCTTCAAAATTTTCAAGCACGTCGCTGAGCTGCTGCGACGCGGCTTCCGCGTTCAGCCGGAGTACCCTGCCGACGATATGGTTCGCTCGAATCCGGTCGGTTGGGTTCAGATCGCGGGGTTCAATCGCCGGCTTGAAGGGCCTGACGACGACCCTCGCCGGATCCGGGCGCAGATATAAGATCTGGCGATTCAAGAATTGGGATTGAGACAAAGTTGCCCCCTGAGATCGTCCGCGCTGCGATCGATTGGTTTGCGATGTTGCGCACCGGTTTGGATGCGGGCGCCGTTCGATCGATTGCAGCAGCGCGCTTGAATTGCCGAATCTCTACAAGACCAAGAAGATACGACAGCACTGATTCGGCACCCATATTTTCATTGGATCGATCCGGATGGAGCCCGTCGGAACAGCCGCCCGTCTCAGGATCAATTAGCGTCAGATGTAGATCGTTTTCGCCTTGAAACCAACCGAACGCGCGCATCGCTCCTGATGCCCATTCCGAGCTGCTTTCGGCTCGCGAAGCCGCAAGACAGGCGGCAATCGTTGCCGCGGCCTCGACGGGCTGTTGATCAAATGCTGCGGGATTCTGACGCGGCTTCCAGAAACTGCCGGTCCCCACGGGTCTGAAGTACCCCGAAGAAGTGGTCTGAAGCGACATCAGCCAGCGTAATGATCGCAGGCCGGTGTCGATATACGAGGCATTGCGCGTCGCGAGGCCCGTTTGGATCAGCGCCTGCGGCAGGCGGGCATTGTCATAGGCGAGTGAATCTTCGAACCAAAGCCAGTCTTTGGTTTGCGTCGCAGAGAATAGCGCGACGAGCCTGTCGGCCAATAGTTCGCGCATGCGGCTCGCCGGCAAGTCGTCGCGGGCCAGCACACAATAGGCGTCGAGTCCCAGAAGGGTGAAAGCCCATGCCCTTGGAGAGGAGAATTTCTCGACGGCCGGGAGGGCCGTTTTGAAGAGCGCCGCCGCCCATCTGCGGCGAGATGGATCGGCATCTCTGCGTGCGCAGTCGCCCAGAGACCAAAGCGTCCTGCCATGACTATCCTCTGATCCCTGATCTTCCAGCCATCGACGCTCATAGCTCATAAAATTTCGGAACCGGCGCGTGTCCGGGTTCCACGCGTGTTGGATAAACGCGGCAAATCGTCCAGTGACGGTCTCCGATAGTCGCGCTTCGCCGGAGTTGAAAAGCGCGTTCGCAAACAGAAGCGCGCGCGCATTGTCGTCAACGCAGTAACCATGAGCGCGGTCCGCGACCGAATGGATGGCGTGTTGGAGCATGCCCGTACCGTCGCAGAGCGATAGAAAATGACCGACCCGGACCTCCGGAATCGTCGGCGCAGCGCTCCCCACGACGATCGGGTTGGCGACAAGCGAAATTTCGGGGCGGGGAGGTTTGCGCTTAGCCTCTAAGACCGCAAAATAACGCTTCGCCGTTTGCGCCCAGGTCATCGATCGGCTTGCTGCGTAAGCGCGTTTGCACATTGAAAGACGGCGGACATCATTCGTGAGCAGACCCGCAATCTCTCGGCTGATGGCCTCGGCGTCGCCGAAGGGAACCAAAATGCCGAGTCCGTCACGCAAGAGCTCCTTGGCGTGCCAGTAAGGGGTCGATACGACCGCTTTTCCAAGTCCGAAACTGTAGGCCAGTGTGCCCGATGTCATCTGGGCTTCGTTGAGATAAGGCGTCACATAGACATCGCACATGGAAATGAAGTCGAGCAGCGTGGCCCGCTCGACAAATTTGTTGAAGAAGACGACATGGTTCTCAACGCCAAGCTGTTGCGCGCGCGCCGTTAGACTTTCGCGGTAGGCTTCGCCTTGCGTTCGAACCAGGTTCGGATGGGTTGCGCCGAGGACGACGTAGATCGCGTCCGGGCAGGCCTTAATGATTCCCGGCATGGCATCGATCACATTCTCGATGCCTTTGTTCGGCGAAAGGAGGCCGAATGTGAGAATAATTGTCTTTCCGCCAAAGCCGAGTTTTACTTTGGCGTCCTGCGTCTCGAGAAACGGAAAATCAGGTATTCCATGCGGGATGAGCTCGATCTTGCGATCGGGCACGTCATAAACGGAACGGAGGATTTCGCGGCCTTTTTCCGACATGACGACAAGTTTTGCCGAATAGCCGTTGATCTGACGCAGCACCTGGCGCTGAATGGGAGTCGGATTGGTGAGTATGGTGTGAAGCGTCGTAACGATCGGCATTTCGAGGCGCGACAAGAGTTGGATAATATTGCCCCCGGCTTCACCGCCAAAAATTCCGTACTCATGCTGAAGGGAGACAACGTCGAAGTCTCCTTTGTTTAAGAATTCCGCGGCCTGAATATAGTCGTCGATTTTTTCGCCGTGAATCTGGAAGCGCACCGCCGGCGGATAATCATAGCTGCTTCCGGCATCGGTCATCGCCACGACGCAACTCTCCAAGTGGGGTTCGGCGACCGAGACCGCCGAATGAAGATCCTGCGTAAAGGTGGCAATTCCGCACAGGCGCGGAAGATAATTGCCGATGAAAGCCATGCGCCGAATGTCTCTCATCTAGTCGTTTCCATGCAGGTAGGGGCTGGGAGCATCTCTGATCGAGCAAGCAAAGAAGGCGCCTGTATCGCTTTCGGTTGGCTTGCGTCCGTTTCGCCTGGGTGCTTCGCTCGCTGAAGCAATTGGGATGCCGGACTGTCTCCGGTGTACGCCACAAGACCCGACATGCCGGCGGTGCCGGTGTTGATAGGAACGACGTCGGACTGCGCGAAAACTGCATCGCCCGCGACGACGTCAAACGCAGCGGTGCGAGCGCTGCCGCTGAGAACAAGGAGCCAAGTCTCCCGATTTGCTTCCAGCCGCCATCCGGAGTTTGGCGGTAAATTGATCTTTTCGAACGTGAAATGCGGACAAGAAACGAGAAGCGTCCGTTCGTCAGAAATCGGTTTCGGCTGTATCCGGAATTCCGCCGGTCCGGCGTTCGCGACGGCTATTGCGCGTTCGACGTGAAGTTCGCGCGAGCGGGCGTAATCGAACAACCGAAAAGTGGCGTCGCTGCGCTGTTGGAGTTCGGCAATGACGAGCCCTGCGCCAATTGCGTGTATCGTGCCGGCCGGCACATAAATGACATCGCCTGGCGACACGGCATTCCACTCGACAAGATCTGCGATCGAGCCGTCATCAACTGCCGCAGATAATTGCTGCGGGGTCATGCGTCGTTTCAGCCCGAGCGCGATCTTGGCTTCAGGGGCAGCGCTGAGGACGTACCAAACTTCGGATTTTCCTCTCGGCAGGCCGATCGAATGCGCAAACGCATCGTCGGGATGAACTTGAATTGAGAGCGGCTGGCTCGTGAATAGCAGCTTAAGCAGGAGAGAAGGATCGGTGAGAGATTTCTCAGCCCGCTCGTACCAGATTTCACCGATGGCGTTGCCGTCGCGAATTGCATTGTTCCAAGGTCGCAGATCGTCGACGCCCCAGGGCTTTGGTAAGGCATGCGCGCGCGCATGTTCAATCGTCATACCCTTACCTTCTGTTCGATCACGACGACGTATTTGTTGATAAAATGCAGCGGCTAATCTCCGAACTACCGGCGCTGGCCGCGCGCGGAGCGTGGTTAATTTCTATTTCGACTTGCCGAGACAGGAATGTTCGCGATCTCCGCTTGCCCTTCTCTCGCGAAGGAAGGACGCCGCGGGCGGTATCGAAGTAACCGATCGTTTTGTCGCTTGGAGTCGGACGCTTGGAAGACGTCTCGGCAGCAACGATGATGCGCTCTTTTCCGCTCAGAGTCGAGGAATATAATGTCGAAAACGGGCACGCATTGTGCGCCCGAGAAATTTTTTACGCGGGAAATTTATGTAGGAACGTTTTCGTACAAAACAAGGGTCTGACGCGTAAGATTATTTTCGCGCGGTCTCGTTTCGGGGTCACAGAAGCGGAAGTGGCGGCATGTCCGGAGTGACACCGCTCACTCCCATGAGGCGACAATTCACTGCAGCTTCGCGAGCGCGGCGCAAAGTCCCGCGAGGCTTTCGAGATTGTGCACGGGGAGCATGTCGTCGACATGCGGCAGCATCGCGCGGATGCCGCGCGCCCGCGGCTCGAAGCCCGCGTAGCGCAGGAGCGGATTGAGCCAGATCAGCCGGCGCGCGCTCTTGTGCAGGCGGTCGATCTCGCGCGCGAGCGACCCCCCGTCCTCGCGCTCGAGGCCGTCGGTGATCAGGAGCACGGTGGCGCCTTGCGCCAGCACCCGGCGCGACCAGTCCTTGTTGAAGGCGCGGAGCGACGACGAGATCCAGGTGCCGCCGGACCAGTCCTTCGCCGCGGCGGAAGAGGCGGCGAGCGCGGCATCGGGATCGCGGCGCCGCAGCGCGCGCGTAACGTTGGTGAGCCGCGTGCCGAACAGAAAGGTGGAGACGCGCCCACGTGCCTCAGTGAGCGCGTGCAGAAAGTGGAGCGCGACGCGGGAGTAATCGCTCATCGAGCCGGATATATCGAGGAGCGC
>WNEY01001549.1_pt1 | contig 16360 bp, 10 predicted proteins | sample 5400531 | NCBI WGS metagenome assembly WNEY01 (sample SAMN13153338, study PRJNA577476) | soil metagenome | isolation source: 200 cm saprolite under Douglas fir tree site 1 | place: USA:California | collected 2015-04-18
CCGCGATCCGCCTGCTCGCTGCCACGCTTGCGCTCGGTCTCGGCGCAAGCGCGGCCGTCGCGGAACCGGCAAAGACGCTGCGCGAGCAGCTGGTCGGGACGTGGGCCTTCGTCATCGCCGAGATCACGACCGCCGACGGCCGCAAGACGCTTCCATTCGGCGACAAGCCGAAGGGCATGCTCATCTTCACCGCGGACCGTCATTTCTCGCAGGTGCACGTCGCCGGCGATCTTCCCAAGATCGCGTCGAGCAATCGCCTGGCCGGCACGGCCGAGGACAACAGGGCGATCGTGCACGGAAGCCTCGCGCTGTTCGGCACCTACACCGTCGACGAGGACAAGAAGGCGCTCACCTTCCACATCGACGCAAGCACCTTCCCCAATTTGCAAGGCGCGGCGCAGACACGGACCATCGACCTCCTCACCGCCGACGAATTCCGAAACACCAATCCCGCGGCGTCGCGGGACGTCCCGGCGGTCGCCACGAACGTCTATCGACGCGCGAAATAGTGCGCGTGGAACATCAAGGAGGAAACAGCGTGTCCGACAGCGTCGATGCCGAGCCCAGGCTGCTCATCCCGGGCCTCGAGCCGTTCTACCGCTTCGTCATCCCGCTCGCCTGGCCGGTGATCCGCATCGCGGTGGGCTGGAATCTGCTGGTGCACGGCTGGGGCAAGGTGAGCCGCGGGCCGTCCGCTTACATCCGCCCGTTCATGGAGATGGGCTTCGATCCGGCGATGCCGTGGATTTGGGGCGGATTGATCATCGAATTCGTGGGCGGCATCGCGCTCATCCTCGGCCTGTTCACGCGCTTCTTCGCGGCGGCCGCCGCCGTCGAGCTGCTGATCATCACGGTGCTCTACTGGAAGACCGGGTTCTCCTGGCTCAACCGCGGCTATGAATACACTTTACTTTGGGGCCTGGTTTGCTTCGCCATCGCGCTGCGCGGCGCGCGCCGACGAGCCGGTTCAGGCGAGTGTCCGGCGCGCGCACTTAATAGAGTGGCCGCGCTGGCCGCTCGCTTCGCTCGCCAGCGCGGCGGCGGTCCCTATTCGGTCGACCGCAAGCTCGGCGTGCAGCTATAGCGCGGGCCATCGGTTGTCGGAGGCGCTTCATGTTCTTGCGAAATGGCTGGTACGCGGCGATCTGGTCGAACGACCTGCAGGCGCGCCCGGTCGGGCGAGTCTTTCTCGACGAGAAGGTGGTCCTGTTCCGCAACGCGTCGGGGCAGGTCGCCGCGCTGGAAGACCGCTGCTGCCACCGCGCCGCGCCGCTGTCGAAGGGCGAGCTGGCCGGCGACTACCTCATGTGCGGCTATCATGGGCTGAAATTCGACGTCGGCGGCAACTGCGTCGAGGTGCCGGGGCAGAGCATGATCCCGCGCGGCGCCAGGGTCAGGAGCTACCCGGTCCGCGAGAAATGGGGCGTGGTCTGGATCTGGATGGGGGATCAGGCCAAGGCCGACGAGGCGACGATTCCGGACCTCTACTGGCTCGCCGACCCGAAATGGACGGCGACGCCCGGTTACATCCACCTGCAATCGAACTATCAGTTCCTCGTCGACAACCTGCTCGATCTCACCCACGTGACCTACGTCCACAAGAACACGCTGGCCGGCGATCCGCGCGAAGCGACGACGCCGACCAAGACCGAGCGCCTGCCGGACGGCGTGCGGGTCGGCCGCTGGATGCTCGATTTCGTGCCGCCGCCGCTGTTCGCCAAGGCCGGCAATTTCACCGGCAACGTCGACCGCTGGCAGTTCGTCACCTGGAAGCCGCCGTCGACGGTCTACCTCGACGTCGGCTGCGCCAAGGCGGGAACCGGCGCACCGCAGGGCGACCGCAGCCAGGGCATCTCGATCTGGTCGAGCCACCTGATCACGCCCGAGACGGAACGTTCGAGCCACTACATGTTCTGCTTCGCGCGCGACTTCCGCGTCGGCGACGCCGAGATGTCGAGGCTGCTCTACGAGGGCTCGAAGGCGACGTTTCTGGAGGATGCCGACATGCTCGAAGCCGTGCAGGGCAACCGCAACGGCGGCTCGCTCGACGGCCTGATCGACATCGGCGCCGACGCCGCGCAGCTGCAGGCCCGGCGGATGCTGGCGCAGATGATCGAGGCCGAGGCGGCCTGACTTCAGCGCACCGACAGCCTCGCCGGTGCCCTCGTGTCGGCGGCGCCGCGGCTCTCCGCGGGCTCGCGTCCGGCCTGGACGGCCCGCTCGTCGCCCGCAACCCCGCTGGTCTTGGCGGTGTCGTCGAGGAAGAACGGCTTGGCAAAATGGAAGCCTTGCGCATAGCGGATGCGCGTGGCGCCTTGCAGATAGGCGAGCTCCTCGAAGGTTTCGACGCCTTCGGCCACCACCGACATCCCGAGCGCAAAGCTCACCGATTCGATCGCCTTGAGAATGCTCTGGCTGCGCGGGCGCTGGTGGATTGCCGTAATGAACGAGCGATCGATCTTGATCTCGTCGGCCGTGATGTCCGCCAGCACCGACAAGGAGGAATAGCCGGTGCCGAAGTCGTCGATCGACACGCGCACCCCGATGTCGCGCAGCATCGGCAGCACCTGCATCTGAAACTGGTTCTTGGCGATGAACGCATCCTCGGTGACTTCCACGATGAAGCGCTCGGCGCAGCCGCTCGCTTTCAGTGTCTCGGCGAAGGAGCGCATGAAATTCAGATCGCCGGCCTGCTTCGCAGCGACGTTGATCGCGATCGTCTTGCCCGGCCCGAAGGCTTCGTCGAGCACGTCGATCGACCTGATCGCTTCCTCCAGCACGAAATGGGTGATCGGATCGATCAAGCCCAGCTCGGTGGCCAGCCCGATGAACGCGCTGGGCGGCTGAATCTCGGTCTCGTCGTCCAGCCAGCGGATCAGCGTTTCGAAGCCCACGACCTCCTGGCTGCGAATATCGACCTTCGGCTGGAAGGCGCAGGAGAACTGGCGGTCGCGGATGGCCAGGCGCAATCGCTGCTCCAGCTCCATGCGCGCGGTGACGCTCTCGCCCATCTTGCGGTCGAAAAATGCGGCGGCGCCTTTGGCGCCGCTCTTGGCGCGATACATGGCGCTGTCGGCATTTCGTCGCAGCTCTTCGTAGTTGCTGCCGTGCTCGGGATAGACGCTGACGCCGATCGAGGCCGACGTGAAGACCTCGAAGCCCTCGATGTAGAACGGCTGCTTGAGTTTCTCCAGCAGGCCCTCGATTGCCGAATAGATGTGCTCGTCGCTTTCGACCGGATCGACCAGCAGGACGAATTCGTCGCCGCTGATGCGCGCGAGTATGTCCGTCCCGCGAACGATATCGGCGATGCGGCGCGCGACCTTCACGAGCAGGGCGTCGCCGATCGCGTGACTGTAGTAGTCGTTGATGTGCTTGAAATTGTCGAGGTCGATGAACGCCAGCGCGAAGTGCTCGCTGCTGCCTTTGGACTGGAGAACGCTTTCGACGTATTCCTGCAGCATCGCCCGGTTGGCCAAGCCGGTCAAATCATCGGAATAGGCGCGTCGCGCCAACTCTGTTTCGATCTGCTTGCGCGCCGTGATGTCGAGCGAGGTCGACAGCAGCAATCTTTGCTCCAGCACGCGTACCGATTTGCGCGACGTCAGCCAGGTGCGCTCTCCGGCCGGACCGTCGAGGCGCTCCTCGACGTCGATCAACTCGCCCTCCGCCGGCGGATCGGCGGGCCGTCGATCGATCGATCCATCGGCCGCAACGTCGAGCCTCGCCGCCGCGGCATCATTGACCAGGATGAGACGGCCATCCTCGTCCTGCACCGTCAGCCCGACCGGAAGCAGCCCGACGATTCCCTTGAGCAGCTCGCTGTTTTGCCGTGCTGCGCGTTCGCGCACGAGCAACTCCTCCACTTGACGGCGCAACCCATCGACCTCGGCTTCCACGGCCTCGGCATCCCGGCCGGCAGGCGCGTGGGACGCGAGCCCTGCAAGCCGCTGCGCCATGGCGACGTCGGCCTCGTCGAACTCCGCTTCGCCGATGGCTCGCAGCAGGATGAGAACGCCGCGCCGGCCGCGCACGCGGATCGGAAGCGAGAGGGCGGGCTGCGTCGGCGAGATCGCATCATCCGCGAGAACGGGACGCGATGTCCACGGCCGGCCCGCCAGCGCTGGCGGCAATGCGGCGACGCAACGCAAATCCTCGCCGTCGGCTTCCAGGATCGCCGCTTGGTCGAAGGCGACCAGGCCGCGGAACGATTCGAACAGCGCGGGGAAGGGATCGCCGTCGTGCTCGGGATCCAGCAATGCCTTCAATGCGTGCAGGGACTCGTCGACCTGAGCCATTTCAGCACGCGGGCGCCCGTCTTGCCGCAGTCACGCGCGCGAGTGGGGAAACCATTTCCATTACGCCGTCCTACAGGCAGAGGAGCGAATCGAGGGGCGCCTGCTCCGTCTGTCGCGCGCCGATCAGGTCTCGGGCAGTCGGCTGGACTTCGCCGGCGCCTGGAAGGCTCTGGCGACGTCGAGTCGATCCGATAGCGGCCGTTTGAGCAGGGTCGGTCGGTTGGGATCGCGATCGGGAGCGTGCGCCGGCTGGAGCGGCGCGGCGGCGACTTGGTCCAGGGACCTAGCGTCATCGAAATTGCCGTTCTGGCTGGCAGAGGCCCCGCGCCAACGCTTGAGCACGGTGGTGAAGAACTCCTCGTTGATGCCGGCGACGAAGTCGGCGCCGGCGCCGCTCACGATGTCGCTCTTCGGAATGAGGTGCGCCGGCAACTGCTTCAATTTCACCCGCGTCGGCAGCGCCACGCCTTCGCCGAAGGCGAAGACCTCGCCGGTGCCGAGCGACGGCAGGAAGTCGAGCAGGTTTGCGGCGGCGTCGGAAACCGCCGATCGCAGGATCGCCTGATCGCGGTCGTTGGTCATGCGCATCACGAACAGCGTGCTGCATTGGGACAGGATGGTGGCGTCGAGCTCGGCTGGTCGCTGACTCACCAGGCCCAGGAAGATGCCGTGCTTGCGGCCCTCCTTCGCGATGCGGGAGATCGACCTGCGGGTCGGGCCGAAGCCGACGCCGCGGTCCGCCGACACGTAGCGGTGCGCCTCCTCGCATACCAGCAGGAGCGGCGCGGCGCCCTCGCTCCACAGGCCCAAGTCGAAAGCCAGGCGGCAGATCACGGATACGACAGCGTCCACCACTTCCGAAGGGAAGCCGGCGAGCTGCATGATGGTGATCGGTTTGCCGTTTGGCGGCAGCCGGAACAGCTGGCTCAACACCTCCGTCATGGTGTCGCCGCCGACGTTGGCGTTTTCGAACATGAAGGAGTATCGCGGGTCGTTGCAGACGGTCTCGATGCGGCTGATCAGCCGATGATGGGTCATCCGTGACGAGCGATTCTCGAGCTTTCCCATTCGCTCGTCGAGCAGTCCGACCAAGTCGGCCAGACGATAGGGCACCGGCGTGTCGACCGAGTAGCCGACCGACCTCTGGTCGCCGCGCCGCATGATCGAGCGGTCCGCTGTGCCCCGATACTGGTGGTAATTGGCCTTGGCCCGCGGGATCAACTCGGAGAGGATATCGACCTCGTCTTCGGTGCCGGGTCGCGCCCCGAACAGGACGTCGACGATCTCCTCGAAATTGAATAGCCAGAACGGCAGCCGCAGATTGCGTGGATCGAGCACGAGCGCCTTGTCGCCGAAGGGCCGGCCGTACTCGTTGTGGGCATCGAGCACGAAGATCCGCACGTCGGGCCGGGTCCGCAGCACTTCCTGCAGCATGAGGACGACGCCGCTCGACTTGCCGACGCCGGTGGTGCCGAGCACCGCGAAATGCTTGCTGAGCATGTCGTCGACGTCGACATAGGCGCCGATCGTGCTGTCCTGCTGCAAGTGGCCGATTTCGATCACGGACGTGCTGGAAACGTTGAAAACGAGCCGCAGCTCGCGGGCGCCGACGGCCGATACCGGGTCGCCGATGGCTGGATATTCGGTCACGCCGCGCTGGAACTGCGCTTGCGCCGTTATCGGCTGCTTGATCTCTCCGACCAGATCGAGATCGGCGGTCGAATGAAAGCCGTGGTCCTTTGCCGGCGCGGGCGCTTCGATCGATACCTTGGTGATCACCCCAATGAGCAGCGAGTGACCCGCCCGGATGCCGAGAAACTTGCCCACGGTGCAGCGGGCCTTGGTCGCGTCCGGTGATGGCGAGGTCGAGAGCCCGACGGTCGCCTGCGAGCCGCGGACGGAAACGACGTGCCCGATCGGCTGCCCGGCCGCCAATGAAAGCTCGTCCTGACTGGGCGCCCGGCCGGCGTTCAACATCGACCCCTCGGGAGAGCAAAAAGGAAATAACAGCTCCGCGATGTTCTTATGGCGTTAGGTATTAGTGGCGGCTAAATCGAACTGGTTAATTATGAGGTATCTCGTGCGGGATCATGATTAACGTCTAAATAATGCGGAGATCTTCGCGTCGGCCGATTATCAATCATGCTCGGCGCGCATGAGAAACCCGCTGAAACGACCATCGGCCGGAACCAAGTCCGATCAAAATCAGTTAACGACGCAGGAGCACGGGGGAAATCATCGCGAGCTCGGCGCACCGGCATGCCGGATCCCGTCCGGGATTGCGGCGGCACCCTTCACCCCGTCACGGCGCCCTGTAGACCATCGCCTGCTTGGCCTGCTCGACGATGCTCGTCGGCGTGGCGTAGATCCTCTCGGCGAGCGCCTGGAGCTCCTCGCCCGAGATCGGATCGACGATGAGCCCGATCTTCTCGGCCTCGGCGAGCAGTTCCTTGTCCCGCATCGCCGCCATGAACGCCGCGCGCAGCGCCGTCACCCGCTCCGCCGGCACGCCGGGCGACACCATATAGGGGCGGCCGAACGTCTCCGAGCTGTAGATCAGCTCCATCACCTTGCGGTTCTCCGGCGTCTTGGCGAAGTCGACGGCGAGCGGCACGCCCATCTTGTTGATGGCCGGGTTGCCTTTGTCGTGCTCCTGGACGAGGACGCGGATGAAGCCCGATTTGAGCCAGTCCGGATGCTGCGCCTGCAGGCTCGACCAACTGAAGCCGCACAGCCCCTTCACCTCGTCCTTTTCGATGGCAAGCATGATCTCGCGGGTGCCGGGATAGCCGCTGACCAGGCGAATCCTGGTGCCGGTCATGTTGTTGAGCATCGCCGGATAGTCCCGCGTCGAGGTTCCGGGCTGGCTCGCGCCGATGATCAGCTCCTGGGTGAGCAGATCCTTGAAGGATTTCACCGGCGCGTCGGCGCGGGCGATGCAGACGTAGTGGTCGATGGTGGCCGAGCCGAGATGGACGAATTTCGTCGCGTCGTGCCGTAGCCGCTTGGTGTCGCCGAGCAGCGCGTCGAGGAGCGCATCGAGCACCGCGCTGTTCTGCAGCGCGCCGATGACCGTGCCGTCCTTGGGGGCCACGTTGTAGACGTGGGCGGCAGCCGCGTTGCTGCCCGCGCCCGCCATGTTGCTCACCACCATGGCGGGATTGCCGGGGATGTATTTCGCCATATGCCGGGACATGAGCCGCGCATAGATGTCGTAGCCGCCGCCGGCGGAGGAGCCGACGATGACGGTGATCTGCTTGCCCTTGTAGAATTGCGCGACCGCGTCCTGTGTCGCGTCGTGGGCGAGCGCGCCGCCGCGCGGTAGCGCAATGATCGAAACGGCGATGACGAACGGCAGGCAGCGCCCCATGGCATGCTCCCAGCCGTAGTCGGATATATCCGACTTCAGCCACTTTAAAAGATCGACCCGGCGGCGCGCCGAGATCGAGGGGGAGCATACCGGATGATGGTCCAGCCGTTGAGTCATCGAGCCCTGCTTCGTCCGAGCTCGATCCACGCGCAGCGATCATATACAAGCTAAAATTGCTTTGGCGAAAAAATACGCTTGACAGTTTTGCGCCGATTGCCACGCTGGCAGCCCAACCGGCAGGGTCCAGCCGACGCTGGCATGGGGCGCGCGCCCAATCGTCCGGATTCCAACTATTGGAAGGGGAGAGAGGTCGTGAATTTCGAACCCGCGGCGGAGCAGCCGCGCCACATCATCGTGTCGGCGCGGGTGAGCCCAATGGTCGAGCTTACGCGTTGGCTATTCGAACGTTATCGGCTCTCCTATCATGAGGAACCGCACGCGCCGATGTTGCACGTTCTTGCCACGCTGCGTCGGGGCGGAGGCGTCGAGGTTCCGGTCGTCATCGGGCCTGAGGGCGTATGGGCCGGTGCACACGATCTATTGAGCGGCCTTGATGCCAAATCGAGGCCGGGCCAGCGCCTCTACGGCGAAAGCGATGCCGAGCGTGCCGCCAACCGCGCTCTTGTCGGGCGACTGCTCGAGCTGCTGCTGCGCACGGTTCGCCGCTATGTCTACTTTCACATGCTCCCGCTCAAGGCGGTCCTGTATCCGGTAGCGGTGGACGGCGCACCGTTATGGGAGCGGGCCTTCGTTTTCTTGCTCTATCCGGTCTGGCGCATGCTGATGGCGCGGGGGCTCGACCTCGCTCCCGATCTTGTAGCCGCGGCGCCGGGGCAGATCCGGGACGCGTGCGATCTCATTGAGACCGAACTGAACCGGCGCGGCACGCGATTTGTGGGCGGCGCCCAGCCGGGCGTCGTCGACATCGTATTCGCCGCCCTGGCAGCGCCCGTTGCTTTCCCGCCGCGCTACGGTTCCAAGCTGCCGCCCCTCGATGCGCTTCCCGCGGAGCTCAAGACCTTCGTCGAGCAGATGCGCGCGCGCCGCTCGGGACGGCTCATTCTCGACACCTACGAGGCGGCACGCCCACAGCCTCAATCCGCAATGCCCGCGCGCGGTAGCGGCCGTCCTTTGAGCTCTCTGATCCTTGGTTCCGGGATTCAGCGCTTTGCTGCCCGGGCGGCAGCCGCGTTCGGGCACGTGGTGCGAATCAAGCGCTTTGCGCTGGCGATCCGCTGGTCCGACGTCGAGAGCGTTCTTAGCCGCGATCTCGACTTTCGGATTGCGCCGATCAATGGCCGCCGCATCGACGAGGTCAACGGTCCGTTCGTGCTCGGCCTCGACCGCGGCGCCCAGATGGTGACTGAGCGGCCGCAGCTTTACGCCGCCGTTGCCGCGATAGACCTCGACAACGTGCGTGCTCTGGTCTCGCGTGAGGCCGACCGGTTGCTCGATGATGCGGTCGCGGCGCACGGCCGACTGGACGTCGTCAACGGATATGCGCGCCTCGTCGCCGCTCGCACCGCTCGGCAAATCTTCGGGCTGGCGGGGCCCACCGAGATGGACCTGATGCGGGTGATCCGCGCGGTTTTTCACCACACGTTCCTCAATCTGGGCGGCGACGAAAGCGTTCGTGAGCGGGCGCTCGCTGCCGCGCACGAGCTCAAGCAGTGGTTCATGGACGAGATTGCCCGGCGCAACACGCAGGCGATCAAGATCGACGATGTGATCGGTCGCCTGCTGGCGCTGCGCGCGAGCGACCCTGACGCGCTCGATGACGACGGCGTTCGACGCAACGTGGCGGGTTTGCTCGTCGGGTCGATCGAAACCACCGCGACGGCAGTTGGAAAGATCGTCAAGATGGCGTGCGCCGATCGCGCGCTCCTGGGAAGGGTGAAGCGCGATCTCGATGATCCCGCGCGCATGATCGGATGGTGCAACGAGCTGTTGCGGTTCTGGACCCACAATCCGATCCTGTTGCGTCGCGCCGAGACCGACGTGTCGCTCGGCGGGGTCGCCATTCCGGCCGGGTCGACGGTCGTGGCGTTCACGCAGGCCGCCATGTTCGATCCGAGCCGCTTTCCCCATCCGGGCCGGCTCGACCCCGGCCGCCCCGCGCCGCTCTATCGCCACTTCGGAGGTGGGCTCCACCCTTGCGCCGGCCGCGCCGTCAACGACGTGCAGATTCCCGAGCTCGTGCGCCGCGTCCTCAAGCGAGAGGTCGTGCACGCGAATCGACCGCGCTACGACGGCCCCTTCATCGACGAGCTTGTGGTTTCATTCCGCGGGAGCACACCGTGAGCCACGCCTTCGTAACCGTGATTGCGTCAGTTCCGATAAAAGACGTCGCCGCGCTGCGCGCATCGATCGCGGCGCTTGGAAATCCCGCCAACCCGAAACTCGCAGCGGCGCTGGACGGGCTCGCAACGGTTCATTTTGCCAGCTTGAACGTGTTCGAGGCCTCGGCGGGCGACCGGGGCTATCTCGTGTTCGAGTTCTCCGGCGACGGCGCGTCCGACGTCTTGCTGCGCCAACTCGACGAACGGCTTTGCGCCGACCTGGATCCGATCTTCAGCCATGCTGGCGACCGCGGAACAGGGTCGCTGCATGAATTCTGGACGGCGCACATCGTTGAAGTCGGCCAGTCGCCGTTCGCAAATCCCGGTGTCAATTTTACGGGCACACCGGGACTTTCGGTGGAGCGGATTCGTCGCGAGCGCGAGCTGGCCCTTCACCTGACCGATCTCGTCCACAAAACCGCTCCCGGAATGTCCGCGTTCCGGCGGTTGACGGAAATCCGCAAGAAGCTGCGGTTGAAGGACGAATGGCGCTGGGCATTCGACCCGGAGCCGATCGCCCAAGGTGGCACTGGGGGCGATCTTCCCGAGACCTTTCTGCAGTCACTGCCCATTATCGCCACGCTCGCCGGCCCATTCGCCAGGACATTCTTGTGGCCGCTCGCGATCCCGGCCGTCGTTGCATTCCTGACGGCGTTGTGGATCGCGGGCTTCACCGCTCACGGTGCCTTGTTGGCACTCGGGTGGGCCGCGTTGACGGCTCTCGCGACGGCGGGCATTGCGGCCGTTGCGGCGTACCTTCTCTACCGCGAGTTCCGGCGGCGTGAGGACGCTGAGGTTCCGATCGACGTCGCTCCCGAGCGCGGTGCAGTCGCGGCGATCATGCAGCGGGAGAACTACGCGGCCCAGAATCATCTCGCCGCGCTCTCCGTCGTGAAGCCGGGAGGGCTGCGGCGTTTCACGCTCGTCCTGGCGTTCTGGTCCATCGCCCAATTGGCCGCGCGCTACTATCGTCCAGGCTTTCTGGGCTCGCTCGGAACCATCCATTTTGCCCGCTGGGTCCAGGTGCCGCGCACTGGTGACCTGCTCTTCTTGTCGAACTACGGCGGAAGCTGGGAGAGCTACCTGGAAGACTTCATCACCAAGGCACATGTCGGTTTGACCGGCGTCTGGTCCAACACCGCGGGCTTCCCCAAGGCATCGAACCTGTTCCAGGACGGGGCGACCGACGGCGAACGCTTCAAACGCTGGGCGCGCCGGCAGCAGATCCCAACCGCATTCTGGTATTCGGCCTATCCCGACCTCACGACGAGGAACATCCGCACCAATGCGGTCATTCGGCAAGGTCTCGCAGCCGTCATGACCGAGGACGAGGCGGAAAGCTGGCTCGCATTGTTCGGTTCGGAGGCTCGGCCAGCCTCGGCACTCGAATCCAACGAGATACAGAGCCTGATCCTCGGCGGAATGGGCTTTTTGTCCGAAGGTGCGGCTTTGATCTTCGGGCTTGCGGAGGATGTCGCGGCGTCGAAGGCGTGGCTGGGCGAGGTCCTGCCGACAATCAGCTTTTCCGACGGGCGCGCGTGGAACGACGCCACCATCCTTGGACTTGCCGCATCGGCCCTGCGAAAGCTCGATCTGCCGGCTGCGAGCATGGCGACCTTTCCGCCCGCATTCATGGACGGCATGGCGGCGCCGTGGCGGGCTCGCGTGCTTGGAGACGTTGAAGAGAATGCGCCCGGGAAATGGCAGTGGGGTGGCAAGCCGGAGGAGGGGATCGACGGCGTGCTCTTGCTGTACGCGCGCAGCGGTGCCGAGCTCGACCGATTGCGTGGGCGGGCGGTCGCCCTGCTGCGCAAACACGGGCACGCCGAGCGACGGACGATTCCCTTCCGCTCGCTGCATGCCGCGGACGATAGGCCGGACCAACCAATCCGGGCCAAACACGAGCCCTTCGGCTTCGCCGACGGCATCTCGCAGCCCGTCATTCGCGGAACCTACAAGGCGTTGCGCGGCGCCGATCCGATCCATCTCGTCGAGGCGGGCGAATTCATCCTGGGATATCGCGACAACCGCGGACACATCCCTCCAACCCCGACGCTGGCGGCGATCCATGATCCCGCAAGCCTGCTGCCGGTCACGGCCGCCACTTCACCGGATTTTGGCAGCAACACCGTCAATGCGGATCGCGATCTCGGGCGAAATGGAAGCTTTCTTGCGATTCGCCAACTTGAGCAAAACGTGGAGGCGTTTTGGGCCTACTGCGAGGCAGAGGGAAAGCGCCTGAAGCCCCACTTTCCGCCCGGCGTGCGGGCGCAGCCGAACGAGTTCATCGCGGCCAAGATCGTCGGCCGGTGGCGGGACGGGTCCCCGCTGGTCCGCTATCCGCGCTACCCTGCGACCGAGGCGCCGGTCGAGGCGCATCCGCTGTCGCGGACCGGCACCGCCCAAGCGCAGGCGGCGGCGCAAATTCCGGCTGCACCAGCGCCGGCATTGCGCGTGCTGAAACAGGCGCGCGCGGCGGCCGAAACGGCGCTGAAGATCGAGCTCGCCGAACGCGCACCGGAAAGACGGCACGACCAGCGCGCAAGCGGGGAGAAGCCCGGTCCGGCCTTCGAGCCCGACAACGATTTCCTGTTCGGGGTCGAAGATCCGCAGGGCTTGCGATGTCCGTTCGGCGCGCATATCCGCCGCGCCAACCCGCGCGAGAGCTTCGATCCGGGGTCGCACGAGCAACTCGATATCACCAATCGTCACCGCATCATTCGGATCGGTCGCCTCTATGAGCCGCAGCCCGGCCGGATGAGTGGGTTGCTCTTCATGTGCCTGAACGGCGATCTCGAACGGCAGTTCGAGTTCGTGCAGCAGACATGGGCGCAGGGCTCCTCGTTTCACGGGCTGTCGCACGAGCGCGACCCATTGATCGGCGAGCGTCGCGGGGAGGACGGCTACACGATGCCGACTCGCGACGGTCCGATGCGACTGATGAATCTGCCGTCATTCGTGCGCACGCTCGGCGGCGGATACTTCTTCCTGCCCGGACGACGCACTCTCGAATATTTGGCATCACAACCCGCCGCTTACTGACGCGGCACATCGACCTGCGCGGCCGCAGGCGCAAACCGGAGGTCCACCCTCGGGTCAAGCCCGAAGGGAGGCTTCGCCGGAAACGCTCAGGTCACGGTTGCCGCCGGGACACTGGCGCGCGGCCGCCAATTTCGGTCCTCGCTGCCGTGCGGGCTGATGAGGCGCGCACCGATCAAGATGCCGACCGCGATGAGCGCGGTGAAGGCGGCTAGCCAGATGCCGGCGGCGGCCAGCGCCGCGGTGCCTGCCCAGGTGATGGACGAGAACGCTTCCGCGAACGTCGCCATGCGCGACGAAATCTGCCGGCGGCGAAACTGCGACCGCTTCGCCTGGGCGCGAAACCACAGTTGGATCTGGGTCGCCGACGCCGAGGCCACCGCGACGCCGGCGGCGGCGACGATCGCATGAAAGAGCGAGAGGAACGCCAACACGGCCACGAACGGCAGGAAGACGATCGCGATGCCGCCCATGACCGCTTCGATCTTCGCGCGCACGATCGCCCGCGCCGGCACCGGCGCAGTCGCGACCAGGTCCGGCGCGTCCTCGCCCGAGATCGCGAGCCAGGCCAGGCCGCCGGCGAGCTGACCTGCCGCCATGACCAGGACCGGCACCAAGACCAGGAGGGCGCCGGTGCCTTCGCCGAAGCTGCGCCACAGCAGGAAGGCGGGCGGCAACAAGTAGAGAATTTGCATCAGCGTCTGCGAGATGAGCCAGGGGTCGCGCGTGAGCAGCGTCCATTCCTTTTGCCGCAACGCGCGCGTCGGCGTTGCCGGGCGAAATGCCGATGACCAACGTCGCTGCCGCGTGACCGTGTGCGAAACGCCGGCGGCGGCAATCGCGTGGTCGCCGAAGCGCGGCGAGAAAACCGCGATCGCGACGGCGAGCAAGGCGACGCTCGCGGCCAGCACGCCGGCGAGCGCTGGCATGTCGCCGAGGATGGCGTGCGCCGGCCAATACACGATGCTATCGGCCGCCGGCGCCAGCGCCACGACCGCATCCGACTCCAGAACATCGATGCGCGACAGGCTGCCGTAGGATAGGATGGCGGCCAGTTGCAGCCCGATCACGAAGGCCGCGCCGATCACCGCGGCGACGATCTGCGCCACGAACCTGGTCCGTTTCGGACCGATGGTCTTGAACAAGGCAACGGTCAGTGCGACCGCGGCCGCCGCGGCCACGAGGCCCATGGCCGCCACCACGCCATAGGCGGCGAGCCACCGCGCGCCTCCCAATGCCGCCAGCACGTTGATGAACGGCGCAGCCAGCAGCAGCGCCATCAGCACGACCGAGGCCGCCATGGTCGCGATGCGGACGGCGAACACTTTTTGCGCGGTCGCAGGTGACGACAGGATGAGGTCGAGATCGGACCGCGCGTAGAAAGCGCGCGTCACCGATTCCATCGCTTGCGACATCATCAGCGACCACGACAGCAGCAGGCTGCCGGTGATCACGACCAGCGTCACCTTGTCGGGATCGGTCACGGTGTCGGCAAAGCGGCTGACCATGGAATAGGCCACGCAATGCATGAAGGCCACGAACACGATCAACGCGATCGCGACCGTTCGCACGCGCCGGCGCCGGCCGGCCGTCATCATGGCGAGCCAGTCCCGCCACGCGAGGCGGGATTCGTGCCGTGCGAACCAGGCCAATGTGCCGGGCCGGCTCATGCAGCGACGGCCGGTCCGGCGATGAGGGTGAGGAAGGTGTCTTCCAGCGTCGAGGTACTTTGGCCGGCTTGCTTTCCGGCCTGGCCGCGAAGCTCTTCCAGCGTGCCCTGTGCGATGAGCCGGCCGTCGGCGATGACGCCGATGCGATCCGCCATCCGCTCCGCGACGTCCAGGATGTGCGTGGTCATGATCACGGTGCCGCCGGCCGCGACGCGCTCGCGCAGCACGCTCTTGACCTGGCGCGCGGAGGCGGCGTCGAGGCCGGTGAGCGGCTCGTCGAGGATGATCACGCGTGGGTCGTGCACCAGCGCGCCGGCGAGCGCCACCTTCTGGCGCATGCCTTTCGAGAAACCCTCGCAGCGCTCATGCGCATGGGCCGCCAGCCCGAGCCATCCGAGGAGCTCGCTGGCGCGCGCATCGGCGACGGCGGCATCGATGCCCCATAGCCCGGCGACGAATTCCAGATATTCGAACGGGGTGAGCTTGTCGTAGATCATCGGCTCGTCGGAGATCCAGGCCATGACCTGCTTGGCCGCCACCGGATCGGCGAGCGCGTCGATGCCCAGCACCGCGATCGAGCCGGCGTCGGGAGGGAGCAGCCCGACCACCATGCGCAGCGTCGTGGTCTTGCCCGCGCCGTTGGGGCCGAGCAGCGCATAGAACTCGCCGGCATGCACCGTCAGGTTGAGTCCGTCGACGGCGGGCTTCTCGAAGCGTTTCGTCAGGCCGCGGATCTCGAGGGCCAAGGGGAGGGCCAAGGGCGGTTTGCTCATCGCACGACGGCAACTTACGGGTTACGCCACGCGGCCCGACGCTACGGGAGAGAGGTTTCGGCCTCGTGAATCGGAAAACCGGAATTAGGGGCAACCGGCCGCGCATGTCCTGCAATAAACCTGGATTGCGGCCGGCCGGTCGCCATGGTTACCATTGTTGAACTATCTTTTAGCACTGACGTCGATGGGACCGACATGAACGAAGAATCCGGCAAACGCACGATCGACGCCAAGACCTTCTGGCGCGCGATCGGACAGCGCGCCACCGGCAGCACGATCGTCACGGCACGCTCGGCGGAAGGGCCAGCCGGTTTCCTCGGTCTCTCCGCGACGCATCTGAGCGCCGATCCGCCATTGATGCTGGTGTCGATCGACAAGCGCACTTCGGCCCTATCAACGGTGCTGGCGGCGCGCCATTTCGCGATCAATTATCTGCCGCGGGATGCCGGCGCCATCGCCGATGTCTTCGGCGGAAAAGGCGCGCAGAAGGGCGCCGACCGGTTCGAGGCCGGACGGTGGGGCGCGCTGACGACGGGAGCCCCGGTGCTGCTCGATGCCGTGGGCGCCATCGACTGTGCGCTGGAGGACACGATCGAGCGGGGCGGCGTCTGCATCGTGATCGGCCGGGTGGTCGATGTCCTCGACGGAACCCGCAACGACCCGTTGATTCACTTTCGCGGAGGCTATCTGCCGTGATCGCTGCGGCGACGCGGCCGCGATCGCAAACTACGCCGCGAATTTGCGCCGTTCCGCGCTGAGCTCGGCAAGCCGGGCGCGCTCGGGGCGGGGTACGATGACGAGGCTGCGCGCGGGCAGCTTGATCGGCGGCGGTGTCACGACGCCCGTTTCGGCTTCGGGTACCGGCAGCGCG
>WNEY01002242.1_pt1 | contig 16353 bp, 16 predicted proteins | sample 5400531 | NCBI WGS metagenome assembly WNEY01 (sample SAMN13153338, study PRJNA577476) | soil metagenome | isolation source: 200 cm saprolite under Douglas fir tree site 1 | place: USA:California | collected 2015-04-18
CGGAAATGGCGACCCACGACGACGCGGCGCCCTGCTTCGTCTTCGACGAGGTGCCGGGGACGCTCAAAGGGAGCCGCGTGCTGGTCAACTTCTTCGGCGGCAAGCGCAAGAACATGACGCTCGGCTTTCCGGCCGGGATCAGCAAGATCGAGCTGAGCGACGGCTTTCGCACCCATTTCATGGTGCCGATGACGCGCATCCCGCCCAAATACGTCAGCGACGGTCCGATCTTCGAGAACGTCATGATCGGCGACGACGTCGACATCACCAAGTTCCCGACCCCGCAGTGGCACGAGCCCGACGGCGGCCGCTACATCGGCACCGGCGGCTTCAACGTCACCCGTGAGCCGGAGGAAGGCTGGATCAATTGCGGCACCTATCGCGTCATGATCCACGACGCCAGGACCGCGGGTTTCTACATCTCGCCCGGCAAGCACGGCCGGCAGATGCGCGACAAGTACAAGGCGCGCGGCGAGCGCATGCCGGTCGCGGTGGTCTGCGGCGGCGATCCCATGACGTTCCTGATGGCCTCGAGCGAGGTGCCCTACGGGGTGTGCGAATACGAGATCGTCGGCGGCATGCGCGGAAGCCCGGTCGAGGTGATCAAGGGGCCGGTCACCGGCCTGCCGATCCCGGCCAATGCCGAGATCGTGCTCGAGGGCTTCGTCGAGCCCGACAACGAGCGCATCGAGGGACCGTTCGGCGAGTGGACCGGCTACTACGCCAGCGACCTGCGGCCCGAGCCGGTGCTCGACATCAAGGCGGTCTATCATCGCAACGATCCGATCCTCCTGGGCTGCGTGCCCCAGCGCCCGCCCGACGAGATCTGTCGCTACCGCGCGGTGGTGCGCTCGGCCCTGCTGCGCGAGAGCATCCAGAAGGCGGGAGTCCCGGGCGTGACCGCGGTCTGGGCGCACGAGGTCGGCAATGCGCGGCTTCTTCTGGCCGTGGCGATCAACCAGCGCTATCCCGGCCATGCCAAGCAGGCCGGCCATATCGCCGCCATGTGCCATGTCGGCGCCTATTGCGGGCGCTACGTGATCGTGGTCGACGACGACATCGACGTGTCCGATCTTCAGGAGCTCGTCTGGGCGCTCCTCACGCGCTCGGATCCGGCGAGTTCGATCGACATCATCCGCAATGCCTGGTCGACTCCGCTCGATCCGCGCATCGAGCCCGAGCGCAAGGCGATCGGCGACCACACCAACAGCCGGGCGGTCATCGACGCCTGTCGGCCCTGGCATTGGCGCGACAAGTTCCCGAAGGTGAATCTGCCGACGCCGGAAGAGCGCCGCATCGCGCTGGAGAGGTTCGGCCATCTGTTCAAGGCGTGAGCGGGCTTTCCTTCGAGCTCGCCACGCAAGATCGAAAGGGAAGGGACGTGCTTGCATGAAGCCGATTTTCGTGCGCTTGCTGTGGACCGCTGCAGCGCGACCGCGGAGGACCTGAATGCGGCGTCTCATCATCGGCATGACCGGCTCGACCGGCGCCATCTTCGGCGTGCGCATGCTCGAGGCGCTCAAGGCGAGCGACGTCGAATCCCATCTGATCATCAGCAAATGGGCGCAGCGCACCCTCGAGCACGAGACCCGCTACACCGTCGAGCAGGTGCGCGGCCTCGCCAACGTCCTGCACAGCCCGGGCGACATGGGCGCGTCGATCTCGTCCGGCTCGTTCAAGACCGAGGGCATGGTCGTGATCCCCTGCTCGGTGCGCACGTTGGGATGCATCGCCAACGGCTATGGCGAGCACCTCGTGCACCGCGCCGCCGACGTGGTGTTGAAGGAGCGCCGCAAGCTGGCGCTGGTGGTGCGGGAAACCCCGCTCTCTGAGGTCCATCTCGAGAACATGCTCAAGCTCGCGCGCATGGGGGTGTCGATCGTGCCGCCGATGCCGGCCTTCTACAATCATCCGCAGACCGTCGACGACATCGTCAATCACATCGTGGCGCGCGTGCTCGACCAGTTCGACATCGCGGCGCCGTTCGCCAAGCGCTGGGACGGCCACATGCACACCGCGGCCAAGATCGCGACGGTGGCGCCGAGCCCGACGGCGAAGAGCGGGACCTGAGCAACGCACGGAGAACCACCACGATGGCCCAGTTCGCCTACGACCATATCCATCTGCGCAGCCCCGATCCGGAGGCGACCGCCCGCTATTACGAGCGCATGTTCGGTGCCGAGGTGGTAAGGACCATGCAGCAGGGCAAGCCGCGCATCGACCTCAAGCTCGGCGGCGTCGATATCTTCATCGCCCCGGTCGCGCCCGGCGACGGCGTCAACCCGCCGCCCGCCACGCCCTATCAGGGCCTCGACCATTTCGGGCTGCGGGTAAGCGGCATCGACGCCGTGGTCGCCGAGCTCAAGGCCAAGGGCGCCGTCTTCACCCGGGAGCCGACCACGGTGCGTCCCGGCGTGCGCGTCGCCTTCGAGCTCCTCGACCGCAACGCGAGTTGATCCGTCATATCGGCGGCAGCAATCTCCGGCCTGTCATGCCCGCGAAAGCGGGCATCCAGTAAACGCAATAAGCATTTTACATCGAGAGGTCAGCGATTACTGGATCGTCCGCTTTCGCGGACGATGACAATGGAGCACGTTGCCAAAGTGTTCGCTCGTCAATTCGCGCGCGGCACGGTGTAGGCGGCGCGCACTTTCCCGAGCAGGGCCGGCGAGAGGTTGCTGACGTCGGCGACGAGCTTCTGCAGCTCCTCTCCGGTAAGGGGATTGAGCGCCAAGCCGGTCTTCTCGACGTCGGCGTGGAGCTCCGGGTCCTGCATCGTCGCGTCGAAGGCGCGGCGAAGGGCGGCGAGCCGGTCGGCGGGGACGCCCGGCGTGGTGAAGAATGCGGTGCCGACCTCGGCCGCGTTCATCACCGCGGCGAGCACCGCCCGCTCCTCGTCATTGCGGGCGAGCTCGATGGCGGTGGGAATGTCGGGCATTTCCGCGTGCTGCTTGAGGGCGAACTGCACCAGGATGGTGACGGTCTTGTCCCGGATCCAGTCGGGATGGGCGACCTTGAGCGCGGTCCACGAGGTCGAGTGGCCCTCGACCTCGCCGCGCTCGACCGCGAGCATGGCCTCGTTCGACCCTTTGTATCCCATCACCAGCTTGAACTTGGTTCCGAACACGTTGTTCATCACCGTCGGATAGATCGAGACGGTCGAGCCGACGCCGGTCGCGGACAAGGTGGATTGGATGCTCATCGCGTCCGCGAAGCTCTTCACCCGCGAGGTCTTCCACAAGAACACCATGTTGACGAGCGAATCGACGCGCCCGATCCAATTCATCTCGGCGGTCTTGAAGCGCACGCCCTGGGTGCCGAGCTTCTCGTCGAGCGGCATGGTCGGAGCGCCGATGCCGATCACAGTGCCGTCCTTGGGGGAGACGTTGAAAATCGTGTTGACCGCCAGGAAGCTGCCCGCTCCCGGCTGGTTCTTCGGGACGACGGTCGGCTTGCCCGGGATATGCTTGCCGAGATGGCGGGTCACCAGTCGCGCCCAGGTATCGTTGCTGCCGCCGGGCGGATAGCCGATCACGAAATCGATGGTCTTGCCCGCGTAGAATTGCTCCGGCGTTTGCGCCGCGGCTTGAGTCGATGCCGCGGCGGAGAAAACGGCGACGAGGCCTGCGCGTAGAATAAGTCGCACGTGGTGTTTTCCTTTCTCCCGGTTCCGCGTCGGGTTGCTACCCCTTGTCCCCGTAGGTCGCGCGCGAAATGTCGGGCACCGGCACGCCGTCGTCGATCGCCTTGCAGCGGACCGTCTCGGCCTTCGCCTTCTGCTCGGCCGCCTCCAGCACCTCGAGCACCATGTCGCGCGGAACGAAGCACACGCCGGTATCGTCGGCGATCACCAGATCGCCGGGCGCGACGCGCACCTCGCCGATCTGGATCGGGCCGTTGATCTCGATGGTCTCGAGCCGCCATTTGCCGGTGACCGGCGTGAAGTCGCTCGCCCACACCGGAAAACCGATGGCGCGGGAATGGGCGAGGTCGCGCACGCCGCCCGCGACGATCGCTCCGATCTCGCCCTGCCGCTTGCCGGTCTGTGCGGAGATGCCGCCCATGTTGGAGACCCCGGCCACGCCCTGGATCACCAGCACGTCGCCGGGCTGCGCCAGGTTGTGGGCTTCGAACTCGGCCATCCGGTTCACGTGATCGCGCGCGCCGGCGAGCGGATCGATCCGTTGCAGGATGTTGCGGAGCGTCAGCGCCGGCCCGACGATGGTCTTGCCCGTGATGGTCGGCTTGAGCACCGACGCCCCGACGACGCCGCAAGGGATGCCGAGCTCGTCCATGGTGTCGGAGACGATGCCGGTCGGATCGCCGAGCGCGGCGAAGCGGGCGACCGCGCCCACCGGCGGGCGCGGGACGGCCATCAGCTTGATCCGCTCGGCGGCGATGCGGCCGGTCAATCTCGGCGTCTGCTGCACGCGGTCTTCGACGCTCACGGCACGCCTCCCGGTTCGCGGCCTTGGCAAGTCGGTGAGTCTACCTCGATCGCCAGGCCCGAGAAAGGCGCGCCCGCGAGGGGCTCGGGTTGCGGCGCGCGGTTCCGGCGAGGCGCTTGCCGGCGCGGGCGGCGCTCGATACCGTTGGCGTCTTCCGCGACCCAGCAAAGGCCAATCGCCATGATCGTTTTTTACGCGCTCACCAGCCCGAACGTGCAGAAGATTTACATCATGCTCGAGGAATGCGGGCTCCCCTACAAGGAACACTTCGTCGACGTCTGGAAGGGCGAGCAGTACAAGCCCGAGTTTTCGAAGATCAATCCCAACAACAAGATTCCCGCGATCGTCGATCACGACGGTCCCGGCGGCAAGCCCTTCACCGTGTTCGAGTCGGGCGCGATCCTGATGTATCTCGCCGACAAGACCGGAAAATTCCTGCCCAAGGACACCGCCAAGAAGTACGAGGCGATCCAGTGGCTGCTGGTCCAGCTCACCGGCGTCGGGCCGATGTTCGGGCAATGGACCCATTTCAAGCTGTTCGCGCCCAAGGCCGGCAACGACTATTCGACGGGCCGCTACACCTCGGAATTGAAGCGGCTCTACGAGGTGCTGGAGCAGCGGCTCGCCGCCGTGCCCTATCTCGGCGGCCAGGATTACTCCATCGCCGACATCGCGACCTTCCCGTGGACGCGCAACCACGAGACCCACGGCGTGAAATGGGACGACCACCCCAATCTCGGGCGCTGGTTCAACGCCATCAGCGAGCGTCCCGCGGTGAAGGCCGCGCTCGCCAAGGTGGCGGTGATCAAGTCGAACCGCGAGACCGCGTCCGAGGACGACAAGGACCGTTTCTTCAATCGCGGACGTTACGCCCGGGCGTGAGCTTGCGCGCGCACGGGAGGATCGAATGGCGGAATCGCAAAAGATCGAAGCCCGCAGCGGCATCGCCTACGCCAGCCACGACGGCGTTTCGCTGCTCGGCGATCTCTATCTGCCGGCAGGGTCCGGGCGCTTTCCCGCGCTGATCGCCGTGCACGGCGGCGGCTGGCAGGCGGGCGCCCGCAGCGCGTTCCAGTTCTGGGGACCCTATCTGGCCGAGCGCGGCTATGCCCTGTTCGCGATCAGCTATCGCCTCGCCAAGAAGGGCGAGAAGGCGTTCCCGCAGGCGGTCCACGACGTGCTGGCGGCGGTGCAGTTCGTGCGCGCCAGCGCCGGCCAGTTCAAGGTCGATCCCGAGCGCATCGGGCTGTTCGGGGCGTCCGCCGGCGCCCACCTTGCCGCCCTTGCCACGCTTGGCGGATCGAGCTCGATCTTCAAGGGCGCCTATCCGAAAGATCCCCATGCCACGGTCAGCACCAAGGTGAAGGCGCTGATCGGCGTCTACGGCGTCTACGACCTCGCCGACATGTGGCGGCGCTACCAGCTGCAGAGCCCGCGCGAGAACAACATCGAGAATTTCCTGGGCGCCTCGCCGATGGACGATCCGCGGCTCTATTTCGAGGCGTCGCCGATCAATTACGCGACCTTCGCCAACAACCAGATCGGCGTGTTCCTGAGCGTGGGCACCGAGGACGATCTGGTCGACCGCCGCGCGCAGACCGACGCGTTCCTGTTGCGATTGAAGCAGGCGAACTTCTTCGCGCGCACCTGCATCGTGCAGGGCGCGCCGCATTACTGGGTCGGCGACCCGATCGAGGAGCCGGACAGCTACCCCGGCTTCATGGCGCCGCGCCTGATGCGCTTCCTGAAGGAGCGGCTGTGACGGCGTATTTGTAGGGTGGGCAAAGGCGCACGCGCCGCCCGCCTACCTATCCGCGGAATGTGCTTGCGTGCGCCGTGCCCACGCGTATGGCTTGCTTCGTGGTCGGCGTTGACGCGTGGGCACGGCGCTCTACCGTTGTCGTGGCAAGATGGGTGATTGTCGTCCGCGCCTTTGCCCACCCTACGGTGCCGCGCTGCATCCGGCCTACGCGGCGCCCTTGTTGAGGAACACGTCGAGCGCCGAGACCTGCTTCTTTTCTTCCGCAAAGTCGCGCGCGATCTGCTCGTAGAAATGCGCGGCGCCGACGTAGAGCTCGTGCCCCGCGGGATCCTCGCCGACGAAATCGGCGATCTCGTGCATTTCGGCGATCCAGCGATAGGCCTTGGGCGGCATGATCGAGAGGCTGCGTTTGAGCCAGGCGAGCATGTGCGGCTGGCTGAACGCGAGCTCCTTGAATAGGGCGTCGGCGGAGCCGCCGCGCGTCGCCGCAAGCATCATCACCGCGGCGAGCGCCTGCGTGCCCTTGGTGATGCCGGCATAGGACATCTTGACCGCCGAGGCCGCGCTGACCGGACCCTCGAGCAGGCGCACGTCGAGCCCATATCGCTTGAGCGCGGCAAAGCGCGGGGCGTGCGGGCCGGAGGCGTAGAAGCGCGGCCCGGCGTCGCCGGGCTGCGGGGGCGAGCCGATGATGCCGGCATCGACGAAGGGCGAGCCGGTCGGCGCGATCGCGGCGGCGATGCGCTCGGCCGTCGCCGGGCTCACCGCGTTGCAGTCGACATAGACCGGCTTGCTGTTGCTCGCGGTGAGCGCCGGCGCGAAGCGTTGCGCCAGCGCGACCGCCTCGCCCGGCGGCACGATCGACAGGATGAATTCGGCCGCGGCGATCTCTTCCTCGCCCGCCGAGGTCAGGCCGTGCTTGTTGGCGCGCGCGACGGTCGCGGGGCTGCGGCCCGCGAGCGAGGTGAGCACCTTGACGCCGTTCTCGACGAGCCGCCCGGCGACCGCTCCGCCCATCATGCCGGGCGCGATGACTGCGACCACGGGATTCATGTGCTGTTCTCCAGTTCCGCCCCGGCTCGGCGCGGACTCTGCTGACATCGCTGCCGGTTGGCAAGGCGTCTCGGCATGGGCCGCGGCTTGGCAATTGCGGCTATTTCGGCTTTGCTCCGGCGCGAGCGGCGTGCCGCCGCGCTGCTGGAACCAGGAACGTCCAGTGCCCGACCTTTCCGATGCCCGCTGCCAAGTCGCGTTCGCCAGCTCCAGGGCGCGGCGGCGGGCCGCATCGGCGAAAGCCGACAGGTCGCGTACAACGTCGTCGCGCAGCCGTAAAGGCAGGACGAGCCGGAAGACCGGGAGGACCCGATGAAGCGGACACTGACGATCGCGCTCGCCGTCCCACTCGCGCTCGCCGCCGCGTCGACGGCGGCGGAGGACCATCTCAAGGTCGCGATCGGCCAGATCAACAATTGGGAGAACCAGGCGCCCACCCTCGGCCAGGACATTTTCAAGAAGCACGATCTTGCGCTCGAGAATGTCGGCACCCAGGGCGCGGGCGAGACCATGCAGCCCGTCATCGCCGGCAGCGCCGACCTCGGTGCCGGCGTCGGCGTCGCCGGGGTGATGCGCGCGTTCGCGCGCGGCGCGCCGCTGCGCATCCTGCTTCCGGCATTCACCGGCACCGGCGACCTCTATTGGTACGTGCGGGCCGATTCGCCGCTCAAGACCGTCAAGGACATCACCGCGGCCAACACGATCGCGTACTCGACCAGCGGCTCGAGCTCCAACAACCTCGTGCTGGCGTTCGTCGACGAGCTCGGCGTCAAGGCGAAACCGACGCCGACCGGCGGCCCCGCTGCCACGCTGACCCAGGTCATGTCCGGTCAGATCGATATCGGCTGGGCCGCCCCGCCGTTCGGCATCAAGGAGCTCAAGGAAGGCAAGATCCGCATTCTCATCCACGGCAGCGATGCGCCGTCGCTGCGCGGGCAGACGGTGCGCACCATCATCGTCAATGCCGATGCCTTGCGGACCAAGCGCGAGCCGATCATGCGGTTCGTCGAGGGTTATCGCGAGGCGGTCGACTGGATGTATTCCGACCCCAAGGCAATCAAGATGTATGCCGACAAGATGAAGCTCGACGAGAGCCTGATCGCGGAGTCGATCAAGGAGTTCCATCCCAAGGCGGCCATGCAGACCGACGAGATGAAGGACATCGACGGCATCCAGCGCGACGCGGTCAAGCTCAAGTTCATCGATGCGCCGCTGACCAAGGAGCAGCTCGCGGAGCTCATTCAAATCCCGCCGCGCAAGAAATGACGAGCGGCGGAGGATTTCCGTAAGGTGGGCAAAAGCGCGGCCCGCTCATTGCGTCTTGTCGAAAACGTCGGTCGTGCTTTTGCCCACGCGTCGCAATTTCCCGGACGTCGATCTCTCGGCAATGGTCACGCGTGGGCAAAATCGCGCACGTGCCGTTCGATACGGCAATGCCGCGACAGGCGATTTTGCCCACCCTACTGACTACAGACCGCGCCGACCCGTGAACACCGGGGGGCGCTTGCCCAGGAACGCGCGCACGCCCTCGGCGCAATCGGGCGTGAGGCTTGCCTCGCGCTGGCTCTCGCGCTCGAGGTCGAGCTGCGTGTCGAGATCGTTCCCCCAGGACTCGTCGATGAGGCGCTTGGTCAGGGCGAGGGCGACCGTCGGCGCCGCCGCGAACGCGGCGCAGAGCCCGTGCGCTTCGCTCATCAGCGCGGCGTCGTCGACCGCTCTCCAGATCAGCCCCCAGGCTTCGGCCTTTTCCGCCGGCAGCGGCTCGCCGGTGAGCGCCAGCGCGCGGGCGCGCGCCGGGCCAAGGAGCCGCGGCAGGATCCAGGTGCCGCCGCAGTCCGGCACCAGGCCGATCTTGGCGAAGGCCTGCACGAAGCTTGCGGAGCGCGCCGCCAGCACGATGTCGCAGGCGAGCGCGATATTGGCGCCGGCGCCGGCCGCGACCCCGTTCACCGCGGCGACCACGGGGAACGGCAGGGCGCGCAGCCGCCGCACGAGCGGATTGTAATGGGCCTCGAGCGCGTTCCCGAGCACCATGGTCTTTCCGTCCTTCGCCACCCGCTCGTTCAGGTCCTGCCCGGCGCAGAAGCCGCGGCCGGCGCCGGTCAGCAGCAGCGCGCGGCACTCGCCGTCCTCCTCGGCCTCCGCGAGCGCGCGCTTGAGCGCCTGGTGCATCGCTTCGGTGAAGGCATTGAGTCGCTGCGGCCGGTTGAGCGTGACGACGCGGTAGCCCGCGCGCCGTTCCGACAGCGCCGCTGCTTCTTCCATGGACACCTCCTCGTCACCGCCTCGATCGCGCCGTTATGGCCCATTGCATCTTGGTTCGAACAATAAGAGAAATAGGGCAAACGACCGCGTATCCTGGGAGAACCGCCGATGATCCGTCAATCGCCCGCCGCATCCGTCACCCGCCGCCGCTTTGCCGCCGGCGCGGGCGCCGCCGGATTGCTCGCCGGCACCGCGCCATTCGACATCGCGCGCGCGCAGGGTTCCGCGCTGAAGGTCGGCGTCCTGCTGCCGCGGTCGGGCGTGCAGGCGAGCATCGGGCAGGACTGCCAGCGCGGAGTCGAGGTCGCGCCGCCGATCTTCAAGGAGCTCGGCCTGCCGGAGCTCGCGATCATGAACGCCGATACCGAGACCAACGTCGAGGTCGCCCGCGCCCGCGCCGAGAAGCTCATCGGCGACGGTGCCCAGCTTCTGGTCGGGGCCTTCGATTCCGGCCAGAGCACGGCGATCGCGCAGGTCGCCGAGCAGAAGGGCATCCCGTTCGTGATCAACATCGCCGCCGCGCCCCCGATCACCGAGCAGGGCTACAAGTTCGTGTTCCGGAACTTCCCGACCGCGCCGATGATCCTCTCCGACGCCTTCGCCAACCAGAAGGAGGTGTTCGAGGTCACCGGCAAGGCGCCGAAATCGGTCGTGTTCATGCACGTCAACGACACCTTCGGCACCGCGATGGCGAGAGACCTTCCCGGATTGCTGCCCAAGTTCAACATGCCCTACCAGGTGGTCGAGCAGATCGCCTACGACCCGGCGGCGCGCGATCTCTCGGTCGAGGTCGCGAAGGCCAAGGCGACCGGCGCCGAGGCGCTGCTCATGGTCAGCCGGCTCAACGATGCGATCCTGATCACCCGCGAGCTCGTCAAGCAGCGCTTTGCGCCGATGGCCGTGCTCAGCATGGGCCCGGGCTGGTACGAGGACCAGTATCTCAAGACCCTGGGCAAGCTCAGCGACGGCCCGCTCAGCTTCGTGCCGTGGTACGATCCGAACAAGAAGCTGAGCCAGCGGCTCGAGGCCGCGCTCGCCAAGGCCTATCCGGGCATCAACCTGAATACCAATCACGTCTTCACCTTCGAGGCGTTGCTGGTTGCCGCGGATGCCTACAAGCGGGCCGGCTCGACCGATCCGAAGGCGCTCGCCGATGCCATTCGCAAGACCGACATCACCGACAATGTGAGCGTCGGCCCCGGCATCCAGTTCGACGCCAAGGGCCAGAACGACAAGCTCAAGAACTCGGCGATCCAGAATCGCGGCGGCAAGCTCCCCACGGTGGCGCCGAAGGCGGCGGCCAACGCCGCGCCGCAATTGCCGATGACCCCCTACGACCGGCGCGCCTGACCCGATCCTGCCCGACCGACGGCCGGCGCGTAGCTCGCGACGACAACGCCCTGAGGCAGACCGAGCGGTGGCGGCAGACATCTATCTCAACGTCGTGGTCAGCGGCCTCTTGACCGGCCTCCTCTACGGCCTGATGGCGCTCGGCCTCTCGGTCATTTTCGGGGTCGTGCGCGTCGTCAATTTCGCGCACGGCGAGATGATGACGATCGCGATGTACATCGCGATCGTCCTGTTCAACGGCTTGCGGCTCGATCCCCTGGCGATGACGGTCCCGATCGCCGCCGTGCTGTTCGCGTTGGGCTATGCGCTGCAGGCCGGTGTCATCAATCCGTTCATCAACCGGCCCGAGCACAGCCAGTTCATCCTGCTGGTCGCAATCGCGCTCATCATCGTCAACCTGCTGCTGATCGTGTTCGGGCCCGATGCCCGCAACGTGCAGACCTCCTATTCGTTCGACAGCTTTTTGATCGGTCCGCTGATCGTCGATGCCGCCAAGGTCTATGCCGGCGGCGCGACCATCGCGGTGGCGGCGGCGCTGTTCGGGTTTTTCCGCTTCGCGCCGCTCGGCAAGGCGATCCGCGCCTGCGCCGACAATTACACCGGCGCGCTGGTGGTCGGGCTCGACGTCAAGCGCCTCTATGCGCTCACCTTCGGTCTCGGCGCCGCCTGCGTCGGCGCGGCGGGCTCCATGCTGGTGCTGCTCCTCGACGTGACGCCGGCGCTCGGACCCGCCTACACGCTGCTCGCCTTCATCATCGTGATCACCGGCGGCCTCGGCTCGATGCCGGGCGCGCTCGTCGGCGGCGTGCTGATCGGGCTCACCGAGGCGCTCGCCGGCCTGATCTTCACCCCCTCCGCCAAGAGCATGTTCTCCTTCGGCCTGCTGGTGCTGGTGCTGCTGTTCCGGCCGCAGGGCATTCTCGGGAGGAGGCCGTCATGATGCGGCGGCTCACCGAAGGCGTTCCGCGCCGCACCCTGGTGCTGCTCGGCGTGCTGCTGGCGGCGCTGCTGGCGGCGCCGTGGCTCGCCAACGACTACCTGCTCACCGTGCTCATCATCATCCTCTACTTCGCCTATACCGGGCAGGCCTGGAACGTGATGATGGGCTTCGCCGGCCAGCTCTCGCTCGGCCATGCCATCTATGTCGGGCTCGGCGGCTATGCGGCGGCGGCGCTCTATGTCCATTTCGGCGTCGGTCCCTGGATCGGGCTGTTCGCCGCGGTCGCGCTCGCGGCGGCCTGCGGCGCGATCATCGGCTTCCTCGCCTTCCGCTTCGGCGTGGCCGGCGTCTATTTCGCCATCCTCACCATCGCCTTCGCCGAGTTCGCCCGCATCGGCTTCGATCATTTCGGTTGGGTCGGCGGGTCGAGCGGCTTCTTCCTGCCGGTCGCCAATTACGCCCGCAACGACCTCTGGAACCTGCGCGGCAACCCCGCCATGTTCTACTACGTCATGCTGGCGCTGACCGTTGCCGCCTTCGTTCTGTGTCACGCTCTGCTCAGGAGCCGCGTCGGCTACTACTGGCAGGCGATCCGCGAGGACGAGATCGCGGCGCGCTCGCTCGGCATCGATACCTTCCGCTACAAGATGTACGCGGTCGTCATTTCCGCCGCCATGACCGCGGTCGCCGGCGTGTTCTTCGCGTTCTATTACAACAATCTGTTTCCGGAGCAGGTATTTCAGGTCTCGCGCTCGATCGAGCTGATCCTGGGGCCCATCATCGGCGGCACCGGCACGCTGTTCGGACCGGTCATCGGCGCGTTCCTGCTCACCGGCCTTTCCGAGGCCGTGCAGCAGCTGCTCACCGCCTTCGGCCTCGACATACCCGGCGTCAAGCAGGTGTTCTACGGCGTCTGCCTGCTCGCCGTCGTGATGGTGGTTCCCGACGGGGTGTGGCCGTGGCTCGCCCGCAAGCTCGGCGTGACGTCGTCATGACCGCGCTCTTGACGATCGACGCGGTCAGCAAGCGGTTCCGCGGCCTCTTGGCGGTCGACGGCGTGAGCTTCGCCGTTGCGTCGGGCTCGATCTTCGCGGTCATCGGCCCGAACGGGGCGGGCAAGACCACCCTGTTCAACATGATCGCCGGCGCGCTCGCGCCCGATGAGGGCTCGATCGCCTTCGCCGGGGAGCGCATCGACGGGCTCATGCCCGACGCGATTTGCCGGCGCGGCATCGGCCGGACCTTTCAGCTGGTGCGGCCATTTCCCGCGCTTTCGGTCGAGGACAACGTCGTCATCGGCGCCTTGCTCCACCACGACGATCCGGTCATGGCGCGCCGCCGCGCGCACGAGGTGCTGTGGCAGCTCGACCTGTTCGACCGGCGGCGGCAGCCGGCCGCGGCGCTGACGCTGCCCGACCGCAAGCGCCTCGAGGTCGCGCGCGCGCTCGCCACCGATCCCAAGCTCCTCCTGCTCGACGAGGTGATGGCGGGGCTGCGGCCGGCGGAGACCGACCGCATGGTGGCGATCCTGGGGCGGCTCAACCGCGAGACCGGGCTCACCATCCTGCTGATCGAGCACGTCATGCGCGCGGTGATGGCGCTGGCGGCGCGGGTGCTGGTGCTGCACCATGGCGCCGCCATCGCCGAGGGCGCGCCCGACGTCGTCGTCCGCGAGCCCGCGGTGGTGCATTCCTATCTCGGCGCCGAGGCGGTCGGCTGATGTTGCGGGTCGAGCACCTCGACGTCTTCCACGGCGACGCGCAGGCGCTCGACGACGTGTCGCTCGACATCGGCGAGGGGACGATCGTGGCGATCGTCGGCGCGAACGGCGCCGGCAAGACCTCGCTCATCCGCACCATCGCCGGCATGCACCGTCCGGCCCGCGGCCGCATCTATTTCCACGACGTCGATATCGGCGGTTGGGAAAGCCACCGCGTCTGCAATCTCGGCATCGGCCAGGTGGCGGAAGGCCGGCAGGTCTTTCCGACCCTGTCGGTCATGGAGAACCTCGAGGTCGGTGCGATGCTGCCGCGTGCCCAGTCCGGTCGGGCGAAAAATTTTGAGCGTGTATTCGCCCTGTTTCCGGTGCTGGCCGAGCGCTCGAGCCAGGCGGCGGGCACGCTCTCCGGCGGCGAGCAGCAGATGCTGGCGATCGGCCGTTGCCTGATGGGGGCGCCGGAGCTCGTCATGTTCGATGAGCCTTCGCTCGGCCTCGCGCCGGCGACGGTGCAGAACGTGCTGCGCACGGTGCGCGATCTCAACCGCGAAGGCCTCACCTGCGTGCTGGTCGAGCAGAACGTCGCGGTCTCGCTCAAGCTTGCGGCGCAGGCCTACGTGCTCGAGAACGGCCGCATCACGCTCGCCGGCCCCGGCGCGCAGCTCCTGGCCGACGACCGCGTGCGGCAGGCCTATCTCGGGATGTGATCGGCCCCGCTGCCGTGCTCGGTTTCACGATGTCAAACAGCCCGTCTCGTTCCCGCGACGCGTTGCGCCCGGGGTTTGAGACTTTTCTTCTCTATCCTCCACCCCGACGAGGGGGTAGGCGGAGCGCCGAAAGGCGACTGGGGGGTAGAACCCGTGCCGTGGTGCCCGGCACGGTGGCGCTTGCGAGGCGCCGGGCGAACCCTTTCGTTGAAGGGACGCCCGCCTCTCGGCGCTCCACCCGTGGCTTTTTGGCTCGGGGCCGCATCCAGCCCAGCGGGTATCTTCCCCGAACCTCCCGAGACTGCGGTTACGAGCCGCCGCCGCGGGACGCCACACCTCGCTCCGTTTCAGGCCGTCCCTAGAAAACGCCCCTCTGAGCGAGGATGCGGCCCTTATAAACTGATTTGCATCAAAAGTCAAGAAAAAAATGCATTACGTAGATAAAAAAATTCGTAGTCACCGGGCACCTTCGGGAGCGGGGCGGGGCTGGTCATTCCGGCTGGGGGAGCCGGCGTGTGACGCGCCGGCGCGCAACTCCTGGCCGGCGATCGCGCGCGGCGGGCCTATCTCGGCATGGGATCGACGCCCGCGCCGCCGATCAGCATGGCGAGCGCGGCGACCCGCACCGTGAGCGGGCTTTCCGGAAACGCCGAGCGCAGCGCGCTCAGCGCCTCGGCGTGCGAGGTCGGGCCGCCGCGGATCACGCGTTCGACCATGCGGCGGGCCAAGTCGCCCTGAGCCACGCCCGCCAAGCCCGGCTGGGCGGGATCTCGGACGGTGCGGCCGCGATCGGCAGCGGCCCCGGTCGGCGCATGCGAGCGTGGCGGCGCGGCGGGCGCGCTGCGGTTGTCGGCGATCGATCCCATTGGGCATCCTCCGCAAAAGCGAGCTGCCCCGGCACGGCACAGACTGGTCCCCGGCTGGTTAGCGGACCGTTAACGGCCGCTGCCGGGGGTCGGTTGCGCGCGGTTCCGCGGCCGGAGGCTTGCGCCGGGCCCGTGCCCCATGCAATGTCCCGCCCCCGCCGGCCGATCGCGGCCGACCGGTTCCCAATCAGCCTGAAAACGCGCTAGAAAATCCGCGACATGCGCGAATGACCGGCGTCTCAAAGGAGGTTCGTGATGAAGCTTTATTATGCGCCCGGTGCCTGCTCGCTCTCGCCGCACATCGTGCTGCGCGAGGCGGGCGCCAAATTCGAGCTGGAGCAGGTCAACAATCAGGAAAAGAAGACCAAGTCCGGGGTCGACTACTGGACCGTCAACGGCAAGGGCCAGGTGCCGGTGCTCGAACTCGACAACGGCGAGCGCCTCACCGAGGGGCCGGTGATCGTGCAGTGGATCGCCGACCAGAACCCCGCGTCGGCCCTGGTCCCTGCCGCCGGCAAGCCCGAGCGCTATCGGGTGCTGGAATGGCTCAACTTCACCACCTCGGAGCTGCACAAGTCCTTCGGGCCGATCTTCCGGCCGACCACGCCCGACGCCTACAAGGCGATCTCCAAGGAGAACCTGGGCAAGCGCTTCGACTGGCTCGACAAGCAGCTCGCCGGCAAATCGTACCTGATGGGCGACAAGTTCACCGTCGCCGACGCCTATCTCTTCACCGTGCTGCGCTGGACCGCGCGCATCGAGATGGACCTCGCCAAGTGGCCGAACCTCAAGGCCTATGTCGACCGGGTCGGCGCGCGCCCCAAGGTGCAGGAGGCGCTGAAGGCGGAGGGGCTGGTGAAATAGCCAGACGACGGAGGACTGACGACAGACGACGGATATAGAATTTCCGATTGTCTGTCGTCCGTCATCTGCCGTCCATCGTCTACCTTTCCGGCGGGCCGATCGTCACCGTGAGCGTGCCGATGCCCGCGATCTCGCATTCGGGCTTGTCGCCGTCTCCCTCGGTCTGGAGGTCAGGCGAAGATCGCAAGTACGGCAGCTGTTGACTTAACCTAGATTCCACGCCGCGGAATCTCGCTTAGATGCAATACGGTTCACTTAAGGTTTTATTGACCATGGTTCGCCACCCTTGATGCTTTCCGAATCAAGGGATGGGGCAGATGGCACGAACCGTTGCGAGCCTTCCGGAAGGCAGCCGGATCACGGATTACATCAGTCTTGGGG
>WNEY01001552.1_pt1 | contig 16344 bp, 13 predicted proteins | sample 5400531 | NCBI WGS metagenome assembly WNEY01 (sample SAMN13153338, study PRJNA577476) | soil metagenome | isolation source: 200 cm saprolite under Douglas fir tree site 1 | place: USA:California | collected 2015-04-18
AAGAATCTGCTTGCGGACGGCGTCCATCACCGCGAACTGATCGCGCGTGCGCGTTTCGATCGGCTTCAATCGGATGTAGATGTTGCCGAGATTGCGCGTCTTCGCCGGATCGCCGCCGACGGTCACGAGCGTGTAATCGACTTCGGGCAGCCGCTCGCGGATCGTGTTGGCGACGCGGTTGGTCAGCACGGTAGTCGACTCGAGGCTCGTGCCCTCGGGCGCGCGCAGGTTGACCTCGAATTCCGACTGGTCGTCGGGCGGCATGAAGTTCTTGTTCGCCGCCATGAACAGCGGCGCGCTCGAGAGCAGCACCAGCACGGCGAAGCCCGCGACGATTGCGCGGTGGTTCATCGCCCACTCGAGGATGCGCGTGTAGAACAGGTCCACGGCGTGGAAGACCCTCGAGTCCTTCGACGAATGCGCGTCCTTGCCGTGCCGCTTCACCTTCAGCCACCGCGCCGCCAGCATCGGCGTCAGCGTGAAGCTGACGAGCAGCGAGATGAGGATGGCGAAGGCCATCGTGAGGCCGAAGCTCTTCATGAACCGGCCGACGATGCCGCCCATGAAACCGACCGGCACGAAAATCGCCACCAGCGACAGCGTCGTCGCCAGCACGGCGAGCCCGATTTCCTGGGTCGCGTCGACCGCGGCGTGGAACTGGTCGTCGTGCTTTTCCTCGATGAACCGGTAGATGTTCTCGAGCACGACGATCGCATCGTCGATTACGATGCCCACCGAGAGCGTCAGCGCGAGCATCGTCATCAGGTTGAGCGTGAAGCCCATGTACCACAGCAGGCCGAAGGTCGCGATGATCGAGGTCGGGATCGCGATGGCCGAAATGATCGTGGACCGCAGGTTGGTCAGGAACAGCAGCACGACGAGCGCCGCCAGGATCGAGCCGACGATCAGATGCTCCTCGACGTTGTGGATCGCCGCTTCGATGAAATCCGAGGTGTCGCGCACCACGCGCATGTCGTAGCCCGCCGGCAGCCCCGCCTTGAGGCCGGCGAGCCGCTCCTTGACCGAGCGGACGACCTCGACCGTGTTCGTGCCGGACTGGCGCCGCACCTGCAGCAGCACCGTGTCGGTGCCGTTCACGTTCGCGAGCGTCTCGGGTTCGGCCTCGCCGTCCTCGACGCGCGCCACGTCCGCGATGCGGACGGGGTGGCCGTTCTTCGCGCGGATGACGATGTCGTTGAACTCCGACACGCTCTGGACGCGTCCGCGCGTGCGGAGCGTCAGCGACTGCGGCCCCTGGTCGACGCGGCCGCCGGGCACCTCGATGTTCTGCGCCTGCAGCGCGCGCGAGACGTCGGTGACCGTGAGCGTGTAGGCGCGAAGGCGGTCGGCGTCCAGCCAGACGTTGATCTGCCGCTGGCGACCGCCGAGCACGATCACCTGGCCCACGCCGTTCACGCTCTCGAGCTGCCGCCGCAGCACCTTGTCCGCGTATTCGGTGATGTCGCGGACCGGCTGCTTCGCGCTGAGCGCCAGGCTCAGCACCGGCGCGGCGTCGGGATCCATCTTGTCGACCCGCGGCTGCTGGATCGTCTTCGGCAGCCGCGGCAGCACGCCGTTGACCTTGTCGCGGACTTCCTGCGCGGCGACGTCGGTGTCCTTCTCGAGGAGAAAGGCGACGATCACCTGCGAGATTCCCTCGGACGACACCGAGCGCAGATCGTCGATGCCGCTGATCGTGTTGACGGCTTCCTCGATCTTGTCGGTGATCTCGGTCTCGATCTGCTCCGGCGCGGCGCCCGGCTGCAGCGTGGTCACCGTGACGGTGGGGAAGTCGATCTTCGGAAAACGGTCCACGCCCAGCCGCGTGAACGAAAAGATACCGATGACCGTGAGCGACAGAATCAGGACGGTCGCGAAGACCGGACGTTTGACGCAGAGCGCCGCTAGCCATTGCATGAGAGCACCTATTCCACCTTCGTTCCATCCGCGAGCTGCGCGAGGTTCTTCGTCGCGACGCGCTCGCCGTCCTTCACGCCTTTCGTGACCTCGACCAAATCGCCGACCGTTTCGCCGACCGTCACGATTCGCTCGTCGACGTGGTCGCCGTTGACGACGTACACACGGGTGGTCCCGGACGTGGTCTGCACGGCCGCGGCCGGCACGAGCACGCCCGGCGTCTTCGCCGGCTGCTCGATGCGCGCCGTCGCGAAAAGCCCCGGTTTCAGCACGCCGGTCGCATTCGGCACGAGCGCCTCGACGGTCAGCGCGCGCTGATCGGCCTGCAGCGCCGGGGCCACGTACTTGATCCGTCCCTCGAACCGGCGCCCCGCATACGCGTCGACTTCGAAGCTCACCGGCTGTCCCACCGCGATCGCCGACACGAACTGCTCGGGCACCGTCAGCTGCACACGTAGCGGGTTCACGCGCACGACGACGGCCACCTTCATTCCCTTGGTGACGTAGTCGCCCGACGTGACGAGACGCTCCGCGACGACGCCGCTGAACGGCGCGCGGACGACGGTGTCGCTGTTCGCCTTGCGCGCAAGCGCGACGCGCGCGCGCGCCGCCTGCAGCGACTGATACTGCTGCGCCGCGCCGTTCTTCGCCGCCTCGTACTGCTGGCGCGCCGCCTCGGCCTGCGTGCGGCGCTGGTCGTGCTCCGACTGAGACACGACGCGCTGATCGAGGAGCGATTTGATCCGGGCGAACTCGCTCTGGGCGAGTTCCGCGGACGCCTTGGCGTTCTGCACTTCGGGGACGGCGTTGATGTCGAACGCCGTGCCGGGCGTGATGCCGAGCCGCGCCTCGATTTGCGCCGCGTTCGCTTCGGCCTCCTTGAGCTGTGCGTCCGTTTCGGTCGATGACACGCGCACCAGTTCGGCGCCCTGCGACACCGGCATCCCGCGCTCGACCGGCGCGGAGACAACGCGTCCCGCGGTCTCCGCGGCGACGTCGGCCTGCTCTTCGGCCATCAGCGTGCCGGTCGCCCGGATGAAACGCGCGATCGGACGCTCGACGGCGGCGACCGCCGAGACCGAAATCGCGACGGCCGCGGCGGGTTGATCTTTGCCCTTGGCGTCGCCCGAGCTGCAGGCAACCGACGCGAGCGGCGCGGCGGCGAGCAGCGCGGCCAGCAGATACGGTGTGTTCACGCGATTCATCACGACTCCTCGAGGAAGCAGCTCTGACGGCCTGCGCTACCGGAGTGGCGGCAGCGCAGCGCGCGGGCTGCTGTTATGACGCTTGTGCGTCCGCAACAGGGTCGACCCGATCGAGCGGACAGGCAGTCTCGTTCGCCGATAGCAGCGGCACGCCGGCGCGCAGGCCCGCAAGCGTGACGTTCAGGACGTCGGCCGCGAGCAGGTCTGCGTCCTCGCCCGGCGCGAGCCGTTCGGACAATCGCAGCACGGCGACGCCGAGCATCCCGACCATCAGGACCCGCACCGCCACGTGCGGGCTGAGCGTCTTCGGCAGCTCGCCGGCGTCGATCGACGCCTGCAGGTCTTCGACGATGTGCTGCTTCATTTCGCGCGCGAACGCGAACCGCTCGTATTCACGGCTGATCCGCGGCACCGATCGGTCGACGAACATCAGCGCGAAGTACTGCGGCTGGTCGCGGCTGAATTCGTACAGGCGCCGGAAGACCGCCCGCACGCGCTCGATCGGCGGCGCGTCCCGCAGCGCGGGGTCGTGCCGGACGGCCGCGGGGTCGCCGAGCAGCCGGAAGCCTTCTTCCGCCAGCGCAAAGAAGATGTCGTCCTTGCTGGGAAAGTAGCCGTAGATGGCGGCCGGGCTGTATTCGATGCGCTCGGCAATCTTCCGAATCGAGACCTGCTGGAAGCCCTCGGTGACGAAGAGCTCGCGGGCGGCGTCGAGAATCGCCCGCTGCACCGCCTCGCGGTCTCGTACCTGTCGTTCTTTAATGCCCATGGAATCCTCGGTGTCGGACACCGTGTGAAAAATACATGGTGTCTGACACCTCTGAACGGTGTTCACCAGTTTAACGTCGTTAGACGCCAGAACATTGTTCGGAGTTCCACCGACTGTAAGTTATTGTGCGTCTTTGGGTTGCGTCGCTGAGATGAACGCAATCAGGCCGAGGAGGTACGTCGCCGACGCCGCCAGCAAGGTGACCCGGAAGCCCCAGTTCATGGCGATGAAGATTGCCAGCGTGGCCCCGAGGACCGAAAGCGCACCATTCATCCCCCACGCCCAGGCCACCATCTCCGGCGCCCGTGCACTCAAGAGACGCAGGCCGGTCGGCATCGGGATCCCCAGCGCGATCCCGGTGGGCACGAGCATCGCGGCCGCGATGCCCATCCGCGCCGGTCGCGAGAACGGGATCGCCCAGGTCACGACCGGCGTGGCGATCATGATGACCGCGAGGCCGATGAGCGCAACAGCCACGATGCCGATGGCGCCGCTGCGACGCAGCGTCGAGCCCTTGAATGTGCGGCTCCACGCGGCGCCCAGGCCCGTGCCGAGCAGCAGCGAAAACAGGGTGACGGTGAGCGAGTACACCGGATGGCCCAGCAGCAGCACGAACCGTTGGAGCACAGACACTTCGATGAGCATGAAGCCGGCGCCGAGCGCGCCGAAATAGGCGAGCCACGCGAGCCACCCGTCGGAATGCGCGCGGCTGCGATCGCCGAGCAGCAGCGGTCCGATGACGAAGAGCGCCACCAGCGCGGTCGAGATCGCGAGCAGCGTCAGCAGCGCGCTCAAGCCGTTGCCGAACAGCATCGATCGTCCGAACGCGACGTCGAACTGACGCGCCAGCTTCGTCGTGTGAAAGAAGAACGGCCGATCGTCGGTCGTGGGTCGGACGTCGAGGCCGTAGCTGGCATAGAACCGCTCGCGATCGGAGGCGCGGACCAGCCGCGCGTAATCGGCCGTGTCGGTGCCATCGATCTCGACGTCCTCTCGATCCGGGATTGCGACGGCGCCATCCGGCGAGGGCGCGTAAAGAACGTCGAACCCGAGCTTGTCCGCGATGCTGCGTACCTGCTCGACTTCAGCCGCGCTGAATGGCGTCTTCTTCAGGAGAAACGTTGCGACCTTATCCTGCCGCACGATGGCGAGCCGGTCGGCGGCCGTCCAGCCGCGCGCCTCGCACGCGGCCTGCGCGAGCGAAACGAGCCGCAGCCCGTCGAAGATCCAGCGCGTGATCGTCAGGATGCCATCGTCGGTGAGATGATCGAGATAGTCGCCGAACGCGTCGGACGTGTAGAGCGTGTTCTCGGTCAAGGTGTAGGCGCCGGCGGCCGTCGCCGCCCACGTGTCGACGAGCGACGCCTGAATGACGTCGTATTTTTCGTGCGTTCGCCGCACGAAGCTTCGCCCGTCGTCGACCGTAATGCGGATGCGGGCGTTGGTGTAGAGGCCGCCCGAGAACTCCCGGAACCGACCGCGCATCACATCGTCGGCGATGATCGGGTTGATCTCGACGCCGTCGACGCGCGCGGCACCGAACACGAGCGCCGACGCGAGATCTCTGCCGCCGCCGGGGCCGATGACGAGCGCAGTGAAGCCGGGATTCGGGATTTGGGATTTGGGATTCGAATGCCGCGGGGCAGGCTGCGCATCCCGAATCCCGAATCCCGAATCGCGATCCGGCTGCGAGTCCCGAACCTCGAATCCCGAATCCCGCTCCTTCAGGTGGTACGCAAGAGCCGTGAGCTCGTAACGCAGATACTGCGCGTTCGACAGGTCGGGCGCGAGACGGAGAATCGGGGTCGAGGCTGCCGAGTCGATGTCCATGTATCGCGTGTCCGGCAGCGGGCCCCTGTATGCGGGACTGAGCGACCAGTCGCCGTGCGTCCGGTCGTACACGCCGATTCGCGAGAACGAGTTCCACTTGCTGAACAGAATGCGGTCGCCCCGATGGCCCTTGGTGTCGACGACGTCGAAGCCGGCGATGCCGGAGAGCTGGCTGGCGAGCGGGACGAGCACCACGAGTCCGCCGATGGCGGCGATGCGAGGGCGGGCGGCCGCCGGCGCAAACGACACGGCGGCCGCGATCGACAGCGCCGCGGCCGAGAGCACGACGCCGGGCGCGCCGAGTCGATCGAGCAGCGGGATCAGAACAAGGCACCCCGCGGCGGCGCCGATGAGATCGGCCGCATACACGGCGTTGACCTGGGCCGACAGGCGCGAGATGGCGAGCGTGACGACGAGGCCGCCGGCGAAGAAGGGCAGCGCCGCGAGCGCGTAGATCGCCAGCATCAGCGCGAGGTTGTGCGGCGAGTACGTGAGGCCGACGCGGAGGCGCACGAGCCAGAACAGCGCGACGATCGTGGTGACGGCGTAGATCAGCGATTCGGCGCTCAGCAGAGCGTCGGTCGAATGCAGCTCGAGGCGGCGGCGCGCGACGTACGCGCAGACGCCGCTGGCGCTGACGCCGAAGAGCGCGATCGAGATCGCCAGAAACGCGAAGTGGTAGTACATGACGACCGAAAAGATCCGCGTCAGCGCGAGCTCGGTCATCAACAGCGTCGCGGAGATGAGCGCGACGCCGACGAGGTGCCGCGCGGTCGGTGAGGTCATGAGCGAGAGAGTGTACCATTCAGCGTGCGCATGCGCGTTCTTCGCACGGCGGTCGTCGCGGCCTCGGTCGCATGGATGCTGCTCCTGGTCGTCGTGCCTTTCCTCGTGAGCCGTCCGCACGCCTCGGCGCTTGGCACCGCGCTCGTGGTGGCGGCGTACAGCGTCGGCAGCCTCATCTGTCATCAGCTGCCCGAGCGCTCGTATCGCCTGTGGGGCGCGCAAATGCCGGTCTGCGCGCGGTGCGCGGGGATCTATATCGGCGCAGCGACGGCGGCTCTGGTCTCGTCTGGAGCGGGCCGCCCTCGCGCCTTCGGCGCCTTGCCGAGCCTCCCCGAAGCTCGCGTGCGATCCGAGCGAGCGTCGGCGGGAGGCTTTCAGCCTGGCGTCCGTATCCGCCCGCCTGAAAGGCTCGCGCTCCAAAAGCTTCCGCCGACCGGCGTCCGCCTCACGCTCGCGATCGCCGTCGCACCGGCGCTGGCGACGCTCATCTACGAATGGGTCACCGGCGATGTGCCCGCCAACTGGATCCGCGCCGCGAGTGGCGTGCCAATCGGCGTCGCCGGCGCATGGCTGGTCGTTCGGCACGCGCTCGCGGGCCCCGCGCCGGTCCTGAGCCCCTCGGGGGATGAGGTAAACTAGCCAGCCGTGCGCGCCACCGCCGCTCAAGAGACGCAGTCGGGCACGCTCGTGCTGTTGTGCCTCGCGTCCTGGGCGATTCCCGGCGCCGGTCACCTCTGGCTGGGGCGGCGAACCAAGGGGCTCATCTTTCTCCTCGCCCTGCCGGTGATGTTCGCAATCGGCCTCGCGATCCGCGGGCGGCTGTTTCCGTTCGATTTGTCGGAGCCGCTCGTCGGTCTGGCGGCGATCGCCGATCTCGGCATCGGCGCGCCCTATTTCATCGCGTCGGCGCTGGGCTACGGCGGCGGGGAGGTGCGCGCGGTCACCTACGAGTACGGGAACGCCTTTTTAATCGTCGCCGGGCTGCTGAATCTGCTGGTGGTCATCGACGCGTACGACGTGGCGATGGGCCGCAAGTAATGCAGAGCCACCTGCTGCTGCTCGCCCTGTTCGCGTTCTTCGTCTCGCTGGTCTTCGCGGTCATCGCGAAAGACGACGCGCGCGATCAGATCCGCTTCGGCGGGATGATGTTCGCGGGGTTCCTCGCGTCCGCGATCGTGCTCGGCTGGCTGATGTACCCGTTCCCTCTCTAGCCGGTGGATTCGTCATGGCCTTCGACAACCTCCTCCTCGAGCGCGACGGCCCGATCGCCATCGTCACCATCAACCGCCCCAGGATCCTGAACGCGCTGAATACGCAGACGGTGGATGAGCTGCGCCGCGCGATCCTCGAGCTGCAGCACGACGCCGCGGTGCGCGTGGTGATTCTCACCGGCGCGGGCGACCGATCGTTCGTCGCGGGCGCCGACATCAACGAGCTCGCCGTGCAGACGCCTGCGGGCGGCCGCGAGCACGCGCTCGCCGGCCAGCACGTCTTCGACCTGATCGAGAACCTCGGCAAGCCGGTCATCGCCGCCATCAATGGCTACGCGCTCGGCGGCGGGTGCGAGCTGGCGATGGCGTGCACGCTTCGCCTTGCGGCGGACACCGCGCAGCTGGGCCAGCCGGAAATCGGGCTTGGCCTGATTCCGGGCTACGCCGGCACGCAGCGTCTGCCGCGGCTGGTCGGCAAGGGCAAGGCTCTGGAGCTGATCCTCACCGGGACGCCAATCGCGGCCGCGGAGGCGCTGCGGATCGGGCTCGTGAACCGCGTGGTGCCTGCAGGGGAGCTGATGGCGGAGGCGAAGAGGCTCGCTGCGCAGCTCGCGAAGAGCGCGCCGATCGCGATGCGCTACATCATCAGCGCCGTTCACAAAGGTGTGGAGATGCCGTTCGCCGAGGCGTGTCAGTACGAGGCGACGCTCTTCGGCCTCGTCGCGTCGACCGACGACATGCGGGAAGGCACCAAGGCGTTTCTCGAGAAGCGGAAACCCGACTTCACGGGCAGGTAGGGCGCGAGTGGGGCAGGTAGGGCAGGTAGGGCGCGGGTGGGGCAGGTAGGGCAGGTGGGGCAGGTAGGGCGAGTAGGTCAGGTATGGTCGGGTACGGGAGTAGGTCGCAAGGCAGGTGAGTCAGGTAAGGCAGGTAGGGACGCACAGCGCGCAAAAACAGCGTAAAGGACAGCCGGCTTTGGGGGCTTTCGCGGGCTTTGCGTTCAACGTGAAAACGAGCGATGCAGACGATACAAGGCACCGGCCGCGCGGCGGGACTGCGATTCGCGGTCGTGGTGTCGAAGTACAACGACTTCGTGACCGACCGTTTGCAGGCCGGCGCGCTGTCGGCGCTCGCAGCAGCCGGCGCGGCGGCCGACGACATCACGGTGGTGCGCGTGCCCGGCGCGTTCGAGATCCCGCTCGCTGCGCAGCACGCCGCCGAAAGCGCTCGGTACGACGCGATCATCTGCCTCGGCTGCCTGATCCGCGGCGAGACACCGCATTTCGAGTACATCTCGTCGGCCGTCTCGCACGGCCTGACCGAGGCGGCGGCAGCGACGGGCGTGCCCATGGCGTTCGGCGTGCTGACGACGAATTCCGTGGAGGAAGCCCTGGCGCGCGCCGGCCAGGGCCGCGGGAACAAAGGTCATGAAGCGGCAGTGGCCGCCATCGAAATGGCGGAGGTCGTCGCGCAGTTGACGCGCCCCGGGACGCCCGCTGTGACGCCTCGGACGTGAAAAAAGATCCGCGGCACCGGGCGCGCGAAGCCGCGCTGCAGATCCTGTATCAATGGGAGGTGGGCAAGCGCGATATCGACCGCTCGGCCGAGACCTTCTTCGATCTCCAGTGGCCGAACGCCGAGGCGCCGCCCGAGGATCTGCGCGAGTTTGCCACGGCCCTGGCCGCCGATACTACGGCGCGGCTGAGCGAGATCGATCCGCTGATTGCGGAGACCACTGAACGGTGGCGCCCGGAGCGGATGGCGGTGCTCGATCGCCTCATCCTGCGCATGGCGATCTGCGAGATGCTCCGCGATCCTGAGCTGCCGCCGGCCGTCGTCATCAATGAAGCACTCGAGCTCGCGCGCACGTTTTCCACCGAAGAATCGGTGAAATTCATCAACGGGATGCTGGATGCCATACGGAAGAAGCTCGATGTTCAACGCTGACCGACCACAGAGGCCATGAGCTCAGAGGACGAACAGATCCAGCAGCGGCGGGCCAACCTCGCCGGGCTCGGGAAGCTCGGGATCGAAATCTACCCGCGTACGTTCGAGCGGCGCCATACGATTTCCGCGCTGGTCGACACCTACGGTCACCGGAGCCGCGACGAGCTCGAAGCCGATCGCATCGAGACGAAAACCGGCGGCCGGATCCTGGCGATCCGGGCGTTCGGCAAGGCGAATTTTCTCGTGCTCTCCGACGGCCACGCCAAGATCCAGGTGTACATCCGGCAGGATTCGATGCCGGAGCTCGACTTCAAGATCTACGGGCTGCTCGACCTCGGCGACTGGGTCGGCGTCGAGGGACGCCTGTTCCGGACCAAAACGAACGAGTTCACGATCTGGGCGTCGCGCCTGCACTTCCTCTCGAAATGCCTGCTCCCGCTCCCGGAGAAATGGCACGGCCTGACCGACGTCGAGATCCGCTATCGGCAGCGCTACCTCGATCTGATTGTGAATCCGGACTCGCGACGCGTGTTCGAGACGCGCAGCGCCATCGTCGCTGCGATCCGGGACTTCATGACCGCGCGCGGCTATCTCGAGGTCGAGACGCCCATGATGCAGCCGATCGCGGGCGGCGCCATCGCGCGGCCCTTCGTCACGCATCACAACGCGCTCGACATGGACCTGTATCTCCGCATCGCGCCGGAGCTGTACCTGAAGCGGCTGACGGTCGGCGGCCTCGAGAAGGTCTTCGAGATCAACCGGAACTTCAGGAACGAGGGGATTTCGACGCAGCACAACCCCGAGTTCACGATGATGGAGTTCTACGAAGCCTACGCCGAGTACGACGCGCTGATGCGCATGACCGAAGAAATGATCGTGACCGTCGCGCGGCAGGCGATCGGTTCGGAGCAGGTCACGTTCGGCGCGCATCAGATCTCATTGCGCCCGCCGTTCGCGCGCATCTCGCTCCGCGACGCGGCACGCGCGGCCGCCTCGGCTCGGCTCCATCGCGAGGTCACCGACGGCGACCTGCGCAATCGCGACGCAGTCGCCGCCCTGGCCCGGGAGCTCGGGCTGGAGGTCGACGCCGGTCATGCCGCCGGCAAGATCACGACCGAGATCTTCGAGGCGCTATGCGAGGACAAGCTGATTCAGCCGACGTTCATCTACGATTTTCCGACCGAGGTGTCGCCGCTGTCGAAGCAGAAGCCGGACGATCCGGACACCGTCGAGCGCTTCGAGCTCTACATCGGCGGGGTCGAGGTGGCGAACGCCTTCACCGAGCTCAACGATCCGACCGAGCAGCGCCGCCGGTTCGAGGCGCAGCTCACCAGGCGCGCGGGCGGTGACCTCGACGCGCACGCGATGGACGAGGACTACATCCGCGCGCTCGAGTACGGCCTGCCGCCCACCGGTGGCGAAGGCGTGGGGATCGATCGGCTCGTGATGGTGCTCACCAACAGCCCGTCGATCCGCGACGTTATTCTCTTCCCCCTGATGCGCAAACGGGAGTAGCCACGGCGCCACGTCAGCACGAAAGCACGAAAAACCGGTATTGTTGTTCTGTGCTCTTGTGTTGCTTTTGTGCTTTCGGGGCGTATGACAGACCTGCCGTTTGAGCTGCACGTCGCCCTGCGCTACCTGCTCGCCAAGCGCAAACAGGCGTTCATCTCGGTCATCTCGTTCATCTCCACGCTCGGTGTGACGGTTGGCGTCATGGCGCTCGTCATCGCGCTGGCGCTGATGACCGGGCTCCAGCAGGAGATCCGCGACCGGATCGTCGGCTCCAACCCGCATATCTACGTCTGGAACACCAAGGGCATCGCGGACTATCACGCCGAAGCCGACAAGCTGCGGGCGGTGCCGCACGTGCTCGGCGCCGCGCCGGCGATTCTCGGCCAGGGGCTCATCTCGGCCGCGGGCGAGACGCAGCCACTGCAGATCAAAGGCGTGGAGCCCGCCCTCGAGCAGCAGGTGACGAACCTCAAGGCCTCGGTGACGAGCGGCAGCCTCGACGCGCTCAACGCGCGCGACGACGAAATCGACGGCATCCTGCTGGGAAAGGATCTCGCGGCCAAGCTCGGCGTCACGACCGGCGATTCCGTGTCGCTGACGATGGGCGTGACGCTGTCGCCGGCGGGCCTGCTGCCGCGGACGCGGCGGCTGCGGGTCGCGGGACTGTTCAGTCTTGGCCTGTACGAGCTCGACTCGACCTCTGGCTTTCTGTCGCTCGACGTCGCGCGGCGGCTGCTCGGGAAAGATCAGGTCGACCTGATCCAGCTTCGCGTGGACGACATTTACGCCGCGCCGCGCATCGCCGCCTCCATTCCGTCGATGCTCGGCTCGCAATACATCACGCAGGACTGGGCGGCGATGAACAAGTCGCTGTTCTCGGCGCTCGGGCTCGAGAAGATGGCGATCTCACTCACCATCGGCCTCATCGTCATGGTCGCCGCCCTGAACATCGTCGCGTCGCTCGTACTGCTGGTCATGGAGAAGCATCGCGACATCGGGATTCTGAAAACCATGGGCGCGAGCGCGCGCAGCGTCACCGCCATTTTCATGGTGCAGGGACTCATCATCGGCATCGTCGGCACGACGGTCGGTGCGTCGGCGGGGTATGTGCTGTCCCAGGTGCTGACGCGCTACAAGCTGATCCGCGTGCCCGTCGACGTCTACCAGGTGTCGTACGTGCCGTTCCGCGTGCTGCCTCTGGATTTTGCGGTGGTCGTCGCCGCCGCGGTGGTGATCTGCTTTCTGGCGACGATCTATCCCGCGCGCCAGGCGGCAAAACTCGATCCGGTCCAGGCGTTGAGATATGAGTGAGCCACGAAACCGCGAAACCACGAAAAAAGCGTTTCGTGGATGCTGCGCGAAGAAGCTTCAGCATGCGTAGCGCGAAGGCTTAGCCGAGCGATGGCGTTCCTAGAAGCCCGCGGCATCGTCAAGAGCTATCCCGTGGGCGGACGATCGCTGACTGTGCTGCGCGATCTCGATCTCGTCGTCGAGGCGGGCGAGATGGTCGCGATTGTCGGCGCGTCGGGCGTGGGGAAGAGCACCCTGCTGCACGTGCTCGGCGGACTGGATCGCGTCGACCAGGGACAGATTGCGATTGACGGGACCGAGTTGACGACGCTGCCCGACGGGCAGGTGGTGGCGTTTCGCAATCAGCGCGTCGGGTTCGTCTTTCAGTTCCACCACCTGCTGCCGGAGTTCACCGCGCTCGAGAACGCGGAGATGCCGATGCGCATCGCGCGCATGCCGATGGGCGAGACGCGGTCGCGCGCGGAGGCGCTGCTGCGGCGCGTCGGCCTCGACGAGCGCCTCACGCACCGCCCCGGCATGCTCTCGGGCGGCGAGCAGCAGCGCGTCGCAATGGCGCGCGCGCTCGTCATGCAGCCCGCGGTCCTGCTGGCGGACGAGCCGACCGGTGACCTCGACGAGCAAACGGCCGATGCGCTGCACGCGCTCCTGCGCGACATGCACCAGGCCTATGGCCTGACGTCGGTGATCGCCACGCACAACCCGCGTCTGGCGGCTGCGTGCGATCGCGTGCTCCGGCTCGAGAACGGCCGGCTGACGGCCCGAGATGGAGTTTAGCCAAGCTTTCGATCTGACTCGCGGCACCCCCCGTTTGATGGGCGCGTCTAACGTCGTGGGGCGCGAACCCTAGACATTACAGGAAGTTAACGCAGAATAGCGTTGGGGTTGGGGCCACCTATGCCGTATAATGTGGGCGTCGTCTTTATGACCCCAACACCCTCTGTTTTTACGTAGGGACCCCGGATGTTCGAACGGTATACCGAACGGGCCAGGCGAGTACTTTTTTTCGCCCGTTATGAAGCCAGCCAGCTGGGCAGCATCTCCATTGAAACCGAGCACCTCCTGCTCGGGCTCATTCGCGAAGGCAAAGGGCTAACGAGCCGGATCTTTGCCCGCTCCCATCTTTCCCTCGAGAACATCCGCAAGGAAATCGAAGGACGGACGGTGTTCCGGGAGAAGGTCTCCACCTCGGTCGAGATCCCATTCAGCGCGGAAACCAAGCGCGTGCTGCAGTTTGCGGCCGAAGAGGCTGATCGGCTGCTGCACAACTACATCGGCACCGAGCACCTCCTGCTCGGCATCCTGCGCGAGGAGCGGTCGGTCGCGGCGTCAATCCTCATGGAAAAGGGGATGCGCCTGAACACCGTCCGCGAGGACATCGTCCAGTTGTTGAACGAGAAGACGACGCTGACGCGGGTGAAGGAAACGCCGCTGCTCGCCGAGTTCAGCCGCGATCTCACCGAGTCGGCGATGAAGAACCAGCTCGATCCGCTGGTGGGCCGCGAGCACGAGCTCGAACGCGTGCAGCAGGTACTCTGCCGCCGCACCAAGAACAACGCCGTGCTCATCGGCGAGCCGGGGGTCGGCAAGACGGCGATCGTCGAGGGGCTGGCGCAGAAAATCGTGTACGGCGACGTGCCGCACTTCCTCGCGGACAAGCGCATTCTCGCCCTCGACATCTCCCTGATCGTCGCCGGCACGAAGTACCGCGGTCAGTTCGAAGAGCGCCTCAAGGCGATCATGAAGGAGCTGACCGACAACCCGAACATCATCGTGTTCATCGACGAGCTGCATACACTGGTCGGCGCGGGGTCGGCCGAAGGCTCGCTCGATGCCGCGAACATCCTGAAGCCCGCGCTCAGCCGCGGTGAAATCCGCTGCATCGGCGCGACGACGCCGGCCGAGTACCGGAAGTACATCGAGAAGGACCGGTCGCTCGAGCGCCGGTTCCAGGCGATCAAGGTCGACCCTCCGGGAGAGCGCGAGACGATCGAGATCCTGCTCGGGGTCAAGGATCGGTACGAGAACTTCCACCACGTCGAGTACACGCGCGAGGCGATCGAGGCGGCGGTCTACCAGTCGAACCGCTACATCACCGATCGCTTCCTGCCCGACAAGGCGATTGATCTGGTCGACGAGGCGGGCGCCCGCGCGAAGTTGCGCGAGGCCGGCTACAGCGAGGAGTTCGGCGAGATCAACAAGAGCATCCGCGTCGCCGTCGAGCAGATGGAGAGCGCGGTCAGCCAGAAGGATTTCGAGAAGGCGCAGTTCTACCGCGAGCAGGAAGTGACGGCGCGGGAGAACCTGCAGTTCGTCCGCGAGAAGTTCGATGTCAAATCGTCCGCGCGCAAGGTCATCGTCGGCAAGGCCGAGATCGACGACGTCGTGTCGAAGTGGACCGGCGTGCCGATGGCGTCGATCAACCAGGACGAAGGCGACAAGCTGCTGCGGATGGAAGCCGAGCTGCACCGGCGCGTCATCAGCCAGGAAAAAGCGATCTCGGCCATCTCGCGCGCGATCCGGCGCTCACGCGCCGGGTTGAAGAATCCGAACCGGCCCGTCGGCAGCTTCGTGTTCCTCGGGCCCACCGGCGTCGGCAAAACCGAGCTGGCGCGCGCGCTCGCGAATTTCCTCTTCGGCAGCGATCACGCGCTGATCCGCTTCGACATGTCGGAATACATGGAGAAGCACTCGGTGTCGAAGCTGATCGGCTCGCCGCCCGGCTACGTCGGCCACGAAGAGGGCGGCCAGCTCACCGAGAAGGTGAAGCGGAACCCGTACTCCGTCGTGCTGCTCGACGAAATCGAGAAGGCGCACCCGGACATCTTCAACATCCTGCTGCAGGTGTTCGAGGACGGCCATCTGACCGACGGCCTCGGCAACCGGGTGAACTTCAAGAACACGATCATCATCATGACGTCGAACATCGGCGCGCGCTTCATCCAGAAGAAGAGCGCGCTCGGGTTCCAGTCGTCGGACGCCGGCACGATCGACAAGAGCGTCTCCGACATGGTGCTCGGCGAGGTGAAGCGGACCTTCAACCCCGAGTTCATCAACCGCATCGACGAGATCATCGTCTTCGAGGCGCTGGGCGACGAGGACCTGCAGGCCATCATGGGGCTGCTGGTCACGCAGCTGAACGACAACCTCGTGGACCGGAAGCTGAAGATCGCGCTGACGCCGGACGTGATCGGCTGGATTATCGAGGTGACCTGCAAGGACCGCTCGTACGGCGCGCGTCCGCTGCGGCGCGCGATCCAGCGCTACGTCGAGGATCCGCTGTCGGAGGAGCTCATCCGCGGCCACCTGAGCGACGGCGACATCGAGGTGTACCTCGACGCCGGGGCGCTCGCGTACCGGCCGCGGCTCTCGCCGCTCGAAGCGGGCCGGAAGCTCGCGTGAGTATTGGATAATCGGGTGATTGGAGAATCGGGTTATTGCGATGACCCGATTGCCCCATGACTCGATTACCAGATGCAAGCCGCTCGGCCCGTTCCTCAGTCTAAGATAGCGAGAATGCCCATTTGTCTGCGCGCGGCCGCTGTGGCCGCGCTGTTGTCTGTCGGCGTCCCCTCGGCCGGCTTCGCGCAGGCCCCGGCCGCGTCACCCCTGCCGCCGATCCCGTTCTGCGGCCAGCAGGCCGCCGCCCCCCGCGCGCAGCCGCCGGCCGGGTCGCCGCCGATCGTGCTCGCGTTCGGCCCCTGCTTCGAGGGGCAGGGCGGCACGTCGGTGATCGAGCCGCAGACCTACCTGTATTACATCCAACTGAAGCAAAGCCGTCCCTCTGAAGGCGTCTGGGTGCCGTACAACAACACGAGCGAGAAGACGATTGAGGAGGACTTCCACCGGCTGTGGA
>WNEY01001553.1_pt1 | contig 16343 bp, 15 predicted proteins | sample 5400531 | NCBI WGS metagenome assembly WNEY01 (sample SAMN13153338, study PRJNA577476) | soil metagenome | isolation source: 200 cm saprolite under Douglas fir tree site 1 | place: USA:California | collected 2015-04-18
CATGCCGCGGCGTTGGTATCCTCCCACCGCACTTCAGCCACGCCTTCGACCTCGCCGAGCGCAACGAGCAACTCATCGCGGCTCACCCGCGGCGGGAGGCGCAGCGCCAATTCCAGCATGACCCGATCGTCGCTATGTCCCGACAGCTCCACGTGCTCGATGTTCACGCCGAAGACACCCAGCGCCGTCCCGATCTTCCCCAGCTGCCCAGGACGATCGGCCATCACCATGACCACGTGGCCAAGGCCGCGGCGGGGGATGCGAACCTCGAAGACCTTGAACAGGGTGAGGACGCTGACGACGATCACGGTGGTGAAGAGCGCGCCGGCGTAAAATCCGATCCCGGCGGCCGTGCCGATCGCGGCCACGGTCCACAGGCTGGCGGCCGTCGTCAGGCCCTGCACGCTGGCGCCCGTGCGCCAGATGGTGCCGGCGCCTAAGAAACCGATCCCGACGACGATATTGCTGGCGACGCGCGCCGGGTCCGCACCGGTGCCACAGAAGCCCACGGCAGACACCAGGGTGAACAGGGCTGCTCCCACCGACACCAGGATGTGCGTCCGGAATCCGGCCGGCTTCTCCGCGCTCTCGCGCTGCCAGCCGATCACGCCGCCCAGCACCATGGCCAGGAGGAGCCGGATCGCGGATTCGCCGATCTGTTCCCAGGAGTTCATGAAGCGGCAGCTTTCTCGCGCGCGATCGCCTCTACCTGTTCCATCAGCGCATCAACCAGCCGATCCTCCGGCAGGCTGGCGATGACCTTCCCGCCGCGGAAGAGCAGTCCCATCCCTCGGCCACAGGCGATCCCCAGGTCAGCCATGCGCGCCTCGCCAGGACCATTCACCGCGCATCCCATCACCGCCACCTTCACGGGAGCGTCGAGCTTGGCGAGCCGCCGCTCCACTTCCTGGGCGATCGTGATGATGTCGACCTCGGCCCGACCGCACGACGGGCAGGCCACCAGCTGCACGCCGCGCGTCCGCAGCCCCAGGCCCTTGAGGATTTCAAACCCCACCTTGACCTCTTCCACCGGCTCGGCGGCCAGCGACACCCGGATCGTGTCTCCGATGCCGCGGGCCAGAATGGCTCCGATGCCCGTCGCGGACTTGATGCCGCCGGCCCAGGCCGTGCCGGCCTCGGTGATGCCAACATGGAGCGGGTAGTCGACCAGATCGCTGATCATCGCGTAGGCCTCGACGGCCATCGGCACATCGGACGCTTTCACCGAAATCACGATGTCGTGAAAGTCCAGATCCTGGAGGACCTTGATGTCTTCCATCGCGCTCTGGACCAGCGCCTCGGCGCACGGTGTGCCAAATCGCCGGAGGATGGCCTTGGACAGCGAGCCGATGTTGGCGCCGACACGGATCGGCACCCCGCGCTCTTGGGCCGCCTTGGCGACGATGCGCGTCCGATCCCGGCCGCCAATGTTGCCGGGGTTGATCCGCAACTTGTCCACCCCGGCTTCCAGCGCCGTCAGGGCCAGCCGGTAGTCGAAGTGGATATCGGCGACGATGGGGAGGGGGCTGCGCGGCTTGATCGCGGCGAGTGCGCGCGCGGCCTCCTGATCGGGCACGGCCAGCCGGACGATCTCGCACCCCTCGCCGGCCAGTTGGTAGATCTGCACCAGCGTGGCTTCGACGTCGCGCGTATCGGTGATCGTCATCGACTGCACGGAGACAGGGGCGCCGCCGCCAATCTCCACTTTGCCGACGCGGACCCTGCGGGTGTGCTGCCGAGGCGTCATCATGGCTCGTGTGTGCAGGTTAGAAGTTGAGGAGTTTGGAACACCACGTACACACCCGTGCGACATCGCGCACGCTCAATGTTATCAGCAGCAAGATGAGAAGCGCAAATCCAATCATGTGGATGTAGCCCTCGCGCCGGGGATCGACCGGCCGCCGCCGCACCGCCTCCACCGCCAGGAAGAACAGCCGCCCCCCGTCCAGCGCGGGGATCGGCAGCAGGTTGAAAATGCCAATCAACACGCTCATCGCCGCGGCCGTGTACAGAAACATCTCGCCGCCGCCCCGGGCGGTCTCCCCCAGGAACGTCACAGCGCCGACGGGACCCATGAGCGAATCCATGCCTTGTCTGGGGTGGGCCAGCAGGGCGGCCAGCGCGGTCAGCAACGCGCCCGTCGTCTGGGCAATGGTCGAGATCCCCCACAGCAGCGCGCGGATCGGGCCCAGGTGCTGGCGAATCGCTTCCGGCCGGTAGCCGATCAAGCCGATGTTCTGCCGGGCTTCCAGGATGGAGGTGACCTCCACTTCGAACCGTCGCCCATTGCGCTCGACCACCAGGCGCAGCCGCGTATGAGGGTTCCGGTGAATCGTCTCGATGACCTCTTCGCCGCTGGCCATCGGCCGGCCGTTGATGGCGACGATGGCGTCTCCCCCCTGCAATCCAGCCTGTTGCGCGGGGCACGGCACCTTGTGCCCGTTGTCGACGCAGTCGGTGAGCACCTGCCCGATGCGGTTGGTCACCCCGCTGGGCACTCCCAGGACCAGCGCCAGCCCAGCCAGCAAGATGAGCGCTAGCAGCAAATTCATCAGCGGCCCTGCCGCCAGGACCGCCATGCGCTGCCATACGGACTTGGCGCGAAACGTGTGCGGCCCGCCACCCTCCTCCAGGTCCTCGCCGGCGAGCTTGACGTACCCACCGAACGGCACCAGGTTGATGGCGTACGAGGTCTCCCCGCGTGTCACGCCGACCAGCTTCGGTCCAAACCCCACCGCAAACGCATGCACAGTGATGCCCACGCGCTTGGCCACCAGGAAGTGCCCCAGCTCATGGCCGAAGATCATGACGCCGAACGCGATGATGGCCGCAATCAGGTTCGTCGACATTAGCTCACCAGATCCGCTGCGGCTTGGGCTCGAACCTGCTCATCCGCAGCCAGAATATCCTCCACGGTCGGCGCCGCCACAGGCCGGTGGCCGTCCATCGCCCGCCGCACTGACCGCGCGATGTCGAGAAACCGAATCTTGCCGGCGAGAAACTGCTCCACGGCGACTTCGTTACTCGCATTGAGGACCGTCGGCATCGTCCCGCCGGCCGCCAGCGCCTCATAAGCGTACCCGAGGCACGGATAGCGCGCCAGATCTGGCTGCTCAAAGGTCAGCGTCAACTGGTCCCAGGACAGTTTCGGAGCATCCCACGGCCGCCGGGCTTCGCCCCGCAGCGCATAGGCGATGACCAGGCGCATGTCGGGAGGCGCCAGCTGCGCCTTCAGGCTGCCATCGACGAACTCGACCAGCGAGTGCACGATACTCTGGGGGTGGATCACCACGTCGATCCGATCGGCCTCGAGGCCAAAGAGCCAGTGCGCCTCAATGACCTCCAGACCCTTGTTCATCAGCGTGGCCGAGTCCACGGTAATCTTCTTGCCCATTTTCCAGGTCGGATGCGCCAGGGCTTCATCGGGCCGGACGTGGGCCAGCGATTCCAACGGCCGGCGGAGGAACGGTCCACCCGACCCGGTGAGCAGGACTCGCCGCACGCCCGAGCTCGGTTCCCCGCGCAGGCACTGCATGATGGCGGCATGCTCACTGTCGATCGGCAACAGCCGTCTGCCTGCCCGGCGTGCCTCCGCCATGACCAGCGCCCCGCCTGTGACCAACGTCTCCTTGTTGGCCAGGGCCACGTCGCGGCCGGCCCGCAGCGCGGCCAGCGTGGGAAGCAGTCCGGCGATCCCGACGACGGCCACCAGCACCAGGTCGGCCTCCCCCCACACCGCCAGCTCGCGCATCGCCTCGGGACCGGACAGAATCTCGACCGGCGGAGAGCCGCCGACGCGCAGCCGCTGCGCGGCCTCCGCGTCGGTCACCGCGACCACGTGCGGGCGGAACTCCTGGATCTGCCGGCGAAGCGTGTCGATGTCGCGTCGGGCGCCCAGGCCCGCGACCGTGAACTCGCCCGGTGCGTTCCGGATCACCTCGAGCGCCGACCGTCCAATCGAGCCTGTGGATCCGAGAATGATGAGCCGCGAAGAGGTCATGGTCAGCGCAGCGCCGCCCTGAGCATCGCGGCTGCCGCCAGCAACAAATACACATAGGGCACCGCGACGAGAATTCCGTCGAACCGGTCCAGCACGCCCCCGTGCCCGGGCAGAATAGTTCCAGAATCCTTCACGCCCGCGCGCCGCTTCAGTGCCGACTCAAGGAAATCCCCGCTCTGCGAAACCACGCTCGCCATCGCCCCCAGGATCGCACCTCCGCCGGCGTGGAGTCCCCACACCGCAGCGCCCAGCGATCCCACCACTGCCCCCGCCACCATGCCGGCCGTCGCACCTTCCCAACTCTTCCCCGGGCTGATCTGCGGAGCGATCTTGTGCTTCCCGGTGGCCAAACCAACAAAATACGCTGCGATGTCGTTCGCCCAGATGATCGCAAACAACCACCCTACCGCGGCGACGGGGGCTTCCCGCCGCCAGCGGAGTAACAACCCCGCAGGCAGTCCAAGATAGACAGCCCCGACGAGCACGGCCTTCCATCCTCGCCACCGGGCCTCTGGCGCGAGCGGCGCCGTCAGGCCGGAGCTCAGCGCAATGGACAGCACCGAAAGGGCCCCGAAGAAAAACAGCCCCGCGAGCAGTCCGGTGGCCCTCAGCGCAAGGATGGCAACAAGCAGAGCACCCGCAAGCGTCAGCGCCTGGCCAGCCCGCGGCACGTCCGGATGCAGCCGGCCGAACTCCACGGTGCCCAGCAGCACGATGACGCCCAGCAACGCTGCCCACCATAGGCCTCCGAGCCACAATCCTCCAAGCAGCAGCGGCGCGCCGAGCACGGCGGTCAGGGTACGCGGCCCAAGACCTGTCCGCCGCAAGGCTCCCCACAGGTCGGAGATCACGCGTCTTCGACGCCACCAAAACGGCGGCGGCGCTGCTGGTAGTCGGCGATGGCGGCGAGGAGATGCGACTTGTCGAAATCCGGCCAGTAGACATCGCAGAAGTACAGTTCGGTGTAGGCGATCTGCCACAGCAGGAAGTTGCTGATCCGTTGCTCGCCGCCGGTGCGGATCAGCAGATCGGGATCGGGGAGGCCGGCGGTGTACAGGTAGCGTCCCAGCGCCGCCTCGTCGATTGTCTGCGGGGTGACCCGGCCGCCGGCGAGGTCCCGCCCCAACCGGCGCACCGCGTCGATGATCTCGGCGCGGCCGCCGTAGTTATAGGCGATGTTGAGCACCAGGCTCGTGTTATCGCGTGTCAGGGCGATGACCTGCTCGACCTGCTCCCGGAGCGCCGGCTCCAACGAGTCCAGCTCCCCGCTCATGCGAAACTGTACCCCGGCCTCCATGAGGTCATCGAATTCATCGATCAGCGCCTCCCCCAGCAGCCGCATCAGCGCTTCGACTTCGCCGGCCGGACGGCGCCAATTTTCCGTAGAAAACGCATAGAGCGTCAGCACCCGCACGCCGTACTCGCGACACCCTTCGATGGTCCGCCGCACCGCGTCCAGGCCGGTACGGTGCCCGGCGGCGCGCGGCAGTCCCCGTGCGGCCGCCCAGCGGCCATTCCCGTCCATGATGATGGCGATGTGCGAAGGGATGCGGGCCAGATCGAGGGCGGGCGCGATGACGGACCGCGGGGAGGGCTGCGGGTCACTCACGAGCGATAGGAGGGACATAACGTTCCCGGGTGACGACGAGATCTACCTGCCCGTCGTTCCGGCGCCGCGCCCGCACCACGCGCAGCGATCCCTCCAACACCACCGGGCGGGGCGAGGCGGTCTCGACCATCACGCCCACCCGCTCGCCCGCGATCTCCAACCGCCGGCGGGCCTGCTCCGCGTCCAGACCGATGAGATCGCTGAGGTCCACTGCAGCATCGCCGCGCATTGGCCCGGCAGGCACGGTCACAGTTCCATGATCTCTTTGTCTTTGGCGGCCAGCAGCGCTTCGATCTCGGCGATCGATTTGTCCGTGAGCTTCTGGAGTTCGTCGAGACCACGCTTGGAGTCATCCTCGGAGACCTCCCCGTCCTCCTCCAGTTGCTCAATCATCTCTTTCGCTTCGCGGCGCACATTGCGGACCGCCACCCGCCCCTCTTCCGCGTGCTTGCGCGCCACCTTGACCAGTTCCCGCCGGCGTTCCTCCGTGAGGGGGGGAATCGGCACCCGGACGTACACGCCGTCGCTGCTGGGGACCAGGCCCAGCTCGCTCTTAAGGATGGCCTTCTCCACGTCTTTGACGATCTTCTTGTCCCACGGATGGATCATCAGCAGGCGGGGTTCGGGGACCGTCACCGTGGCCACCTGTGTGATGGAGGTCGGCACGCCGTAGTAGTCGACGCGGATCTGCTCCAGCAGAGCGGGGCTGGCACGCCCGGTGCGCAGCGAGGCGAATTCATGCTTCGTGGCCTCGATGGCCTTCTGCATCCGGGTTTTGGCATCTGCGATGACGTCGTTGATCATCGCCCCCGCCCCCCCTGCGTGACCAGCGTCCCGACCTCCTCCCCCAGCACGGTCCGCGTGACGTTCCCCGGCCGGGCCACGTCGAAGACCACGATGTCCATGTTGTTATCCTTGCACAACGCGATAGCCGTGGCGTCCATCACCTTGAGGTCGCGGTTGAGCACCTCCATGTAGCCCAGCTGGCGGAACATCACCGCGTCGGAGTGGACGTTGGGATCCTTATCATAGACGCCGCCCACACCCCGCTTGGCCATCAGCAGGGCGTCGGCCTCGATCTCAATCGCCCGCAGTGCCGCGGCCGTGTCCGTCGTGAAGTACGGACTTCCCGTCCCGCCGGCAAAGATTACCGTCCGCCCCTTCTCCAGGTGCCGGATGGCGCGGCGCCGGATGAACGGCTCGGCAATCTGATGCATCTCGATCGCCGTCTGGACGCGGGTGACGAGGCCCTCTTTTTCCATGATATCCTGCAGCGCCAGGGCGTTGATCACGGTGGCGAGCATGCCCATGTGGTGCGCGGTGACCTCATCGACCCCCAGCCGGGCCGAGATGTCTGCGCCACGCACGAGATTTCCGCCGCCCACCACAATGGCCACCTGCACGCCGTGCGCCGTCACGTCTTTCACTTCCTGCGCGACCAGCCGCAGCACCGCGGCCTCAAGACCCGTGTGACCGTCGCCGGCCAGGGCCTCGCCGCTGAGCTTCAACAGGATGCGGTGGTACTTGGGATTCCGCGCCGTGGTCTTATTCTCCACGCTTGACCCGGGCGCACCGCCGCGCCTGACCCCCGCCGCGGCCAACCCTATTCGCCCAGTTTGAATCGTGCAAATCGTCGGATCTGCACATTTTCGCCCAGCTTGGCGATCGCCTCGGTGATGATATCGCGCACACGCCGGCTCTCGTCTCGGATGAACGGCTGCTCCAGCAGCACCACGTCCTGGATCCACTTCTCCAGGCGGCCGTCCACTGCCGCGGCCGGCTTGCCGGCCAGTTCGCTGGTGAACTGCTGGCGCTTCGTTTCCACAACTTCAGCGGGAATGGCATCCCGGCTGAGGTACTGCGGGGCGGAGGCGGTCACCTGCATCGCCAGGTCGCGCGCCAGGCGTTTGAACTCCTCCGTGCGCGCCACGAAGTCAGTTTCGCAGTTCACCTCGACGATCGCGCCCACGCGGCCGCCGGTGTGGATGTACGCTTCTACGAGTCCTTCAGACGCCGTCCGGCTGGCTTTCTTAGCTGCCGTCGCGAGTCCCTTGGTCCGCAGAAGTTCTGCGGCCCGATCTAGATCGCCGCCAGCCTCCTGCAGTGCGGCGCGGCAGTCCATGACGCCGGCGCCGGTGCGATTCCGCAACTCCCTGACCAGATCGGTGCTGATCTCCACTGCGGTCTTACGGTTCACTCGTCGACACCCCTGCTCGTCTTACCGCATTCGCGTTTCACCGCTCCGCCTTTCCTTCGACGAGCGCTTCCTCGACGGGCGTCTTGACCTCCACGAGCTCCTCAGTCTGCGCCATGTCCGCGGCGGCAGGTGCTTCGCCCACCCCCACCGGCACCTCTTCGGGCCCCGCGGCCGGACCCTCCTCGACCACTTCGCGCTTGCGCCGCTCTTCCAACCCTTCGAGGGCGGCATTGGCGACGCGGCTGGTGATCAGACGCACGGCGCGGATGGCATCATCGTTGCCGGGAATAGGATAGTCCACCTCATCGGGATCGCAGTTGGTGTCGATGATGGCCACGACCGGGATCCCGAGCTTGCGCGCCTCAGCGACGCCGATGTGCTCCTTGCGGGTATCGACGAGGTAAACCGCCGCCGGCAGCTGGGTCATGTTCTTGATCCCGCCGAGATACTTCTCCAGCCGCGCCAGTTCCTCCAGCAGCCGTGCTTGCTCCCGTTTGGGCAGGACGTCCAGATGGCCGCGGTCGCGCATATCTTCGATCTCGCGCAGCCGCTCTACGCGCCGGCGGATCGTTTGGAAATTCGTGAGCATCCCGCCCAGCCAGCGCTGGCAGACGTACGGTTGCTGCGCGCGCATGGACTCCTCCCGGATGGAATCCTGGGCCTGCTTCTTCGTGCCCACGAACAGGCACGTCCCGCCGTTCGCGACGGCGCCGCGGATGAATTGGTAGGCCGTCTCGATCATGGGAACGCTTTTCTGGAGATCGATGATGTGGATGCCGTTGCGTTCAGTGAAGATATAGCGGGCCATCTTGGGGTTCCACCGCCGGGTCTGGTGCCCGAAGTGGACGCCCGCTTCCAGCAGTTGTTTCATCGTCACGACGGACACTGGCGAACCCTCCCTATGGTTGTCGGCCTCCGCTCCCTTCATCCAGCGCCGGAGCCCTCGTGCGGCACCACCGGCGGAGTCGAAGAGCGTGTGAGATGACCACGCCCCGGGGGATCGCCCGGGGCGGGCCACTTCGTGATTGCGAACCCGACGTAGTATAACACAAACCACCGGAACCAGGGAACCACGGGACCAGGGAACCAAGCCTACCGTGAGCCCATGTCCGCTTGGTCCCATGGTACCTCGGTCCCTTGGTCCCGCCGTTACGCCCGGGGGTGCGCCTTGTCGTACACGCGCTTCAACCAGTCCCGGGAGACGTGGGTGTAGATCTGGGTGGTGACCAGGTTGACATGGCCGAGCAACTCCTGCACGACCCGCAGGTCGGCGCCGCCGTCCAGCAGATGCGTCGCAAACGTGTGCCGCAGCACATGGGGGCTGACGCGCTTGGCCAGCGCGGCCTGGCGGATCGCGCGGTCGAGGACGACGCGCACGCCACGGTCTGACAGCGCTCCACCGCGCGCGTTGACAAAGACCGCATCGGCTGTCCGGTGTTGGACGAGCTGAGGCCGTCCGTCCTGGAGATAGTGGCGCAGCGCCTCCACGGCGGCGTCGGCCACCAGGACGACGCGTTCTTTGCGGCCCTTCCCGGTGACACGCAACTCCCCTCCCCACTGGACGTCGGACACTCGCAGCGCGACGAGTTCCCCGACCCGCATGCCCGTGGCGTAGAGTAGCTCGAGAATGGCGCGATCGCGCCGGCCCAGCGCCGTGGAAATGTCCGGTGCCGCCAGGACCATCCGGACCTCATCCGGGGTCAGGAATGTGGGGAGCCGGCGCTGGCGGCGCGGCGTCGACACCAGCACGAGCGGGTTCTGCGAGACTTTGCCCTCACGGTAGAGGAATCGGAAAAATGTGCGGACGGCGGAAAGTTGCCGGGCGATGGCGCTGCGCGCGTAGCGGCGGCTCAGGCTCGCCACGTACCGCCGGGCCAGCTGCGGCGTCACCTGCTCCCAGGCGGTTACCCCCTGACCGTGCACGAAGCCACTAAACTGACTGAGATCGCGGCCGTACGCCGCCAGGGTGTGCCGAGACGCACCGCGCTCCCCTTCGAGGGCGCGCAGGAAACCGGCGACGTCTGGATTCGCGTCGCGCGCAGGAGATGCAGCGGGCATCCGGCCTGCTGCAGTGGGATGGCGAGACTGCCGGGCTGCCATGTCCGGACCGGCAGAGCGCCGGGCCACGAGGGGGATTCGCTTACCGGGCGAGGTGGTCCTCTGCCGGCGCGCGCGGCTCATCGGTCGCGGTCGGCACGACCTCGGTATATCCGCAGGCCTTGTCCAGGCACCGCAGCGTCGTCCGGCGTGTGGTCTGATGCATCCCCAGCACAGAGGTGTTGCAGCGGGGGCAGAGACGGTCGGTGGGCCGGTCCCAACTCGTGAACGTGCACGCCGGATAGGTGCTGCATCCGAAAAAGAAACGGCCCCGTCGCGATCGGCGCTCGACCACCTCGCCGACTTTGCAACGGGGGCACCGAACGCCGATACCCAAGGGGCGCGTGTACTTGCACTCCGGATAGCCCGAGCAGGCGATGAACTCGCCAAACCGGCCGTGCTTACGCACCAGCGGGCGGCCGCACTCCGGACAGGCTTCGCCGATCTCTACGACCGGGGTCTCCACCTGCACGATCTTTTGCTCGGCGGCGAGCAGGTCGTGCTCAAACGGCGTCCAGAAGTCGCCCACCACCTTCTGCCACTCCAGCCGGCCCTCTTCGACGTGGTCGAGTTCCTCTTCCAGCGCGGCGGTGAAATCGTAATCCATCACATCGCCGAAGTGCTCGACCAGCAGATCGTTGACGAGCTTGCCGAGATCCGAGGGATGCAGCCGACGGCTGATGGGCTTCACATACCCGCGGCGCTTGACCGTCTCAATCGTCGGCGCGTAGGTGCTGGGCCGGCCGATCCCGCGTTCCTCCAACGCCCGGACCAGCGAGGCTTCAGTGTAGCGCGGCGGCGGCTGGGTGAAATGCTGCTGCGGATCGAGCGCGACCACCGCGAGCGTCTCTCCGGTGGACAGAGCCGGCAGCCAGCCCTCCTGCCCCTCGCCATTCTCCGGAAGATCGCGGTAGACGGCCAGGAACCCCGGAAACTTGACCCGCGAGCCCGTGGCGCGGAACAGGTACCCATCCGCGGCGATGTCCACGGAGAGCGTGTCCATCACCGCGGAGGCCATCTGGCTGCTGACGAAGCGCTCCCAGACCAGTTTGTAGACTTTGAACTGGTCGCTGCGCAAGTACGGTTTCACCCGGTCGGGCGTTCGGTGCACGGAGGTGGGCCGGACGGCTTCGTGCGCATCCTGCGCCGAGCGCCGTGAACGGTACACTCGCGGCGCGTCCGGCAGGTAGGACGCCCCGAACGTTTTCGTCACGAACTCCTGTGCCTCGCGTTGGGCCGATTCCGCGACGCGCACCGAATCGGTGCGCATGTAGGTAATGAGGCCCACGGTGCCCTCAGCACCCACATCGACACCTTCGTACAGTTGTTGCGCTACGTTCATCGTGCGCGCCGCAGAATAGCCCAGGCGCCGGTTGGCCTCCTGCTGCAGGGTGCTGGTGGTGAACGGCGGGGCGGGATGGCGGAACTGATCTTTGCGCCGCACCTCGCCCACGGTGAACGTGGCGCCCCGCAAGGAGGCCACGATCGCCTCCGCCTGATCCCGCGTGCGGATGACAGTGGCCCCGTCCTCGGTGGGCGCCCCATAGCGTACGCTGTCCCTGCCGACCAGGCGGGCGGTGAAGACCTGCTTGGCCTTCTGCAGTTGGGCCAGGATGCTCCAGTACTCCTGCGGAACGAAGGCCTCGATCTCTTTCTCACGATCCACGACCAGACGGACGGCCACCGACTGCACGCGCCCCGCCGACAGGCCGCCACGCACCTTCCGCCACAACAACGGGCTGAGCTTGTAGCCGACCAGCCGGTCCAGGATGCGGCGGGCCTGCTGGGCATTCACGAGGTTGAGATCGATCTCGCGCGGGTGCGCCAGGGCGCGCTGCACCGCCTCCTTGGTGATTTCGTGGAACTCGATGCGCTTGATGGCCGAGTTGACCGGCCGGAGCGCATCGGAGAGGTGCCAGGAGATCGCCTCGCCTTCCCGGTCCGGGTCGGTCGCCATGTAGACGGCGCTGGCCTGTTTGGCTGCCTCTTTCAATTCCTTGAGGATCGGGGCTTTGCCCTTGATCACGATGTATCGCGGCGTGAAGCCATTGGCCACGTCGACGCCGAGCCGGCTCCGCGGAAGGTCCTTGACGTGGCCCATCGAGGCCACCACGTCGTATCGGCGGTCCAGGAACTTCTTCAGTGTGCGGGCTTTGGTGGGCGACTCTACCACCACCAGCGCACGCGCCCGGGCGGCGCGCGCCGGCTTGCCACCGCTGGCGGCCGGCCGGGCGCGTTTGCGCACCGGCGCGGCGGCCCCAGAGGGGGGCGCCTGCGGCGTGGTGGTCGCGGTGCGGGTCATAGGGCCAGCGACCCGTCGTTGCCCTGTGGCTGCGGACTCGTTCATCGCTCCATCATCGTCTTGACATCTCGCCTGCTGTATCGTGCCCTAAGCCATGCGGTCACGAGACCTCGGCACTCTAACGCGGTGAGCGCCGCGCACGACAATCCGCTGATAATGTGATTGCGCAGCGGAAACTAGCCCGCCGCGGTAAAGTACCCGGCGCAACCTCCGACATCACTGCACCGTGCCCGATGATCTCACTCATCAGACCCCGGTGCTTGGGCGGATACACGACGTCGGGACCACACCCCAACACGGCAATCGTGCGCCCCCCGGCCGCCAGCGCGCCACGATGCGCGGCGGCATCGATCCCCCGGGCCATCCCGCTGAGATCCGGCACGTGCCGAGATCGCGCGCCAGCGCTTCCGCCACCGCCCTGCCGTACTCCGTCGCCCGCCGCGCACCGACAATCGCAACCGGGGAAACATCGGCGGGATGCAACTCACCGCGCCCATACACGCGTGACGGCGGATCAAAGATCGTGCGCAAGCACACCGGATACGCGGCGTCATCGATCGTGATGATAACAATCGCATCACGGATGTGTTCCGGGCGAAAACCTCCCCTCTACCTTACCACAGGGTGTCAAGCAAACTGTGCGCGGTGGTCCGGTCATCCGAGCAATCGTAGGGGACAATCGAAGGCTCTGTATTGCACCACCTCCGCCAGCTGCGCGGTGGTAATCGCCCGCGGAACCGTCCAGATCCGCGATGGTACGTGCCAGCCGCAGGCGCGGACATTCGCGCGAGCGGATAGGCTCAATCGCTCGATCGCGCGGCGCAGGACCCGCACCGCGGCATCTTCGCCAATCGCGCCGAGCCGCGTTCGGCTGATCACACGACAGTTGTACTGCGACGCCGGGGAAGTTGCCTTCACATGAATCCGGCGTGAAAGGCGGCGCCGCAAACCACCAGGAGCAAGTCGAGCGTGCAATTCTCTTGTTTTCGGCTGTTGGCGCCAAACCCCACCAAAGTGCGGTTTGGCACCAGAGAGTTGACGCAAGCAGAAACTCGATTTTTCGCATAGCTTGCCAATTCCGGCGCGCTGAATCACGCCGGATTCCGGTTAACCCAACCGGGTCATTGTCTCGCATCCCTCTCCCTCCAGGGAGAGGGGAACGTGGGGGGCGCTCCGCACCCTCCGTGAGGGGGACTGTCCCCATTTGACATTTCACCCAGATCGGCCACCCCGGAAGGTCTTGCACTGAGACGGGGGTGGTAAGGAGTGGGCAGGTGATGCTGATGCGTGTGATCCTTTGTGCGCTTGCCTTGCTGGTTCTCCTGGCCGGGACCGCATTCGCCCGCGTTGGCGATCCGCTTCCGGCGTTCGCCGGCGGACCGCTGATGCAACAGTTGCAGCTGACCCCCTCCGCAGAGGCCACGGACGCCGCGGGCCGGCTAGTGTACCGGTACGTCTCCGATGATCAAGTCATTACCGTGGATCTGGTCGTGCGTGGCGGCGTGATCGAGCAACAACTGATGTACGTCCCGATGGACGCGCGGCGCGGCTTCCAGGTGAGCTTTTTCCTGCAGGATGCCGTCGGCTCGGTGGTCGGAGCGCAGAAAGGTATGATCGCGTTCAACGCGGCGGTCGCGAACAACGGCGAAACTTACCTGCCCTTCGGAGGGTACACGATGCGATTCACGCCGATGGGCGGATTGCTGCGGGTGTTGGTCAGCCGATAGCGTCCCAGAACCCTGCGCCGCTGCATTAAGAAGCCCCGAGCGGCAGGACTTCCTGGTGCGCCCGCACCGTGGAAAACGAACGACGGTGCACGGGCGTGACGCCGTAGCGCCGGATTGCCTCCAGGTGTTCCCTCGTCCCGTAGCCTTTGTGCCGGCCAAACCCGTACTGGGGAAATTGCCGGCCGAGGTCGGCCATCATCCGATCCCGGGTCACCTTGGCCATCACCGACGCCGCGGCGACGGAGCCGCAGGTGGCATCTCCGTCCACGATCACCAGTTGGGGCACGGGCACATCAGCGGCGTAACGCCCGTCGATGAGCACCAGTTGTGGCCGGATCGGCAATCCTAGAATGGCCCGCCGGTGGGCGAGGCGCGTCGCCTGCAAGATGTTCAACCGGTCGATCTCCTCCACGGTTGCCATGCCGATCTGGCACGCGACCGCACAGGCGGTGATCTGCGCATAGAGCACGTCCCGCTGGGCGGCAGTCAGCCGCTTGGAATCGTCGAGGTGAGGAAGCGAGACGCCGACCGGCAGGATCACCGCTGCCGCCACCACCGGTCCCGCCAGGGGCGCCACCCCGACCTCATCTACTCCGGCGATCGCCGCGAATCCCTGCGCCCGCTGCTCGCGCTCTACCGTGAAGAGTCCGTCCAGCCGCGCCGACTCGCGGGCCACTCGAGTCTGTATCGCCCGCAGCCGCGCCGCGAGGTGGCGGACGCCGTGGCGCGGATCGCGCGCCAGGACGCGCATGAACCGGGGATCGACGACCGCGAACCGGGTCAGCCGAGCGCAGAGTTGGGCGATGGACAGGCGGCGAAGCACCGACGGGCGAAGGGGGGTCGACGGATCATGGACAGGCTCCGTCATGTCAGTGGCGTTCACTTCGGCTGGGATGGAGGGAACCCTGCCGGCCCCCTCACCCGTGCCCTCTCCCCACGGCGGAGGGGGATGCGGAAAGGGCTAGTGCACGAGTCCGGTGCGTTGCGGGGGCCAGTAGATCACCAACGCCTTGCCGACGACGTTTTCGTCGGGGACGAAACCGAAGAAGCGGCTGTCCTCGCTGTTGCAGCGATTGTCGCCGAGCACGAAGAGCTGGCCTGAGGGCACCCGCTGCGGCCCGTAATTGCTGGTGCACCGATCCCCCCCGGCCAGCGCGGTGGGGTATAGCTCGTGGATTGGTGTGTCGTTGATCAGCACGACGCCGTCCCGCAGCTCGACCGTCTCCCCGTCCAGCGCCACCACCCGTTTCACGAAGTCCTTGCCGGGGTTGAGCGGATAGTGGAAGACGATGACGTCGGCGCGACGGATCCCACCGATGCGGTAGGTAAACTTGCTGACAAGAATCCGATCACCGATCTGCAGCGTCGGTTCCATCGACCCGGAGGGGATGAAGAACGCCTGCACGACGAAGGTGATGATCAGCAGGCTGAGCAGAGCCGCGAAGATACTGGCGTCCAGCGTTTCCACGATGGAGGTGCGCCAGGCCGGCGGGATCGCATAGGCCCGCTTGACCGCGATCCTGGCCACGATCAGCGCCCCCGCCAGGATCAAGATAAGGCTGGGGATGCTCAGTGGGAGACGTTCCAGAAACTGCAGCTGCATCGTCAGGACATCAGCGATCGGACGGGGCTACCGGTTCTCTTTGATCTTCGCTTCCCGACCCACTTTGCGGCGAAGGTAGTACAACTTGGCCCGCCGGACCTTGCCTTTGCGAACCACTTCGACACGCTCGATGCGCGGCGAGTGCACCGGAAATGTCCGCTCCACGCCCACGCCGTGGCTGATGCGACGGACCGTGAACGTCTCCCGCAAGCCGCCGCCCTTGCGGGCGGTGACGACGCCCTCGAACGCCTGGATGCGGTCGCGGCCGCCCTCGGTAACCTTTAGCTGCACCCGCACCGTGTCGCCGGGTGTAAACACGGGCGTCGCGCTCTTGAGTTGCTCCTGCTCCACGACCGTCAGCCTGTCCATCGTCATCCTCCAGCGTAGTCCCGGCGACAACCCACGGCGCTGCATTATAGCACAGGAGCTTTCCGCGGTTCAAACCGCGATCCTTACGTGCTGTCGAGGCCAAACTCCTCCAACAGCCGCCGGTCGTCGGCGCTGAGCGTCTCCGCCCGGAGCAGGTCGGGCCGCCGCACCAGAGTGCGGTGCAACCGCTGCGCGTGCCGCCAGCGCCGGATGACATCGTGGTCACCGGACAGCAGCACGTCGGGCACTCTCATCCCGCGAAACTCTGCCGGCCGGGTGTACTGAGGATAATCCAACAACCCCTCGGCAAAGGAATCCACCGCCACCGATTGCGCATCACCGACGACGCCGGGAATGAAGCGCGCGACGGCGTCCACGATCACCATCGCCGGGAGCTCGCCGCCGGTCAGCACGTAATCCCCGATGGAGATCTCATCGG
>WNEY01001974.1_pt1 | contig 16342 bp, 14 predicted proteins | sample 5400531 | NCBI WGS metagenome assembly WNEY01 (sample SAMN13153338, study PRJNA577476) | soil metagenome | isolation source: 200 cm saprolite under Douglas fir tree site 1 | place: USA:California | collected 2015-04-18
CCCACCAACGTAAGCAGCATCAACTCCAGCTTCGCATTTATCGTCGCCGGCAGTTCCGGCAGCGGGGGCGTAACCCGAGTCGGCCGCTTCACCGCCAACGGCGCTACTGTCACAAACGTGCTTCAGGATACCAACGACGCCGGCAGGTTCATTTTGACGAATAGCACCACCGCAGCCAGCATCAGCCTCGACGCGGCAAACCCCGGGCGGGGAACCTTCACCTTCACGGATCCCAATTTCACCAACGCCCCGTCCACATACGTTTTCTATCTGAGTTCGCCGTTTCAGGGCGTCATACAGGAAACGACTTCCAATAAGAGCGGAGTCGTTGTTGTCGCCGATGGCACCATCGCCGCCCAAACCGGCAGCCCTTTCACAAGCACCAACATCACGGGAACCTACGCAATCAATTGGAGCGGGTTGAGCGTCCAGAACGGTGGCGGGTTCTCCGTTCAAGATGAAGAGGACTTGCTCGGCCAGATTACCGTCTCCAGCCTGAAGCTGAGCGGCGCAACGGACATCTTCCAATTCCAGAGCGGCGCGCCTGTTTTCGATCTCGTCACCAGCGGTTCCATATCCATCGCCGGCGATGGAACATCAAGCAGCAGTGCAAATCGAAATACCATGAGCGTCAAGCTCGTCAAGAGCAACACAACGACAGTCAATTTCGTCGTTTACTTTGTCAACCCCCAGCTCGCTTTCTTTGCCAACAACCAGGATCCGAACCGCACCGTGGCCGGAATCCTGAAGGCGCAACAATAGACCTAGATTCAATCATTTTCAGTTGGAGATTATTACAGCCCGGTGGAATCCCCCGCCGGGCTTTTCCATTATTTCTGCAGTAACTTTTCCACCCGCGCCACGTCTTCCGGCACGTCCACACTCACCGCGTCATGTTCCACTTCCGCCACGCGAATCTTCCATCCATTTTCCATCCAGCGAAGTTGCTCGAGCTGCTCGATGCGCTCCAACTCGCCTACCGGCAGCGTCGGATATTCCAGCAGGGCATCGCGTTGAAAAACGTACAGCCCGAGATGTTTCAGATGCCGCACCACCATCTTGCTCGCCGTATCCCGCACCCAGGGAATCGGCGCGCGCGAGAAATAGAGCGCGTTCCCGTCGAAATCCAGCACGGTCTTCACCACGTTTGGGTCCATGATGTCGCCGGGCGTCTTGATCGGCGTCGCCACCGTGCTGATCGAAGCCAGCGGCTCCTCCAGCAGAGAATTGACAGCCACATCAATCGCGTTCGGGTCCAGGAGCGGCTCGTCTCCCTGCACGTTCACGAAAACGTCGCCCTCTTCGCGCGCCGCCACTTCCGCGACGCGTTCCGTCCCCGTGCGGTGCTCGCTGCGCGTCATTCGCGCTTCGCCGCCAAATCCCGCCACGGCTTTCACGATGCGTTCGTCATCGGTCGCCACAATCACCCGGTTCACGCGCTGCGCCAGCTTGGCCCGCTCGTAGACCCGTTGAATCATCGGTTTCCCCGCGAGCATTACCAGCGGTTTCCCTGGCAAGCGCGTCGAGCCATATCTCGCAGGAATGACCACCACCACCTTGGCCAAGCTCAACTCCTTTCCTTCTCCACGGCCCCGGAATAATAGTTCCTCAGGCGCGGTCTACTGTGAACGGGGAGACTTCACGTTCGGCGATGCTACCACACGCCACGCAGTTCGGCCGGCCCGTCAAAATGTACAATAGTGAACATCAAGCAATTGCGCTTGTTTTCGGGAAACGGAGTGGTAGAATTTCCGTCAGTCCGAACCGCGCGGCCATCCCAGTAGGCCGGGATGACGGGGGTGCCGTGAAACGCGATTTACCTGGTTTTCGCGTTCTGTTTTTTTCAGTCCACATCCCGCTGATCGTTTGCCTGTTCGTGCTTTACGCCGTGCTCCCTGCCGCCGCTCAAACCGCCTCCGACGAAAACAAGCCCAAGGACGAAGCCAAACGCGAAGAACCTAAGGAAGTCAAGAAAGACGACGTGCGGAAAGATACTGCGGGCACGCCGTTCAAGCCCGGCGGCACGATTCATTTTGATGTCGACCTCGCGCTCGTCAACGTGACCGTCACCGACCCCTACAACCGCCTGGTCACCGGCCTGGAACCCGACAATTTCCGCGTTTTTGAAGACAACATCGAGCAGGAGGTCGTCAACTTCTCCGCCGAAGACGTCCCCATCTCCATCGGGGTGATCTTTGATTTCAGCGGCAGCATGTCCAACAAAGTCGGGAAGGCGCGCGAAGCCGCCCTGCAATTCTTCAAGACCGCCAATCCCCAGGATGAATTCTTCCTCGTCAGCTTCAACGAGCGCGCCGAATTGACCAGTTCTTTCACCAACAGCGTGGAAGACTTGCAGAGCCGCATGATGCTCACCGCCCCCAAGGGCCGCACAGCACTGCTCGACGCCATCTATCTCGGTCTCAGCCAGATGAGGGGTGCACACAACGCCAAACGTGCCTTGCTCATCCTATCCGATGGAGGCGATAATCATAGTCGGTACAATGAAAGCGATATCAAGCGGCTGGTAAAAGAAGCGGATACCCAGCTCTATGCCATCGGCATCTTTGACCCGCTTGGTTATCGCAACCGGTCTCCGGAAGAGCTGAGCGGCCCGTCGCTGCTCAGCGAAGTAACGGAAATGACCGGTGGCCGCGTGTTTGCGGTGGAGAAGCTGGATGAGCTGCCGGATATCGCTTCAAAAATCGGCATGGAGCTGCGAAACCAATATGTCCTCGGCTATCGACCAAGCAACAAGGCTCACGACGCGCGCTGGCGCAAGCTCAAGATCAAATTGCGCGCACCCAAGGGGCTTCCGCCGCTCAGCGTCTATTCCAAGACCGGATATTACGCCCCCAGCCACTGAGTTCTTCCGGCGTCTCTTTTCTTCCGTTCGCTATCTCTCTCTCTTAGCCTGCACTGCTGTTGTCTTTGCTTCCGTCACCTTCGCCCAGGTTCCCGTTCCCAATTCCGCTCCTCCCCCTCCCGGGCAGGATCCCAACGCGGGCAAGCAAGGCTCGAAGTTGATCTTCAACGTGGACCTGGTCGTTTTGCACACGACCGTCATCGACGACCGCCAGCGCTTCGCCGACGGCCTCAAGCCCGAAAATTTTCGCGTCTTCGAAGACAAAGTCGAGCAGAAACTCTCTGTGTTCAAGCGCGAAGACGTCCCCGTCAGCATGGGGCTGGTGATCGATAATAGCGGCAGCATGCGCGACAAGCGCCCCCGCGTGAACGAAGCCGCCATCACTCTAGTGCAGGCCAGCAATCCCCAGGACGAAGCTTTCGTCGTCAATTTCAACGACGACTTCTATCTCGACCTCGACAAGGATTTCACCAGCAGCGTTCCCGAGTTGAAAGAAGCCCTCGAACGCATCGATTCCCGCGGCAGCACCGCATTGCGCGACGCCATCATCGGCTCTCTCGATCATCTTAAAAAAGCTTCCAAGGACAAAAAGGTCCTCCTCGTCGTCACCGACGGCGAAGACAACGCCAGCCGCAATTCCCTGGAGAAAATGATTCGCGAAGTCCAGAAGACCGACACGGTGATCTACACCATCGGCCTCCTCGGTCAGGAAAACAGGAAGGAAGCCAAGCGCGCTCGCAAGGCGCTCGAGCAAATCGCCGCGGCCTCCGGCGGCCTGGCCTTCTTCCCGGAAAATGTCGATGACGTGCACAACATCTGCGAACAGGTCGCGCACGACATCCGCAATCAGTACGTTCTGGCCTACTATCCCACGAACACCAATCGCGACGGCACCTTCCGCGCCATCCACGTGGATGTGATTCCCCCGCGCGGCCGAGGCAAGCTCCTCGCCCGCACCCGCAACGGCTACTACGCCCCCACCGAAAAGGCTTCCGCGGCAGGCAACTGACGACGCCACGAAGCGTCGTCATCCCGATTGCGCCTCTGGGGGGCACAATACATCGTGCCCTCTTCGCTCTTGACTTGCGTCTTGTCGTCTATTGTGGTTTAGGCAATTGCAGAATCATCCCGCCGCCTTGTCCTGTTTGCACGGTCGGTAGCTGGCCGTTCCACTTGTCGATCTGCGCGCGAATGTTTTCGATCCGGCGCAACTCCAGCAATTGCGGAGTCAGCGAATTCTGCCGGATGCGGTTGGCATCCGCTTCGCCTTGAGCGCGTGTCACCAACGACTTGGCATCGCCTTCCGCCTCTGCGATTTTCTTCGCGGCTTCGGCTTGCGTCGTCGCCAACTCGTTCCGGGCCCGTTCTGCCTGCTGGATCGCCTGCGCCTTGGCCGTGATGGCCGTCGCGATAACCGCCGGCACGCGCGGCGCACCGATAAAGCCGAACTGCTGCACGCCCACGCCCACCGGCGTCATTTTCTGCTCGATCGTCAGCTGCACCTTGTGCAGGAACTCCGCCTTTTTCTCGCCGTAGATATCTTCCACCACGTACGTCGAAGCCACCTCGTTTAGCGAGTTGCGCACCACGTCCTTCAGAATCCCGTGCGTGAAATTATCCATGTCCGCGATGCGGTACTTCACGTAGAAGTCCGGCGCTTTCAGGGGTTCGATCGCATACGACAGCGACACGTCCACGAAGATTTCCATCCCTTCCTTCGAGTTAAACCCCATCTCTTCGTTGATCGGATGTCCTTCGCTCGTATCCTTGGTCCATTTCACCGTCTGTACGTATGTCGGGAATTCAATGATTTGCGTGCTCAACGGCGAATACACCACCCAGCCCGTGCGCACCGGGATTTCCGATGCCCCGCGCTGCTTGCCCGCCAGGTTGATCTCCACGCCCACGTGTCCCGCCTCGATGCGCGTCACGCGCAGCAGGAAAACGCCCAGCACCACGAGCACAAGAATTACACCGATGCCGATGGCCCCAAGCTTTATAAGCGGGCCATCCCTCCTCATTTCAAACGCCGCGTCGTCGCGGCCTCCACCCTTATTGAACATGCCAATCCTCCTTCCGCCAGAGAACACCTTCACTCTGAGCTTCCACCCTACGCTACAACACATTAGGAAGTCGTGATGAAGCGGATCTTCAGAGCACACGCGGTTTCCGAGACCAACCGGTTCTCACTCTCAGGCATTGCTAACTATACTTTTTCTTCTCTCGGCGACGTGCTGGCCAGGACCAATGCGGCTCCACACAGCGCCAGGACCTCATATCCGCTCGTCCAGGGCCCCGGATTGTGCAGTTGGCCGACAATGCGAGGAATGTAAAGCAGTAGGAAGAACAGAAAAAGGATCGTCGCCAGGAGGGTAGCCGCGTGTCGAGTCTTTCGTCCGAGAACGATCGCTGCACCCGCAGCGACCAAGACGACGCCGGTCAGATATGCCCAAAGCGGCCGCCCCAGAAACCAGGGCGGACCCAGTCCCGCTGCGAATCGGGCGTAAACAAAATGTTGAATCCCGAAGGCGACGAAGGCGACGGCAAAGAAATATCGCCCCAGTTTGAGGAACGGATCGGCCGTTTCGCGCTCCTCCAAGGGAGCAGCGCTAGCGAGAATCCATGCGCCTCCGCACATTGCCAGGGCCACAAATCCGCTGGTCCACTCGTTTCCATTGTTAGAATTGCCAACGATCCTCGGAATGTGCAGGAGAACCACGAAAAGAAAGAACATCACTCCCAGCATCGTTGCCGCCGGTCGCGCCAACATTCTTGTGAGGATACCGATGGCAGCCGCAACGAACGCCACGCCAACAAAGTACGCCCAGAACAGCCGCCCCGGCATAAACGCAGGCACCAGAGTTGCCACGAAACCGCCATAAATGAAATGTTGCACCCCGAAAACGACCAGGGAAATGGCAACGAATATTCGTCCTGGTGTTTGGCTCTTTTCCATAGGGAGGAAACCTGCTGTCGCCCTCATTCTGCAGTTGCAACGTTCAGGAGTTTACATGAGTTAGCTTCCGGCTGGGTACCCAATCGGGCGCCGCATCCCGCCCTTTATCCTCGTAGAAACGCCGCCACTGTTTGCAGAAATTCCGGCGACCGTTGCCCGAGAACCGGCCCATGCCCCGCATTCGGTCAATCGTGTGTGGAAGGCGGTACTGTTGAGCACTTGGCATGTGGTTTTCATCGAAACACTTTCGTTTTCGGACGGCGATAGTGCCTCAGCGGGCGGTAGAATCAGAAAATGCAACGCAAGGTCTTCTGGACTACCTTTGTTTCGCTCGGGCTGATTGCGGACTTCACGTTGCCCATCTTGTGGTCGCTGCTGGCCACCATTCCCATCGGCATCTTTAGCTGGTGGGTGGCCTACCGCAGCGATTGGTTCTGACGCAGCAATTCCCAACACGAGTCACGCCTATTGGTTTTCGCTACCTCGCTACTTCATTGCTTCGTTGCTTCCGCATCTCATTCAAAAAGCTCTTCCCATGCGGAATCGTCCCGCCGAAATTCTCCGCGATCGTTTGCCCCATATCCGCCAGAGTCTCCCGCACGCCCAAGTTCACGCCCACACCGCCTCCTGGCGAATACGACAGAATCGGCACGTACTCCCGCGAATGGTCCGTCGTCGCCCAGCGCGGATCGGGATCGCACCCGTGATCCGCGGTGATCATCAGCATGTCGGAGAGACTCAGCAGCGGCAAAAAATTCGCAAGCATGCGATCAAATTCTTCCAGCGATTTCGCAAATCCCTCAACGTCTTTGCGGTGGCCATACAACATGTCGAAATCCACCAAATTGCAGAAGATCAGCCCATTCTTTCGCTCACCAACCGCCGCCGTCATTTTCTCCATTCCGTCGGCGTTGCCTTTCGTCGTCACAAACTCTTCGACTCCGCGGCCGTTGTAAATGTCGTGAATCTTGCCCACACCGAAAACACGAACTTTGCGCTCCGCGAGAACATCCATCAGCATGGGTTTTGGCGGATCCACTGCGTAATCGTGTCGCCGCGTGGTCCGCACGAAATTTCCCGGCGTTCCCGTGAACGGCCTCGCGATCACGCGTCCCACGCGATGCGGCCCATCCAGCAATTTCCGCGCGACTTCGCACATGCGGTAAAGCTCCGCGATCGGGATCACTTCTTCATGCGTGGCGATCTGAAACACGCTGTCGCCCGACGTGTACACAATCGGCTTTCCCGTCCGTACGTGCTCTTCACCCAATTCCTTGACGATCTCCGTTCCCGACGCAGGCTTGTTTCCGATCGTCTTTCTGCCGATCCGCTTCTCGAACTCTTCAATCAATTCTTTCGGGAATCCGTTTTTGTAAACGGGGAACGCCTGGTCCAGCCACACTCCCGCCATTTCCCAATGTCCCGTCGTCGTATCTTTTCCAGGAGAGAGCGTCGCGCCCTTTCCATAAGCTCCAATCGGAGCAGGGGCCGGCGTCTGATGTTTCAGCGGCGCGATGTTCGCCAGTCCGAGCCGCACCAGATTTGGGATTTCCAGCGCGCGCGATTCAGCGATGTGTCCAAGCGTGTTTCGGCCCGCGTCGCCGTACTCCGCCGCATCAGGAAGCTCCCCGATTCCGACGCTATCCAGTACAATCCAGAAAATTCTCTCGAATTCCTTCATCTTCTAGCCCCTCGACCCCTCTTCAGCGGAACTTTACCACACACCGTTCTTCGGCAAGGCCACGCCGCGATTTCGTTTTCTTGTACTTGCATGTCTTCAGACCGGTTCTTCTTGCAGCCGCCTTCGTTGTTGTACATTGATACCACCCGCTCGCTGAACTATTTTCCTTCCGCGTGCGTAGTACAAGGTAGCGGAGGTGTGCCATGGCCCAGCACGGTCATCCCAGGAGAGTTTCCCTCGTCTTCCCGATCATCCTCATTGCGGTCGGGGGTCTCTTTCTCTTGCATAACTGGCGTCCGGCTTTCGATCCTTGGCCGATTCTCGAGACCTACTGGCCCCTCATTCTTATCTTCATCGGAATCGGTAAGATCTGGGATACCACCTATCGAAGCCGCAATCCCAACGCGCCCCCGGGAATCTCCATCGGCGCCACCATCGGCGCCCTCGCCTTTGTCGTTGTTCTGGTCTTCCTCCTTTGGCACGGACGCAGTTTTTCCCGCCGCCACGGCTATTATTCGGGCTCGCAGCACACCGCACAAACTGTGGATCTGCAGGGGGCAAAGTCGGCGCACGCCAAGCTGGAGATGGGCGCAGGACAACTCACCATCAATGGCGGCGCGAGTCACATGCTTGACGCGGACTTCACCTACGATGGCTCTTTCGACGCCCCGCGCGTCGACTACAGCGTGTCCGGAGGCGTCGGCCAGCTCAACATTACTCAGGAATCCCACTCTCCGTACTTCGGCCGATCGCAAAACGATTGGAATCTGCACTTCAGCAAGGACATCCCACTGGAGTTGAAAGTGGATATGGGGGCAGGACAGGGGAACCTGCATTTTCGCGACGTTCCACTTACCCGTTTGGATCTCAATCTCGGCGCGGGCCAAATGGATATCGACTTCACCGGGGACCGCAAGACCGATCTGACCGCTGACATTGAAGGCGGCGTGGGGCAGGCCAACATTCGCCTCCCGAAAAACGTCGGCGTGATTGCTCATGCTTCCGGCGGCATTGGTTCCATCGACGTGCATGGTTTGAAACACGATGGAGATTCCTATACGAACGACGCTTATGGAAAATCTCAGGCGACGATTCACTTAAAAGTAGAAGGCGGAATCGGCCAGATTACCCTCACCCAGGAACCCTGAATTCGCTGGACAAATTCGCCGGTATAGACGGCCGCGCTTATTGCGCTGATTCGCCGTTTGCCCCGCTTTGACAGCAGACGTATAATTTGAAGTTTAGGCAGTACGCTCGAAACGCGCTGTCTAGGCTTCCCCTTGGCGACCAAAGAGATCACGCCCGCTAGCATGGATTTCCGGCCGGAGCAGGAAACCATCCGAGTCCGGGGCGCCCGCGTCCACAATCTCAAAAACATCAGCGTCGAAATTCCCCATAACGCGATTACGGTTGTCACCGGCGTGAGCGGTTCCGGAAAATCCTCGCTCGCGTTCGACACCATTTACGCGGAGGGCCAGCGCCGCTATGTCGAATCGCTGTCCGCGTACGCGCGGCAATTTCTCGAGCGCATGGAAAAACCGGACGTGGACGAAATTTCCGGGATCGCGCCGGCGGTGGCGATCCGGCAGAAGAATTCCACGCGCAATCCGCGTTCGAATGTGGCGACGGCCACGGAAATCTACGATTATTTGCGGCTGCTTTTTGCGCGCTGCGGGCAAACTTTTTGCATCAAGTGCGGCGCGGAAGTCCGGCGTGACAATCCGGACGAAATCGCAACGCGCATTTTATCGCTTGCGGCCGGACGGCGCTTTTACGTTTTGCACGAGTTTCGAATCGCGACGGCCGCGGGGGCGGCGGTGTCGAAACGAGGCGCGAAGAAAACCGTCAGCACCCTGCCACCGGAACTTCTTCGTCAGGCGCTGCTCGATCTGCAGAAACGTGGTTTCAATCGGCTTTACCAAGCGGGCATAATCCACGAATTTTCTTCGCCGGAAACGCTGCTCGATGTGGATTTTTCGAAACCCGTCTACGTTCTCGTCGATCGACTCGCAGTCAATCCGGACTCGCGGGCGCGGCTCGTGGACTCCATCGAAATTTGCTACCGCGAAGGGCAGGGCGAAGCCATCCTCGAATTCGTCGCGGATGCCGCCGGGAATGCGGCCGAGCGGCTTACATTTAATGAACGATTCGAATGCAAGAACGACGGAACTCTCTACCAGCAGCCCGAGCCGCGGCTTTTCTCGTTCAACAATCCTTACGGAGCTTGTCCGCGCTGCCAGGGTTTCGGAAATACGATTGATTTTGATTTGAATCTCGTAGTTCCCGATCCCAGCAAGTCTCTCGATGACGGAGCGATCGAACCGTGGACCAAGCCGCGCTACCGCGTACTTTTCCAGGACGCGAAGAAATGGGCGCGCGGGCGCGGAATTCCGACGAACGTGCCGTGGCGTCAGCTCACTGCCGAACAGCGCCGGCTGATTCTCGAAGGCGATCCCGACAACGACTACGAAGGGGTCAAAGGATTCTTCAATTGGCTGGAGCGCAAGAAATACAAGCTGCATGTGCGCGTTTTTCTGAGCCGCTTCCGTGGTTACGCGACTTGCCCGGAATGTGGCGGGACTCGTTTGCGCGCCGAGGCTCGCGCCGTGCGCGTGGCGGGAAAAGCCATCACGGAGGTTTGCAAGCTCACCGTAAAACAAGCGCGTGCTTTCTTTTCCAACTTGGAACTCTCCGAAGGGCACCTGAAAATCGCGGACCGAATTCTCGAAGAGATTCGAACGCGCTTGCAGTTTCTGGATGAGGTCGGTCTCGATTACCTCACCCTCGACCGTTTGACCTCCACGCTTTCCGGCGGCGAATCGCAGCGTATTCAACTCGCAACCTCGCTCGGTTCGCATCTCGTGGGCGCGCTCTATGTGCTTGATGAACCTTCTATAGGCCTGCATCCGCGCGATACACAGCGGCTCATCGATATTCTCAAGTCGCTCCGCGATCTGGGAAACACAGTGCTCGTCGTCGAGCACGATCCCGACACCATCCAGGCGGCGGATTGCGTCATCGATCTCGGTCCCGGCGCGGGCGAACTCGGAGGCAAGCTGCTATTTGCCGGCTCGTATGCGGCCATGCTCGAAGAGCATAAGTCGCTAACGGGCCGGTACCTCAGCGGGGAATTGCGGATTCCCGTGCCCAACGTGCGCCATAAACCGGCGGGGAAATTCCTGCGCCTCTACGGCGCCAGCTTGCACAACCTCCAGAATCTGGATTTGATGATCCCGCTCGGGACGCTCACGGTGGTCACGGGGGTAAGCGGCTCCGGGAAGTCCACGCTGGTTCATGACGTGTTGTACAAGGCGCTGGCAGCGCAGCGCGTTGGCGGAAGCGTCAAGGAATTCTGCGACCGGATCGAAGGTGATTCGATTGTGCGGGAAGTGGTGATTGTGGATCAATCGCCGATCGGCCGCACGCCGCGTTCGAATCCCGCCACCTATCTCAAGGCGTTCGACGCGATCCGAGAAGCATTTGCCGATACGCCCGATTCGAAACGGCGCGGCTACAGCCCCGGTCATTTTTCTTTCAACGTACCGGGAGGCCGCTGCGAGACCTGCCAGGGCGACGGCACGGTCACGGTGGAGATGCAGTTTCTGGCGGACGTCGAACTTATTTGCGAAGAGTGCCGGGGGACGCGGTTCAAGAGCGGCGTTCTGGAAGTGCGGTATCACGGAAAAAATATTCACGAGATCTTGCAGTTGACGGTTCGCGAAGCGCTGGCCTTTTTCGTCAACGTGCCCAAAATAGTTTCCAAACTCAGGGTCTTGAATGAAATTGGGCTGGGATACTTGCGCCTCGGGCAGTCCGCGACAACGCTTTCCGGGGGAGAAGCTCAGCGCCTGAAGCTGGCCGCGCATCTGAGCCAGACGGACAACGAGGGCATTCTCTACATTCTCGACGAACCGACCACCGGTCTGCATTTCGATGACATCGCCAAACTCCTCAGCGCGTTCCGCAAGCTGCTGGAGGGCGGTGCTTCGTTGCTGGTCATTGAACACAATCTTGACGTCATCAAATCGGCGGACTGGCTGATCGACCTGGGACCCGAAGGGGGCGACCAGGGTGGCAAGATTATTGCGACGGGGACACCCGAGCAGGTGGCCCGCAATACGCAATCGCACACGGGCCACTTTCTCTCTCGCGTCCTGAACGGAAACGGCCAGGCAAAGCGTCCCGCGAACGGCGCATCCAAACCAGCAGGCCCTTCGGCTACAATTTCCAACGGAGCCAAGATTCCTCCGGCCGAACCATGAAGCTCGTTCATCTCCGTTCGAATGCGATGCAGATTATCATGTGTGGCTCCGTAGCCTTGGTAGGGGCGCAGCATGCTGCGCCCCTACACGGCAACCAATCGCCGGCTAACACGCAATCCTCGAAGCCCAAACCTGCCATCCAATCGAAGACTCAAAAAGTTGCCAATCCCCTGAACGACATGCTGGATGAAGCTCAGCGCGACATCGACAATCACAATTTTGAGGCGGCGATCGCACCGCTGCAAAAGGTCATCGCTGAGCAGCCGGAATTTGCTTACGCGCACTTTCAACTTGCCTACGTCTACACCGCGCTCCAGAAGACTGAAGAAGCTCGGGCCGAATACGCTCGCACCATCGCTATCGACCCCAAAATGTCCGAAGCGTATCTCAATCTCGGGATGATGCTTTTAGACAAGCAGGAAAACGCCGCCGCTGTAGCCCCGCTTCGCAAAGTGGTGGAACTGCTTCCGGCACAAAGCCGGCCAAGATATCTTCTGGCAGTTGCGCTGGACCGTTCTGGGGATCGGGCCGGGGCTGCGGAATCCTTCGAAGCGCTGCTCCATTTGGATCCCAATGACATCACGGCCATCGATTACCTGGGCTGGGCGGCTCTTCGTCAGGGCAAGCCCGATGAAGCAGAGAAAAGATTCCGGCGCGCGCTGGAAGTTCAGCCAAAAGAGACGGAAGCGTGGAGAGGACTGGCGCAGAGCCTCGACGCTCAGAAGAAACCCGAAGCCGCTGGCGCCTACCGGGATTATCTCGATCTCATGCCCAATGATTCCGAGGCCCGCGCTCGACTCGTCCATCTTCTAGTCGAACAGGAACAGAACGACGCGGCCCTCGCGGAACTCGATCGCCTGGATGCCGGCAAGCAGCCCACGCTTGAGTCCCTCAAGCTTCGTGCGGACGTCCAGATTGTAGGGAAGAAGTGGGAAGATTCGATCGCCACCCTTCAGCAGGCTCTCGCTCTTGCCCCGAATGACGCGCAACTGCACGGTGGTCTGGGGCGCATATTGCTCCAGAAACGTGACTTCGTTGGCGCGGAGAAAGAGCTGCGCATCGCGTTGCGTCTCGATGCGAAAAATCTTGCTTACTGGAAAGATCTCAGTTCGACAGTTTTTCTGGGAGGAAATTATCCGGCCGCGCTGACGACGCTGGACGAGATAGCCAAAATGGAACAACCGCGCGCAGGCGTCTGGTTTATCCGCGCGATTTGCTACGATAAGCTGAACCAACCGAAGCTTGCTTTGGAGGCTTACCAGAAGTTTCTCGGCCTCGATCAGGACAAAAATCCCGATCAAGTCTGGCAGGCCAGGGAGCGGAGCAAAGTGCTGCAGCGCATGCTGGAACGGAAAAGGTAACCGGATGAGGGCCGGCGGGAAGTCCCTGGGTGCAGCTTGCGGCCTGCTCGTTTTTCTGGCGATCCTGCCTCCCGGCGTCGCGGAGAGCGTGGCCGAGCTTCAGGCGCGCTTCGATCGCGAAACCAGCGGGGTTCACAAGGCTAAATTGATGGAAAAACTGGGGAACGCGCAGTTTGAAGAAGCGCGCCGCGCCGGAAAAGCGGGTGACTATACCGCCGTGGGCCTGACGCTCGAAAAATACCGGGACAATGTTCGCGCGGCGGTCGAGGCTTTGAAGAAGCAACACCCGGACGCCGAAAAGCAATCCAACGGCTACCGGCAACTGCAGATGCACCTGCGGCAGGGGATTCGGGAACTCGACGACACATTGCTGGTATCGCCGGAAGCATTCAAGCCGCCGCTGCAACTCGTCCGGCAGGATTTGATTGGCCTGGACGACGAGTTGCTCAAAATGCTTTTTCCCCGGCGTCCACTGGAGCATCGCGGGGCCACGCCCCCCGCGGAGAAACAACCATGAAATTCAAAATGCATTCTCTTCTCCTGGCTTCCTGGGTTCTGGCCGCGGCGGCGCTCGCGCGCGCCGGGGCGCCGCCGCAGAAGGACTATCTCTCGGCGGTGGAAGCGGACAAGATTCGCGATGCCGAAACGGTCAATGAACGCATAAAACTTTTTCTGGCGTTTGCCGACGATCGCTTGAAAAAGTTTCAGTATGAGTTGGACCATCCGTCCTCGAACCGCCATGGCGACATGCTGAATTCGCTTCTGAACGCTTACGTTGGCTGCGTGGACGATGCGGCGGACCTCATCCAGCTCGGGATCGAAAAGCAGGACAATATCCGTCAGGGGATTGACCTGATGACAGCGCGCACGAAGGAATTTCTCGTCGTGCTGGAGAAACTATCCACCGACGGCGCCGAGCGGGAACTTTATAAAGACAATCTGGACGACGCGATCGAGGGCACTCGCGATGCGCTGAATGACGCGGAAAAGGCGAAAAAGAAAGTCGCCCCGCCGCCCGTCCGGCGGAAGAACTAGTTCTTGAGGAACCCGAACAACGAGATGAAAGCGAGCCGCCGCGAGACTTCCCTGGTGCCTGGAGGAGGACCTCTTTTTCAGCGGATGTTTACGCGGCTGGGCTGCGATGGGCGGCCGCCGCGGTTCCGCGTGGAGTTTTATCCTTATTCGAGTTTGGTGCTGACGATTCGGCGGCGGGAGGAAGTTATTCACGTTCGCTTCTCCGACCTGCTGCGGCGAGCGCCCATGGCTGTTTTGGAAGGCGCGGCCGCGCTGTTGCTGGCGCGCGTGTATCGCCGCAAAGCCGCTCGCGCGCTCACGGAGCCTTATCTGGAATACGCTCGCTCCGGCCGCACGCGCAACCGCATGAATCGCATGCGCCGCGGCCGTGTGCGCCTGGCTGCAACAAGCCCGCGCGGAGTTCATTTCGATCTGCAGAGGCTTTTCGACGAGCTGAATGGAAAATACTTCGCGGGGCAGTTGCAGCGTCCGCACATCGGATGGAGCCGGCGGAGCTGGCGCCGGCAATTTGGCTGTTACGATCCCGGGCCCAATCAGATCTTGCTGAATCGCCGGATGGATCGTCCGGAGGTTCCGGCGTGTGCCGTGGAATATGTCTTGTTCCACGAGATGCTGCACGTGAAGCACCCGACCACCATGGTTTCTCATTCCAGGGAATTTCGCGAAGAAGAGAAGCGCTTCGAGCATTTTGCCCGTGCGCGTGCCGTCCTGGACTCGCTGGCCAGGTGAAGAGCGCGAACGTTGCCAACTGCCAATCATTGGGTATGTGGCTGAAGTAGGGTCAAGTCGTTTTCGGAACTCGTTCCCGTGCCGTCGAGACACGCGGGCGAGGTGAGAGGCGCGATGCAACGGAAATTCTGGACATCACTCTTCGTGGCTGGTCTGACGATCGGCAGTGCGTTGGCACAACAGACCCCGCCGCCGAGCGCTTTTCCGAATGCACACATCGTGCGCATACGGACCGGGTCTTATGCTGGCCTGTGCGTCGACTACTGTGTCGACAGCGAAACCACAATCAAGTCTGGGTCGATCGTTACGGTCAGCCGATCCTTCTCGGAGAAGAGAAAGTATCCGGACATGAAGTTGAAACGCAAGATCACAAGAGAAGACTGGGAAGATCTACAACACTCGATCGATGCGACAGTGTTAGCCGCTTTCATTGGACGAATCGGCTGTCCCGGGTGTGCGGACGAGCTGGTGGAGTGGGTCGAGGTGCAGTTTAGCGACGGGACGAAGAAGTCAGTTTCCTACAACCAAGGGAATGCACCCCCAGCGATTGCGGAGTTGTCGCAGAAGATCAAAACCATAGGCGAAGCTCGCATGCCACAACCGAAGCCTCACCCTTAAACCCATTCGACGACTAGTTTTTTTTCTCTTTTCCGACTTCTTTGTAGAGCTTGGCGATTTTCTTTTTGATTTTGTCGCCGTCTTCGGCGTGCGGGTATAGGTCCAGATAGCGCTGGTATGACTTGATGGCATGTCTCTTCAGGCCCTTCTTTTCCTGAGCCTCGCCTAGGTAACGAAACGGGATGGCATAACCGGGTTTGGCCGTGGTAGCGTCCTGAAAACGGTCGATGGCCGCATCCAAATCGCCTCGCTTCATGTAGAACTGACCGACTTCGAGATCTTTTTCCGCGCGCAGCGGATCCCATGTGGGCTGGTCGGGCGCGTTTTGCGTGGCGGAGTCTTTCTTTTGCTTGGCGGGGGATTTTGGTTTCATGTCGTTGGGTGGACTGGCTGGTTTTGAGGTGGACTCCTGTGGCGGGTCCTGTGCGCGCGCATGCGGTGCCGCCAGGAGCAGAAAAACTGCGGCGAGAATTGGAATCGTCCCGTTGAATCGCATGCCTGCCACGGAGGTCTCCCTGTACTCCGATTCGGTCTAGTATGATGGAAGTTGTCTGGCGATTGTAGATTTGTGTCGTGAGCCTCCATGGAACCCCGCGAAAAAGCCGCGCAGCTTCCGGAAAGTCCGGGCGTGTATCTCTTCAGGGATGCCGGCGGGACGGTGCTTTACGTGGGCAAGGCGCGCAATCTGCGCAGCCGCGTGCGGTCGTACTTTCTGGAATCGCGCTGGATTGATGCGAAGACGGGATCGCTGGCGCGCGAGATCGCCGATCTCGAAACCATTGTCGTGGGGAACGAGCGCGAAGCCCTGGCGCTCGAGCACAACCTCATCAAGCAGTA
>WNEY01001554.1_pt1 | contig 16340 bp, 14 predicted proteins | sample 5400531 | NCBI WGS metagenome assembly WNEY01 (sample SAMN13153338, study PRJNA577476) | soil metagenome | isolation source: 200 cm saprolite under Douglas fir tree site 1 | place: USA:California | collected 2015-04-18
AGCCCGTCGTCCGTGAGCAGCTTGCGCACCTCGGCCATGGTGGCGCCCTCCTGCGGCAGGATCAGCTCGGACGGCTCAAGCGTGGCGTCCTCGAGCGGCCGGCCGATGGCGCGGACCCGGGACAGCAGGGTCTCAAGCGCAACGGCGAAGGCGGCCTCGTCGTCGCGGTCGGCCGCCGCCTCGAGCTGCGAGTCCAGCGCGTTCAGCTCAGCCACCGCTGAATCGTCGACCTCGAGCTGGCCCTCACCCAGGATGCGGATGATCACTGCCCCTCACCCGCCTGCTGGCGGTCGGCCGGCTGCGCCGCCTTCGCCGGGGCCTCCGCCTGCTCGGCTCCGGCCGGCCCCGCCGACCCCTCAAGCTCGCGCGGCGCGCTGCCCTGGGCCAGCTCGGCCTTCATCCTGGCCAGTTCGCCGTCCACGTCCTGGCTGGTGCCCATCCGGTCGAGCTCGGCCTGGATGTCATCACGCGGCCCGGAGACCACGTCGTCCAGCGCGCCCGAGGCCATCAGCTCGTCAATGGCGCCGGCCCGGGCCCGCATCTGCTCGGTCTTGTCCTCGGCCCGCTGGATCGCCATGCCGACGTCGCCCATCTCCTCGGAGATGCCGGTGAACGCCTCGTTGATCCTGGTCTGCGCTTCCGCCGCGGTGTAGGTGGCCTTGATCGTCTCCTTCTTGGTGCGGAAGGCATCAACCTTGGCCTGCAGCCGCTGCGAGGCCGCCGTCAGCTTCTCCTCCTCGCCCTGCAGCGAGGTGTACTGCGTCTGCAGGTCGGTCAGCTGGCCCTGCACGCCGGACTTGCGGGACAGCGCCTCCCTGGCCAGATCCTCGCGGCCGGCCGAGAGCGCGTCGCGGGCCTGCTTGTCCAGCTTCGTCGACGACTGCTCAAGCTGGTTCATCTGCAGCTCGACCCGCTTGCGGGATGTCGCCACGTCAGCAACCCCGCGCCGGACCTTCTGCAGCAGCTCAAGCTGCGTCTGATAGGAGTAATCCAGGGTTTCCCGAGGGTCTTCCATCCTGTCCAAGGCCTTATTGGCCTTGGACCTGAAGATCAACGTAACCCGTTTCATCACGCTCATAGGGCGCGACCATCCCCTCATCGTGTTTTACCGCTGCGCCGCAGCGCGGGCGGCGCCGCGAACCGGCTCCCTGCGTGGCGGCGAACGTTGCCGCCGGTGGTCTGGCTCCCCAGCCTACGCGCGGCGCAAGCGGGCGTCACCATGAAGGTGCGCGGCCCCGCAGGGCCGGCCGGCAGCCCCGTCCCCGCAGCCGGACCGCCTCGCCGGGAAGCCGCTGGTTTGTCCTGGCGAGCCGCGATTTTCCGCGAATGAGGCCTAGCGGCCTCCTCGCCCCTACCCGGTAAGCTGTGCGCGTGTTCCGACGACGCAGTGCCGACGCAGCAGGCAGTCCAGCGGCGAAGCCAGCCTCGCCCGGCCAGGACGGCGGCGCGGCGGTCGGCGCCGCCGTTGATGGCACCGCCAACGGCAGCGCCAGCGGCCCCGACCGGGCCAGCGTGACCGCGGGCAAGGGCAGGCCGACCCCGAAGCGCAGCGAGGCGGAACGCCGCCGCCGCCAGCCCTACTCCGCCCCGGCCGACCGGAAGGCCGCCCTGGCGCAGACCCGCGGCCGGGACCGGGAGGCCCGCAACCGCAAGTACGCCGCGATGCGGCGGGGCGAGGAATGGGCGCTGGCTCCCAAGGACAGGGGGCCGGTCCGCGCGCTCGCCCGCGACTACGTGGACTCGCGGCGCAGGATCAGCGAGTACTACATGTACGGCCTCGGCGCGCTGGTGATCCTGCTGTTCATCCCGGCCACCCGGCTGATCGTCGACTACCTGGTGCTTGGCGTCGTGCTGATCATGCTGGCCGAGGGCACCTTCCTGGGCCGGCAGGTGCTGAAGCTGGCCGCCGAGCGGTTCCCTGGCGAGCGCACCCGCGGCGTCCGGCTCTACGCGGCGCTGCGGGCCATGCAGATCCGCAAGCTCCGGGTGCCCGCGCCGCGGGTGCAGCCCGGCGACACCGTCTGAGCCGCGCCGGGCGGCCGCGGGCCGGGCGGCCGCGGGCCGGGCGCCGGCCTCACCGGCGGGCCCGGCGAAGCGGGCATTAGGGTCGGCAGCATGCAACATCGTCATCTGGGCCGGAGCGGCCTGAAGATCAGCGAGATCGCCTACGGCAACTGGCTTACGCACGGTTCACAGGTCGAGGAGGATGCCGCGAAGGCATGCGTCGCGGCGGCGCTGGACGAGGGAATCACGACGTTCGACACCGCGGACGTGTACGCGGGCACGGCCGCCGAGGCGGTGCTTGGCCGGGCGCTGCACGGCGTGCGGCGCGAGGCCGTCGAGATCTTCACGAAGGTCTACTGGCCGACCGGGCCGGGCGTGAACGACCGCGGCCTGTCCCGCAAGCACATCATCGAGTCGGCGAACGCGTCGCTCCGCCGGCTGCAGACCGATTACGTCGATCTCTACCAGGCGCACCGGTTCGACTACGAGACGCCGCTTGATGAGACCCTGCGCGCATTCGATGACCTGGTCCGCCAGGGCAAGGTGCTGTATCTGGGCGTGTCCGAGTGGCGGGCCGAGCAGATCGCCGACGCGCTGCGGATCGCCGGCCAGCTTGGCTTCGACCGGATCGTCTCCAGCCAGCCGCAGTACAACATGATCTGGCGGGTCATCGAGGCCGAGGTGATGCCGCTGTGCGAGAAGGAAGGCATCGGCCAGGTGGCCTGGTCGCCGATCGCGCAGGGCGCGCTGACCGGCAAGTACCTGCCCGGCGGCGATAATCCGGCCGGCTCACGGGCGAACGACCCGACCGGATCCAACTTCATCAGGAACTACCTCAGCGAGCCGATCCTGACCCGGGTACAGCAGCTCAAGCCGGTCGCCGACGAGGCGGGCCTGTCGCTGGCCCAGCTGGCCATCGCCTGGACGCTGCAGAACCCGAACGTCTCCGCGGCCATCGTCGGCGCTACCAGGCCTGAGCAGGTGCGGGAGAACGTTAAGGCATCGGGCGTCCAGCTCAGCCAGGACCTCATGCGGCAGATCGACGAGCTACTCGGCCCAGTGATCGTGACCGACCCGGCGCTGACGGCCAGCCCGCGCTCGCGGCCATAGAACCATGATTTACGAGGCCAGCGGCGCCGGTGCGGCCGTGCCAGGGGCCAACGACATCGATGGGATTCCGCTGCTGTTGTTACCGCAGCGCAGTCCCATCCACGCTGCTGCTCTTCACCCTGGGCGGCGCCGGACGCTGATCTTGGTCTTGGGCGGCCGCGCGCTCGCTAACTGGCCGGGTGCAGGCTCATCGGCCCGTACTCCGGCGTGCCGTCGTCCAGCAGGGTGACCTGATCAACCCCCGCCTCCAGCAGGCTGCGCCAGTTCTCGCCAAGCCAGCTCTCCGCATCCCCCTGGCTGCCGAAGGACTCCTTCGGCAGCCCGCGGGACGTCGCGGCGGTGCCGTCCGTCTTCTCCAGCTGCCAGGTCCAGGTCATCTCGTCTCCGCCCTCGTCGGTGCCCCGCGCCTCGTCGGTGGCCGCGGCTAGCGAGACTAGCCGAGCGGAGCGCGAACCCGGCACGCCGCTCGCCGACCTCTTTCATGATCGCGGAGGGTTGTTGAGGTCGCGGCACCCACAACCCTCCGTGATCATGAAGCAACATCGAGTCGGAGTGGCGCTGACCTCGCGGGCGGCGTTGACCTCGCGGGCCGCCCGTGCTGGACTGCTGCAACTTATGGACGTTCAGCTGATCGGCACTGGCGGCCCGGACGGCTGGCCCCGGCCGGGCTGCCGGTGCGCGTGCTGCGTGCGCGGCCGGGCCGCCGGGCGCAGCCGGTCCCCCGCCGCTGTCGTACTAGACGGGAAGCTGCACATCGCGGCCGGCCAGCCGCCGCGCCCCGTCCGGGCCGGAGCCGGCCAGTCCGGCGATTCCGGCGGGGCCGGGCAGTCCGGCGAGGACCGCGTTTCCGGCGGGGACGGCCGGTCCGGCGGGGACGGCCGGTCCGGCGGGGATCGCGATTCCGGCGGGGGCGGGCGGTCCGGCGGGGCCGGCGGGCACGTCGTCCGGCGAGTGCCCGGCGGGTGGGACATCACCGGGCCGGACGGTGGCCGGCTGCTGCTGGCCGGCCAGCAGGGCGCGGTTCCCGATCCAGGCGCCGCCGGGCGGCCTTACGACGTTGCGCTCCTTGACCTGGCCGCCGACCCGTTCCAGCTCGGCGACCTGCGGCGGCGCGGCCTGGTGCGGGCCGGTACCGCGGTAGCCGCCTTTCACCTCGATGACCGGATCTGCTCGGAGCAGGAGATGGCCCGCCGCTGCCTGCTGTGGGGGGCGATCCTGCCGGACGACGGGGACCGGCTGGGCGCGCCAGCCCGCACGCCCGCGCGGCCGGCCCGGACCCTGGTGCTCGGCGGCGCCCGGTCGGGCAAGTCCGCCGAGGCCGAGCTCCGGCTGGCCGGCGAGCCCGACGTCACTTACCTGGCCACCGCCGTGGCACCGGACGGCGCCGCCGATCCGGACTGCGGCGACCTGGAATGGGCCGCACGGATAGCGGCGCACCGGGCGCGCAGGCCACCCGGCTGGAAGACCGCTGAGGGTGTCGATGCGGCCGGGATACTCCGTAATAAACCTTCCGGCGCTGTCCTGGTGGACGGCATCGGCTCGTGGCTTGCCAGAGTGCTCGACGAATCCGGCACGTGGGACATGGACCCGGGCTGGACCGGCGGCGCAGGGGCCGGACCAGCGGGCCCGGCGAACCGGATCGATGCCGCCATGGACGACCTGGTACAGGCCTGGCAGCAGGCACCGGCCCGAATCGTCGCCGTCAGCGATGAAGCGGGGTCGGGCGTCGTCCCGCCGACCAGGGCCGGCCGGCTGTTCCGGGACCGGCTCGGCGAGCTGAACCAGCGGCTTGCGGCCGAATCGGAGGAGGTTGTGCTCGTCGTAGCGGGGCGAATCCTCACCGTCGCGACATGACGGTGAATAACCGCTGATCACGGATTCGGAGAGCGAACAGCACGAGACGGACCCGCGGAACTGTTAAGTTTTATGCGCTGGCCCCTGAGCCTGGCGCCGACCAGTGTGGCGCACCGGGCCCAGCCTCGGTAACCAAGGTGGTGGCGACATGACACGCGTTGTCGTCGTTGGCGATCTCATGACGGACACGGTTGCGCACGCGGCACTGCCGCTGGCCAAAGGCAGCGACACGCCCGCCACCGTGACCATGCACGGCGGCGGTTCCGGCGCGAACATCGCCGCCTGGCTGGCCGTCGACGGGGCCGAGGTGGCCTTCGTCGGGCGGCGCGGCGCGGACATCGCCGGCCGCAACAGGGACATGGAGCTGATGGGGTACGGGGTCGACGCGCGGCTGGTCATGGACCCGGAGCGGCCAACAGGCACCTGCGTCGTGATGGTGACCCACAAGGGCGACCACACCATGCTGTCCGACCCAGGCGCGAACTCCGCGCTATCCCCCGACGACCTGCCCAAGGACCTGTTCACCCCGGGAAGCCATCTGCACATCTCCGGCTACACCCTGCTGAAGGAGGGTTCCAGGGAGGCCGCGCTCGCCGCGTTCAGTCATGCCCAGCGGGCCGGGATGACCGTGTCCGTCGACGGCGCCTCCGCCGCGCCGCTTGAGCGCGTCGGCGCCGAGCCGTTCCTGCAGCTCAGCAACGGGGCCACGCTGCTCTTCGTGAACGGCGACCAGGCCATGGTGATCACCGGGCGGGACGACCCGGAGCAGGCCGCCCGGGTGCTGAACGCGTGGTACCCGCAGGTGGTGCTGAAGCTCGCCGCCGACGGCGCGCTGTTCTACGCTAACGGCCGGCCGGATCCGGTCCGGGTGCCAGGCCCGCCGATCGAGCGGGTGGTGGACGGCACCGGGGCAGGGGACGCGTTCTGCGCCGGGTTCCTGCCGCCCTGGCTGGACAAGAAGCCGCCGGGTGAGGCGCTGGCCGGCGGATGCCGGCTGGCGGCCAGGGCACTCACCATGGTCGGCGCACGGCCGGCCCTTTAGCCGGGCCCGGCAGCCGCGCTGCGGTCGGTCCGCGCTCGGTGACTTCGGGCCCGGCGGGAACGGCGCAGCAGGGCGCCCACGCCGCCGACGCCCGGCTTGACCGCATCCGGCGGCCTGACCGCATCCTGCGGCTTGACCAGGTGCCCGACGCCGTTGCCGGCCGGGCCGGCGGGAGGCGACTTGCGTGCCCAGCCCCACCAGTCGTCCTGCACGACGAACTCGTCGAAGGCGGGGTTCGTCCGTACCAGCAGATCGAAGACCGCGCGCAGGTGCGGCTCCGATCGCTCCGACTCGGACAGCTTCTCCACGTCAATCTCGTAATGCCGCTTCTTGTCCGGCGCATGCTGCTTGTAGTTCCAGCCGAGGTCATCGAGCAGCAGCCAGCCGCCTGGGCGCAGCAGCCGTTCGGCGATTATGACGGTAATGCCGTCGGTGCTCCAGTTCTTCGCGCCATCCAGAAAGATGAAATCATACTTCGGCCGCACCAAGCCGTCCGCGTCCATGCATGACTCCAGCTCGCCCTTGAGGAACCACGCGTAAGTAGAGAAATTCTTGTCAAGTGTTACGAATTGGCTAAGGCCCGCTTTCTCCAGCACTTCCAGCGGAGTCGGGTTCTCCCATTTCCAGCGGGTCGAGTCGACGCTAGTCAGGTGGCCAATTCCATTCTCGGCCAGCGCAGAGGCCATGAACACGGCCGATCCGCCCCGGGCTGTGCCCAGCTCAAGCAGGTTTTCCGGCCGGTAATTCCTTATATGCTTATACAACAAGCTCGCACGGCGGGCCGGTATATGCGGGCCGGGTATATCGGCCACGATGTGTGCGGCGTCGTCGAAGTTCACCGTATGATCGTACGGCTTGATCCAGAATGCCCGCAACCGGACGGTGCCTGATGCCGCGTGTTTGCCTGCCCTATGCGTTGACTATACTTTCCGTTTACCATGGCTGAGTATCTCGACCGGCTTTTCTCGCTGCATCGCCGGGTAGCCGTGGTCACCGGCGGTAGCTCGGGCATAGGCCAGGCAATCGGTGCGGCGCTGGCCGGCGCCGGGGCGCGGGTGGTGCTTGTCGCACGCCGGCCGGACGCGCTGGCCGCGGCGGAGGCCCGGATCCGGGCGGCGGGCGGCGAGGCTCGCTGGGTAACGGCGGACCTCGGCGACCGGGCTGACCTCGCCCGCGGCGCGGCGGAGGCGGCCGCGCGGTTCGGCGAGCCTGACATCCTGGTGTGCGCGGCCGGGATCAACCTGCGGCCGCCGATGGATGCGCTCACCGCCGCCGAGTGGGACCAGACGATCGCGGTCAACCTGACCGCGCCGTTCCTGCTCGGCCAGCGGTTCGGGCCCGGAATGGCGGCGCGCGGCTGGGGCCGGATCATCAACATCGCGTCGCAGCAGGCCATGCGGGCATTCGGCAACAGCGGCGGCTACGGGGCGGCCAAGGGCGGCCTGGTGTCGCTGACCCGATCCCAGTCCGAGGCGTGGGCGCGGCACGGCGTGTGCTGCAATGCGCTGTCCCCTGGATTCGTGGCCACGCCGCTGACCAGGGCGGTTGCCGCTGACCCGGCCGCATCGGCTGCGCTGGCTGCCCGCACCATGGTCGGCCGTAACGGCGAGCCCGGCGACTTCGATGGCGCCGCGGTCTTCCTCGCCAGCCGGGCCAGCGATTATGTCACCGGCCAGCTCATCTGCGTGGACGGCGGGTTCTCCGCGACCTGACGGCCGTGGCTACTCGTGCCGGCCCGCCTGCGGACGGCACAATGGCGGTCATGGCCAGACGCACCACGACAACCCCGCCCCCCGAGGACTTCGAGGAAAACATCGTCGACATCGATGTCACCGAGGAGATGCGGGGCAGCTTCCTCGAGTACGCCTACTCGGTCATCTACCAGCGCGCGCTGCCGGACGCCAGGGACGGGCTGAAGCCGGTGCAGCGCCGGATCCTTTACCAGATGAACGAGATGGGCCTGCGGCCGGACCGCCCGCACGTCAAGTGCGCCCGCGTGGTCGGCGACGTGATGGGGCGGCTGCACCCGCACGGCGACAGCGCGATCTACGACGCGCTGGTCCGGCTGGCGCAGCCGTGGGCGATGCGGCTGCCGCTGATCGACGGGCACGGCAATTTCGGCTCGCTCGGCGGTGACGACTCGGCCGCCGCGTACCGCTACACCGAGGCCAGGCTGTCCGCGGCGGCGATGGAGATGGTGACCTCGATCGACGAGGACACCGTCGATTTCCAGCCGAACTACGACGGCCAGGATGCCGAGCCGCAGGTGCTGCCGGCCGCGTTCCCGAACCTGCTGGTCAACGGCGCGGCCGGGATCGCGGTCGGGATGGCCACCAACATGGCCCCGCACAACCTCGGCGAGGTGATCGCCGCGGCGCGGCACCTGATCGCGCACCCGGACGCCGACCTGGAGACGCTGATGCGCTTCGTGCCCGGTCCCGACCTGCCCACCGGCGGGAAGATCGTGGGCCTGGACGGCATCAGGGACGCCTATGAGACCGGCCGTGGCACCTTCCGCACCCGGGCGGCGGCCAGGATCGAGAAGGTCTCCCCCCGGCGAGCCGGGATCGTGGTGACCGAACTGCCCTACGGCGTCGGCCCGGAGAAGGTCGCGGCCAGGATCAAGAACCTGGCGCAGGCCAAGAAGCTGGCCGGGATCGCCGACCTGAAGGATCTCACCGACCGGCACCGCGGCCTGCACCTGGTGATCGAGATCCGCAGCGGCTTCGTGCCCGAGGCGGTGCTTGACGAGCTTTACCGGCTCACCCCGATGGAAGAGACGTTCGGCATCAACAACGTGGCGCTGGTCAACGGGCAGCCGCGGGTGCTCGGGCTGCGCGAGCTGCTGCAGATCTACGTCGACCACAGGATCGAGGTGGTGCGGCGCCGCACCGCATTCCGGCGGGCCAAGCGGGAGAGCCGGCTGCACTTGGTGGACGGCCTGATCATCGCGCTGCTCAACATCGACGAGGTCATCCAGGTGATCCGCACCAGCGATGACGCGGCCGCCGCCAAGGAGCGGCTGATGTCGGTGTTCGATCTGTCGGCGATCCAGGCCCAGTACATCCTGGACACCCCGCTGCGGCGGCTGACCCGCTACGACCGGCTTGAGCTCGACCGCGAGCGGGACACCCTGCAGTCCGAGATCGCCGAGCTCACCGCCATCCTCGACTCGGAGCCGAGACTGCGCGAGGTGGTGTCCGACGAGCTGGCCAGCGTCAGCGAGCGGTTCGCCACCCCGCGCCGGACGGTGCTGCTGGAAAGCAGCGGCGCCGCCAGGACCGCAGCCGTCCCGATGGAGGTGGCCGACGACCCGTGCATCGTGCTGCTGTCCTCGACGGGCCTGCTAGCCAGGACCGCCGGGAGGCCGGCCGGGGCAGGCCCGCGGGCGGCGCATGACGCGATCGTCTCCGCGGTCCCGTGCACGGCGCGCGGGACAGTGGGCGTTGTCACGTCCCTGGGCAGGCTGATCAGACTCGGCGTGCTCGAGCTGCCGGCCCTGCCGCCGAGCGCTCACTCCCCCGGGCTGGCCGGCGGCGCGCCGGTCGGTGAGTTCATCGGCACCGAGCCGGGCGAGAGCGTGGTGGGAATCGTCGCGGCAGACTTCACCGGCGCCGGGCTCGCGGTGGGCACCGCCGCGGGCGTGGTCAAGCGGCTGGCGCCGGACTACCCGCAGAACGCCGCCGACTTCGAGATGATCTCGCTGAAGGACGGCGACCGGGTGGTCGGGGCCGTCCAGCTCGCCAGCGATGAGCAGGACCTGGTGTTCATCACCAGCGACGCGCAGTTGCTGCGCTTCGGCGCGTCGTCGGTCCGGCCGCAGGGCCGGGCGGCCGGCGGGATGGCCGGGATCCGGCTGTCACCCAGGGCGTCCGTAGTGTGGTTCGGCGCCGTTGACCCGGCCGGTCCCGGCTCTGGTGCGGCCGGCGCCGGTGCCGGCGCCGGTGCTGGCGCTGGTGCCGGATATGGCGGTGCGGTGGTCGTCACCGTGGCCGGCAGCGCAGGCGCACTGCCCGGCACGATGGCGGCCACGGTCAAGGTCTCCCCGTACGGCGAGTACCCGCCGAAGGGCCGGGCCACCGGCGGTGTCCGCTGCCACCGGTTCCTGAAGGGCGAGGATGTCCTGGTGCTCGCCTGGGCCGGGCCCGGGCCGGCCCGCGGCGCGACCGAAGCAGGGACGCCGGTGGACCTGCCGCCCGCGGAAGGCCGCCGGGATGGCTCCGGTGAGCGGGTCCGCCAGCCGCTCGCCGCCGTCGGCGGAGCCGCCAGCTCAGCTGACCCCGACACGCTCCGCTTTTCATGATCGCGGAAGGTTTGGGGTGCGCACCCCGCGAAGTCTCCGTGATCATGAAACTGTGGCTGGCCACGGTGTGGGCTGTCACATTTTGTACCGAATTGCTCAGAGTGCGCGCCAGACCCGCCAGAGGGCGGGCGGGTCGCTGAGCGGGTCACCGTGGACCAGCGTGAAATGCGCCGGGCCGCCGGCCGTCAGCCTGCCCGCATGCGGGTCACCCAGCACGTCGCCGCCCCGCCAGGTAGCCGCGCCCAGCGCCTCCCAGGGCTCAAGCCCGGCTCGCACCAGGCCCTCGACCTCCCAGGCGAGGTGACCAGCCCGGACCGATCCGCCGCCGAAGTCGCTCCCGGCCGCGATCGGCACCCCGGCCGCGTGCGCCGCCCGCACGCTCGCCTGGGCCACCTCAAGCCGCTCGGCGATGCGCCGCCTGCCGTCCTGCGCGGTAAACCGCTCCATCGTCGTGGTGGACGCGAAGCCCTGCCACGAATGCAGGACAGAGAGCGTGGACACGACCGTCACCGCGTTGGCCGCGAGTAGCCGCGCGACGTCCGAATCGATCGTGAACCCGTGCTCAAGCGTGTCGACGGCCGCCTCTGCCGCGAGCCGGCAGTTGGCCAGTCCCGTGCCGTGCGCGGCGACGGTCGCGCCCCGGGCGTGCACGGCGTCGACGACCCGCCTTACCTCCGCTGCGGACCAGGGGGCAATGTCGGCGTCCGGGCCGTCCAGGTACAGCTTGATCAGGTCGGCGCCGTCGTCGAGCTGGCCGAGCGAGGCGGCCAGCAGGCCGTCCGCGTCCTGCACTTCTACCGACAGGCCGGGCGGCAGGGAGCCGCCCCGGGTCACCCAGGTGCCGGCCGCGCGCACATAGGGATAGCCCGCCTTGCCCTGCCACTGATCGCGCAGGGAGAGCGCCAGCGCGCGCTCCTTGCCGTCCGGGGTGTCCTGGCGCCGCGGCGAGCCGACGTCGCGGACCCAGCGGACGCCGGCCGCCACCAGCGCGGCGGCGTTCCGCTCGGCCACGTCGATCAGCTCAGCAGTCTCGTCGGCGCCGCGCGCTACCCACTGCGCGCCGCCCTGCAGCGTCAGGTGGCTGTGGCAGTCCACGAAGGACGGCACGATGGTCGCGCCGCTCGCGTCGATGACCCTCGCGCCCGCTCTGGCCTCGGCGGGCACCTCCGAATCGAAAATGCCGGTCACGATTCCACCGGCGATCAGTACGCTGACCGGCCTGCGCAGCACCGGGCTCAGTCCGTCCGCGAGCGCGGCGCCTTCGAATAGCTGTGCCTTGGTCACCGGCAGTCCTCAGGCGTCGATGCGGGTAGTCCTCAGGCGTCGATGCGGGCCGGGTCGAGTTCGGCGGCACCGCCGACGATGAAGTCGCGGCGCGGCGCGACCTCGCTGCCCATCAGCAGGTCAAACATGGCCGTCGCGGCCTCCGCGTCCTCGACCCTGATCCGCCGCAGCGTACGGTGGCGCGGATCCATCGTCGTCTCGGCCAGCTGGGCGGCATCCATCTCGCCAAGGCCCTTGTACCGCTGCGGCGGGTCCTCCCACCGGCGGCCCCTTCGGTCAAGCTCGAGCAGGGTGCGGTGCAGCTCGGAGTCGGAGTAGGTGTAGATGTACCGCTGCTGGCCCTTGCGGGGGCTGGTCAGCTTGATGCGGTGCAGCGGGGGCACGGCGGCGAACACCCGGCCAGCCTCGACCATCGGCCGCATGTACCGGTGGAACAGGGTAAGCAGCAGGGTCCGGATATGGGCGCCGTCGACATCGGCATCGGCCATGAAGATCACTCGCTGGTACCGTGCCGAGTCCAGGGCGAACGCAGCTCCTGAGCCTGCGCCGAGCACCTGGATGATCGCCGCGCACTCGGCGTTCTTCAGCATGTCGGACAGGGATGCCTTCTGCACGTTAAGGATCTTGCCACGGATCGGCAGCAATGCCTGGAATTCCGAGTCCCTGGCCAGCTTTGCGGTGCCGAGCGCGGAGTCGCCCTCGACGATGAACAGCTCGCTGCGGTCATCTGCCGACCGGCAGTCCACCAGCTTGGCTGGCAGCGCCGAACTCGCGAGCGCCGATTTCCTGCGCTGATTCTCCCGGTGCTCGCGGGCGGCGATGCGCGTCTTCGCCGCGGATGCGACCTTGTCGAGCACCGCCCTGGCCTGCTGCTGCCTGCTGCCCCGGCCGCGCGCCTCGAAGAATGCCCGCAGCTCGCCGGCCACGACCTGGTTGACGATCTTGAACGCGGGCGGCGTGCCAAGCACCTCCTTGGTCTGGCCCTCGAACTGCGGCTCTGGCAACCGCACTGCGATCACCGCGGTCAGGCCTTCTAGCACGTCCTCCTTGATGACCGCCTCGTCACCGTTCTTCAGCAACCTGGCCGCGCGCAGCTGCTCATTCAGGGTGCGGACCAGCGCACGCTCGAATCCGGCGACATGCGTGCCGCCCTTCGGCGTGGCAATCACGTTGACGAAGGACCTGGTCACGCTGTCATAGCCGGTCCCCCACCGCAGCGCCACGTCCACGTCTAGCTCGCGCTCTACCTCGGTCGGGGTCAGGTGCCCCTGGTCATCAAGCACCGGCACCGTCTCGGTGAACTGCCCCGAGCCGACCAGCCGGACTACCTCGGTGACCGGATTGCCTGGCGCGAGATGAGCGCAGAACTCGCTGATTCCGCCGGCGAACTGGAACTTTGCCTGCTGCGGTCCGGCCGTGCCGCGCGCGGCTCCGGCCGGCATTTCAGCAGAGTCATCGTCGTGCTCCGCATCGGGCACGACATGCAGGCCGGAGTGCGCCCGGCCAGGCCCGGCGTGGCCGGCCTCGGGGTGACCAGGGTCTGGCTGGCCGGGCCGCGCGGAGCTGCGGGCTGCCGCACGCTCGTCGCGTATCCGGATGGTCAGCCCAGGCACCAGGTAGGCGGTCTGCCTGGCCCGCTGGCCGAGGGCCTCGAAGCTCCACTGCGCGTCCCGGACGAAGACCTGCTGGTCCGGCCAGAACCTGATCCTGGTGCCGGTTAGCGTCTTAGCCACCCGCCGCAGCCGCCGCAGCCCCTGGCCGGGCACGAACGGCGAGTCTGGCTCTGGCCCGCTGAACTCGCCGGCCACGCCGCGGCGGAAACTCGCCGCCCACTCGTACCCGTTCCTGTCCACCTGCACATCCAGCCGGCCAGCCAGCGCATTTACCACCGAGGCGCCCACGCCGTGCAGGCCGCCAGACGCGGTGTAGGAACCGCCACCGAATTTGCCGCCTGCATGCAGCCTCGTCATCACGAGCTCGACACCGGTCAGCCCGGTCTTCGGCTCCACGTCGACCGGGATGCCGCGGCCGTTGTCCCGGACCTCAGCCGAATGATCCGCGTGCAGCACCACCTCGATGTCCGTGCAGTGGCCGCCAAGCGCCTCGTCCACCGCGTTGTCGACGATCTCCCAGAGGCAGTGCAGCAGCCCGCGGCCGTCGGTGGAGCCGATGTACATGCCCGGCCGCTTGCGGACGGCCTCGAGCCCTTCAAGCACCGTCAGATGGCGTGCGGTATAGCCATCGGCGGCGACGGCCGACCGCGCGGGCGCAGGGCTGAGGGAACTCACGGATCTTCTCCTGACATGGCGCGCCGGGCGGCGCGCCGGATGGGCCTGCAGGCAGACTAGCGCCAGGTACGGTCATGCCACCGGCACCACGCCGCCGACATACCCGACGACCTGGGACAACATACGCGCTACAGTGAAACGGGCAGGGACCGCGTCGGGAGGCAGCGGGCTGTTCGCTCCTGGCGTATTGCCGGCCGGCATGGAAGTTCCCTAGCCGGTCACGTGTTGTGATGCGGTAGTCAGTGCAGAGGGTTGCACGGCCCGCCGGCCAGCCGGCCTGGCGGGTCTCGGCGAAGGAGGCGACATGACCGGAGCTATAGCCCCAACAAAGCCGCTCAACGCCCTGGATGTGTGCGACCGATGTGGCGCCCAGGCATACGTACGCGTTGTGCTTGCAGGGTCGGGGGAGCTGCTGTTCTGCGCCCACCACAATCGTCAGCATGCTGACGCGCTGGCGAAGATCGCTGTCGAGATCCAGGACGAGACCGATCGGCTGACGCAGGCACCCGGAGCGGCTACGCCGCCGGGCCGGTGACGATGACCCGGCTGTTCACCGGCCGGGTCAGTGCAAAGCACGTGCGTACGCAGCGCGCCTGTCCGCGAACAGGCGCGTTTCTGCTTTACCTGGGCGCTTAACCGCGCGGGCTTACCCGGCGCTTAAACCAGGCCAGCGGCCACCCGGCGCCGGACCAGCCGGGCGGGCGCTAGCAGAGCGGGCCGGCGGTAGCCGGGCGGGCGGTAGCCGGGCGGGCGGTAGCCGGGCGGTAGCCGGGCGGCCGGGCGGGCGGGCGCTAGTCGAGGTAGTCGCGGAGGACCTGGGAGCGGGACGGGTGACGTAGCTTCGACATGGTCTTCGACTCGATCTGCCGGATCCGCTCCCGGGTCACGCCATAGACCTTGCCGATCTCATCGAGCGTCTTCGGCTGCCCGTCGGTGAGGCCGAATCGCATCGAGACGACGCCGGCCTCGCGCTCGGAGAGCGTGTCGAGCACCGAATGCAGTTGCTCCTGCAGCAGTGTGAAGCTGACCGCCTCACCCGGCTGGATCGCCTCGGAGTCCTCGATCAGGTCACCGAACTCGCTGTCGCCGTCCTCGCCGAGCGGCGTGTGCAGGGAGATGGGCTCGCGCCCGTACTTCTGCACCTCGATGACCTTCTCCGGGGTCATGTCGAGCTCGGCGGCAAGTTCCTCAGGGGTCGGCTCGCGGCCCAGGTCCTGCAGCATCTGCCGCTGCACCCGGGCGAGCTTGTTGATGACCTCTACCATGTGCACGGGAATGCGGATGGTGCGGGCCTGGTCGGCCATGGCCCGGGTGATCGCCTGCCGGATCCACCAGGTGGCGTAGGTGGAGAACTTGTAGCCCTTGGTGTAGTCGAACTTCTCCACCGCGCGGATCAGCCCGAGGTTCCCCTCCTGGATCAGGTCAAGGAACAGCATCCCGCGCCCGGTGTACCGCTTGGCCAGCGACACCACGAGCCGCAGGTTCGCTTCCAGCAGGTGGTTCTTGGCACGCCTGCCGTCATCGGCGATCCACTCCAGGTCACTGCGCGCATCGGGCCGCAGCGTACCCCGGCCCTCGGCGAGCTTCTCCTCGGCGAACAGGCCGGCCTCGATCCGCTTCGCCAGCTCGACCTCTTGCTCGGCGTTGAGCAGCGGCACCTTGCCTATCTGCTTGAGATAGTCCTTGACCGGGTCGGCCGTGGCGCCCGCCGCGGCTACCTGCGCGGCGGGGAGATCCTCGTCGTCATCGCCGTAGACGAAAGCCTCGTCCTCGCCGTCCTCGCCGGCTGCCTTCGCGGCGGCTGGAGCGGTGACCGCGGCTGCGGGTTCCGCGGCGGCCTGCCCCTTAACCGGGACGTCCGGGCCAGCCGCGGCCTCCGCCGCGTCGTCGCCGTCATCCGCGGCATCGGTATCGGCATCCGCGTCGGCCGGCCCCGGCTCGGCATCGGCGTCCAGGGCGACGGCAGGATCCTCGTCCTCGTCGAGGTCGGCCAGATCCTCAAGCGTGACCTCGACGTCGACCTCAAGATCGGCGACCGCGGCCAGGTCGGCGACGTCGAAGTCGGCGTCCACGTCGACCTCGACCTCGACGTCCAGCTCAAGGTCATCCGCCGGGCCGGCGGGACCAGATTCGCCTTCGCCACCATGGCCAGCCGCGGCGGTATCCGGGCTGCCATCCTCGTCGCCAGGCGCGGCGCCCGGCCGCCCGGCCCCGGAGCGCTCCCGGACCGCTGTCCCGGACCTGCCATCCGCCGCGGACCGGCCAGCCGAAGCAGGCCGGCGCGCCGCCTTACGGCCGCGCCCGGAGTCCTGGCCGCCGCCCTGCTGGCCGCCGCCTTGCTGCCCGCCGCCCTGCTGGCCCGCCGTCACCGCGGCGCCATCCGGTTCGGCCGTGCCGTTGTCAGCCGCTGCGCCGGAACGGCCCGCTGACCTCCCGGGCCGGGCAGCATCGGCAT
>WNEY01001555.1_pt1 | contig 16339 bp, 14 predicted proteins | sample 5400531 | NCBI WGS metagenome assembly WNEY01 (sample SAMN13153338, study PRJNA577476) | soil metagenome | isolation source: 200 cm saprolite under Douglas fir tree site 1 | place: USA:California | collected 2015-04-18
GTACATCTCCACCGTGAGGTGATCGATCGCCCGGTCGGCGCCGATCATGGGACTCTCGACGATGCCCTTGGCAACCGCAGACGCTGGTGCATACCACCTCACGTCGGGCGCGATCTCATTCCGCAGTTCTTCCTTGTCGCCTTTGGCCTTCGTGACGAAGTGCTTGCGGATCAAGTCGGCCGGTGACAGTTGGTCGCTCATGCAGCTCTCCTCGAATTGCGGCTGGTGATCCGGGTCAGATCGCTTCGGGTTGCGGTCGCACCTGGTCGGCGGTGAATGCCGTGTCGAACGCTTCCCACGACTCGGCAATCCGCAGGCCCGTGAGGTGGTAGAAGAAGGTATAGGAGTTCTCGTACGGCTCGCCGGTGGCGGCAATGATGGCCTTGAGCGATGCGCGGACGGCCAGCTTGGCGCCGTCGGACACCCAGTCTTCGACCGTCCATTGGCGCCCGGCCTTGGTATAGAAATACTCCGAGGTGATAAGGTCTGCTATCCGTTCGGCGCCAATCGTTGGACGCTCGACGAAGTTGCGGCTCGTCAACGACAGCGGCGTCCATATCCTGACATCAGGCGCGTACTGCCGCAGCAGGGCTTCGCGATCACACTCGCTCTTGGCTCGAAAGTGGTCGGTGACGAATCGTTCGATCTCGTCCGCGGTGGGTGTGCTCACTCGCGCGTTACCTTTCTTTTCCTTGGCGCCGCACGGCTTCAGAAGATGGTGGCCCCGCTGAGGGGCTTGTTGACGTCCCCGCGCGGGAAGAGGTCCTGGGCTGGGGGGGTCAGGATGTCGTGCGGCGCTGGTCCCACGCGGTCGACGACGGGTGCCAGGGCGTGGGTGTCGAAGCCGAAGACCCGGGCGGCGGTCTGGCCGAGCATGGTCCGGGCCTCTGCCTCGGGGACGTTGTTGGGGCCGAAGGTGGCCTGGAGGTAGTTGACCGTGCCGCCGGTCCAGGCGCCCTCGTGGTGCGGGTAGTCGACGCCCACCATCATCTTGTCCAGGCCGATGGAGTGGCGGTAGCCGACCTCGGCGCGTGACAGCAGCGAGGAGCCGATCCAGCACTGCCGCCGGAAGTACTCCGAGGGCTTGTGCCTGATGGCCTCGCGGATGTCGCGGCGCAGGTAGCTCCCGGTGTAGGAGTAGTCCATCTCGATCAGCTTGCCGGCGAACCACGCGGACCCCTGCTCGGTGAAGGCCACGCGCAGGCCCGGGTGCCGCTCCAGCACGCCGCCCCAGATCAGGTGGTCGAGGACCTGCTGGACGTGGAACACCACGACGCTGCGGAACAGCGGCGCCAGGCATGCCGGGTGCGGCGGCCTGGCGTTGGTGCCGACCCAGTTGCTGGAGGTGGAGGAGATGGCGACGTGCGTGTTGAGGACCAGCCCCAGGTCCGCGATGGTGCTCCAGACCGGGTCGAAGTCCTGCGCGTACAGCGGCAGCCTCTCGTCGAACATCGGCATCGTGACGCCGCGCAGCCCGGCGTCCTTGACCCGGTGGATCTCGGCGATCGCCGCGCCGACGTCGTGGAAGCTGACGGAGGCCATCCCGGCGAACCGGCCGGGGGCCGTGCCGCAGAAGTCGGCGAGCCAGCGGTTGTACGCCCGGTCGCCCGCGTCAACCTGCGCCTGCGTCCGGGCGCCGTAGCCGAGCTGCGCGGCGAGCAGCGGCGAGTACAGCTCGAACGGCAGGCCGAAGTCCGGGAAGAGCACCTCGGCGACGACGCCCTCGCGCTCGAGCTCCTTGAGCCGGCGCCCCGGATCCCAGTTCCCGTCGATCCGGCCCGGCCGGATCATCTGCTCGACCCACTCCTCGACCAGGTCCGGGTCGAGCCGGCTGCGCAGCGCGGGCTCCTCGAAGGTGTGCGAGCCGTGCTTGCGGTACTCCACGAGGAACTCGCGGAACTCATCCCGGAACGCGGGGTCAAGGTAGGACGCGTAGTCCTCCATCCGGGCGGTGGCATGACCATCAGACGAGATCACCATGATCTTGCCGGTGTCAGTGCGCTCGGCCATGGGCGGTAGTCCCTTCCGGCGGGCGTCGCACCCAGCAGACGCCTGAGGCTGTTAGCCCATCCTTCCACTCGCACTGCTTGCATGCAAGTATTGCGTTATTTTTGCATACAAAAATTCTGGCCGTACAGGTGAACCGGCCTGGCTGAAGAGCGCGAGGGCCCCTTCCGCTCGGCCCGCGGCCGAGCGTCGCCGGCCTCAGGAGAAACTCAGCGGCAGGTGGACCCAGCCGTTGCGAAGCAACTGCCGGATCTCGATCACTTCACCCTTGACCTCGATCCTGTCGAAGCGGTCCAGCAGCGCGCTGTACAGCTCGCGCGCCTCAAGCCGGGCGAGGTGGGCCGCGATGCAAAGGTGCGGACCGTATCCGAACCCGATATGCGCGTTGGCGTTCGGCCGCTCGATATCGTAGGTCCACGGGTCAGCGAAGACCTCCGCGTCCCGATTGCCGGCGTCGTAGAGCAAGTAGACCCGCTGTCCTGCCTTGATGTCCACACCCCGGATCTGGACATCCTTCAGTGCCGTGCGCAGGAATCCTCGCGCCGGCGTGATCCAGCGCAGCGACTCCTCGATCGCCCCGTCGAGCAGGTCGGGATTCGCCTTGAGCTTCTGCAGCTGATCCGGGTGCTCGGCGAGCGCCAGGGCGATCCCGGCCAGGAGGGAGCGTGTCGTATCACTGCCCGCGGCGAGAAACGTAGCGCAGTAGATGAGCAGGCTAGGTTCCGAGATGGGCTTTCCGTCGAGCTGAGATGCGAGAAGGGTCGAGATCAGATCCTCGCCTGGATTGGCCCGCTTAATAGCGAATTGCGCACGGAAGAAGTCGTCCATCTCGGAGAACTGCCTGATCGCCGCGCGGATGTTTTCCGCGCCGTGGATCAGCTTCAGGGACTCGAGCGCGTCGCTCCACCGGCGTATGTCAGCGTCGTAGCCCGACGGCAAGCCGATGAGCTCCACTGCCACCCGGATCGGCAAGACAGCCGCTATCTCCTCAACGAAGTCGACAGGCCTGCCTGGCTCGATCTTGCCGGCTAGCTCGGCGGAGTCGCGCTTCACCTGCTCTCCCAACCTCGCCAGGGCCCGCGGAGCAAAGTTTCTGGTGGCAACGCCGCGCAGCTCACGGTGCCGGGGCGGGTCGGCGTAGGCGAATTGCTCACCTGCGCCGTAGAGGGTGGAGTACACCTCCACCTCCTGCGGCGTGAGCCGCAGCTCATGCAGGTGAAGGCCATGCGCGGACGAGAAGATCTCCGGTTTCCTGGCTGCTTCCTTGATGTCCTCGTGCTTGGTCAAAACGAAGACATCGAGCGGCTCGTAGTAGAAGACAGGACTCTCAGCGTGCAGCCGCTCGTAGCTCTCCCGCCGACGTTCGAAGTAGAAGTCGGGATCCTCAATGCGGACGTCATCGACGTTCAGCGGCTTCATCCTTCGCCCACTCGTTCAAAGATGGCATGTCGAGCGTCACCATCCGGTACGCGCCTAGATGGTGACGCCATGCCAGCGTGTTCATTTTTGCATACATATTTAGGTTACTGCGCCGGCTGCGGACGCGTCAAGCGGCCCCGCGCTCCCCCGTCGCCGGCCGGCGCGATCCCGGCACAGAAACCGGCAGGAGATCCAGGCGGAACGTCGTGCGCGGTGAGCGGCCGGACCCTGCCAGGCCGATCGGGTGGAGGTGGACGGCTGGTCTCGAGCAGCACGAACGCGGCCCGGGGCATTGCCAAGGCGGACCACTCGGCTTAAACTGCCGTCATAACTGCATACATTATTCGTTATCCGGAAGAAGGCGTCATGGCTGATCTTGACCCGGCTACCGCACCAGTTGACGAGCTCGCCCCCCATTTCGACCTCTACGACCCGTCGCACGGCGCCCGCCTGTGGGAGGTGCTCGATCATGCTCGATCGACCTGTCCGGTCCTACGCACGGATGCCTCACCTGGCTACTTCATCGTGACCCGATACGATGACGTGCGCGCGGTTGCCGAGGATCCGGCAACCTTCAGCTCGGTCGAGCCGGGCCTGCTGGGAACCCCGATCCGGATGCCCCCGGTAACCGAAGACCCGCCGACCCACGCCGAGTACCGGCGCCAGCTCAACCCGTACTTCTCCCGGACGGCACTGGCCAAGTTCGACGCCCCCATGCGCGAAGAGGCAGCAAAGCTGGTCTCGGCGGCGGCCGCGGCCGGCCGTATGGAGTTCATGAATGACTTCGCGATCCCCTTCACCGCACGCAACCTGGCCAAGCTAATCCTCGACGAGACTAACGAGGACCGCTTGAACCGGGCCGTGGCCGCCGTGAGCCGGATCTCCAGCGAGGGCACCGCAGACGCGTTCATGGAGACCGCGGCGATCGCCGAGCAGTTCCTGCGCGACCGGGCCGGCGTCGCCTCCGACCGGGACAGCGTGCTGTCGGCCATCGTGACCGCCACGGTCGAGGGACGGTCGCTGACAATGGAGGAGCAGGTCGGAGTCGTCGTCGTGCTTTTCCTCGGCGGCCTGGACACCACGAAGGCCACGCTGGGCAACATGCTGCGCCACCTTATCGAGGACCCGAGCCTCGAGGCCCGGCTGCGAGACAGCACCTGGCTCAAGGCGAGCCTGGATGAATTCTTGCGCTATGAGACCCCGGTGACATTCCAGGCCCGCACGGTCACGCGCGACACCGTGCTCAACGGCTGCCCGATGAAGGCCGGCGACCGGATCGCCTTGCACTTCGCGTCAGCTAACCGTGACGAGCAGCGATTCTGGCAGGCAGCGTCCCTGATCTTCGACCGCGAACGCAACCCGCACGCCGCGTTCGGTCTCGGTGTGCACCGGTGCATCGGGCTGCACTTCGCCCGGATGCAGATCGAGATTGCCTGGGAGGCACTGCTGGGCCAGCTCGCCAACTTCCGGATGCCGCCGGGTGAGCATGTCGAGATGGCCCGCGGGGTAGTGCTGACCCCGGAGCGGCTGCCGGTCGCTTTCGACCACCGCTAGGCGCGGCTGCGATCCGATGAAGGAGCGGGTCTCCGCTCCTGGCGGACGCTGGAATTGCATTCGCACGTGTTGCGGGCAGCAGATCACGCGCTGAGCTCTCGCAGGATCGGAGCCATACCCAGTGCCTGGTCGCCCTCCGCGAACCGCCAGTTACCCGCTGCCCGTGCGCGCTCCACGAAGCGCACCTGTATGGCGGCGGCGCGCGCTGCCCCGACCACCTGGTACCACCGCAGGTCGGCAAGCGTCCGGCCGGACACCTCGGCATACTCCGCCGCCACGTCCGCCGGCCGGAACAGGTCCGGCAAACCTGGCACGCCGTGCGTCTGCGCCCGCGTCTGGTAGTAGCGGTGCATCACGCACGCGAACGCGACATCCAGCTCGGGATAGCCCAGGCTCGCGCCCTCCCAGTCGAGCACGGCGGTGACGTTGCCACCGGAGAAGAGCAGGTTGCCCGGCCTTGCGTCCCCCCACGTCACGCACGGCTCGTCGGCGCGATGAGGCATGTGGTCGGCGAGCCACCGCAGCGAGTGCTCCACGACGGGATAGCTGCGGCCCTCGCGAGCCCATTCGTACAGCGACTGGACGTAGCGGACCTGGCCCTCGAGCGCGGACCCGCCCAGGCCGGAGCGGGTCAGCCCGGAAAGGTCGTACCGGTCAGCGGTCACCGAGTGGATCTCGGCCAGCACTGAGACGAACTCGCGCCGCATCCTGCGCCGCGCGGCGGGCGGCGACTCGAGAACCCAACCCGAGAAGTTGTACGGCGGGTCGCTCGGCCACGCCCGCCCGTCATGCCTCGGCGTGATGAAGAACGGTGCCCCGAGCCAGGCCCGGTCCCGTTCACGGTGCAGCACCGCGGGTACGGGCAGGCCCGTGGCCGAGCGCACCACCTCCATGAAGGCGACCTGCCGGCCGAGATCCTCGTCCGGGAACGTCTGGTAACGCGGCGCCGGAGAGCCAAGCTTGGCAACATACGGCGTGACGGTGCCACCGTCGGCCAGGTCGAACAGCAGGTTAAAGCCGGACCCGCCCTCGGCCGGAAACGAGGCGCGGGCGATCCGGGCGGACGGCGACATGCGGGCAGCGACCCACCGGCCCAGTCGCGCGCCCAGTTCCGCGGCGTCGGGCCGCCACGACGGGTCGAGAAGGACGTTGCGGCCGAAGTCGCCCGTCATCCGGATCGATTCACGTAGACGCTGCGCCGGTCGCTTTCGCGTACCTCGTCCCATCCCCCGCGGATCCAGGTGCGCTGCGCCCAGCCGTAGCCAACCTCACCGTCCCAGGTCCACTTCGCCGGGCCGTCCACCGCCACATGGCCGACCGGCTCCGCGCCGACCGTCGCGCCCTGGGGCATATACCCGGTCGTGGGCATGCTCCCGAGCAGCTGCCCGTCCAGGACGTGCTCCGCCGACGACGTCTTGATCCTCGCCGCGAAGTCCCTCGGCTCGCCCAGCGGGCCGCACAGCGCCGGGCCCACGAAGTCCTGCATGTCCTCCATCGTCGTTCCGTCCCACACGTAGCCGCGCGCGTATGTGGGCCGGCCCACCACCCACACGTTGAGCCCGTGGAACGTGCGGCCGCTGGGGAACGACCCGTTGGCCCAGGCGACCCGCCACTGGTTACTCCGCGCCCGGGGACCGCAGGAGTGGTCGCGGTGGCCCACCGCGGTCAACTCGATCGTGTGGTTATCGAACCGGACAGTCCCGGTCACCCGCACCGACTGCTCCAAGTGCAGGCCGCTGCCGGACACGGCCGGGTTCTTGTCATCATGGCTCATAGCCGCCGGGTCCGTGCGCATGCCCCTGCCCCATGTCGGCGACGTCCCTTCGCACCGCAGGTCGACCTCGAGGCGGGTCACCGGACCGCCGCCCAGCGGGCCCCGCGCGAGGTCGGACATCAGCACGCGCCGGGCCATCCCGTCGAAGCCGAACTGCCAGGCCTCCAGGGGCACGATCGGCTTGATGACCATCTGCCCAGTCCGGCGATCGACCGGATCATGCCGGCTGTAGGAACGGTCGGACAGGATCTCGCCGTTAGGCAGGTAGACGGAGAAGATGGACTCCCAGACCTGTGTTTCGAGCAGCACGAGGTGCCCGTACACGGATAGGCCGGTCGCTGGGTCATGGCAGACGATCAGCGCGCTCTCGCTCCACAGCTCGACGTCTTCACGGACCTCGTGCAGGTCGTCGTCCTGTGGTGACACCCGGTGTTCAAATCCCATGAGATCGTGCTGGTTCCCTTCCGCTGATGTTGCCCTAAGACCTGGCAGGCGCTGGATCCGCTTATGTGTTCACTTGATCGCTGGCTGACACGTCCACCTTCCAGCGCGGCACGTAGGTGCGGCTGATGAATCGCCATCCGTGCTCGGTACGGCACACGACGTCGTGGTAGTCGCCGCCGTTGAAACCGCCCGGGCGCGCGAAGAATCCCTTGGTGACCACCTTGACGGTGCCGTCGGGCTGTTCTCCTTCGACCAGGACGTTCAACGCGTGGTGCCCGTCCGGGTGCGGGTAGTCGCGCCAGAACTCGGCGATGGCGTCGATGCCGCGGTAGACGCCCAGCGTCGGGCCGCTGTCGACGACCGAGTCAGGGAGGAAGATCTTGTCAAGGTCGGCCCAGTTCCGGGTATCCAGAATGTGGCAGTACCTCGTGATGAGCTCTTGGATCTCCACTTTGTCGGCGCTGTCCATGACGTCCCTTCCGGTCATTGCCCTGCCTGGATCCCTCGTTCCGCGAGGAGTTCACGAAGTTGCGCGCGGCACGCGCCCAGCCCGGATCCCGCGGGCATTCGGTCAGCGGGTGATCCGCAGTGCTGCTTCTGGGCAGCCTTGAACGCTTCGCTCAACCGCTGGCCGGTATCCCTGCGGAACGTCGGTCATCACCAGCACGGGGCGCCCCTGCTCGTCCTCGTCGAAGACCTCCGGGCACTCGATCATGCATTTGCCATGCCCCTGACAACGATCCCGGTCGATTTCGACGTGAAACATCACGACGCGGACCCCAACTCGACGACGAGACGATCGATCATGCGGGCTTCGCTGCCCGTCCAGTGCGTCTGGCTGTGATCGATGCTAAACGGCGGCATCGCCGCGAGCAGTTCCTCCATCGCGACCCGGATCTGCAATTTCGCGACATGGGAACCGATGCAACGGTGCGGGCCGACGCCGAAGCCAGCATGCCGGTTAGGCTGCCGATCGATCAGCACCTCGTCCGCGCGCTCGAACTCCCGCTCGTCACGATTCGCCGACCCGAAGCCAAGCAGGACCCGGGAGCCCTTGGGCAACGGGCAGCCCTGGACCTCGGTGTCCCGCATGACCGTGCGGCCGATGTGCGCCACCGGGCTGGACCAGCGGACGAACTCGTCGACAGCGAGGTGGTGCAGTTCCGGATGCGCACGGAGCCGGACGATGTCCTCGGGATGGTCACCGAGCCACTGGACCATCGCCGCGAGCGCGGCACTGGTCGTCGACAGCCCGCCCATCAGGAGCAGGATCAGCATCGCGAAGCTCTGCCGGTCATCGACCGGCACGCCGTCGATCTCGCCGAATACGACCGCGTCGAGCAGGTCGTCACGGCGGGCAGCCGACTTGCGCTCGTTCAAGATGCCGAGCAGAGCGGCGAACAGCTTCGGCCCCGCCTCGCCCTTCCGGTCCTCGACGTCACTCATCACCGCCTCGACCAGCTCGGAGACCTCTTCGGTCTTCTCCGCCGGGAAGCTGAGCATGTGGAAGCCGACCCTACGCGGCAGCGGCAGGGTGAACGCGGCGGCGATGTCGAACGACCCGGACCGCGGAAAGCCCGCGATGAGCTCGCGGGCAAGGCTCCTGATCCAGTCCTCCATCTTCCCGACGTTCCGCATGCTGAAGAAGGGGTTGAGCAGCCGGCGGTACTTCGTGTGCAACGGCGGGTCGGCGTCGATCGGGTAGAGCGGCCGCACTTCTTGCGGCGGTATCGCCACCCCGAGGCCGTCGCCGTCGGACGAGAACAACTCCGTGCTGAGCGCGGCAGAGAACACGTCCTCGTACCTGCTCAGGACGTAGAAACCGCCGTGCTTGCCGGTGTACGCGACCGGGCACTCGTTGCGCAGGCGCGCCCATACGTCATACGGCGAGAACGCTATCTTCGAGCTCCAGTGATCGAACTGGATATCCGAGCCGGGCAGGTCCCCGGGCGCGGCGCTCGCAGCGGCGCCGACATCGGTGTTGGTCATGTGCTGTCCTTTCGTCAGGCGGCTAACGGAACGGGTGGCTAGGCGTCGCCGACGAGGTCGGCGTACATCGCCTGATGCACGGTGAGGCCGCCGTCAACGCTGAACAGGTGCCCGGTCACGAATCGTGAGTCATCGCTGGCGAGGAAGGCCACGACGTTGGCGATGTCCTGCGGTTCGCCGACGTAGGGCGTCAAGTGGTTGCGGGCCAGCGACTCGCGAAACTCGGCTGAGGCGGTGTCGCCCGTGCCCTGTCGTTCTACCGTGACCAAGCCGGGGAGTATCGCGTTGCAGCGAATGCCCTTCCGTCCGTACTGGGTCGCCACTGACCGCGTGAGCTGGGCGACCGCAGCCTTGGACACTCCGTAGGCAGTCTGCATCAGCTCGCCCCACAGCGCCGACGCCGACGACGTGTTGATGATGCTTCCGCCGCCGCTTCGGATCATGGCCGGGATGGCGTGCTTGCAGCCGAGCATCTGGCCTCGCAGGTTGATGGCCATCGTCTGGTCCCAGTGCTCGACATCCTCATCGGCAACCGGCCGGTCCTTGGCCACGAGATGCATCGCGGCGGCATTGTTGTGCACGATGTCCAGCCGCCCGAACTCGGTCTGGGCAAGGGCAACCGCAGCCGCCACATCGGCCTCGGCAGATACGTCGCAGCGAGTAGCCGCCGCCTGTCCGCCGGCCGCCGTGATCCGCGCGGCGGTGCGCTCCGCGGCCTCCATGGCGATGTCCGCCAGGATGACGGTCGCCCCTCGGTCAGCCAGGGTGCGGGCGCAGGCCGCGCCGATGCCCGTAGCGGATCCGAAGACGATCGCGACGCGATCCTTCAGCGCTTCACCGGTCACGTGCTTCCTCCAAAGTACCTACACGTACTTCGACGGCTCACGGTCGAGGATGACCGCCTTCGTCTCCAGGTAAGGCATGAGCCCCTCGCGGCCGCCCTCGCGCCCGGTGCCCGACTGCTTGAAGCCGCCGAAGGCGAAGGCGTGGGAGTTGCGGTGCGCGTTGTGCCCGACGGTGCCCGACCGGATCTGGCGCGCGAACTCCCAGGCGCGGTTCTCGTCGTTCGTGAACACCGCCGAGTTGAGCCCGTAGATCGAGTCGTTCGCGATCGTGATCTGGTCCTGCTCATTCTCCGCCGGGATGACGGTCAGCACGGGACCGAAGATCTCGTTGCGGGCGATCGTCGAGCGGTTGTGCACGTTGCCGAAGACCGTGGGCTCGATGAACCATCCGACGTCGAGGCCGGCCGGCCGGTGGCCCCCGGCCGCCAGCTGGGCACCCTCCTGGGTGCCCGCCTCCAGCAGCCCGCAGATCTTGTCCAACTGCCGCTTCATGGCCACCGGCCCCATGTCCATGTTCGCGTCGAACGGGTCCCCGACCCGCACCTTGGCGAACTCAGCGCTGAGCGCCTCCACCAGCTCATCGTGGCGGCGCTTGGTCACGATGACCCGGGTGAGCGCCGAGCACACCTGGCCGGTGAGCTCGGTGGCCGACTCCGCTAGGGACGCCGCGGCGGTGGCGATGTCGTAGTCGTCCAGGATGAGCGCGGCCGACTTGCCGCCGAGCTCCAGGTTGACCCGCGCGACCCGCTCCGCGCAGATTCCGGCGATCCGGCGGCCAGCGGCCGTGGAGCCGGTGAAGCTGATCTTGTCGATGCCGGGGTCGCGGACCAGGTCCTCGGAGACCTCGCGCTCGGCGGTGATGATGTTCAGCACCCCCGGCGGCAGCCCTGCTTTCTCCGCCACCTCGGCGAGCAGGTAGGCGGCGACCGGGGCCTCCGGCGCGGACTTCAGCACCACGGTGCACCCGGCGAGCAGGGCCGGAGCGATCTTCCAGCTCATCGCGACGATGGCCGCGTTCCAGGGGATGATCGCGCCGACGACGCCAACCGGCTCCCGCACGAGCCATCCGTAACCGCCCCCGGCGGGCTCATGCCGCTCGGTGAACTCGAAGGAGTCGGCCAGACCCGCGTAGAAGTCGTAGATGCCCGGAATGCGGGCCCCGCGGGCGACGGCATCGACGTGCAGGATGCCCATCTCGGACGACCAGATGTAGCTCAGGTCCTCCGCCCGCTCGCGCAGGCCCGCGGCGATCGCCCGCAGGTACCCGGCGCGCTCCGCCTGGCTCATGCGCGGCCACGGTCCCCGGTCGAAGGCCTCCCGGGCCGCCGCGACCGCGCGGGACACGTCCTCCTTGCGGGCCGCCGCGACGCGGACCCAGACGTCCTCGGTGGCCGGCTGGACCACGTCAATGAGATCGCCGCTGGTGGGCGTGACCCATTCGCCGCCGATGTAGAACCGGTCCGGGCTCTTGACGGGCACGGCATATGCGTTGCTAACGGCCATGGTAGATCAGGTCTCTCCTCACGAGGGTGCTGGGCCGGTCAGGCCCCGAACGTGCGCAGTTCCGGGTGATCTTCGAGGGTGAACTGATTGACCAGCCCGTCGACCAGGTTCACGGGCGCGATCGCATCGAGACTGTCGAGATCCCAGCCCCCGTCCCGGACGACGCTGCTCGCGAGGGCTGGTTCAGCGACCCGGCTGATGGTGTCGCCATGCACCTCGAAGGTGTGGCCGTTGACGTTCCGCGCCGCGTCGGTACATAGCCACACCACCAACGGCGCGATCTTCTCAGTGGGCATGATCGTGGGGTCGGCCTGCAGCTTCCGCTGCAACGCGACGACCCGCGGCGACATGGTCAGCGCGACGAGGTCCGCCCACTTCGCCGCGCGCGCGGCGAAGTCCGCTGCGGACTGCCCGGCTGCCAGCGGCCGGATCGCGTTGCACCGGACGCCGTAGCGACCGAGCTCGCGCGCCGTCGTGCGGGTCAGCCCGACGACACCTTCCTTCGCCGCGGCATACGCGCTGTGCGAGGGGTGCCCGTAGCCAGACGCCGAGCTGGTGTTGACGATCACCCCTGAGCCCTGCTGGCACATGTGCGGCGCGGCGTACCTGATCATCGCGAAGTAGCCCTTGAGGTTCACGTCCAGCGTGGAGTCCCAGTCGGATTCCGCGTAGTCCACAAGGTCGCCCAGCCGCGTGTAGGTCGCGTTGTTGATCAAGATGTCCACGCGGCCGAACGCTTCCAGGGCAGCATCGACGATGAGCCGTGCGCTGTCCCAGGTCGCCGAGTCGTGGTTAGCCAGCGCAGCACCCCCGGCGGCCTGGATCTCGTTCGCCACGGTCTTGGCGTCAGCGCCGGTCCGGAACCCGATGTCGTTGACGACAACCTTCGCGCCGTGGCGGGCGAGCAGCAGCGCATGCTGCCGGCCGATCCCGCCGCCGGCCCCTGTCACGATCGCCACGCGGTTCTCAAGCCGGAGCGGCGCAGACTGTTCCATGATTGTCATTTCCTGTTCCTCAGCCGACCGTGTCGGCACGCGCCGGCGCCCGGGCGCAGCCTGCCGGTCACCAATGAGAGATCCGGATCGGAGAGATCGTGATCAGGCACAAGCCGTCCGGGTCCGAGTCCAGGCGCGAGATGGCCTTCTTGGCGAACTCCTCACCGTGGTAGCGCGGAGCGAGCCGGCGCGCCAGGTCGGCGCCGCCGGTGACGACCGAGGCCAGGCCCTCGATCGTCACCCACGCCGGCGGCTCGCCGACCCCTGAGGTGATCGTGAGGGCTGCGCGGTTGTCCCGCAGCAGCCGCTGGACCTTGCCGGTCGCACGCCCGGAGAACATGCGGGCGACACCGTCGGCCCATTCGAACCACAGCGGTGCAGAGGTAGGACATCCATCTGCCCGGAGCGTGACCAGGTTAGCCATGCGCGGCTTCCGCAGGAACTCCTCGACCTGATCGCGTGTCATCGATGGCATGGCTCTTCAGTCCCACCAGCCGTTCTTCCGGAAGGCAAAGCTGTTGACGCCGGCCGGAGCCTCGAAGACCGGCTCCCGCAGCTCTTCGATCGTGGGCGAGTCGATCCGCGCGGCGACTTCGGTGAGCCCATCCAGGTGCAGGCCATAGACGCGGGCGGCGGTAACGCCGAGCATGGCGCGCAGCGGCTCTTCGGGGGTGTCCCAGTAGGCGTAGCGCTGCGCGACGTGCGTGACCGGCGTCTCATCCCAGCTGTCCGGGTACTGGAAGGTGCCCTCGGTATGCGGGTAGTCCGAGCCCCACATGCAGTTCGTGTAGTAGCCGTCACGCACCGCGGCCTTCGCCTCGGTGTGGCACATGAAGCTGGAACCGACGAACAGGTTAGTCTTGAGGTACTCGCTCGGCAGCTTCTTGCAGTACGTGGCGAGGCCCTCGTTCTTGCCCGTCGGGGCGTTGATGGTGGCGCGGTAGGTCGAGTCCAGCTGGGTCATGTACTGCGGCCACCACATGCCCGGTACCTCGGTAATGACCAGCTTGAGGTTCGGGTGGCGCTCGAAGGCGCCGCCGAGGGTCATCCACGGCACCGCGCGCATCCCCCACATGGTCACCAGCTCGAACAGCGCGACCACCCGCCCGACCGGACCGGAGTAGTCGGCGTCGGCGCCAGCGCCGATATGCGTCGTCAGCGGCATGTTCTCGCTAGCCGACGCGGCCCAGAACGGTTCCCAGGCCGGCTTGTTGAACTCGGGCAGCCACGGCTGCGCCGTCGGGAAGTTCACCCCGCGCAGGCCGGCGCTCGCGGCCCACTCGACCTCCTTAACCGACGCCTCGACGTCCCAGACCGGGATCTGCGCCAGCCCGGCATGGCGCTCGGGCTCCACCGAGCACTGGTCGGCCAGCCACGCGTTGTAGATGTGCCGCCCGACCGCCGCGAGCTCCGGGTTCTCCGGCGGGAGGTTCTTGAACAGGAACGGGCTGTTGGGGTCGCCGAGCGTGGTGAACGGGATGGGCTCGTCGTTCTGGCTGCCGTGGAAGATGACCTCCGAGGCCACGCCGTCGAAGTTCATGTCGCGCAGCCGCGCGTGCACATCGTGGTGGCCCTCGGTGAGGCGGTTCCGCGCGCGGCGGACGAGCCTGCCCGTCCCGTCGTCCTCGTACATCTCAGGGTAAAGGTCCCGCTGCACCGCGGTGTACGCGTCAAACTCGCGGACGTAGTCGTCGTAGTCCGGCAGGTACTTCGCAGGACAGTAGGGCCGCATGTCCTCCTTCAGGAACGGCCCGATGTGCGTGTCGCTGGACACGACAACGACCGGATCCGAGCTTTCTTCAATGACCTCAGTACTCATCGCAAGGCCCCTTTGCCGTACCGCTTTCCCATGGCTGGCCAGCGCACCCCGGCTCTCCCGCGCTGCGCTACCCGGATGCACATTGGACACATATTTGCATACATTAATAGCTTACCTTCCCGAGCGCAACCACCCGCGCGGCGATCTTCTACAGGTAGGCGCGCGCTATCTCATCCATCCGGCCGCGCAGCTGACCGGAGTCGCCTTCCAGCGCGATCTCCCCCTGCCGCAGGACAACGGCCCGGTCGGAGAAGCGCAACGCCGACGCCACATGCTGCTCGACGAGCAGCACCCCGAGGTTCTGTTCCGCAACCGCCTCGCGGAGCAGGCTCAGCAGCCGTCGCACGATGATCGGGGCCAGGCCGAGAGAGAACTCGTCGAGCATCAGCACCTTGAAGTCGCCGGCCAGCGCGCGGGCGAGCGTCAGCATCTGCTGCTGGCCGCCGGAGAGCAGCCCGGCCCGCCGGCTGATCAGCTCCCGGAGCTCGGGCATCGCATCCAGCGCCCGCCCCACCGGGCCCCGGCCGAGGCGCAGGTTCTCCTGCACGGTGAGCCCCATGAACAGCGAGCGCTCCTCCGTGAGGAGGCCCAGGCCGTGGCGGGCCCTCTTGAAGAGCGGCCCGCGTGCCTTCGCGCCGCACCAGCGAACCTCACCCTTCTGCAGCGGCACCTCTCCCGCCAGCGTCAGCAGGGTGGTCGTCTTGCCTGCCCCGTTCGCGCCCAGCAGGGCCACGACCTCGCCGGGGCGCACTTGGAGCGATACCCCGCGCAAGGCCGGGATGCCGTCGTAGCCGGCCGTTACCCCGACCGCTTCCAGCAACGGCACCGCCGGCTCCGTACCGGCTGGGGGCGCGTTCAGCGGCTCCGGCGCCAGCGGGCGCTCGGCGGTCACTGGGCCACCTGCCCGTGCTGGGCCGGGCTCGGGAGCCCGGCCACCTGGCCGTCGGACTCTGTCATGGTCTCCCCCATGTATGCCTGCAGCACGCGCTCATTGCGACGGATCTCCTCCGGCGTTCCGCGTGCGATCTCCTTGCCGAAGTCGAGCACGACCACCCGGTCGCAGACTTCGATGATCAGGTCTATGTTGTGCTCGACGAGCAGCACCGATACGCCGTACTCCTTCGCCAGCTTGGTCACCAGCTCGCTCACCTCGTTCACCTCCGCGCCGCCGAGGCCGGCCGCGGGCTCGTCCAGCAGGAGAACGCCCGGGCCGGCCGCGGCGGCGCGGGCGATCGCGCACAGCCGCCGGCGGCCATAGGGCAGCTCGCGCACCTTCCGGCCGAGATCAGCCTCCAGGTCGAACAGCCGGACAATCTCCTGAGCATCGGCCGACAGCACCGACTTGCGCGGGAGGACCAGGTCGGTGAAGTAGTTCCGCAGGCCGGGCGGGTCGCAGGCGACCTGGAGGTTCTCCCGCACCGTCAAGTCCTCGAAGAGCTCCAGGTTCTGGAAGGTGCGCCCGACGCCGCTCTGCGACCGGCGGGCGACGCCCATCGCATCCATGCGCCTGCCGTCAAGCTCGATCACTCCCTGGGCAATCTCCACGAAACCGGTGATCGCGTCGATCAAGGTCGTCTTGCCGGCTCCGTTCGGGCCGATGAGCCCGACGATCTCGCCCGGCCGCAGGTCGAACGAGACCTTATCGAGAGCGACGACGCCACCGAAGCGCACGCCTACGTTCTGGATGCTCAGCGATTGACCACGAGCCCGCTCGACGAGCGCCGGCGCCGCGAGCGTGTCCGCCGCGGCCGCCCGCTCGCCGCCCGGCTGACGGGGGCCGGCGCCACCGGGAGCGGGACGGCGCGCGCTGCGCGGGCCCGAATCCGGGCGCGCCGGCGATGGCCTGACGGCGAGCGTGAGGCGATCCAGCAGGCGGCTCACCGGCGCCAGCTGGTCAGACATCTGCTTGGCCATGCCGTCGGGAGCGCTCCACAACACGAAGACCAGGCCCAGCCCCCCGATGAAGGTCAGCAGCTGATCGTTGCCCTGC
>WNEY01001558.1_pt1 | contig 16335 bp, 13 predicted proteins | sample 5400531 | NCBI WGS metagenome assembly WNEY01 (sample SAMN13153338, study PRJNA577476) | soil metagenome | isolation source: 200 cm saprolite under Douglas fir tree site 1 | place: USA:California | collected 2015-04-18
TAGTCCTTGCGGAACAGCGGCACGAGATCGGCGATCGGCGCGTCGGCGGAGATCGTCTCGAGCCGCGTCACCATCACGTCCGCGACCGGCCGGGCGAAGGCCTTGTCGGCGTCGTCCCGTTCGGTGAGCAGCGCAGCGAGCACGTCGCTCTCATCGACCAGGCCGACGACGTGGCCGCGCTCGTCGATGACCGGGAGCTGCGAGACGTCGGCCGAGCGCATGCGGGCGAACACGGTGCGCAGATTGTCCTGCGGCCGCACGACCACCGCGGTGCCCTCGCTGTAGCGGCTGACCACGACGTCGCGCACGGTGCCGTGCCGGCCGGGATGCATGAAGCCTTCCTGGGCGAGGAAGGCCGGATTGAAGACCTTGGACAGGTACTTGGCGCCGGAATCGCAAACCAGGCTCACGACCCGCTTCGGCGCCGCCTGCGCGCGGCAATAGCGCAGCGCCGCCGCCAGCAGCGTGCCCGAGGAGGAGCCGGCGAGCACGCCCTCCGCGCGCAGGAGCTCGCGCGCCATGGCGAAGCTCTCGGCGTCGGGGATCGAGTAGGCGGCGGAGACGAGGGCAAGGTCGGCATTCGGCGGCACGAAATCTTCGCCGATGCCTTCGACCGCCCAGCTGCCGGCCTGCGCCACCCGGCCGGTCTCGACAAAGGGCGCGAGCACCGAGCCCTCGGGATCGGCCAGGATCATCGCGGTCGCCGGCGAGGCCCGCCGCATGAACCGCCCGACGCCGGTCAGCGTGCCGCCGGAACCGACGCCGACCACGATCGCATCGACCTCGCCATCCATCTGACGCAGGATTTCCGGGCCGGTCGCGGTCTCGTGCGCGCGCGGATTGGCGGGATTGGCGAATTGGTTGACGAAGAACGCGCCGGGCGTGCGCCGCGTGATCGCCTCGGCGAGGTCCTGGTAGTAATCGGGATGGCCCTTGCCCACGTCCGAGCGGGTGGTGACGACCTCCGCGCCCATCGCCTTGGCGTGCAGCACCTTCTCCCGCGCCATCTTGTCCGGCACCACCAGCAGCGTGCGGTAGCCTTTGCGGCCGCCGACCAGGGCGAGGCCAAGCCCGGTATTGCCGGCGGTCGCCTCGACGATGGTGCCGCCGGGCTTGAGGCGACCTTCGGCTTCCGCGGCCTCGATCATGGCGCGCGCGGGCCGATCCTTGATCGAACCTGAGGGATTGGCGCTTTCGAGCTTGAGAAAGAGCCGGCACGGCCCGCGGTCGATGCGCGTCACCTCGATGAGGGGCGTGTCGCCGATGAGATCGAGCACCGAGGCCATGGCGGTCTATAGCACCGGGCAACCGGGCCCGGCACTCCGGGAGAGCGGCCCGCGCATCGGGCGCTTCCTTCGAGCCGGCTGGGAAAAATTAGGCCTTTATTCGACTTATTGCGATGCAGCAGGATTGACTTTGGGCCGCGAACCACTATGTTCCCGCTCAAGCGGTTCGACCGTAACACTCGACCGTCCACCTCCGCGCAACTTTAGTCGTTGTTCCGTCATCCGGCGCGGCTAGGCTCCGGACGGTCTCGATTCGAGGTTTTATGCCTTTTTCCAAGCTCTGCTTGTCCGACAAGGTTCTCGCCGCGGTCAAAGCGGCCGGCTACCCCTCCCCCACGCCCATCCAAGAACAAGCGATACCGCATGTGCTGGCGCGCCGCGATGTCCTCGGCATCGCGCAGACCGGCACCGGCAAGACGGCGGCCTTCACGCTGCCGATGCTCACGATCTTGGAAAGCGGCCGCGCGCGCGCACGAATGCCGCGCACGCTCATCCTCGAGCCGACGCGCGAGCTCGCGGCGCAGGTGCAGGAAAGCTTCGAGAAGTACGGCGTCGGCCAGAAGCTCAACGTCGCGCTGCTGATCGGCGGCGTTTCGTTCGACAATCAGGATACCAAGCTCACCCGCGGCGTCGACGTGCTCATCGCCACGCCCGGCCGGCTGCTCGACCATTTCGAGCGCGGACGGCTGCTGCTCACCGGCGTGGAGCTCCTCGTGATCGACGAGGCCGACCGTATGCTCGACATGGGTTTCATTCCCGATATCGAGCGCATCTGCAGGCTGGTTCCGTTCACCCGCCAGACGCTGTTCTTCACCGCCACCATGCCGCCGGAGATCAGGCGCATCACCGAGCAATTCCTGCACAATCCGGTGAAGGTGGAGGTCTCGCGCCCGGCGACGCCCCTTGCCACCACCACCCAGCTCCTGGTCAAGACCGGCCGCGAGCCGCACGACAAGCGCGATACGCTGCGCCGGCTCATCCGCTCGGCCGAGGGTTTGACCAACGCGATCATCTTCTGCAATCGCAAGCGTGAGGTCGCGGCCCTGCATCGCTCGCTGGTCCGTCACGGCTTTTCCGCCATCGCGCTGCACGGCGACATGGACCAGGCCTCGCGCACGGCGGCGCTGGATCAATTCCGCAAGAACGAGGTGACATTGCTCGTCGCCTCCGACGTCGCCGCGCGCGGTCTCGACATACCCGCCGTCAGCCACATCTTCAACTTCGACGTCCCGCACCACCCCGACGATTACGTCCACCGCATCGGCCGCACCGGGCGCGCCGGACGCAGCGGCACCGCGATCACCGTGGTCGCGCCGGCCGACCACAGGAGCGTTGCCGCAATCGAGAAGCTGATCGGTCAGACCATCCCGTGGATGGGCGAGCCGCCGCGCGCGGCCGCAGACGAGCGCACTCAGGCGAGCGAGCCCCGCCACCGGCCCGCACGACGATCGCAACCCCGGCGCGGCGGCGCCCCGGCGGCGGTCGCCCATCTCGACGAGATGCGGCCGCGTCACGCGCCGAAGCCGGCCCCCGCCGTCGACCAGGGCGGACACCTGCCGGCCTTCCTGCTGCGGCCGGTTCGCGCCAAGGCCTGAGCGGCCCGTTTTTATTCCATCAGCGCAACCATTTACTCCCGATTCATGACTGTGGAATAGGGTCCCTCTATCGGGGGCGCGGGCGATTTCGCCTGGTCGGGGACGGCGCAGGCGTTTCGCTTGCGCGCCGCGGAGCGACAGTCATGACGGATCACGCCGACGAGCACGAACGCACCATGGCGTTCGCGGAGATCGCGCTCGGGCAGATCCGGGCGCTCCGTCAGCCGGCCACGCCCCGGCATTTCGAAATCTGGTACAACTACGCCACCGGCTATAATCCCGCGTTGAATCAGACGATCAACGAGATGCTGGCGCGCAACGGCACGCTCGGCGACGCCGACATCAACCGCATCTACGACACTTATCTTTCGCCGAACCGCTTCACCGACCGCATCGACGACGTCGGCTCGCAGGTCATGGGCGAGATCGAGCAGGTCATGGCCATGATCGGCGCCGCCGCGGGCAACGCCTCGAGCTACGCCGAGAGCCTGGTCGACGTGACGCAGAAGCTCGGGCTCGCCGCCGACGAGCCGGCGGTGCGGGCGATCGTCGAGACCCTGGTGCAGGCCACCAAGGAGATGGAAAGGAACAACCAGGCGCTGGAAGCGCGGCTGTCCGCCTCCAAGCAGGAGATCACCGAGCTGCGCCAGAACCTGGAGACCGTCCGCAACGAAAGCCTGACCGATCCCCTCACCACGCTGGCCAACCGCAAATATTTCGACGACGCGCTCAACAAGGCGATGGCGCAGGCGCGCAGCAAGGGCGAGCCGCTGTCGCTGCTGATGACGGACATCGATCATTTCAAGGCGTTCAACGACAACTTCGGCCATCTCACCGGCGACCAGGTGTTGCGGTTGGTGGCGAGCTCGACCAAGCAGAACGTCAAGGGACAGGACATCGCCGCGCGCTACGGCGGCGAGGAATTCGCGATCGTGCTGCCCAATACCGTGCTGCGATCCGCGATCACCGTCGCCGATCATATCCGGCGCGCGGTGATGACCAAGGAGCTGGTGCGGCGCTCGACCGGCCAGCATCTCGGCGGGGTGACGATCTCGGTCGGGGTGGCGACGCTGCAGCCGTCCGACACCGCGCAGTCGCTGATCCAGCGCGCCGACACCTGCCTCTATGCCGCCAAACGCAACGGACGCAACCGCGTGGTCAGCGAGGCCGATCCGGAGGTCGCCAATCCCGCCAGCAGCAAGGTGGCGTGACGGCGGCCGTGCCGTTGGTTATCGCTGCGCTTCGGCGGCGGGCTTGAGCTGGACCGATTCGCCGCAGCCGCAGGCCGAGGTCTGGTTCGGATTGTTGAACACGAATTGCGCGGAAAGCCGGTCGGTCTTGTAATCCATCTGGGTGCCGAGCAGGAACAGCACGGCCTTGGGATCGATCAGCACGCGCACGCCCTTGTCCTCGACCACCTCGTCCGCCTTCTCGATCCGCTCGGCATATTCCATCGTATAAGCCATCCCGGCGCAGCCGCCGTTCTTGACGCCGACGCGCACGCCGATGACCGGCTGCGTCGCGTTCGCCATCACGTATTTGATGCGCTCGGCGGCGGCATCGGTCAGGCTGATCACGTGGGGTCTCGGCCGAACTGTGGCCATGTCGGGTTCTCCTCTCGCCGAGTGCAAGGCCCGGCAGCGGAATCCATTTATGGTCCTAAAATAACAACGAATTTGCGCTTGTGAAGGCCGGATCGAGGCGGCCGAAAGATCGGGCTGAATTAGCGAGCATTTCGTCCCTCGATCGCCTGCCCTCAGTAAATCGCCCACAAGCCCGGCGTCGCAAGCTCCAGCAGGTGTCCGTCCGGGTCGCGGAAATAGATGCTGTGGCCGCCGCGCGACCACTCGGTCCGACCCTCGATGGCGACGTCCTCCCGGCGCAGCCGCTCGACCCAATGCGGCAGCGCGTCGGCTGCGATCGCAAACGCCATGTGCAGCGGCCCGCGGCCGTCGTGCGGCGGAATGGTGCCGCCCGGCATGCGCACGGTCTCAAGCGTGGCGCCGCGACGGAACAGCAACAGCACGCTCTTGCCTCCGACGTCGTAGGCGCGAAAGCGGGCGTCGGCGGTCAGCGCCGCGAGCCCCAGCACCCGCTCGTAGAAGCGCGCCGCGCGATCGAGGTCGTCGACGTAGAGGCAGGTCTCGATCACCCGGTCGAGCTTCGGCGTCACGCCTCACCACATGTTGAGCACGGCGCGCGCCTCGTCCGACATGCGGCTCGGCTCCCAGGGCGGATCCCAGACGATGTCGACCTTGACCGCGCCGACGCCGGGGACGCTGGCGACCGCGTTTTCCACCATCGTCGGCAGCTCCTGCGCCGAGGGGCAGTTGGGCGTGGTGAGCGTCATCTCGACCGCCACCGCCCGGTCGTCGGCGATGTCGATCTTGTAGATGAGGCCGAGCTCGTAGATGTCGGCGGGGATCTCCGGATCGTACACGGTCTTGAGCGCGGCGATGACGTCGTCGGTCAGTCGTGCCAGCTCTTCCTGCGGCAACCCCGCGGGCTTGCCGGCATCCGCGGCCGGCGCCGTCGGGGCCTCGGCCCTCCCGGAGGGTTCCGGCATCGTCGCCGCGGCATCGGGAACCTGGTTCGGATCGTCGGTCATGTGAAGAAATCCTGCGCCTTCATCAGGGCGCGCGCAAGGCCGTCGACCTCCTCGCGCGTGTTGTAGAGCGCGAACGAGGCGCGGCAGGTTGCGGTGACCCCGAAGCGAGCCAGCAACGGCATGACGCAATGGGTTCCGGCGCGCACCGCGACGCCGGACCGGTCGATGATGGTCGAAATGTCGTGGGGATGGGTGCCCTTGATCTCGAAGGAGACGATCGGACCCTTGTCCTTGGCGGTGCCGAAAATGCGCAGCGAGTTGATCTCGCGCAGGCGCTGTTGGGCATAATCGAGCAGCGCCTCCTCGTGCGCCTTGATCCGCGGCTTGCCGATCGAGTCGATGTAGTCGATTGCCGCGCCGAGCCCGATCGCCTGCACGATCGGCGGCGTGCCGGCCTCGAACTTGTGCGGCGGCTCGCCGTAGATGATGCGGTCCTCGAACACTTCGCGGATCATCTCGCCGCCGCCGTTGAACGGCGGCATCGCCGCGAGATGCTCGTAGCGGCCGTAGAGCGCGCCGATGCCGCTCGGACCGTAGAGCTTGTGGCCGGTCACGGCGTAGAAGTCGCAGCCGATGTCCTGCACGTCGATATCGAGATGGACGGCGGCCTGCGCGCCGTCGATGAGGACCGGAATGCCGCGCGCATGGGCGCGGCGCACCACCTCCTTCACCGGCACCAGCGTGCCGAGCATGTTCGACATATGGGTGATCGCCACCAGCTTGGTGCGCGCCGTGAGCAGCTTCTCGAACTCGTCGATCAGGAAATTACCGTCGTCGTCGACCGGCGCCCATTTGATCACCGCGCCCTGGCGCTCGCGCAGGAAATGCCACGGCACGACGTTGGAATGGTGCTCCATGATCGAGAGCACGATCTCGTCGCCGGCCTTGATGCGCTCGCGGCCGAACGTATAGGCGACCAGGTTGATCGCCTCGGTGGCGTTGCGCGTGAAGACGATCTCCTCCTTGCGGGCCGCGTTGAGGAAGGCGCGCACCTTCTCGCGCGCGTCCTCGTAGGCTTCGGTCGCGGCATTGGCGAGGTAGTGCAGCCCGCGATGCACATTGGCGTATTCGGCGGTATAGGCGTGGTCGAGGCGCTCCAGCACCGCCTTCGGCTTCTGCGCGGAGGCCGCGTTGTCGAGGTAGACGAGCGGCTTGCCGTAGACCTGCATGGCGAGGATCGGGAAGTCCTCGCGGATGCGGGTGACGTCATAGGCGCCGTTGGTCACGGCTGGGTGCATGGCTCGGCTCGCGATCTTCTCTCCTTCGTCATGCGCGGGCTTGACCCGCGCATCCATCTTTTTCGCAAGAAGATGGATCGCACCGGAACTCGGGCTTGCCCGAGTTCCGCACTATTAAGAGCCGCAAGTCGGGTAGACCCGACTTGCGGTGTCGAGCCCGGCGATGACGCCGCAAAAGCTGTCACTCCCGCCTCTTGAGCCAGGCGACGACCTGGTCCATCAGCGCGTCGCGCAGCCCGGCATGCTCGATGCCTTCCACCGCCTCGCCGACGAAGGCCTGGATCAGCAGCGCCTCCGCCTCCTTGGCCGGAATGCCGCGCGCCCCGAGATAGAACAGGAGGTCCTGGTCGAGGGCGCCGGAGGTCGCGCCGTGGCCGCACTGCACGTCGTCGGCGAAGATTTCGAGCTCGGGCTTGTTGACCGCCTCGGCGGTGTCCGACAACAAGAGCGCGTGGGTCGCCATCTTCGCGTCGGTTTTCTGCGCGCGCGGCCGCACGACGATCTTGCCCTGAAAGACGCCGTGGCTCTCCTGGTCGAGCACCGACTTGAACACTTGGCGGCTGGTGCAGCCCCCGACCGCGTGGTCGGCGAGCAGCGTGGTGTCGGCGTGCTGGCGTCCCCGCAGCAGGCTCGCGCCGCGGATGCCGGCGATGGTGCCCTCGCCCGCGAAACGCACGAACAACTGGTTGCGCACGACGTCGGCGCCGGCGGTGAACAGGAATTCGTTGAAGCGGGCATGCGCGCCGATCGCCGCCATCAGCGTGGAAACGTGCAGGGCGCCCGCACCGGCGCCGGTGATCTTGACGTGGTCGACGTGCGCCTCGTCGCCGACTTTCAGCTCGAGCGCGGCGTTCACCTGGTGCTGGCCGGCACCCGCCCCGCCGTGGGTCTCGACCACCATGGCGCGTGCGCCGCGCTCGATCACGACGAGCGAGCGGATGAAGACCGCCGCCGGCTCACTGCCGGCATTGATGAAGACGAGATGGATCGGCCGCGCCAGCGCCGCGCCGGCCGCGACGTGAATGACGGCGCCGTCGCCCATGAAGGCGGTGTTGAGCGCCACCGCGACGTCGCCCGTCGGCGCGACCTTGCCGAGATGGGCGGTGATTTGCGGATCGCCGGCGGCCAATGTCTCGGCCAGCGAGCGGATGGTCAGGCCGGCTTCGAGGTCGGCGAGATCGGAGAGCTCCGGCACGAACGCGCCGTCGACGAACAGCAGGCGGCGCGCCTCGATCCAGGCGAGCGCGGCGGCCGCGCTCGCGGCGCGCGCTTTGGCGGCGGCATCGGGAGCGCCTGCGAGCGGCTTCGCCTCGCGCATGAGCGCGCGCAGGTCGGTATATTTCCAGTCCTCGATGCGCCGGTGCGGCAGGCCGTCGGTCTCGAAGCGGCGGAATGCGTCCTCGCGCAGCGCGGCGACGGAGGCCGCGCCCGGCAGCGCGCGCCTGGCGACGGCGAAGGTCTCCGCCAGCGCGGTCTCCGCCGCGGTCTTGATCGGGCCAATCTCGGCATTCATCTCATGCCGCCTCTTCCCGGTATTGCGCGTAGCCGCTGGCGTCGAGCTCCAGCGCCAGCTCCTTGCCGCCGGTTTTCACGATGCGGCCCTTGGAGAGGACGTGCACCACGTCCGGCACGATGTAATTGAGCAGGCGCTGATAGTGCGTGATCACCACGAAACTGCGCTCGGGCGAACGCAGCCGGTTGACGCCGTCGGCGACCACCTTGAGGGCGTCGATGTCGAGCCCGGAATCGGTCTCGTCGAGCACGCAGAGGCGCGGCTCGATGAGCGCCATCTGCAGGATCTCGTTGCGCTTCTTCTCGCCGCCGGAGAACCCGACGTTGACGCCCCGGCGCAGCATGTCCTGCTCGATGCCGAGCTTGCCCGCGACCTCGCGCACGCGCTTGACGAAATCGGGGGTCGAAATCTCGGCCTCGCCGCGCTTCTTGCGCTGCGCGTTGAGCGCCGTGCGCAGGAAGGTCATGGTGGCGACGCCGGGGATTTCGAGCGGATATTGAAAGGCGAGGAACAGCCCCTTGGCGGCGCGCTCGTCGGGAGCAAGCGCGAGCAGGTCCTCGCCGTCGAGCAGCACCTCGCCTGCGGTAACGACATAGTCGTCCTTGCCGGCGAGCACATGGGCGAGGGTCGACTTGCCGGACCCGTTCGGGCCCATGATCGCGTGCACGCCGCCCTTGCCGATCGAAAGGTCGAGGCCGTTGAGGATTTTCTTGCCGTCGACCTCGACGTGCAGATTCTTCACTTCCAGGAGATGCATTGCTCGGTCCCGTAACGCTAGTGATGTTCGCCGCCGTAAGAATCGCTCGGCCCGATCCGACCGATACCGGCACAGGTCGCGATCTTGAAACCGGCGTCCTTCATGCCCGCGCCGCCGACCCTTGCGGTCACCCCACGCTGCCTTCCAGGCTGATCGAGATCAGCTTCTGCGCCTCGACCGCGAACTCCATCGGCAGCTGCTGCAGCACGTCCTTGACGAAGCCGTTGACCACCAGCGCGACCGCCTCTTCCTGGGAGAGGCCGCGCTGCATGCAGTAGAACAGCGTGTCCTCGGAGATCTTCGAGGTGGTCGCCTCGTGCTCGAACACGGCGGAGGAATTCTTCGCCTCGATATAGGGCGTCGTGTGCGCGCCGCACTTGTCGCCGATCAGGAGCGAGTCGCAGTTGGTGAAGTTGCGCGCGTCCTTGGCGCGTCGATGCGCAGTGACCAACCCTCGATAAGTGTTGTTGGAGTGGCCCGCGGCGATGCCCTTGGAGATGATGCGGCTCGTCGTGTTCTTGCCGAGGTGCAGCATCTTGGTGCCGGAATCGACCTGCTGGTGGCCGTTGGAGATTGCGATCGAGTAGAACTCCCCGCGCGAATTGTCGCCGCGCAGGATGCAGCTCGGATATTTCCAGGTGATCGCCGAGCCGGTTTCGAGCTGGGTCCAGGAGATCTTCGAGTTCGCGCCCCTGCAGTCGCCGCGCTTGGTGACGAAATTGTAGATCCCGCCGCGGCCGCTGGCGTCGCCCGGATACCAGTTCTGGATCGTCGAATACTTGATCTCGGCGTCGTCGAGCGCGATCAGCTCGACCACCGCGGCATGCAGCTGGTTCTCGTCGCGGGTCGGCGCCGTGCAGCCTTCGAGGTAGCTCACGTAGGAGCCCTTGTCGGCGATGATGAGGGTACGCTCGAACTGGCCGGTATTGCGCTCGTTGATCCGGAAATAGGTCGACAGCTCCATCGGGCAGCGCACGCCCGGCGGCACGTAGACGAAGGAGCCGTCGGAGAACACCGCCGAGTTCAGCGTGGCGAAGAAATTGTCGGAGATCGGCACCACGGTGCCGAGATATTTCTTCACCAGCTCGGGGTGCTCCTGCAGCGCCTCGGAGATCGGCATGAACAGCACGCCGGCCTTGGCCAGCTCGGCCTTGAAGGTGGTCGCGACCGAGACCGAATCGAATACCGCGTCGACGGCGACGCGGCCATAGCCGTTGCCGCCTTCTCCGTCGCCCGCAGGCTTCTGCACGCCCTCCAATACCGCGACCTCGCGCAGCGGGATGCCGAGCTTCTCGTAGGTCTCGAGAATCTCCGGATCGATCTCGTCGAGCGACTTCGGCCCGTCCTTCTTCTTGGGCGCGGAATAGTAATAGATGTTCTGGTAATCGATCGGGTGATAGCTCACCCGCGCCCAGAGCGGCTCGCGCATGGTGAGCCAGCGCCGATAGGCGTCGAGACGCCACGCGAGCATCCACTCGGGCTCGTTCTTCTTCGCCGAGATGAATCGGATGACGTCTTCGTTCAGCCCCTTGGGGGCCTTCTCGGATTCGATGATGGTCTCGAATCCATATTTATACTGGTCGACGTCGATGCGGCGAACCTGCTCGACGGTCTCTTGCACGGCCGGCATTCTTCCCTCCGCTGCGGTTTCAAGGACCGCGGGTTGGATCAGTCGGTTATGGTCGATATCTCTGGCTTGCCTTCACCCTCGCTGGTGCTTCAGGCGGCGATGCCTCGTTTCATCTTAAGTAATGCTTCCGATACGCCAATCCAAGCTGCAATGAAGCCGTCGACCTCGGATTCGGCGGTGCTCGGGCCGAGGCTGACCCGGATCGCCCCCCGGGCCAATTGCGGCGGAACTCCCATGGCGGCGAGCACATGCGAGGGCTGGACCTTGCCCGAGGAACACGCCGCTCCCGACGACACGGCGACCCCGGCGAGATCGAGCGCGATGATGGCGGTCTCCGCCTTGATCCCGGCGGTGGCGAAGAGCGTGGTATTGGGCAGACGCTCCGCCCCCGCGCCGAAGACGACAGCGGAAGCCGCCTTGAGACCGGCCTCGAGCCGGTCGCGCAGCTTTGCCATGCGCGCACGGGCGGCGGAGAGGCCCGCAAGCGCCGAAGCCGCGGCGGCGCCGAAGCCGGCGATGCCTGCCACATTCTCGGTGCCCGCCCGCTGCCCCCGCTCCTGGCCGCCGCCCTTGATCAGGGGGTCGGCGAGGTCGAGCGCGGCATCGCGGCGGATGAGGGCGCCGACGCCCTTGGGCGCGCCGACCTTGTGCCCGGACAGCGTTAGAAGATCGGCGCCGAGAGCATTGATATTGCAGGGAATTCGGCCTGCCGCCTGAACCGCGTCGACATGCAACAGGCCGCCTGCCGCATGCACCAGCGCGGCCGCCTCCGAAACCGGTTGAACAATGCCGGTCTCGTTATTGGCAAGCATGAGCGAAACCATCGCCCGTTCCGCTGACGCGGCGAGCCGGCGTTCGAGCGCGGCAAGGTCGATGCGGCCGTCGGCGGTCACCGGCAGCCGCTCGACGGCCGGGGCCGGGAACCGGCCGCCCGCCAGCACCGAGGGATGCTCGATGGCCGAGACCAAGAGCTTCCCAATTCGGGCCGACGGCGAAAGCGCCAGCATGTTGGCTTCGGTGCCGCCCGACGTGAAGACGACGTTGCGCGCCTCCGCGCCGACCAGCGCCGCGACCTTTTCGCGCGCCTCCTCGATCAGGCGGCGGGCCGCCCTGCCCTCGCCATGGACCGACGACGGGTTGCCGGCGACCTCGAGCGCCGCGAGCATGGCCGCGCGCGCGTCCGGGCAAAGCGGCGCGGTGGCGTTCCAGTCGAGGTAAATTCGATCGGTCATGGCCTCAGATTCAAAGTGCGACGCCGCAACGGTTCCGTGTCCGACGGGCGTATACTCCAAAGTTCCGCGCGTGCCCAACACCCTTCGAAATGCTTGCTTTTTGCCCCTGCATCCGTGCTAAAAGGCGCCCGCCGCGACCCCCGCCGCCCTCTGCCGGCGGCGTTGCCTGCCAAAATCTGGAATGGTTCTAGACGCTTACGTCCGTCGACCGTAGCCGTCAAGCGCGCTCCGAGGGCCCGCGGCCCGGGAGCCCAATCGAGGTTGGAAACTGCATGCCCGAGGTCATCTTCACCGGCGCGGCCGGGCGAATAGAGGGGCGCTATCACCCGGCTCGGCAAAAGAATGCGCCGATCGCCATCGTGCTTCACCCGCATTCGCAATTCGGGGGCACGATGAACCACCAGATCATCTATCAGCTCTACTACGCTTTCGTGCACCGGAACTTCTCCGTGCTGCGCTTCAATTTCCGCGGCGTCGGACGCAGCCAAGGCGCGTTCGACCACGGCCTGGGAGAGCTGGCGGACTCGGCTTCGGCGCTCGATTGGGCGCAGTCGTTCAATCCGGAGGCCAGGAGCTGCTGGATCGCCGGCTTCTCCTTCGGCGCCTGGATCGGCATGCAGCTCTTGATGCGGCGGCCCGAGATCGAGGGCTTCATCTCGATCGCGCCGCCGGCGAACCTCTATGATTTTTCGTTCCTCGCCCCCTGCCCGTCCTCGGGCATGATCGTGCACGGCGACAAGGACGCGGTGGTGCCGCACAAGGACGTCACCGGGCTGGTCGACAAGCTCAAGACCCAGAAGGGCATCGTGATCGAGCAGAAGGTGATCCCGGGCGCCAACCACTTCTTCGACGGCAAGGTCGATTCGCTGATGCAGGCGATCGGCGTCTATCTCGACAAGCGCCTCAAGATCGAGCGCAAGCCGAGCGCAGCTTGATCGACGCGCCCGCTCGCCGCGGGGACCAGGGTAATGGCGGCGCGCATGGCGTGGCTCGCAGTGCTCGTCCTTCTCGCGCTCGCAGCCGGCGGGTACGGCGCCTTGCTGTACATGACCGGTGTTCCCGGCGAGCCCCATCGCGGCCCGCTGCCGCCGCTCACGGACGAGGAGGCGGCGCTCGCGGCCTCGCTCAAGCGTCACGTCGCCACCATTGCCGCGCGCGAGCACAACGTCGAGCATCACGATGAGCTCGAGGAGGTCGCGCGCTACATCGAGGCGACGCTGAAGTCGTTCGGCTACGCGATCGGGGTGCAAACCTTCGTCGTGGACGGCAAAGCGGTCCGCAATATCGACGCGGTCATCGCCGCGCAGGCGCCTGCACCCGAGGTCATCGTGGTCGGCGCCCATTACGACAGCGCGCCGGGCACCCCGGGCGCCAACGACAACGGCAGCGGAACCGCCGCGGTCCTCGAGCTCGCGCGGCTGCTGCGCGACCTTGACGGCAAGACCGGCAAGCGCATCCGGCTCGTGCTCTTCGTCAACGAGGAGCCGCCCTATTTCGGCACCGAGGACATGGGGAGCGTGCGCTACGCCGGATGGCTCGCCGCCGAACGCGAGCGGGTGGTGGCGATGTATTCGCTCGAGACCATCGGCTTCTATGCGCACACGCCGGCAAGCCAGCGCTACCCGGCGCCGTTCGGCTTCCTGTTTCCCGATCGCGGCGACTTCGTCGCCTTCGTCGGAATGCTGGGCTCGCGGCCGCTGCTGCGGCGCACGGTGCGATCGTTCCGCTCGCACACGGCGTTCCCGAGCATCGGCGGGGTGGCGCCGAGCTCCATTCCCGGCATCGCCTGGTCCGATCACTGGGCCTTCGCCGAGCAGGGCTTTCAGGCGGTGATGATCACGGACACCGCGCCGTTCCGCTATCCGCATTACCACCGTCCGACCGACACGCCGGACAAGGTCGACGTCGAGAGCCTGGCGCGCGTGGTGAAGGGGATCGAGCGGGTGATTCGCGACCTCGCGCGTTGAGACAAGAGCGCATTCAGCTTTGCTGGAAGCTGAACGCGCTCTAGCTTTTTTGCGTGGTCGCATTTTCGGACGGAAAACCGGTTCCCACCCCGGACCAAGTCCGGGGCAGGCTTTTTCCTGAAAATGCTCCAAGGTCACGGCCGCGCCAGCACGCCGCCCGCCATCGGCCGCGGCACGCCGGTCGTGGTCGGGAACGTGATCGGCAGGCCCTTGAGGTTTCGTACCGCGAGATACGCGAAGGCCTGCGCCTCGAGCGCATCGGCCGACCAGCCGACGGCGCCGGCGGTCTCGACCCGCGCCGGGGCGAGCCGCTGCTCGAGCATCCGCATCAGGGTCGGGTTGCGCGTGCCGCCGCCGGCGGCGATCCAGCTCGCCGGCGGGCGCGGCAGCACGCTGATCGCCCGCGCGATCGCCGCCGCGGTGATCGCCGTCAGCATCGCGGCGCCGTCCTCGGTGCTCTTGGCGGCCAGCCCTCCCTCCTCCGCCACCCACTGACGGAACGCGTTGCGGTCGAGCGATTTGGGCGGCGGCTTGCCGAAGAACGGATGCGCCAGAACGCGCGCGACCGCCGCCTCGTCGATGCGTCCGGCAGCCGCCGCCTTGCCCTCGTCGTCCTGCGGCTGCGCGGTCCGCTGCCGCAGGAAATCGTCGATCAATGCATTGCCGGGCCCGGTGTCGAAGGCGATGAGCTCGGCCTCGCCGTCGATGACGGTCAGGTTGGCGACCCCGCCGAGATTGAGCACGCCGACCGGCGGCGGCCGCTTGAGCAGGCGCACCATCGCGCCGTGGAAGATCGGCACGATCGGCGCGCCCTGCCCGCCGGCGGCGACGTCGGCGGCGCGGAAGTCGTAGACGACGGCGATGCCGAGCCGGGAAGCGAGCGCGCGACCGTCGCCGAGCTGGACCGTGAGCCGGCGCTCCGGCCGGTGCAGCACGGTCTGGCCGTGAAAGCCGACCACCGCGACGTCGCCCGGCGGCATGGCGTTGGCGGCGAGGAACGCCTCGACCGCCTCGGCGTGGATGTCGGTCACCAGCTCTTCCGCCTCGGCGAGGATCTTGGGACGCGCCGCGCGGTCCTTGAGATCGGCGGCGGCGGCAATCGCGCGCCGCACCATGTCCCGCTCGCGCTCGCCATAGGGCCGATAGCCGGTCGGCCCGAGCGCGATCTCCTCGCCGTCGGTTTCGACAAGCGCCACGTCCACCCCGTCGTAGGACGTGCCGCTCATCAGGCCGACGGCAGTGAGAGACGGCATGGCGTGTCCTCGGTTTGAATCCCTACCCGGACCTGTTATACCAGCGCCCTTGCATCTTGCACCGTCATGCCCGCGCTTGTCGCGGGCATCCACGTCTTGAAAGACGCGCCACATGAAAGACGTGGATGGCGTCGCAACTCGGGCTTGCCCGAGTTGCGTATCTTTAGGTATCGCAAGTCGGGTGGACCCGACTTGCGTATCGTTCAGTGCCGCAAGTCGGGTAAACCCGACTTGCGGTGACAAGCCCGGCCATGACGACGGTGAGTCATCGAAAAGCCGTTGGTGCACGACAAGAACAGGCGATAACACATGAGCGCCTACAAGTCCGATTTCCTGCGCGTTCTCGCGGAACGGGGATTCATCAGCCAGGTCTCCGAGCCCGAGGCGTTGGACGGGCGCGCGCGCAACTCGGCGCTGACCGGCTATATCGGCTTCGACTGCACCGCCCCCTCGCTCCACGTCGGCTCGCTGCTGCCGATCATGATGCTGTACTGGATGCAGCAGACCGGCCACCGCCCGATCGCGCTGATGGGCGGCGGCACGACGCGGGTCGGCGATCCCTCCGGCAAGGATGAAAGCCGCAGGATCCTCAGCGACGAGGACATCGACCGCAACCTTTCGGGCATCCGCGCGATCTTCGCCAAGTTCCTGAAATTCGGCGACGGCCCGCGCGACGCCGTCATGGCCAACAATGCCGATTGGCTCAATTCGCTGAACTATATCGACTTTCTGCGCGACGTCGGCCGACATTTCTCGGTCAATCGCATGCTCAGCTTCGATTCGGTCAAGCTGCGGCTCGAGCGCCAGCAGGAGCTGTCGTTCCTCGAATTCAACTACATGATCCTGCAGGCTTACGATTTCGTCGAGCTTCATAAGCGCTACGGCTGCGTGCTGCAGATGGGCGGCTCCGACCAGTGGGGCAACATCGTCAACGGCATCGAGCTCGGCCGGCGGATGCGAAAGGCGCAGCTGTTCGCGCTGACCTCGCCGCTGATCACCACGTCCTCGGGCGCCAAGATGGGCAAGACCGCGGCCGGCGCGGTGTGGCTGAACGCGGACTTGGTCAGCCCCTACGATTATTGGCAATACTGGCGCAATACCGAGGATGGCGACGTCGCGCGCTTTCTCAAGCTTTTCACCGTGCTGCCGCTCGCCGAGATCGGACGGCTCGCCGCGCTCAAGGGCGCGGAGATCAACGACGCGAAGAAGGTGCTGGCGACCGAGGCGACCGCGCTGGTGCACGGCCGCGCCGCCGC
>WNEY01001694.1_pt1 | contig 16331 bp, 15 predicted proteins | sample 5400531 | NCBI WGS metagenome assembly WNEY01 (sample SAMN13153338, study PRJNA577476) | soil metagenome | isolation source: 200 cm saprolite under Douglas fir tree site 1 | place: USA:California | collected 2015-04-18
GAGGAAGTCCTGCCAGGCGACCATGCGACTATTCTATCGGGCTTCTTCTCAAGTAGCCACATTGATTTGTACGGCGCAGCCCGCTAAACAACGCCGATTTGGATAAGAACAGAGCGCGGAATTAGAGCGAATTGGCTCTGTCTAGCGTTAACGTTCCGCAGATAACGACTCGACAACCCGTTGAACACCCTCGACAACTCTTGCCATCCTACCGAAATCCAATCGAGTAGCTGTGTCGAGTGGAGTGTGATAATAGGGATATCGGAATAGCGCGGTGTCAGTAATCATGATTGCCGGATAGCGCTCCTGCCAGAAGGACCATTGGTCCGACCATCCGATACCGGGCCACTCGCCCGGAGCCGCGATGCCTTCTGACGGGAACCTGGTCGATTCGCGGAATATACGAATGGCCTTTCGCACCAACTCACGTGACTCCGAATTGCCTACGAAACCCACAAAATCGCCGCGGTTGGGATAGAAAACGCCCAACAGCGCAGGGTATTTCTGACTTCCCGGAAGATCAGAGTAGAACCACATCATCTCAAGGGAAATCATGAATGACGATGGTGTTTGGCTGTGGAATGTTCTGCGTCTGTTTCTGATCCGGCTGCGGGATTTGCGCTGTTTCGCCTTGCTCTTTGTCCATCGACACGACGACCATGAAGACAATGATCAGTGTCAGCAGCACATCGAATGATCAGTGTCAGCAGCACATCGATCAGCGGCGTGACGTTAATCTCGGGACCGCGCGCACTCCCGCCTGCCATGGAGAATGACATAGAAAGCTCCTCACTTGAACGCGCGTGTCTGCAACGTCAGACACCTTGGGCGGCGTCAGAGTTCCCGTGCACTCGCTGTGCTCGGAATGACGACCGGCACGTTGTTGCGCTTTCTCACAGCGACCGTGCATTATGGAGCAACGGTCGCGTGGTGCATGGACGGCGGCCTTACGATCAATCTGACATGGCACGCACCCCGCGCACCCCAATTGCCGCTTTTGTTGCTCCATTGTTCGCCGCTCTAATTTCGGCTCTCGCCCCGCCTGCCCTCGCACAAGACAATTACGAAATCCAGGTCTATGGCTATGACACGGTCGCTCCGCGCTCGACCATGGTTGAAATCCATTCCAACTTTACGGTCGAGGGCAGCAAGACGGTGCAGGATGGAGTTCTGCCCACGAACCATGCCGAGCACGAGACTCTGGAAATCACGCAAGGGATCAACGAGTGGGCGGAAGTTGGTTTTTACGTGTTCACGAGTATTCAGCCAGACGGGGGGTGGCAGTGGGTGGGCGACCACATCCGGCCACGCGTGCGCGTGCCGGAATCGTGGCATTGGCCCGTGGGTGTTAGCCTGTCGAACGAGATCGGTTACCAGCGCGCCGCTTTCTCGCCCGATACCTGGACATGGGAGATCCGTCCCATCATCGACAAGAAAATCGGGCCGTGGTATTTGGCTTTCAATCCCGCGCTCGACCGCTCCTGGCACGGGCCAGGCGTGAACCAGGGTGTGACATTTTCTCCCAATGCGAAAGTCAGTTACGACTTCACCAAGAAGATTGCTGGCGGGCTGGAATACTACGCGGCCTACGGCTCACTCAACGGGTTCGACGCTCTCAGGGATCAGCAACAGCAGTTTTTTCCATCGATCGATGTCGACTTCGGTCCCCAGTGGGAGTTCAACTTCGGGGTCGGCGTAGGCACAACGCGCTCTACCGATCATCTGATCGTGAAGTGCATCATCGGTCGCCGCTTTTCGTGGCCGCATGGGCGTGACAAGCTAAAGAACCGAGAGCAGTGAGCTTGGGCCCGAGCTATCCGATGGGTTCCGGCGCTGGCGGCAACGGCGGCGGCTCATACGGAGGAGGAGAATCTGCGGATGGAATTTGAGGCGCAGCGGGAGCTGGCGGAGCAGGATAGAGCACAGCACTCAGCGCGGCATAACGAGCGGCGAAGAAATAGATGGAATAGGCGGGAAAGAACACGATCGCGGGCACAGAAATCAGCGACGTCATGAAAAGAAAAACGGCCAGCAACACGCATCCTGCGACTACGGCCAGCGTGATCGTATACACCGTCCAACCCACTCCCGCCGCCTTTGCGGCCACTACAGCGGCGACGACCATGCCTGCCACCGGAATCAAAATGATCAGGGCAAGAATGAAGCCCACTATGCCGAGGACGATCGCCGCGCCCAGCGCCAGGACGATCTTCATTCCCACGTAGCCGGCGTAGCCGCCCTTCTCGGCGTTCATCATCGTCCAAAGACGCTGCCAGCCTTCGATCGCGCCAATGTTTTCCAGCGCCATTTGCGGCACGACGAAGTCTTTGGTCAGAACATAAATCACTGCCATCGCCACCATCACGATGGCGAACGCGAAAAACACGACGACGCCGCCCAGCACCAGCCCTACCATGTGCTGCTTAGGTTGGTTGAACCATCCCAAAGCGAAGCCAATCGCCGCCGGAATTCCTATGAGCACGATCAGCACGCCCAGCGTCGCCACCGTGTAGAGCAGCTTCCACAGGAAATAACGCCAACCGTGCCTCTGCCGGGCTGTCCAGTTCTGGCGGATATGACATTCTTTCGCCAACACGCTGTCGAACAAAATGAAGCGCATAACACTGCTGATATACATCAATACGATTCCCAGCACGAATCCGGCGATTACCAGCACCGCGATCAATCCGGCGTAGACCATGGGATCGATCCCCGCCAAGCCATGCGGCAAGAAATGCTCCGAACCGGGATGGCGCGGAACATTGAAGTTCGGAATGCTGGGTGCATTGCATCCGCCGCCGGAGCTGAGTTCGCCGGCCAAGAGTCCCACGAACGCAAGCCGCACCCATTGGCCGAAGCGAAACGGCTGCAAAAGTTGCCGCTTCGTGTGCTCAAAGGCGGGTGCGATAGCGTCCACTGCGGAAAATGGCAAGCGTATACCTCTGTTTCCCTTGAATGGGAAGCAAGGTACTGCAATAGGACGCGCAGGTCAAATGAATTCTAGAGACAGAAATGAATTCGAGAGACAGATTGGAAGGACTCGCCTCACTCATATCGAAGCGCTTCCACTGGGTCCAGCTTTGAAGCGCGCAGCGCGGGCACCAGTCCGCTTATTGCGCCCACCACTAGCAGCACCGCCGTGGAGAGCAGAACTGTCATCATCGAAATGCGCAGCTGAATATCGCCCTGCCCTGAGTCGTCTTCAAACAGCGGCCCCATCATCGGCATCGTCCCCACGGCCCAGGCGATCAAGTAAGAGAGCGCGACGCCGATGGCGCCGCCAAGCAGCATGATCAGCAAAGTCTCTGCCAGGAACTGCATTTTGATGTGCCGTTTTCTTGCGCCTAGCGCCCGACGCAGACCAATCTCGCGGATGCGTTCATCCACGGTAACCAGCATGATGTTCATCACACCAACGCCGCCAATTCCCAAGGTCAATGTCCCAATGAAGGCAAGCAGTACCTGCAATCCGATGGTCAACCCATCGATCACGGGACGGAATTCATCCCGACCGAACATCTGAAAAGCTTTAGGATCGGTGGGAGAGAAACCCTGGCGCGTCGCCACGGCTGCCAGCACCTGCGCCATCGCTTTTTTCTCGAACTGAGGAGCGATGGGCTCAAACAGCATCACGGCGGCATAGCGCGTGTTCCACAAATCTCCCGCGGCAGAGTAGGGGATCCACGACGATTCATCGTCGCTGCTGAAATAGTTGCTGAGCTGAATTTTGCGTGCCATCACGCCGATCACGGTGAAGCGCACGCCGCTCACCGTGACGGTCTCACCCACTGCCGGCCGGCCGCTGAACAGTTCTTCTTTCAGGCGTCCGCCCAGGAAGATCACGCGCCGCCGCTCCAATTCATCGGCAGCATCGATCCAGCGGCCCTGGGCCGGTACCTCGTTGCGCATTTCTCCGTACTCAGGACAGACCCCGCGCACGGGCGCAGTGCCCACCATGCGGTCGCCGTATGCGATTCCTGGCCGGTTCACGGTCTCGCGGCACACATGTTTCACCAGCGGCGCGGTAGCCTTCACCATATCCACGTCTGCTTGCTCTATAAGAACTTTCTTGCCCGCGCGCTGGCCACCCGGTTGTTCGCTGGTTTGCTGCGGCCAGCAGATCACCACACTTTTGCCGAAAGCATCGAAGCCGTGGACCAGAATGCTGCGGAAACTGTTGCCATAGGCGATCAGCAGGGTCACCGTTGCGATTCCCCACACCACCCCCAACATGGTTAGCAAACTGCGCGTCACGTTGCGCTTCAGCGCGATCCAGGCTTCGAGAATGATTTCAATCAGCATTGAGAATCTCTAACCACGAAGGACACGATGTTTCACGAAGTCTCTGGAGAGCTTCCTCATAGAGAGTTCTTATCCGCCGGCCTCGTATCGCAACGCTTCAATTGGATCGATTGAAGCAGCTCTCCGCGCTGGATAGAGCGCCGCCGCTACGGCAATCGTGCCCAGCAGGCCGGTAGCGACCAAGGCCGAAGTCCAGTCCGGAATCAGACCTGCGAAGAAATCCGGCATGGGAAGGAGGTTCACCAGCGCGCAAAATCCAAATGCCACTCCCAACCCAACGGCGCCGCTCAGCAAGGCAATAATCAGGGCCTCGACGAAGAATTGCCGGAGAATGGTTCCTGCGGGCGCACCGATGGCCTTGCGCACGCCAATCTCGCGAGTGCGCTCGCGCACTGCCACCAGCATCACATTCATCACACCGATGCCGCCCAGCAGCAGCGTCACGATTCCGACGGCGCCGAGGAAATATTTCATTCCATCGGTCATGGTCTTGAAAGCCTGCGCTTCCTGCACGGTATCCCAGATCGGGCAGGCCTCTTTGTCGGCCGGATCGTAGCGGTGCATGCGGGCCAGCGCCGCGCGCACTTCATGCTTGCAGGCCGTGTGCTGCTCGACCGATTTGGGCGTGACCAGGAGTTGGTCGAAGGTAGTCGGAGTCCCGGGCGGCTTGTCGGGGAAATCGCGGCGCATGGCGGAAAACGGAATGAAAATCTTGTTCACGTCCCAACCGTCATAGCTGGAATCTTGTTTTTTCTTCGCCATAACTCCAATAACGACGAAAGGAAAATCATTCAGATAAACGTTTTCTCCCACTGGATTGCGGCCCGGGAACAATTGTTTAGAAGCATCCGATCCCAGGAACGCCACGCGCCTCGCCTCGCGCATGTCGTCCCAGTCGTAAAAGCGTCCCTGGCCCACGTCAAGGGTGCGGATATAGGCAAACTGGGGATGCGACCCGGTTACCGTTAACGCGGCATTGTTGAAATTGCTGTGAGCCCGTACCGTGTCCTGCTCCAACTCCGGAATGGCGTACTGGCAGTCCGGCGTTTCCGCTTCTATTACAGGCAGATCCTCATCTTCCCAATGCACGACGCGGCCCGCGTGCGTTCCTCCGGCCTGCAAACTGGTGCGACCGTGGAACACAATCATCACATCCTTGCCCAGGTTTCGGGTCTGCTCTTCCTGACCTTTTCGCAAGCCTTCGCCGGCAGCTACCATCAATACGATCGACACGATGCCCCAGGCGATGCCAAACATGGTCAAAAACGCGCGCAGCTTGTGCGCCCACAAGGTCCTCAGCACATCCCGGAATAGGTCGGCAAGACTCATCGGCTTTGTTTGGACGCGACGGAGTCGGGAAAGTAAGCCTGTCGCGCCGGTTTCGCCACTGCCATTAGATACGGATGTAAAGACGATTTTGTTGCAAGGAAAGTGCGGTGGTTGCGATTGCCCTCGAACTTCTCAGCGGCAGCCCACAGCTATTTGGAGATGGTCTTCTCCATGGTGAACAGCGGAGTGCCAAACAGATCGTGGGGCGCGCGATCCGTCAGGCGAAAACCGGACTTTTCATACAGACGGATAGCTGAATGGAGAAACGGCGTCGTACTAAGAAACAATGCGGTGAACCCTTCGCTGATGGCCCAGATTTCGACCTGCTGCAGCAGGCGCGAGCCAGTTCCCAATCCCCGGGCTTCCGGGAGTACGCCCATGCCGCGAATATAGACTGACTCACCTTTTACGACGGCAGCCACCGTGCCCATTACCCCCGCACGCAGGGCGACCCAAACCGGCCCCTGGTCCAGGCGCTTGCTGATCTGGTCCGCGGTCGGAGTTGTGGCGGCGAAGCCAGCCTCGGTGTAAAGAGATTGGAACTCTTCGAAAGACTTGTGAAGCACGTCCGCGATTGCGGCCGCATCTTCGGGTCGGGCGAGACGAATCTCGATTTGAGTCGCCGGCGGCATCTCTCTCCGCGTTCTTGCTGTTCCTCCGCATTCTCCGCTATTTAAGCCTTCGCCGTCGTCGCGCCAGTTCGTTCGAGCCATTTGTCGAAGTGCTGCAATGCGACTTCACATTGCAATCGGTGCCGTTCTTTCCGGTCGCGGATCTTCTTCTCCAGCGCAGGCAGCAGATCGAAGGTAATATTCGCGGGTTGGAAGTTTTTTGGGTCCGCGTGAGTCACATAATGAGTCAGCGATCCGAAGGCCGAGGCGCGTGGCGGCGGCACACACTCCTCGCCGAGAGCCAGAGCGGCGGCATTCATCCCGGCCATCAATCCGGTAGCAATCGATTCCACGTAGCCTTCCACGCCGCAAATCTGTCCCGCAAACAAAACCCGCGGATGCTCCTTCATCTGAAGCGTGTCCCGCAGCAGCGTGGGGCTATTGATATAGGTATTGCGATGGATCTGGCCGTAACGCAGGAAGCGCGCGTTTTCCAGGCCTGGAATCAGCCGCAACACGCGAGCCTGCTCGCCAAACTTCAAATGGTTCTGGAATCCGACCAGATTGTAGGAATCCGCGCGCAGATTCTCCTGCCGCAACTGCACTACGGCATAGGGCATCCGTCCCGTGCGCGGATCTTTCAAGCCCACCGGCTTCATCGGCCCAAAGCGTAGGGTGTCGCGCCCACGTCGGGCAATTTCCTCGATCGGCAGGCAGCTTTCAAAATAATTTAACTTTTCCCAATCGCGCTCTTCCACTGATTGCGCCTGAAGGAGCGCATCGTAGAACCGGGCATAATCCTCCGGGGTCATGGGACAGTTGATGTAATCCGCCGAACCCTTGTCATACCGCGCCGCCATGTACACGCGCGACATATCGATCGAATCCGCCTCCACAATTGGACTGATCGAATCGTAAAAATACAGATAGGGATTGTCGGGGGGAGGTTCCCGTGGAAGCTGGCGAGTAATAGCCTCAAAGTTTGATTCTTCGGGTTTCGTACTCAGCCGCGCAATCTCCGCAGCCAGCGCCTCCGAAGTCAAAGGTCCGGTAGCGATCACGGTGACTCGCTGGCCCGCTCCGTCAATCGAAGTCACCTCTTCGCGCCAGACCGTAATCCGCGATTCGCGTGAAATCGTCTCGGTCACCTTCGCGGCAAACGCCACCCGATCTACCGCCAACGCATGCCCCGCGGGAACCACGCACTCGCGCGCGATTTGCAGCAGATGAGATACCGCCCTCCGCATTTCTTCCTTCAACAACCACGGAGCCGTGTTCTCGCTGTCGGACTTAAGCGAATTCGAGCACACCAGTTCGGCAAAATCCGCCGTCTGGTGCGCCGGTGTCGACCGCACTGGCCGCATCTCAAAAAGCTCCACCTCCACGCCGCGCCGCGCGCACTGCCATGCAGCCTCCGAGCCAGCCAGCCCCGCGCCGATGATCCTTACTGCAGCTCCTGCCATAAGTTCAAAACGAAACCGAGTTTCGTTTCCAAGCGTTTCTTAGTGCTTGATTGGAGTGGCGTCTGTGGCAACGCAAATCCAGTGTCCGTCTTTGTTGATCCATGTGTCGATAAACCGCTCCCGCCGGACGTAGGATTTCTTGCCTTCAATTCCCTTGGCTCGAAATATTCCGGTAGCAATCGCCGTATTTCCAAACACGTGCACCGACATCGACTCTGGAGCGACCTGCTGCTCCTGGGGACCTGCTGCCGAGCCTGCCGGCTTCACGCTTGCCAAAAATTCTTTTTTTGTCTGCACCGAGCCGTCATCGTTCACCAGCACAATGGCATTGTCTAGAAGCGTATCCAGCGCCTTCGTGTCTCCCGACTTGTAGGCCTGGTTCCACGCACCCTCTAGAGCCGCAATCTTCGACTTAGTGGCGGCGTCGGATGTGTCTTGCGCCAGGACGGACAGGGTCATCGCATACAACAAAACAATCAAAAAGCCCGCGGATTTCATGCTTGATTTTCCTCCGGACGATTCTTTCGTAATGGTTCCACTCTTATAGTCGACTAGAACTGGATTTGGAAACTACTTCGCTTTCACAAAGCTTTCTCCGCCAGTCGCCGCAGTGCGTCACCAGCCAGCAGGACCGGCCGCCACTGATCACGAAAATCCGCTCCCAACGATTTGTACATCTCGATCGCTTTCTCATTCCAGTCAAGCACTTCCCAATGTACTCCGTAGCAACCTTCCTGCAACGCAATGTTTGCGACCGAAGCCAGCAATGCCTTCCCAACGCCTCGCTTGCGAAACTGTTCCCGTACGAAAAGATCCTCCAGAAACAGCCCTGGACCAGCCCACGTCGAATAATAGCTGAAGAAAAGAGCGTACCCTGCAGGCTGCTCACCCCAGTCGGCGATCAGCGCCCGAAACTTTGGGTTCGACCCAAAGCCATCCCGCGCAAGGTCCGCCTCCTTAATCACACAGCGATCCAGCTCATGTTCAAATTCCGCCAGTTCGCGGATCAAGGTTCGCAGCAATCCCACATCATCGATCGTAGCCGGACGAATGGAGAGCATAGGCAGGTCGCAAGCCCTAACACTTTATCAGTTCATATTGGCTGGTGTGCAGAGTTGGCGTCGCTTGGAGCGGCCTGCACACGTCGTTCGGCTTACTTCGGTAGTGGTGAGGACGCCGCCGCGACCAACATCCAATTTCCCTTCTTATTCACCCAGGTATCGATAAAGCGGTGCCGCCTCAGCAAGGTCTTCCCATCTTTCACGCCTATTTTGCGATAGGTCCCAACCACGATGGCGGTGCTTCCGAAGGTGTGCACGGTCGTGGTTTCCGCCAGGATCTGCCGCGGATGTGAGCCTGCCAACCGCACCCTCGACAGGCATTCCCCCTTTGTCACTAACCTGCCATCTTCGATATACACCAGGGCATTATCGAAAATCCGGTCCAGCGCGCGGTTGTCATTACGCGATTCCGCGTCAGACCATGCGTGTTCCAGAGCAAGAATGGCTGTCGTAGTGCTTCGCTCGCCCGTCTCCTGTGCACGAAGTGATCCGGCGCAGATGAGGATCAGCAACCAACCTGTCGATCTCATCAGACTTGCTCCCGTCAAAAAAAATCGCCTGGAATGCAGAACCCGCTAAAGCGTGGCGCTTCAATCGCTGGCGAGAGTTACCATGCTCGTAAGCGAAACCCATTGGCCATTCTTGTGAAGCCATGTGTCCACGAAACGCTCCCGCCGCTCAAACGGCTTCCCACGCTCCACGCCCTTTGTCCGGAAAGTCCCGGTGACGATGGCGGTATCGCCATGCACATGCACCACCATCGATTCCGTCAAAACCTGTAGTGCAGTGGACGTCTTCACGTCCGCCAGAATGTCCGCCTTGGTTAGCAATTTGCCGTCTGAGCTGACGCAGACGAATGCGGCGTCAAGAATCCTCTCCAGTGCCTTGGGGTCCTTGACTGCGTACGCCTGGCCCCACACATGCTCCATGGCAACAATCTTCGATGCCGCGTCGGAATCGGAATCCCCCTGCGCGAAGCCTGACGATGTTCCCGCGCAAGCTAGTAGCGCTACCAGCATCAACGTTCTCATCGCAGTCCCCTACTCGATACTATCGTCCCGCGGAGTACTTTTCTTGAGCGCGCCCTCTGACTTCCCTGCACAAAACCTGTCAATCTGCGATGATGAAGAAAGACGTTCCGCTTGCAATCAATGGAGAGTTCAATGGCGCGCATTAGCCTGATTAACCCGGAAGAAGCAAATTCCGAAGTGAAAGAAATCTACGAGAAGACTCTGCGTGGCAAGCCCGGCAACGTGCAAAAGGCTCTTGCCCACCGTCCCGAGATGCTTAAGAACTTTCTAAGTTTCTATGCCAGTGTGGGCCGCTCCCTCGACCGCAAGTCATACGAACTCATCTACCTCCGGGTGTCCCTCATCAACGGATGCCGCTACTGCACGCAACACCACGTAGCATCGTCGAAGCGCGTCGGACTCGGTGCTGAAGACTGGACGGCGCTTAAGGCGGGAAATTATTCACGCTATGGGGAGAAGGAGCGTTCGGCACTCACTTACGTCGAAAAACTGACGCGTGCGCCGCACGAAATCACCGAAACGGACTTCAATGAACTGAAGAAGAACTTTTCCGACCCCGAGATCGTGGACATCCACATGCTCGCCGGCCTCGCCAACCTCACCAATCGCCTGACTGATCCACTGGGGCTGGAACTGGAATTCCCGGAGGATAAAATCTAGAGAATTCGGTAATGTCGTAGTTGGGCGATTGATTCGAATGCGGCGACGGCAGCCGGCAGTTCACGTACCCAATTACAAATTGCCAAATTATTCACTGTCTAAAGAATCTCACGCACGTCCCCCAATCGTTTCGTCACCCGCTCGCGATCAAGGTATTCCAGTAGCGGAATCGCATACTTGCGGGTCACCCCGGTTAACTCCTTGAAACTCGCGACATCGATCTTCGTAGACTTGCTTTTGTACGCGGCCATCTGCCGCCGCAAAGCTTCGAGCGCACTGCGATGAAAAACCAGTTCGTCTGAAACTTTGATCAAGACCTTGTCGCGCAGAAGCAGAGTCACAATTTTCTGGGCCCGAGCCCTGTCAACCTTAAGCCCGGCGATCACCTCGTGTAGCGCCGGGACTTTCAGCCCCGCCGAGGAAAAAGCATCCTCGATCTTCTTTTTTGATTCCGCCTCTTCATCCTTCATCACCACGCCATGTCCAGGCAGCCGCACCAAATCTCCAACCACTTCGAGTTTCTTGTCCCGCGCCAGCATGGCAGCAACCGCTTCGAATACTTCTGGCGTCGCGTCCACTTGTGACCGCAATTCTTCTTTGCTGATCCCGGCCACCAGAGGATTATTTTTATGAAAATCTCCGGCGGTGCTTGCAATGCGCAGCTTTAGCGTTTCCAGCGCGGGCCCATGCAGGAACAATTCGCCGGCGCGAATCACGCTGGCCATCTTTATTGCCTGAGACAGTCGAGCTTCGATTACTCCCCTTCCCCAACCTGTTTCGGCAACCAAGCTCGACATTGATATGCCCTGGTGTCCTCGGCGCGCGATGCGCGCTTTAAGAATCGCTTCCGCATCGCCCAGCGCGAGCACGTTCAAGTAATCGGCATGTCCCTTCATGCGCGAAAGCGGCGCCGCATCTAGCACAATTCCACCGCCGATCGTCACCACCGGCGAAAATTGCCGGATAATGAACCGGTCTCCCGGAAGAAGCAGGGCGGGTTCCGGCAGCTTGAACCGTGCAAACCCCTGGTGTCCCGGGAGAAGCTGGGGGTGCGCTATATTTCCTGAGTTCCCCGCCTTTACGTTCTCTGTAAAGGTGGGATCCAATTCACTCCGCGCATACAGCACGACCTCGGCTACCGTCTCCATCGTGTAGGAATGAAAATGTATTCGCGCGCGATCTTTCAATGCGCGCGGCGCCGAAGACAACAAGCGCAGTTGCACGTCCGCGCGCCGCGTTGTCTCGAACGTTCCCGGAGGAGTCAGGGTCATTCCCCGCGCCAAGTCTTCCGTGCTCACGCCCGCCAGGTTCAGCGCTGTGCGTTGGCCGGCCGAGGCCGCCTCCGCTGTTTGCCCATGCACCTGTACTCCACGCACGCGTACTTTCCGTCTGTCTGGAAAAACTTCGAGCTCGTCTTCGCGGCGTAGCGCCCCGGCTACCAGCGTTCCCGTCACCACCGTTCCGAATCCTTTCATGGTGAATACGCGGTCGATCGGCAGGCGCGCGATCGCATGGGAATCCCGCGCCTGCACCCCGGCCGTCGCGGAAATCATCGCCCGCTTCAAGTCGTTCAATCCCGCGCCAGTTAGGGAACTCACGGCGATGATGGGGGATTTCGGGGTATCCAAAAAAGTCCCGTGCAGAAATTCTTCAACTTCCAGCCGCACCACGTCGAGGGTCTCGGCATCCACCGTGTCGGATTTGGTCAGCACCGTGACTCCGCGCGGGACGCCCAAGAGTTGCAGGATGTCGAAATGCTCCCGCGTCTGCGGCTTGATTGCTTCATCGGCCGCAATCACCAGTAGCACCAAGTCGATACCGCCAACCCCCGCCAGCATGTTGCGCACAAAGCGTTCGTGCCCGGGAACATCGACAAAGCCCAGCCGCAATACTTCGCCATTCGAGGCCGGCAAATCCATGTGCGCGAAGCCGAGGTCAATGGTGATGCCCCGCCGCTTCTCTTCCTCCAGTCGGTCGGCATCGATCCCGGTTAGCGCCTTCACCAGCGCAGTCTTGCCGTGGTCAATATGACCGGCGGTTCCTATAATTACGGATTTCATCAGGACGGCCATCTTACCGGAAAGGGTGTCAGGGTTGAAAAGGCGTGGCGTCACGCAATAGGAAAGGTAATCTTACCTCTACCCAGCCGCGCTGCTAAATGCGACAATAGAGCTTCCCCATGACCACCACTGCGACTCCTGCCTTTTCTCCGGACGCTCTCCGGCAGCACGGTCTCACTTCCGAGGAGTACGAAAAGATCAAGCAGCTTCTGGGAGATCGCGAGCCTACGCTCACCGAGCTCGGCATCTTCAGCGTTATGTGGAGCGAGCACTGTTCTTACAAGTCATCTCGCGTGCATCTGAAGCGTTTGCCGACACGCAGCAAGCGGGTGTTGCAAGGGCCGGGAGAAAACGCAGGCATTATCGACATCGGCGACGGCTGGGCCTGCGCTTTTAAGATCGAGTCGCACAATCATCCCTCGTTCATTGAGCCATTTCAAGGCGCAACCACCGGCGTTGGTGGAATCCTGCGCGATATTTTCACTATGGGCGCGAGACCAGTCGCGATCATGGATTCGCTGAGGTTCGGCCCTATTTCCGATCGTGTGGAGCGGGCACTCTTGCCCGCTACGGCCGCGCCAGGGGCCGGGCTTCGCCCAGGCCGGACAGCCGAGGTGGCTGTCGCTACGCGAGATCTTCCCACGCAAGCTGAGATCCACCGCAATCACTCCATTCTTGAGGGCGTAGTCAGCGGAGTCGCTTCCTACGGCAATTGCTTCGGCGTCCCCAACCTGGGCGGCGAAACCAGGTTCGAACCGTGCTATTCCGGAAACCCGCTGGTGAATGCATTCGCCATGGGATTGGTTCGCAAAGATGAAATCTTTTACGCGCGCGCTGCCGGCGAAGGCAATCCGGTGATCTACGTTGGCGCGAAGACTGGACGCGATGGCATCCATGGCGCCACGATGGCCAGCGAGGAATTCAGCGAAGTTTCAGAAGCGAAGCGGCCCAACGTGCAGGTGGGCGATCCATTCCTGGAGAAGTTGCTGCTCGAAGCGTGTTTGGAAGCCATGCAGACCGGAGCAATCGTCGGCATTCAGGATATGGGCGCCGCGGGACTGACCTGCTCAACCTGCGAGATGGGTGGACGCGGTGGCGTGGGGATCGAGATCGAGCTTGATCGTGTGCCGCAGCGCGAAACTGGCATGACGGCGTATGAAATCATGCTGAGCGAGTCACAGGAACGCATGCTGCTGGTGGCGCAGAAAGGCCGGGAGCAGGAAGTCTTCCGCGTTTTTGAGAAGTGGGGACTCGATGCCGTGGAAGTCGGCAAGGTTACGACTGACAACAAGCTGCGTGTGCTGCAGCACGGAGAAGTTGTCGCCGAGATTCCGAATCAGGCCCTTACTGACGACGCTCCCGTATACAAGCGTCCGCTGGCGCGATGGGAGCCGCCTGTGCCTCGCGAAATGCCGGAAGACATTCATCTCGATGGGTCCAGCGACCTATCGCAGAATCTGAAACAGCTTCTAGCGAGTCCGAATATCTGCGGCAAGCGCTGGGTGTGGCAGCAGTACGATCACATGGTGCAGACCAACACGGTCGAAGCGCCCGGCGCGGGCGATGCCGGGGTGATTCGCATCAAAGGTTCGCAGCGCGGGCTGGCCATGGCACTCGATGGCAACGGGCGCTGGTGTTATCTCGACCCTCGGCTGGGCGCGATGCACGCTGTCGCTGAGGCTGCGCGCAAGGTCGCATGTTCGGGTGCGACTCCGGTCGGTGCAACCAATTGCCTCAACTTCGGCAATCCCGAAAAGCCGTACATCATGTGGCAGTTCTCTCAAACCATCGATGGCATCACCAGGGCCTGCGAGGAGTTGGAGATTCCGATTACGGGTGGCAACGTCAGCTTCTACAACGAGACGCTGGGCGAAGGCATTTATCCCACCCCGGTGCTTGGAGTGGTAGGGATTGTTGACGACGTGCGCAAAACCGCGAAGATGCACTTCGCCGCAGCAGGACGCACGATCGTGCTATTGCGCGCCGGTGAAGTAGCCGATATCACCGACGTGGAGAGTGAGTTCGGGTCCTCGGAATACGCGAAGGAGATTTTTGGTGCTTTGTGGGGATATCCGCCAGACCTCGATCTGGAGAAAGAAGCTGCGCTGCAGAAGGCAGTCATCGAACTAATTCAACGGGGCTTGGTGGAATCGGTGCATGACTGCGCGGATGGCGGATTGGCCGTGGCGTTGGCGGAAAACGCATTTGTGAAAGGCGTGGGCGCGAGGGTGAATGTGGCGTCGAACGGGCTTCCAGCGGAGTTTGTGCTCTTTGGAGAAGACGCCAGCAGAATCGTGATCTCTTGCGACCCGGCTAATGTTTCGCGAATCCAACAGATAACGGAGAAGTACGGAATCGCGGCAGAGACACTGGGAGAAACAATTTTCGAGCGTTTGGAAATTTTGCTGGATGACAAGTTAGTGGTCTCGGCGCTAGTTTCTGAATTGAGTGGAAAGTATGAAGGCGCCTTGGAATTGGCGCTCCGGACAGATCAGGAACACGTGGCGGCGGATTGAAAAGCATGAATCGCGGAGATCATGGAGAGATCCGGCGCGGAGTTTCGCAGAGAAACCCGAGCCTTCGCGACGGACACCCGAGACGGCTGCCTCTGCATGCGCTACGGGTGGCTGTGAGCTAAGAGCTAAAGGCTAATTGCTAATGCTGATTTCCGATAAATTCCACGACGAGTGCGGTGTCGTCGCGATCTTCGCGCACCCTGAGGCGGAAAAACTCGCCTATCTTGGCCTGCACGCTCTCCAGCATCGAGGCCAGGAATCGGCGGGAATCGTCACCTCCGATGGCCTGACTTCGCGCGTCCACAAGGCGATGGGCCTGGTCGCCGACATCTTCACTGAAGAGGTGCTCTCGAAGATTCGCGGCACTTTGGCGATTGGGCACACACGTTACTCTACCGCGGGAGATTCGGCGCTGCTGAATGCGCAGCCGATTCTGGTGCAATCGAATAAAGGTTCGATTGCGGTTGCTCACAACGGCAACCTGATCAATGCGACGGACGTCAGAAGCCGACTGGAACGCCAGGGTTCGATTTTTCAAACCAACAGCGACACCGAGGTGATTGTTCACCTGATCGCGCTCTCGCGGGAGCACACTTTGCCGGAAGCGATCGCCGACGCGCTGCGGCGCGTAGAAGGCGCGTTCTCTCTCGTCCTGATGAGTCCGGACCGGATCATCGCGGCGCGCGATCCCCGCGGCTTCCGGCCGCTGGCCATGGGACGCATTCCCGCGCTGGAAGGGCAGAAGCAGGACACGATCGTCTTCGCCTCAGAAACTTGCGCCTTCGATCTGATTGGCGCCACCTACGAGCGCGACGTGAAGCCCGGCGAATTGATTGTGGTTGGGCCGGAAGGCATCACTTCGCGTTTCTACTCGACGGCCGCGCCGCAATCAAGCTGCATTTTCGAGCACGTTTACTTTTCGCGTCCTGACAGCATGGTGTTTGGCCGCGCGGTGCAGGCCAGCCGCGAAGAGTTGGGACGGCAGTTGGCGCGCGAAGCGCCAGTCGAGGCCGATCTCGTGGTTCCTGTGCCGGACTCGGGCGTCACCGCGGGGGTTGGCTACGCGGCCGAGAGCGGCATTCCCTTCCGCTTTGGGCTCATACGCAATCACTACGTGGGGCGCACATTCATCGAACCGAGCCAGAGCGTGCGCGACTTCGGCGTGAAGCTGAAGCTGAACCCGGTGCGCTCGCTGCTGGAAGGCAAGCGAGTGGTGTTGATTGACGATTCCATTGTGCGCGGTACTACCAGCCGCAAAATCGTCCGCATGATCCGCAGCGCCGGGGCGAAAGAAGTGC
>WNEY01001559.1_pt1 | contig 16329 bp, 13 predicted proteins | sample 5400531 | NCBI WGS metagenome assembly WNEY01 (sample SAMN13153338, study PRJNA577476) | soil metagenome | isolation source: 200 cm saprolite under Douglas fir tree site 1 | place: USA:California | collected 2015-04-18
GCCGAAACGCCGTGTGTCGCGCGCGACCAGGTACCCGTTCACACCGTCCTGCACCGTCTCGCGCACCCCGCCTTCGGCGACCGCAACCACCGGCGTGCGGCTGGCCATCGCCTCCAGCGCCGCGAGACCGAGCGCTTCCTCGCGCGCGCCGTAGACGAAGGCGGCGGCCTCGCGGTATTCGCGGGCCAACTCCGACTGCGGCGGCATGATGCGGATCGTCAGGTTAATCGCGAGCCGGCGCGCCTGGACCTCGAGCGCCTCGCGCACCCGAGGGTTGGCGCGGTTGGCCACGATGTGAAAGGGCGGCGGGACTGGCAGTGTCGCGAGCGAATCGACGACGAAGTCAAACCCCTTGCGGACCTCCAGCTCTCCGACTGACAGGACGTAGTCCTTCCGCGCGATATGCGCATCCGGCGGCAGCTCGACGCCATACGTGCATATGGCCGCATCGACTCCGTACACCTCCCGAATCAGGTCCCTCGTGAAGCTGGAGTTGGTGATCACGCGGTCCGCCAGGCGGACCAACCTGCGGTCGTCCTCCCACAGACGGCGCTCCAGGTCGTGTTCCAGCGGCCAGTGACAGAGCTGCCGGGCGCGCTCGTAGGCGGACACCGGTGGCGAGAAGTGATGCTCGAAGAGGCGCGCGGGCCGGTGGTGGCAGAAGTAGGCGCTCGGCGTGTGCAGATGGCGCAGCACACGGGGCGCGAAGGTGAAGCGGCACGCGTCAACGAGCGCCACGTCGTACTGCCCGGCGTCGATCAGCCTGGCGGCGTGCGCGTTCACGCGCTCGAGGTCAGCAAAGCTCTGCCGCCTCCGGATGTCGTTCAGGTAGAGACCGCGGCGAACGCTCGGCCTGAACGCGAACGGGAGTACGGTGACCGAGGACGCAACGTCCTCGTCGCGGAGCATCTCGGTGTCGGCCGTCGTCAGGGTGAAAAAGTCGATGCGGTGGCCGCGGGCGGCCAGGGCGCGACAGAAGCCGTGCAGCGCGCGTCGCGCGCCGCCCGACGGCTGGTCGTGAAATACGGCGATCTTCACGCGGCGTAGTCCGGCGATGCTTCGAGCCGGCGAGCACGCACGACGACCCCGGCGAGCATGAAGAAGAGCATCGAGAGGATCGTGTTCTCCCACGCATGGAGCAGGTTGCCGAGGATGAGGAAGCCGACCGCCCCGCTGGCGACGCCGAGTGCGAGCGCGCGCAGCCACACGTCGTGCACTCGGAAGTAGGTGGCGAAGCCATGCCAGGCGACCACGCCAACGATGACCAGGAAGAGCACCGCGGCGATCACGCCCATCTCAGTTCCGATCTGCAAGTACCAGTTCTCGTTGGTGATCGCCAGGTTTCCGAGCTGGCGCTGGCTGATGGTTCCGGCCGTGCCCAGGCCAAGCCCGAAAGGAGACCCCTGGATGATGTCGAGGCTTCGCCGCAGCGCGCGCTCGTGGCCCAGGGTCGAGGCGTCGCCGAGGCTCGTCAGGCGCTGCACGACGTCGAAGCGCGCCCCCGCCACGATGAATGCCATCGCGCCGAGGATCGCAGCCACAAGCGCCGTCAGCATCAGCTGTCCGAACCGGCGGGTGATGACGCCGGTGAGGACGATCACCACCCCGCTGGTGAGGATCGCGCTGCGCGTGAGCGTGGCGACCAGCGTAGCGACCATCGCTAGGAGGAACAGACCAGAGAGCACGCGGCGCCGGCCGCTGGACTGGAAGTACAGCGCCGCCGCCAGCGCGATCAGCACCATCTGGTAGAAGGACAGCGCGAGGTCGCCTATGAGGGCGGAGGCTCGCGGCAGGTCGACGCCTGAAATGGACCGGCTGCGCACGGTCTCGAGGCCGTTCAGGCCGTACTGGCTGATCAGGTGAGCAGCCGTGTTCGGCGCGAGAAACTCGAAGATGGCGACCCCGGTGATGACCAGGCTGCCGGGCACGAGGCCGAGCATCATCCACCGGACGTGGCGCCGCTCGAGGTGGATGGCGCGGCCAATGAAATAGGCGAACAGAAATGAGGCGTCCGTCCGGAAGCCCTGCAAGCGGGTGAACAGGTCAGTCCGCTCAGGGCCCGGATAGATGATGTAGATCGCCGCGAGCAGGATGAAGGCGAGGACGAGGAAGTCCAGGAAGATCACCTTCTTCGCGGTCGGGCTGAACAGCGCGTCGTACAGGACTCGCGTGACGACGACCGCGACCAGGGCGTCCTTCCACAGGAGCGCGTACTTGTCGAGCGCGCCGGAGTGTATGAGCACGTGAAGCGCGGCCAGGAAGAACCTGTTGAGCGGCGTGAAGATGGCAAAGAAGATCGCCGTTCCCGTCGACCACCGCCATCCGACAGCGGCGATCGCCACCACTACCGCCAGCGCCCCCAGCTCGACTGTGAAGCCCACCATGATCAGCAGGCCCAGGACCACGCCAGCGGCCAGCGCGCCGGCCCAGATCAGCCGGTCAGGGTGCTTGAAGAGTAAAGGCGGCGCCGGCGCGAGCTGGATCACGGTTCCGGCGCCATCAACGGGCCGGCGCGGCCGCGGACGAAATCCAGGATCGCGCGAGTGCGGGCGCGGTACAGCGGGTCGGTGCGCCTGCCGGGCCAGAGCGCGTTGCGCAGCCCGAGCCGGCCGACCGTCACCGCAACAGACGCTGCCATGCGGACGCGGCGGATCCCCGCGTTGTGGCGGAAGGCGACGCGGTACGTGTTCCGGCAGCCGTAGTAGAGGACCGACGGCTTTGGCAGCCGGCCGGCCGACGCAGAGACCTCGTGTCGCACGACCGCGTCAGCGACCAGCCGCGTCTCGATGCCGAGGCGCGCGCCGCGCAGACACCAGTCCAGATCCTCGAGGTACATGAAGTAGGACTCGTCGAAAGGCCCGAGGCGGCGGAATGTTTCAGCTGAAACGAACAGCGCGCACCCGCTGGCCCAGTCAACGCGTCGCGACTCGCCATGTCGCTCGGCCGGCTCGCCTTCGCCGACGTGACGGTTGACCATCCAGGGCCGCTCCACGACTCCGCCGGCCGACCACACTCGCTCGGGCTCGTCGGCGTACACGATCTTCGGGGCCAGGATGGCCGACGGATGCCGGCCGCCGGCGGCGACCAGGGTGGCAAGCGCGCGCGGCTCGACCTGCGTGTCGTTGTTCAGGAAGAGCAGCTGGTCAGCGCCGGCGTCGAGCGCCGCAGTCGCGCCCGCGTTGCAGCCCGCGGCAAAACCGCGATTGCGTCCAAGCCGCACGATGCGAACGTCCGGGAACTCGGCCCGCAGCGCGGGCTCGGGATCCTCCGGCGACGCGTTGTCGACGACGACCGGAAGGACCGAAGCGTCCGCGGATGCAGCCAGCGAGCGAAGGCAACGCAGCGTGCACTCCGTTTCGTTCCAGTTGACGATCACCACCCCCACCTGGCTTGGCGTCATCGATCACCCTTCGTTGACCACGACTCCGAGCACGTTTGCCCCGAGGAGGTCCAGCTGGTTGCGGATCTCCACGTGCGGCGGCCGGTGGCCGGCTTGCGGCCGTGCGACGTACACGACTCCACCCGCGTGGGGCGCCAGCCCGAATGCGATGGTCGAATGGAGGCAAGCAGGCGTGTCGATGACGGCCGTCATCCCCTCTGCCTGGGCGCGATCGAGAGCCTCGATCACGTCCCGCAGAAAGGCCGACTGCGCGCGCTGGCCCGCCTGGGGCACGTACGTGTAAAGCCCAGGCTGGCCGTCGAGCTGAAAGCGCGATGGGGATCCGCTGACGACCGGGTTGGGCGAGCGGTCCCAGGCGGCCGCGTTGCCCGAACCCACAGGGTCCGCGTCAAGAAGCAGAACCGGCGAGGAGATCTCGGCGAGAGCGCGCGCCAACCCCAGCGCGGTGAGGCTCCGGCCGTCGCCCGGCAGCCCGCTGACCACAAGGATCGAACGCCGCCCGATGCCTTCCAGCATCCGGTTGAGGTTGAGAGCAAGCAGCCGGAAGCTCTCGATGATCGGCCCGGCCGAGATGCCACCTCGATCGATCAGAGCCGCGGCCGCCTTCGACGGCTGCACGACCTCGATCGTCTTCGCGTCGATCGGCGCCATCTTAGCCAGGATTTCCATTCGCGTCAGGGTCTCCACTTTCTCGTGCTCCTTTTCGAGACTCCTCATGTCGTCCTCGGGATTCTGGCCAGAACCGGCGCTCCAAACGCGCCGGCGATCTCGTCTGCGCCCTCCGGCACTTTCGAAACCAGCGCGAGCATGTAGATCGCCGCCGCGCCTGCGAACACACCGAGCAGCGCGGCGATGGCGATGGTCAGGGCTTTGGTCAACAGCTGCGACTGCAACTGGGCGTGATCGATGATCTTGATCTGCGCCGTGAAGGGAAGCTGCTCGCCCGTCACGGCCGAGAGCTCGTACTGCTGTAGCTGGTTGACCTGGTTCTGAGCCGTCGCGATGTTGGCGGCCACGATGCCGTAGGGGATCTCCATCGCCACCAGCTTGGCGAGCTGCGCCTGCTCCGGCGCCAGGGCGGCCTCCAGCTCGTTGGCCCGGTACTGGTCCTGGACCCCTTGCCAATACTGCCCGGCCGCGTAAGCGCCCCTCTGGTCGGCACGCGCCACCACGGCGGCGAGGTGCAGCGAGTAAACGATGTCCCGCTGCTTGGCGATGCGCGCCTCGAGGTCGGACGCGTCGTTGGTGCTCATGAACTGCTGGTACGCGGTGATCGCCGCGGTAAGCTGGTCCTGCGCCTGCTTCTCCTGCACCGCGAGCGCGTCATGGATCGCCTGCGGGTCGGGCGCGTTCAACTCGAGGAAGAGCTTTCGGCCCTCGTCGGCGGCAGCGTTGGTCAGCGCGACCGCGTCGTCGCTGGTCTTGGCCGTGCCGAAGATGGCGTAGACGGGGCTCAGGTTGTACGCCTCGAGCGACGGGACGATCGTCGTCGAAAGGTGCCCGCTCACGAAGCCGGGGTCCCGTCCCAGGCGGTTCGCGACCCGGCCGGCCAGCTCCTGGCTCTTGATCACCGAGTCGAAGGTCACCTGAGCCTGGGCATAGCCCCCGGGCCTCGCGGTCAGCGGATCGAGCACTGCCACCGTTGCCATGGCCTCGTAGGACGAGAACTGGCGCATGTAGAGAAAGGCCCCCAGCAGTGAGACGCCGAGGAGCACGGCCGGGATGACCCAGTGCCGGCGGTAAACGCGAAGGAAGGTGCTGAGCTCCATGGTCGATCTCCTCAAAGAACCAGTGCGCGGTGGCGCACGCTGAATGCCGCGAGCGTCGCGAACGAAACCGAGTCCCACGCGAGGTGGGCGGCGATCTTGGCCGGCGGGAAGCGGCCGCGCAGCCCTCGTGTCCTCAGAAACTGGACGAGGTATGGCAGCGTCAGGGCCAGCGCGAGCGGCGACCACAGGGTCAGCAGGAGGCCGGCCAGCGCCAGCTCGAAGCACAGGTTCATCGGAGTCACCCAGAGTCCCAGCCATAAGTGCTTGCGGAAGGCCGGGTGGCGGGCGGCCAGCGCGGGGAACGCCCGTAGCCGGGTCTGCCAGGAGAGCCAGCCGCGTGCGGAGAGCGGCACGACGCGGTGGATGACCAACGCCTCCTCGGCGAAGCGTGCCTGCCAGCCGGCCGCGATCACGCGCCAGCCGAGGTCGGCGTCTTCCATCGTCCAGGCCGGAGACCAGCACGCGGGATCGAAGCGCAGGTCCGCGATGGCTTCGCGCCTGTAGAGGACGTTGGCGGTGGCGAACATCCCGTCCAGATGCGAGACATCTATGTGGTGCTCGAAGAGTCGAGCGGGGCCACCCTCGGCCCGGGTGCGGCCTTGCACGACGCCGACGCCGGTTTGGACGGCGGCGAGCGCGAAGCGCAACCAGCCGGGGGAAGGAATGCAGTCGCTGTCCGTGAAGGCCACGAAGCTTCCTCCGGCGAGGTCTAGCCCGACGTTGCGGCCGATCGCGGGTCCGCCGTTGCGCCTGAGCCGGACGTAGGTCAGCGAGCGCGGTCCCGCATACGTGGCGTTGTCGACCTTCGTGAGGCTGGCGCGCATCACCGCAGGCGTGGCGTCCGGCGACGCGTCGTCGCACACGATCACCTGCAGCGCCGCCTCCAGGTCCTGGGCCAGCAGCGCCTCGACGGTGTCGCCGAGCCAGCTCGCGTGGCGGTACGTCGACACGACCACGCTGACCAGCGGCGGCTCGGTGCTGCGTCCGGCGGTCGACAGGCTCTCGATGCAAGTGTCGGGCGTCATAGGACCAGCCTCCGGTTGCGCACGCTGCCCAGTACGAGCGCGCACGTCGTCACCGTGTCGAACCATGCGACGAGGCACAACCAGGCGATCGCCTTGGGGACCTGGCCCCGCCTGACCAGCGAGACGGTCGTACCGGCGCCGTGAACCACGAGCCAGGGGACGGTCGCGAGGAGAAATGCCCACTGCCGGGTCAGGGCGGCCGCGGCCAGGCCGGCGAGCGCCGCATAGTAATAGACGCGCGAGCTGGACATGAAGTAGCGCATCCACAGGTAGGTCCAGCGCAACTCGGGGATCGCGCGGACCAGCCACGGCATGACCTGCACTCGGAAGGGCCTCAGCAGCAAGTCGCGGGCGCGAATCCGCGTCGCCATGTGCCCGACGACAACGTGCTGGTCGAACACGGCCTGGACGCCGGCCCTCTTGACGCGCCACGCGAGGTCGGCGTCCTCGCCGGCCACCAGCTCACCCCACGGGTAGAGCCCCAGGTCCTCGTTGAATCCGCCAGCCGCGTCGAGCGCCTGCTTGCGGACGAGAAGGTTCGCCGTCGGGTAGAGGCCGTCGTCATGCGTCGCGGCAGGAAGCTGCGAGGCCATCAGGCCCGGCTGTCCTTCGCGCACGCGAGGCAGAATCGGCCCGCACACCAGCCCCGCTCCACCGGCAAAGGCTCGCGCCGCGGCAGACAGCCATGCCGGAGACGGCACGCAGTCGCTGTCCGTGAACGCGATGATCTCGCCGCGCGCGAGCGCAGCTCCCGCGTTGCGAGACGCGGCCGGTCCTCGGTTCTCTTTTCTGTGAAAGATCAGCGGGAAAGGAAGCGCCTGGCGCCAGCGTGAGACGACCGCCTCGGTGTCGTCGCTGGAGGAGTTGTCGACCACAATCGCCTCCATGCGCGCGGCGGGATACACCTGCTTGCCGAGGGCGTCGAAGAGGTACGGCAGCACCGATGCGCGGTTGTAGGTGGGGATCACGACGGAGACGAAGGGAAGCGGCGCCATCAGAGGACGAGCCTCCGGTAGCGGATGCTGGCAAAGATCAGGACCAGGCTGCACGCGACCTGCAGGTAGATGAACAGCGCGGTCCGCGCGAACCCGTTTCGCCATCCTTCAAAGCGGACACCCGGTACGAGGACGCTGCGCAGGTAGAACCAACTCCACGGCAGAGCGCCGAGCGCGAGCGGCCACCACCTTGTGAGCACCGCCGCCAGGATCGAGATCCACGCGAGGTGGAAGTAGAGGTGGATCTTGGCGTTGAAGTAACGCTTCCACAGGTAGACCTCGCGGAGCTCCGGGATCTTCGGAAGCAGCGCCGGGATGATCTGCACGACGATCGGGCGAAGCAGCAGCCGCCAGAAGGACATCGGCGTCGAGAGGTGGCCGACCAGCACATCGCCTAGGAATGCGACCTGCACCCCGTTCCGGCGGACGCGCCATGCGAGGTCGGCGTCCTCGCCGGCGATCAGCTCACCCCACGGATAGAGGCCGAACTTCTCGTCGAAACCATGGACCCGATCGAAGTCCGCCTTGCGCACGAGGAGGTTCGCGGTCGGGTAGCAGCCGCGATCGCCCGTGACCGGCGGCTGCTGAGCGATGAGCACGCCCTCACCCTCTCGGTGCAGTGGGATGAACGGGCCGCACACGATGCCCGCTCCGCCGCGAAAGCCGCGGGCCGCTCCGCGCAGCCATGCCGGCACGGGCAGGCAGTCGCTGTCGGTGAACGCCAGGACGTCGCCCTTGGCTCGGGCCGCTCCGTAGTTTCGTGAAGCGGCCGGGCCCTTGTTGTCCTTCCTGTAGAAGCGCACCTCGAACGGAAGCACGCGAGCCCAGCGCTCGACGACCTGCTCGGTGTCGTCGCTCGAAGAGTTGTCGACCACGATCAGCTCCATGCGGTCGGCGGGATAGAGCTGGTGCGCAAGCGCGGTGAACAGATGCGGGAGAACGCGCGCCCGGTTGTAGGTCGGCACGATGACCGAGATGAATGGGTAAGCCGCGGGCGTGGGCTCGACCACCTCCGGCTGTCGCACCATCGTTTCAGTACTGGACAAGCGAGCCCTCCCGCTTGGCGTGACGCAACGCCGCGTTGAACGCGAAGCCCGCGACGGGCACCAGCACGAGCGTGGTCAGGAACAGCGACCCCGCCTGGGGCAGGACGGCGATCGGGTTCGCGCCGGCGAGCGCCAGTCGCATGCCGGAAAGGGCGCTCGTCAGCGGCAGCACCCAGGCGAAGCCCTGCACCCAACCAGGCAGCAGCCCAAGTGGGAACAGCGTGCCGCCGACTATGGAGCTGACGAACCCGAACAGGCCGATCACCGGGTCGCCTTGCTTGAACGCGAGCACGAACGACGACGAGAGGACGCCGATCGCGGCGAACGTCAGGATCGCGGGGACCAGGATCTCTGCCGCGCTGATCGGGTTGGCATGGTGCCAGAAGCCGAAGCCGAAGACCGCCACTGCGACGGCAGTGAGGGTGCGGAACAGGCTCTGCGCCATCGGAAACAGGATCGACCCGCCGACGAACTCCGGTACCCGCAGCGGCGCGAGCAGCATCGGCTCCAGCGTTCCCTGGAGCTGGGCTTCGCGCACCGTCCCGGAGAACGACTGCATGGCGGTGAGGAAGAGGTCGGTGAAGGCGATGCCGGCGAGCAGGAACGCGATGTAGTCGTCACCCGCGCCCTTCGACCGCGCCAGCGCGGCGAGCGCGCCGCCCGCGAAGTACAGGACGAACAGGAATGTCGCAAGACCGAACACCTGCCATACCACGAAGAGCCGGTAGCTGGCGCGGCGCATCCAGTCCCTGCGCACGAAAGCGAGTCCGAGCCTGATCACAGCGCCGCCTCCAGCAGGTGCGCCCGGCGCTGGCGCACGACCTTGCGAAAGACCTCTTCCAGCGTCATCTCCTCTTTCGTGCAGCTCTGGATGTCGCCCGACTGGTCGACGAGGTACCGGATCACGTTGGGCAGGGCCATGGTCATGTGGTCGAGGGCCAGGTGGATCTCGTGGACGTCATCTCCACGGTTCTCGACCGACGCCTTGGCGACTCCTGGGATCGCGTGCAGCCCGCGCTCCCATCCATTCCGGCCGCCCGCGAACACCAGGCGGTAGTTGACCTCCTGCTGGATCAGCGAGCGGAAGTCTTCGACGGTCCCGCTCTGCACGGTCGCTCCGCGGTCGATGAGCGTCAGGCGGTGACACAGGGCCTGCGCCTCGTGCATCAGGTGCGTCGCGAGGAGCACGGTCCGTCCCTCGGCCGCGACCCGCTGGCTGATGAGCACGTGCAGGTCTTCGGCGGCGAGAGGGTCGAGGCTGCGCGTCGGCTCGTCCATGAAGAGGATCTCCGGGTCGTGGATCAGGCCGCGCGCGATCGCGGCGCGCTGCTTCATGCCCGACGACAGGTAGTGCATGCGAAGGTCCGCGACTTCCAGCAGGTCGACCAGCTCGAGCACCTCGTCGATTCGGCGCCGCGCAACGCCCGGCTCGATGCGGTAGAGGCGCGAGTAGAACCTGAGGTTCTCCCGCACCGACAGCCGCATGAAGAAGCTGCGCTCGTCGCCGTACACGACGCCGACCGCTCGCCTGGCCTCGAGGCTGTGTCGGATCACGTCCAGCCCGTTGATCAGCGCGCTGCCCTTGTCCGGCAGCACAAGGCCGCACAGGATCTTGATCAGCGTCGTCTTGCCCGCGCCGTTCGGCCCGAGCAGGCCGAAGATCTCGCCGCGGCGCACGCTGAGGTCGATGCCGACCAGCGCGTGCTTCTTCTCGGGCGTGCGCATCAGGTGGCGCCAAGGGCGCGGCCGCGTGAAGCTCTTGCGAAGGCCCTTCACCTCGACCGCCCACTCGCTCGTCCGGGTCACAGGACCAATCTCCTTGCACGCACCGAGCCGGCCGCGAGGCCGAGGGCCCACAGCAGGTGACGGAACACGATGCCGCGCAGGTTGCGGGCGGCCGTGCCCCAGGCCGACGCCGGCCACAGCGGGACGTACTTCGGCACGACCGCGAGCAGCCAGTGGGCTGACAGCAAGAGCCAGAGCGGCTGCCTGAACACCACCGCAAGGACGACCCCGACGAGCAGCAGGTCGAAGTACATCGTCCGCCTGGCCGCGAACAGGCCGCGCCACAGCAGGCGGCCCCGGAGCGCCGGCTGTCGCGCGATCTCGCCCGGCAGCTCGTAGGCGCGGCGGAACTCATCGGCCATCCAGGCGCCGCGACCGCGCGTGGGGAATGGAAAGTGGCGCTCGGTGTAGAGCAGAGGATCGAAGCGCGTCGGGTAGCCGAGAGCGCGGAGCCGCGCCGCAAGCCGGTTCTCCCAACCCAGGCGCTGGCCGGAGCGCAGCTGATCCTTCTCGTCAAACCCGCCGGCCTCGAGCGCGGCGTCTTTCAGGTAGAAGGAGTTGGCGGTGGGGAACCAGCCGGTGTCGCGCTCGGTCGACTGCGCGCCCGGCAGGGCGAGGAACGGCTGCGCGCTCGACCGGTTGGCCATGACGCGTCCGGCCACCGCGACCGCGAAGCCGCTCATCGTCTCGGCGCCGGTGTCAAGCCATCCGCGCGGCGGCACGGCGCAGGTGTCCGTCATGGCGACGATCTCGCCGCTCGCGGCCCGCATCAGCGCGTTGGCGGCGACCGGGCCGGAAGCCTCGGCGCATTCGACCGTCCTGAACGCGAACGGAAGCGAGCCAGGCTCGGGGAGCGTCTCGTCACCGGCGGACGCCACGATGACCTCGAACCTGCCGGCGGGGTAGGACTGGTCGGCCAGCGCCGCGAGCAGCCTGCCCAGGTTTCCCTGGCGGGGCCGACCGGCGGCGACCGTGACGAAGGGAAGCGCATCCTGCGCCTGCGCTCCCCGGCGCAGCCGCCGCGCCGCCGCCGGCAGCTGCGCGATCTCGGCCACGGCGCAGTCACGCAGCCCGGGGACCGCGACCCGGACGGCGTGGCCGGCCTCCGCGCCGACCCAGCCGGCGACCGTCATCGCGTTGGTCGGCACGGCGGCGTGGCGGTCGACGACCAGCGACTCCCGCTCCAGGCGGAGCCCCGCCTCCAGGCACCAGCCGCGCAGCTCCCTCGTGCTGAAGGAGCGCCGCTCCGGCAGCAGCGGCCAGCTGAACGAGAGCCGGGGCCGGTCCAGCAGCGGATCAGGCAGCGACGGACTACCGGTCAGCGCGCTGAGCCGGTGTGTCAGCCCGCCGGAACGTCGATAGGCGACCAGGAGCCTGCCCTTCGGGCGCAGCCGGCCGCGCAGCCGGTCGAGGACGGCCGCCGGATGCTCGGCGATGGCTTCGAGGATCATCGGCAGGACGATCACGTCGAACACGGCCTCGCCGCCGTCATCGACCATCAGCTGGTCGAGCGGAGCAGTGCGCTCGGCGTCGCGCAGAAGGTCCTCGGTGAGGATCCCGTGAGGCACGTGCCACACGGAGAGCTCGTAGCCCAGCTTCTGGAGCGCCACGGGCAGGGTCGCGTTGGGCGCCACCAGCAGGACACGGCCGCTCGGCGCCAGGCTCCGGATCCGGGTGACCAGGAATTCGACCAACGGCTGTGTGTGCTTAAGGTCGTGGTACACGCGGTCGGTGATCGCCATTTCTTCGAGCGCGTCGTCGAGCAGCAGGCGCTCACCGCCGAAGACCGCGGCAGCATGTGCTGTCACCGGCTCATCCCCGCCGCGACGGCGTGCGACTCTTCGACCTCGGGCTGGCCGCCGGAAGCGATCTCCTCGAGAATCAGCTCGTAGCGCAGGCCGACTCTCTCCAGGCTCCACTGGCTCGCCCACTCGCGGCATCGCTCGACGGTGCCGGGTCGCTGCGAGAGCTCGATCGTGCGCAGAATCGCGGTCGCCAGCTCGTCCGCCCGCTTCGTGCTGACCAGGTCCGACTGGTCGCGGAGGTCGACAGTGGTGCCGATGGCAGGGTCGCCCACGATCTCCTTCGGCCCGCAGTACGCGCTCGCGACCACGGGCGTGCCGCAGGCCAGCGACTCGGTGAGCACCATGCCGAACGCCTCGTCGATCGAGGGCAGCACGGTGACGGCCGCCTGGGAGTACCAGTCCGGCAGCGAGTCGAGGGCACCCGGGCCGCGGAGGTCGATGGCCGCGCGCGCGTCAGAGTCGGTGACGAGGTTGAGCTGGCTGAGCGCGGAGTTGCCGTCCTGGTCCTGGAGCCACCCGGCGACCCCGAGCGATCCGCCCAGGACAAGCGTCGCCTCGGGGCATTCGCGGTGAACGCGGTTCCACGCGCGCAGGAGGAGAGCGCCGCCCTTGCGCCGGTCCGCAAGGTCAACCGGAAAGAAGACCTTCGGATGTGCGGGATCGCGTGCCACAGTCGGGCGGAAGGTGTCGAGGTCGACCGGCGGCGGGAGCACCCCGCACGGGACTTTGAACTCGGCGGTGACCTTGGCCGCCGCGTCGCTGTTGAGCGCCATCACGCGGTCCGCGGTGGGCAGCTCGGGGAACCACCAGTGGCCGAGCCCCTGGTCCCAGTAGACCGAAACCTGGAAGAGATATTTGAAGCCCGCGAACCGCTTCATCAGCGGCGCCATGCGAATGCCCGAATAAGCCCACAGGTGCGCGACGTCCGGCTTCTCGCGGAGCATGATCCGGGTCGCCTTCAGCGAGAAGGCATCCACGCGGAGCATCGGCGAGTACTTGTGCAGCAGCGGGTGGTTCAGCTGCGGCAGGTACGTGACCTTGACCGCGCCATCCCATCCCACCCGCGGCCGCCCCGGCGTCGACGTGATCACATGCACGTCGTGCCCGCGCCCCGCGAGGTACGTGGCCAGGTCGTGCGTGCAGCGCTCGACGCCGCGCCGCACGTACGGCCAGTAGCCGGTGTAGGGGATGGCGACCTTCATGCGCGACGCGCCGGCCCCTTTGCCCTGTACACGACCTTGGCCGCGGATCCGTCCTTGGTCTTGAGCGTGACGCGGTCCAGCTCTTCGACCTCGGTGAAGCCGGCGACCGCCATCATCGCGCGCAGCGTGTTGCTGCTCGGCAGCCACCACGTGAAGCTCGGCAGCCACGGAGAGAACTGGCTCAGGCGGCGGTCGCCATAGCCCTCGAGGGCCGGCACGTAAACCTCGGCCATCCAGAACGTGCCGTGGCAGACCGACGCGATACTCTGGAGCGCCAGCTGCGGGTCGCGTAGGTGGAGCAGTAGGTCGCCGAGGTTCACGAAATCGAACGTGCCGACCTTTTCCGGTGAGAGGTCGTACACGCTGCAGATCTGGTGCTTGACCTTCGATCCGAGCACCTCGCGCGCGATGCGGAATCCCAACCCCATGGGCTTGGCTTCCGGGTGCTTCAGCGTTTCCAGCCGCACCAGTCGCGGCAGGTCGCAGTCGTTGCCGTCGGCGACGTCCACCCCGACCACCTCGGCCGCCCCCCTGCGCTCCATCTCGAAAGCCCAGAAGCCGTCGAAGGTGGCGACGTCGAGGCAGCGCATCCCGGCCAGCGACTCAGGAAGGTGGTAGTACGGCAATTGCTCCCGGTGGTCGACGAAACCGGGGGTCACGATGCCGTGGCCGAGCTCGATCGTGTGGTACCAGGGGATGGCGGCCACGCGCTCGGCGAGAGCCTTGTCCTCCGGCATCGGAGGGACCGAGGCGGCGACGGCGTGCGCCGCAGCCTGGCCTTTGCCGTTGGAAGCCGCCGGCTCGTCCGGCACCCAGCCTTTCGGGGCCGGCGCCTGCGGTTTCATCGCCGCTCGCTTGATGCGGCGCTGGTGGAAAGCATCCGCAAGCCTGCCGGCGCGGCCGCCGGACACCGCGATGATCAGCTCCGAGCGACCGAGCTTCACGCGCCGCTCGTGGCGACCCGGGCCTACAGCGGACTCGGGTGTCTGCGCTGGTGCCTCTTTCACCATCGTGGCCGTCTGCGCGTAGATCGACCACGGGTTTTCTTCCACCGCCCGGCCGCGAAGGATCGCCGTGGGCCCGGCTCCGTTGTCGAACCGCCCGACCACCTCGACCGGCATGAAGCCTCCGACGCCGAGCATGGTGCGGAGCGTGTTGGTGTTGGGCAGCCACCAGCTCGCCGGCTCTGATCCGGTGCCGATGAACTCGGTCAGGCACAGGCCGCCGTAGCGCTCGAGGTCCGGGCTGATCAGGCTCGACAGGATGATCTGCCCCCTGCAGATCGCGTACAGGCCTTCGATGGCGAGCTGCGGGTCGCGCACCATGTGCAGGCGATCCGTGAAGACGATCAGGTCGAACTTGCCGAGGCCGCTCGAGGGCAGCTTGTACAGGTCCGCCGGCTTCACTTCGACTCGCGAACCGCGGAGCCTCGCGGCCGTCTCGAAGCAGGCGCGCTCACGTTCCCGGTCCGGCCCTTGCAGGTCGAGCGCGACCACCTCGGCGGCTCCCCGGCGCTCCATCTCGAACGCCCAGAAACCATCTCGCGGCGCGGCGTCGAGGCAGCGCATGCCCTCCAGCGATTCGGGCAGCCGGTACGCGGCGAGGTTGGCATAGTGGTTGACGAGGCCGGGCGTAACGACGCCGTGACCCACGTGGATCGACTGGTACCAGTCGAGCGGCGCGACCTCTTGTATGAGGGCGACCGCCTCCTGGTCGACCTGGTCCGGCGTCGGAGCGATCGCGGGGATGACCCCCGCCTTGTCTCCGGCGCCGTTCGCGCGCACTGAGCCCGACGCCCAGCGAAGTGCCCGGATCGTGCTCTGGGCCGTCGGGCGCAGCGCCCGCCGATAAACAGGGGAAGCCGAGATTTTCGCGGCGGTCCGCTCGGGGACCTGGACCTCGACTTCGAAGCTCCCCACCTGGACTTTGCGCTGCCTTCTGAGCTCTTGCATCAATTCGTCACCTTCACGAGGTAGCGGTAAACAGGACCCGTGCCGACCTTGTCTGGCGCGGTCTGGTCGAGGAGGTTCCAGTAGCCCATCACCAGCTCCGGGCGCTCATAGTCCTCGGGGCACATCACGAACGAGGTCAGCCACTCCACTACGGTCGTGAGCGGCTCGATCGAGTAGCGGCATCCGAGATCCTCGAGCAGGTCTTCGACCTCACCCGGCTGCGGCAGCCCGTGGATCACGTGGTCCTCGAGGGCATCGCGAAACGTCCCCCGGCTGCGCGAGCACCGGATGAGCTCCTCCGCCGAAGCTGCCTCTCGGCCCGCGGGGAACGCGATGTATGCGCCGCGGCGCGCCACGCGCAGCGTCGCCTCGATGAAGTCGCGCCGGCGCGGGCGTGGGATGTGCTCGAAGACGTCGGTCGAGGCGACGATGTCGAACGAGTCCGCGGGGAACGCGCCCGCATCGGTGAAGTCGGCTCGCTGGAAGCGCGCTCCAGGTGGGATCAGGTACGCATCGCCGAGGTCGGTCGAGGTCACCTCGAACTCAGGCAGGAGGCCGTGGAGCTGGCAGCACGGGTCGCCGACGTTGAGCAGCGTTCCCGACGAGTGCTCGGCGCGGATCGCCGCGGCGAGCCTCCGGTGACGCAGGTAGCCGTCGGGGTGATTGAGCAGGCCAGGCAGCCCCCATGGGTTCACGTCCGCGGACGGATGCACCTCGATCGGCTGCGGCTGGGCGGTCACACCGAGCATGCCCTTGAACCGCCGCGCCGCCGGGCGCACCGCGCGAAACACTCCTGACGTCAGCACGGTCAGCTGACCTCGCGCCTGGCCAGCGCGTAGCGCTTGTTGAGCCAGCCCGGCACGCCCAGGGCGCCGGCGGACCCGTCGTCGACCGGCTCGACGTATTCGCGCCAGAGGCCGTCCAGCTCCTGCTGGTCCTTGTGCGTGTCCATCGAGCGCCAGAATCCGCGGTGCCGGTGCACCCGCAGCCGGCTCTGGCGTGACATCTCCGGGAGGATGTCGCGCTCTAGGTTTTGCCCTTCAATTCCGGCGAACGCGGACGCGTCGAAGACGAAGAACCCGGCGTTGATCCAGTACTCGTGCAGCACCGGCTTCTCGACGAACTTCGTGATCCGGCCCGCGTCGTCCGATTCGAGGATTCCGTATTGAGAGCGCAGAGGGGCGGCGGTGACCGTCGCTCCGTCGCCGTGGCTCCGGTGGAAATCGGTCAACGCGCGCAGGTCGACGTTGCCCAGGCCGTCGCAGTACGTCGCGTGGAACGTGTCACCGAGATAGTCGAGGCACCGGCGCACGCGCTCGCCCGTGTCGGTGGTCTCCCCCGTGTCGATGC
>WNEY01002853.1_pt1 | contig 16328 bp, 11 predicted proteins | sample 5400531 | NCBI WGS metagenome assembly WNEY01 (sample SAMN13153338, study PRJNA577476) | soil metagenome | isolation source: 200 cm saprolite under Douglas fir tree site 1 | place: USA:California | collected 2015-04-18
CTGTGGCCCGAGGGATAGGACGGATGGTTGGGCATGCCGACGGCGGGGACGACGGTGATCCCGGCGTCCGCTTTCCACGGCCGGATGAGCCAGTAGGTGAGCTTGGCGTCCCAGCAGCCGATGGCGGCGTCGGCCATCGTGGCGCTGAGCAGCGCGAAGAGGTGCGTCGCCTCGCGCTCGGACAGACCGTGCTGGGTAACGCCATCGGACGCGACCTCGAGCCAGAACCCCGACCCGGTGGGCGTGCCGGCACCCAAAGCCCAGAACGCAGCGATCCGCACTTGCTCGGGCGTGCGGGTGTCCGAGATCTGCCGGATTTCCCCGAGCGCCGCCCCGAATTCCGCGGACCCGAACGCTGGTGGCCGGGCCGGGCGGAACTGGCTCGCGGCCGTCAGGAACCAGGGAAGGACTCCTGGTAGCTGCCCACCGTTGACCGGCTGGGGCGGAATCGCGCTGCTGGTCCAGAACCCGGGTCCCACCGGGGGCGTCGCGGTATTGGGTTTGCTGAACCCGTCCGTCTGCGCCCGCGCGACGATCCCAGCGCCGACCGCGCGACCGATCGCTTCAGCTGCCGCGAACGCGGGATGCGCCTGTCCTGGACCCACACCCGCTTGGCCCGCGACGGTGTCCTCTAGCGCCTGCGCCTGGCTGGGGAACAGGTAGCTCAACACCACCACAGATGCCCCCGCCACGGCGCCGCGATCGGTTTCGAGGCGGCTGCGTCCCCCGACCCCGATGCCGTTGCCGGCGGTCGCTGCGGTTTCGGCGTCTGCTCCGCCCGCGGCGGCTTCGGCCTGCTGCACGGCCAAGTACTGCGCCACACCGAGCAGCGGGTACGCGTGGGCGGCGGGGATCGGGCCGAGCCTCGCCTGGACGACGAGGTTGCGGGCGGTCTCCTGCCAGCCCGGGCTCGCCAAGCCTTCGGAGAACGGGACGCCGGCCGCTTGGTTGGCGCTCAGCCGCGCGACGTTGGCCGGGCCGGCGGGATGGTCGGTACAGCCGGCCAGAGCCGCCACGCCAAGCATCAGGACGCTCGCAGACCGCAGCACGATGTTCATGGTTCCTCCTCGGATGTTCCCGCCCTCCGCGGGCGGAGTGGCTGACCCACTGGATATGAAACGGAGGGAGGGGGAGCGATTGCGCGGTACACGCGAACGGCCCCGCGCAGCCGAAGCTATGCGGGGCCGTGAACCCGATGCCGATGGTGCTACGCCAGACTCACGGCTTCCACGCCGGCGTGTCGTCGCCATAAGCTGCAAGCCCGACAGACCTGCGACCGGAGCCGTCCGCCCGCATCACCAAGAGGGAAAGATCACCGCCGCAACCATTGTCGGGATCGCAGAACACCGTCGAGTACAAGAAGGCGATCCTGCCGCCGTCCCGCGACCATGCCGGAGCCTCCCCGTTGCCGACAGCGGTGACACCGGAGCCATCGGCATTCATGACGGCGATCCCAGGGTCGCCATTGGCATCCGAGCCATACCGGCTCGTGACGAAAGCGATCCTCGATCCGTCCGGCTTCCAGGCAGGGCGATGATCGTCGGCCGGGTCGGTCGTGAGACGAACCAGCCCCGTGCCGTCTCCGTTGACGACGCAGATGTCGTTGTTACCGGCGTCCACCCCGCAGCCAAAGGCGATCTTCGTGCCGTCCGGCGACCATGCCGGAAATCCCGCCGTCACTCCAGTGGTCAGCTGCGTCGCGCCGCTGCCGTCCACGTTCACCGCGTAGAGACCTCCTGTCCCGACAAACGCGATCCGGGTCCCGTCCGGGGACCACGAGAGGCCAGATCGGAACACCGTGGTGGAGACGGGCAAACCCGCGACCCCCGAGCCGTCGGCGTTCATCACGCACACGACCGATTGCGACGGTGATCCAGCGCAGGTGCTTGTCAGCGGGATGAACGCGATCCGGGCCCCGTTCGGCGACCACGCCGGTTGGTATCCGGTCACCGGGATCGGGACAGCCGCGGAGCCGTCGGCACGCACCGAGACCAGCCCTTGGTTGGCGCTGTAGAACGCGATGCTGCCAATGGCCGCGCAGCTCACCTGGAAGACGACGTCGGCCGTATTACCTGCCGTGACCTGCACTGTCGTCGGATTCGTTCCGCCGGCCGCGCAATGGGTCGGCGCGTCGAGGAACACGGTATGCGACCTGGCCCCGAGCGGCGAGATGACCAGCTGCGCGTTGGCACCGATGACTTGGCCCGACCCGCCGTCCACGAATACCAGGTAACCGCTCGGCACGTCGACGCCCGAGCTGCTGGTCGTGACCCTAAGACTGCCGCTCGCGGTGCAATTCACGGTAAACGTCACGTCGGTGGTTTGGGCCAGTGCGACCGTCACCAGGCTCGGGTTCGGCGGTGTCACCGCGCAATTGTCCGCGATCCCGGTCAGCCCCACACTGTGGCTGCCGGCCCGAAATGGCGTCAGGGCCTTGACCCCGTTGATGGTGACGGCGACTGGCGTCCCCCCGTCCACGCTGACGAGGTAGCCGTCAGCATCCAGGTCGACACCCGTGGTGGTGGTGGTAACCCGGATCGTTCCGGCGGCCGTGACAGTGAGAGGCGCGCTGGCGCTTACCCCCTCCGCTGCGGCCTTGATCGTCGCGCTCCCCGGCCCGGTGGCGATGAGCACCGCCGAATCCGCCACACCCGTGACGGTGGCGACCGCGGCGTTGTCGCTCGTCCACGTGACTGGACGCGCGAACACCCGATTCCCCGCCCCATCGCGCAAGACAGCCCTGATTCGTACCGTGTCGCCGTGCACCATGGGAAGCAGCGGTGAGGGAAGCACCGCAAGCGAGGCCAGGGGATGCGGCCGATGGGCGGCCCACGTCCCAGTCGCGGTGGGTCCACAGGAGAGCGTGCCGCTGAGGGAATCAGGGCTACCGGCAGCCGTGGCGCCGTACGCGCAGTTGCTGCCCACGGCGAAACTAAGACTGTTGCCGCCCGCGCGGCCCTGGCCCACCGCATCTAGCGACGCGTTGTCGACCGTGCCGCTCGGCGTGCTGCAGGCCCCGACCTGTTGCGAAGTCCCTGTGAAGGTGCTCCCCGTCTGCGTGAAGACATATGTCCCCGTGTCGTGGCAGGTCACTTGGTTCGTTGGATCGACGATGCTCTCGGTCCAGTCCCATGCGCCTTCGACGATCAGTTGTGGCGCGGGGACCACGTCGATGACCGCAATGCCTCGGCCGAGGCCCTGGATTGTATCGGCCGGCACAGCGACGACCGTGTCACGCCCCGGCTGCAACGCGCGCGCCAACCCGCTTGCCGAGACCGTGACGGCACCGCTCGACGCAGACCAATTCAGCAGCCGGAACGGGATCGCGTTCCCGCTGATGTCGCGCATCGTCGCGGTCAGCTGGAGCACGCTCCCCACGGGGATCGTCGCGCTCTGAGGGGAGACCGTCAGAGACGACCCCCGACTGGCCGCGGACCCGGTGGTGAAGTCCACGTCCTTCTGCTGGCCCAGCGACTGGCCACTCACGGCCTTAGGGGCGGGCGTCACCCTCAGACGGTACCTCGTCTGCGCCGCGAGGCCGGCGTCAGCCGTAACCACGGCGCGCAGGCCGTCCAAGGCGAGCACGACGTGCGTGCTGACCTGCTGGCCGCCTACGAGCAATTGGACGGTCTGCGGCGTGATCGAGGCGCTGTCCATCGGTTCGCTGAACACGACGACAATCGCCGCATTGAGCGGAACGTCCGTCCCGCCCTTCGGCTCCGTCCGGACCACCTTCACGGCGCGAATCGGCTTCACCTGCTGCGCATAGTGAACCGAGTCGCCACTGGCAGCACCGAGACGTAAATCAGGGTGCTGCCGCCGGTTGGAGACCTCGCCGGTGACCGGCTGACCGAGCTGAGCTGAGGCACCGGATCGGATAGGACGAGACCAGTGTCCGGGGCGCTGTGCAGAATGCTGTCCGAGCAGCTCGCGCATGGCGGCCCCATCGGCGGGTGGTCTGAGCAACTGGCGACCAGCGCCGCGCTGCTGAGGCCGACCACGTATGCCGCGATCCACCGTTGGGACATGGTACGGCCCCCCGTCCTCATCGACCGCCGTTGAGAGTGACGCCTGCCCAATAGAACGGATCGGCGGTGCCCGGATTGTGCAGCATCGTGCGTTGCGCCTCGGCCAGGGCCTCTACCTCGGAGCGCCCGGCCGCCAAGTCGGCGTAGAACCATTTCATGAATTCAGCCGCCGCCCGGTCCTCTACCGGCCAGAGGGTCGCCACAACGTTTGACGCGCCTGCGAAGAGGAACGCCCGCACGAGCCCGACCCAGTCGTCGCCCGCTGGAACGTCGGCGAGCGCACCGGAGCCGAGCGCCGTCTGACAGGCTGACAACACCACGAGACGAGCGCTGAGGGAGAGGCCGAATACGTCATGCACCTCGAGCCGACCGTCATCAGTGCCGCGCGGAGCGAGCTCCACGAACGAGAACAAGGGATTCTCCTTGTTGAGCACTCCGAACGTTGCGAGATGGATGATCGATACCGCCGGCGCCGCGGCGCGGAACGCCGCTCGGGAGGCGTCCGGACCAACCAGCAGGTGCGTCCGGTCGCCGTAGATGCGGCCGACGGTAGTGACTTCCATGCGCGAGCCCGGCAGGGCCTCGTCGCGCGGGGCCATCGCCAGAACGCTCCCGTCGCCGCGTGGAGCCGGCCGCTCCCGCAACCGCAGCCAGACCGATGCGGACGGCACGGAAGCCAGCCAGTAGCGCTCCACCAAGAACCGCTCTGGCGCCCCAGGCGCGCGGAGCGCCGCGAACGGGAGATAGTGCAGTTCGCCGTGCGGCGCGACGAACAACGTCTGCACCCGAGCCAGTAGCCCGGTGGCTTCGATCGGCTCGATGAGCACTCGGTACAGGCGCAGCAGCGGTGCCTCCCAAGGAACAGGAGCCCCCCGCGGCGCGGGATGCGCGAGAACGCCCCGAGCGAAGTCGATGAGAGCGGTGAGCGCCCGCCGGTCGATGCCGAGGTCGAGGGCAGCGAGTGTGTCCGCCGTCACGACGAACGCGAGTGTAGTCGAGTCACTCACCAGGTACTCGAGCAGGGCCTCATCGGGGGCGAGTCGCGACGACACTTCGCGCGATGAAGCGACCGCGCCACTCACGAGCGTGGCGTACTCCGGCTTCGCCGTACGCATGGTGACCAACAGATCGGAGTAGGCGCGCTGGGCGCTCGCCAAAGCCTCCCGCACCGCGTCCGACGCCCGCGCCGACAGCGCCGGCCCACGGACCCGGGGTGACACCGCCTCCGCTGACTCGAGCCGGCGTGTCAGCTCGGTGATGCGTCGTCTAAGGTCTTGCTCGCGCCCGGTGAGCGAGTCCCCGCCCTGCCGCGACCACGCGACGCGTCCACGCGCGAGCAGGTCCAGCATCTGGCGTGCCCGCAGCCGCTCGCTCGCGGCGAACGCCGAGTCCGGGTGTCCTCGAGCCAGCTCGACAAGCGCGAGCTGGGTGTAGGCGTCCCATTTGTCGGCGAGATACGTTGAGCGATACTCCTCCAGCGACAATCGACCGGAAACGCGTTCCGTTTCCGCAACCGCGGCGCGCAACTCGCCCACTGCTTGCTCGAGCGCACCGCGACTCCGCAGCGCCTCCCCCCAGCCGGCATGCAGCTGCCAAGCGATCCCCGGGGCCGGGCGATCGCCGATTCGGGCGAGGCCGCGCTGGTAGAGCGACTCCGCGCTCAGTGTCGCCCCGCTCGCTGCCTCGAGATCGCCGAGCGCGCCAAGCGCGGCTGCCTCACCAATGGGATCGTGGACGGCCTGCAACGAATCCAGCGCTGACGAGAGTGTGCGTCGAGCCCCTGCGGTATCGCCACCCTGCCGCTGGGCGCCGCCGAGCAGTATTCGGGTCACCGCTGCCGACCGCGTATCGCCGAGCGCGGTCTGCGCGCGCAGCGCGAGCAGGAGCATCGCCTGCGCTCCAGCGTAATCCTCCCGGGCTATGAGCAGGTACGCCCGGCCGTGCCGCACCTCGGCCAAGACGGCCCCATCGTTGGCGCGCCGGGCCAAGCGTTCAGCCCGCGCGTACTGACGTTCTGCCTCGGCGAGGCTGTTGAACTCGAGCTCGAGATCCGCCCGGGCCAAGGCAAGCTCGGCTTGAAGGGCGAGTCCTTCCCGGCTCGCGGCCGCGAGCCTCTCCGCGCGCCCCAATTCCGTCAGTGCGCCCTGCAGGTTCCCTACCGCCGCGCGGGTATCGGAGAGGTCGCGCCGAACGCTGACCTCCGCGACGAGCGGGCCGGTTGCTTGATAGATGCGGAGGGCTTCCCCGAGCTGCCTGAGCGCGACGGCGTAGTCGCCACGGCGCAGTGCGAGCAGCCCGAGATCGTGCAACACCGAGGCGGTTTCCATACGATTCCCACGCGCGTGATAGATGCTCAATGCCTCGCCGTAGCGCGCGTCAGCCTCGGCGTAGTCGCCTTCAATGCTCGCTACGCTCCCGAGGTTGACCAGGTTGAGGGCTGCGGGCTCGAGGCGGCCATCCCGGCGATTCACGGCCAAGGCTTCGGAGAACGCACGCCGGGCGCCGGCGAGGTCGCCCAGGTTCTCGGCGATCAGCCCAAGGTTGTTGCGGTCCGCCGCGGCTCCGCGGGTGTCGCCGGTGCGCTCCCGTATCTCTCCCGCCCGCGCGTACAGCGCGCGCGCGCCGGCGAGGTCCCCGCGGTCTTTGCTGACGCTCGCCAAGTTGCCGATCGCATTGCCCATTGTGCGCCAGTCGCTGATCCGCTCGGCTAGCTCGCGCGAGCGGGTGAAGTTCGCCTGCGCGCTATCGAGGCGACCCTCCCCATAGAAGCCGCGGCCGAGGTTGCCGAGCGCGGCCGCCGCTCCCGCCGTATCGCTCAGGGCCAACGACCGGCGGACGCTCTCGCGCCACAGCCGCATCGCCGCTGCTACGCCCTGGTGGCCGAACGCCTCATTTCCAGCGCGCCGGAGACTGTCCACCGCGAGCTTGGTCCGTCGCTCGCCCGCCGACCACGACCGGTACTGCGCGACTTGGCGGAGCAGGAAGGAATCACGCCAGGTAACAGCGTACGCCCCGGCGAGGCGCGCCGCTGCGGCAAGCGATGCGGACTGCGTGCTATCGGGGTAGGGCGGGACCGCTAGCGCCAGCAATTGCCGTAGTGCTTCGCGGACGTCGTCCGGGCGGTCGCGTGCGCGGGCGACAAGGACGCTGTCCGGACCCTCCCGCGCCATCACGACCAGCGATTCGGGGCCCGACGCACCAGACGCCTGCACGGTCATGGCAGCGAGCAACCACAAGGACGAGGCGACGGGCATCAATCACTCACGCGCGGGGCCGATCGTGAACCGCGCAAGGTCCGACGCCGCCCAGCGATCGAAGCCGGTCCGAGCCTCCACTCTCCAGTAGTAGGCGAGGCCCGGTGCAAGGCGCACAAGTGGAGGCACCGCCGTCGAGGTGTCTGACACCACGATCTCCCACAGGACGACGCCGCCGGCATCGAACAACCTCACATGGTAGCGATCTGCTCGCGACACACTGGTCCACGTGAGAACGTCGACGGAAGGTACGGCTCCGAGCGGTGCGATGGGCGTCGGAGCCGTCGCGCTGGTCAGCGGTCCTTCGCGGAAGGTCGATCCGGGTCGCCAGTTCAGACCCGCGGGGTTGATGGCGAGGAGCAGGACGGCGGCGGCCGCCGCGGCGATCCCGAGGCCACCGACCCACCGGCGGGTGCCAGAGCGCCGACGGAGCAGGCGCAACACGTCGACAACCTCGTCGCGACAACGGTCACACTCATCGAGATGCGCCTCGATACGAGTCCGCTCCGATTGGGGAAGGGCTCGGTCGAGGTAGGCTGCGACGTCTTCGTCGCTCAGGTGTGATTCCGACTTGGCAGGCTCCACCCTTCCCTCCGAAAATGGCGCAAGGAACCACCTGCGAGATGATACGGACGCGCGAAGGCTGTTTGATGGCTCACGGCGTCGCCTCCTTAATGCCACGCCGGTGTAGCTCGCTGCGCAACGAGGCGAACAAGCTGTTGAGTCGGCGGTAGACGTGGAAGGGACTGGCAAAGCTCATCAGCCCGGCGATCTCCCGGGCGGATAGGTCGTCCTGGAAACGCAGCTTCAGCAGGAGGCGATCCGGGGGGGCGAGCCTAGCCAGTGCTCGCTCCAACGCCCCGACCCGCTCGGCCCGCTCCAGGTCCACCCCCGGATCCCCGGCCTTGGTGTCGGGCAACTGGGTGAGGTCCACATCGGAGGAGATCAGATCGACGAGGCGGCGCCGCTCGCCCTGGCCCGTTGCAGCGCGCGGGCGCCCATACCGCTGCCGGAAGTGATCCAAACACAGTCGCCGCGCCACCACCACGAGCCAAGTCGTGAACTTGCTCCTGCCGTCGGCACTATAGGTGCGGAGGCGCCGACAGTCGCTGGCGCGGAGCTGATCGAGGAGGTAGGCATACGCGTCCATCGCGGAGTCATGGTCACTGGCGACGGTGCGGGCAACGTACAGGAGGAGACGGCTGTGGACGTTGAGGAACGCGGCCCAAGCGACCTCGCGCGCGGCGGGATCCGACGCGCCAAGGAGGCCTGCAACTTCGGCGCTACGGGCGTCAGCCATGCGCGCGACCTCGGGGCCCGGCGAAGCTACACGCATCTCTCGCTGCCGGCCAGAGCCCTCGAAGACGGGCGCCATGCGGGGTTGACGGACCTCCCGGCGTCGCGTCTCTTCGAGGCCATGCCGCGCTACCTGTGGACTCTCGTCGGGCTCAGCCTGGTCACCACCCCGCTCGACGCGCAGGGCCTCCGGGACAAGATCGCCCAGCTGTTCATCTTCGCGGACGGCAAGGACCCGCTGTTCCTCGGCGGCACCGCCGGGTCCGACTCGGCGACCGCCCTGCACGCCGACCATTTCGTCCCGGCGGCGGTGAACGACAACGGCACCCTCATTTCGTTCATCGGGACGGCGATCAGCCAGAACGTCGCAAACCTCCCGGTGAGCGCGACCAGCGGTGGCTCCACGTTCCGCTTCGAAGGCGGCGTCCCGGTCTCGACGTCGGGCTCCCCCGGCTCGGTGTTCGGCGAGCGCGCCCAGACGCTCGGCCGCGGGCGCGTCTTCATCGGTGCCAACGTCAACCGCCTGCACTTCGAGACCCTGCGGGGCGTGAGCCTCGACGGGATCGAGATGACGTTCACCCACGAGAACGTCACGGGCCCGCAATGCGACAGCATCGTGGGCGCTTCGTGCACGCCGTACGGCGTCCCGACACACGAGAACGACGTGATCGCGCTGCGCTTGGCACTCGATATCGACATGACGATCACATCCTTCTTCATGAGCTTCGGGCTCATGGACCGGGTGGACATCGGGGTGGTGCTCCCGATCGTCTCCACGTCACTCCGTGGCACGAGCGACGCGCAGATCATTCCGTTCGGCGGTACCACCGCTCAACACTTCTTCGGTGGCACGCCCGCCAACCCGCAGCTGTCCACCTCCCGATTCGTGGAGGGATCCGCCACCGGCATCGGCGACATCGCCGCGCGCGTCAAGGTGAACGTCACGCAGTCGGAACGCACCACGTTCGCAGTTCTCGGAGACATCCGCTTCCCCACAGGAAGCGAGGACGACCTGCTCGGATCCGGACACGTGGCGGCCCGCGGCCTGGGCATCCTGTCGGCCCGATTCGGCGCGTTTTCGCCACACGCCAACATCGGATACCTGTTCCGGAGCGGTGACCTGCAGAACAGCGCCGTGCTCGCGACCGTCGGATTCGATCACGTGATGGCGCCGTGGGCGACGATGGCGGTCGACTTGGTCTCGGAGCTGCAGGTCGGCGAGAACAAGCTGCGGCTGCCGGGCACCGTCACATACGACCTGCCGTTCCGGCGCACCGTCCAGCCCACGAACATCCCCAACCAGCGAGACGACCTGATCAACGGCTCACTCGGCTTCAAGTTCACAACCCGGGCGGGGATCACGCTGGTCGCCAACACGCTGTGGCCACTGAACCGCGGAGGACTGCGGCCCAACGTGCTGTGGACCGCCGGACTGGAGTACAACTTCTAGGCGACTACCGGATGGTGGTGAGCCGCCAGCCGCCGGGGTCCACGACGAGGACCGCCCGGAACGTCACCGGCCGTCGCTCGGCACGGCCCGTTGAGGCGTTGTCGTACTCGTAGGTCCCGCTCACGATCGCTTCGGCGGTGAGGCCCGAGAGGTGCACGGCGGTGACGGTGAGGCCAGCCTTGAGATTGCGCGTTGATTTGAAGAAGTCCTGCCAGCTCTGTTGCTGGGGTGACGTGAGGCCCGGATACGCACGCCGCACCTGGCCCACGTCGCGCGATTCCAGCGCGCGCGCGTAGTCGTCGATCACCTTCTGGATATCCGGCCGCGGGTCGACAGGAGCGGGTGTCGCGACGGGTGTCGCCGGCGGCTCCGCGGCGCGCCGCGCCTGCGTGTCGCGCGCCGCTCGCGCCCGCGACTGGCGCTCGACTTCCGCCCAGAGCGACGCGGCAGTGGCGAGTTGGACCATCGCCTCGGGCAACCGGCTCTGGGCCGAGAGCGATTCCGCTCCCTTGAACACGGTGTCCGCCCTCGCCAACTCGGCCGGCGTGGCCCCGGCGTCGATCGCACGGGTCATCGCGCTGAGCGCCCGCGCTCGGAGTGACTGCACCACGCTGTCCTCACGCAGGGCAACCGGCGCGTGCGCCGCAGATTCGGCCCCTGTAGCGGGTGAGCGGGCGGGCACCCGCGCGCGCGACGGCGGCCTCGCCACGTGCGGCGGGGCCGGGACGGGGGCGCCACGCCCCGACGTAGTATCCGTAGGAACAGCGGGTGGCGGGGCCTGGCTCACATGCACCGTGTCGCGGGGCGGCGGAGGCGCCGATACGGTCGGCGTCAGCCACGCCCGCCACGGCGCCAGCCACCAGAGCGCCGCGGCGATCGCCACTCCGCCGAGACCTCCGAGCCCCCACCAGGGTCGCGAGCCAGCCCGGGCGTGAGAGAGCGCGACCGTCGCCGCGTGCGTCTGCGGCTTCGACAGCACCAGCGGGCTTGTGGGCGTCTTGAGCTCGGCCATCAACGCCGAACCGGCACCCGCCTTCGCCAGCGTGATCATCTCGCCGCGGACGGGGTCGTCGTGCCGCAACGACGGCCGGCCGCACACCGCTACAATATCGTCCATGCTGGGCCAGCGGCGCGCGGAGTCCTTTTCCAGCATCCGCATGACGCCGGCGCTCAGGTTGGGCGGACAATCCGGGCGCAGCTCGGCCACCGGACGCGGGCGCTCATTGAAGTGCGCGTACATCACCGCCATGGTCGACTCGCCCAGGAACGGCAGCCGCCCCGTCAGCATTTCGTACGCGACGACGCCCAGGGAGTACTGGTCGGAAGCGCCGGTGACGTCGCGGGTATCGCATTGTTCGGGGCTCATGTACGTCGGCGTGCCCACCGTCACGCCGGTCATCGTGAGCCCTTCCGCCTGAACTACCTTGGCGATCCCGAAGTCCGTGACCACGGCCCGCCCGTCCTCGTCCAGCATGATGTTCGCGGACTTGATGTCGCGGTGGATGACGCCGTGACGATGGGCATAGCCGAGCGCGTCGCCCACCTGGGCGAGGATCGTCTGTACCATGGGGATGGGAAGCGTGCCCACGTCGCGGATCACCGTGTCGAGCGCCCGTCCCTGTACGTACTTCATGACGAAGTAGAGGACGTGCTCGCTCTCCTTGACGGCGTAGATGGGAATGATGTGGGGATGGCTCAGCGCCGCGGCGGTGCGGGCCTCGCGTTTGAAGCGCTCGACCATGCCCTCCCCCATGAGCAAGAGCGCGGGCGCCAGCACCTTGATCGCCACCTTGCGGTCGAGGGCGAGATCGTGGGCGAGGTACACCGTGGCCATCCCCCCCCGCCCCAGCTCGGCGAGGATCTCGTACTCGCCGAGCGTGGCTTGGCGCAGGGCATCGAGCTGGGCGGTGTTTTGGGCGAGCGGGCGGCGGGGCGACGGCGCGACGGTCGCGCTGGCCCCGCCCGTGGTCACCGGGACGCTGGTGCCGCAGCGGAGGCAGAAGTACGCCCCCGGCGCCAGGGAGGTGCCGCAGCGCGCGCAGTAGGATTGTGTCTCGGGAGCCATCAACCGGGGCCTGTCGAACGGTTCCCTAAATAACACATGGGCAGGCGGCGGGCAACTCGTTGTCGCAAAGGCGGTTTCCGGACCTAGCCGAACACCGGGGTCAACGGCGGGTCGCCCTTCAACACCGCCTGGACATTGGCGACCGCGATCGCCGCCATCTGGCGCCGCGTCTCGAGCGTGGCGCTGCCGATGTGCGGCAACAGCACGGCGCGCGGCGCCGCGCGCAGCCGGGCGTGCACCGCCGGCTCCTCCAGATAGACGTCGAGCCCTGCCCCACCCAGCCGGCCCTCTTCGAGGGCCTGCGCGAGCGCTTCCTCGCGGACCAGGTCACCGCGCGCCGTGTTGATCAGGATGGCGCCCGGTTTCATTTGTCGCAGCGTGTCGGCGTTGATGATGCCCTTGGTCTCCGGCACCGACGGCGCATGGAGCGACAGAACGTCGCTTTCCTTGAAAAGTCTCGAGAGTTCGACACGAACCGCACCGCTCTCCCGCTCGAAGTCGGGCCGCGGGTTGCGCGCGGCGTAGAGGATGCGCATCCCGAAAGGCACGGCGCGCCGCCCGACCGCCTGGCCGATCCGTCCGGCGCCGAACAGACCGAGGGTACGGCCGCGCAGCTCGATTCCGAGCAGCAGCTCCGGGTGCCATCCGGTCCACGACCCACTCGTCACCAGCGCGGCACCCCGTACCACGTGGCGGGCGCACGCGAGGATCAGCGCCCAGGCGAGGTCGGCGGTGGCGTCGGTGAGGACGTCGGGGGTGTTCGTGACCGTGACGCGGCGCATCTCGGCCGCCACGACGTCCACGTTGTCGCGCCCGACAGCGCAGTTCGCGACGATCTTCAGGTTGGGAAGGCGCTTCAGCTCGCTGCCGCCGACCCAGCGCGACAACAGCGGCACCAGCGCGACGTAATCGCCCGCGGGAGTCGGCTGATCCGCCGGAAGCCACATGACGTCCAGGCCGACGAGCTGCTCCGGACCGAGCAGCCGCTGTAGTTCGGCGGCGATGAGGACGGGGTGACCCACTACCTCCTCATCTGTGCCCGGCGGATCGAGTCGTCCACCGCGAGCGCCCGCTCAGGGCTCCACTTGTAATAGAGCTGGAGGCACGACCCCGCCTGCATCTTGCGCTGCCTGGTACAGGTCGCGACCTCCTGCCGGTGCTTCGACGCGTCCTGGCGCCACAGCGAATCCGCCGTGGCCGCGGCCCGGGCTTCCGCCCAGCCGTAACCAACGAGGCACCGCGCCAGGTCACCCGAGGGGTCCTTGGCGCAATCCGTGATCTCCCGCTTGTGCCGGGCCGCCTCGGCGCGCCACGTCGAGTCGGCATGCAGCTGCGCGATGGCGTCCTGCTCCTGCTGGTACTGGGTGGCTGCGGTGAGGGCCGCCGCCTGCTTCCACTTGTACTGCAGCACCAAACACTGTGCCGCGCCCTGCGCGTCCATCGTGATCCTGCTGCATTCGCGCACTTCGGCTGCCTTCTTGGCCGCTGTCTTGAAGCAGGCGAGGGTGGACGCGGTAACCGCGGCGGCGAACCAGGCCTTCGTCCAGCGCATCAGAAACCTCCAGGTGCGGGCTACTGGAACGGGCGGGCGCTGTCCCCTTGTGCAACTGCGCCCCACACTCTAGTGCGGCGCCCGCTCCCAGTGCAAGCGCGACGCGAGCTCCCGCCGCACGATGCGAGCCGAAACGCTATCTACCGTACGCCCGGCTAGCCGGCAGATTGTCTCGGTAGTACCTGCAGACGAGGTCCACATGCGCGTGACCCAGCTCAGCTTCCGACCCGTCGTGGCCGCCTTGGCCGCAACGTTTGTCGTTGGGGTTCCTGCAGCAGCGCAGACCCACCTCGACGTCGTGCCCTATGTCGGACTCTATGTGCCGACGGCGAGCATGGTGAGCGGCGATTCCTTTGCCATCGCACCGGTGACCCAGCAAGCAACGTTCGCCCTGGGCGCCCGCCTCACCGTGTGGCTCCCGAGCGGCTTAAGTATCGAAAGCACCTTCGGGTATGCACCGAGCAGCGTGAATTCGGGGGCGACCTACGACTGCTGTAACGCCGCTCACGTGTTCATGGCGAGCAATAGAGTCCTCCTGCCCGTGGTGCTCGGCGGACCGGTGTTGCTCCGCCTGGGCGCAGGCCTCGGTCTGGTCGCCCATGGTGGTCGGGCCTGGATCCACACCGGCGGAGCCACCGCGCTGGCGGGAGTAGCGACTGGCGGGTTGGCGATCAAGTTGTACGGGTCTCGGCTGACGCTGCGCTTCGACGCTGAGGACTACGTGTTCAAGCCGGATCTCAGCGCAGAGCCAGGGTGCGACAGGGGCGGCTACACGGGCGTCTGCGGACACATCATGCGTCTGACGGGTTACAGATCGCCGCTCCAAAACGATCTCGTCCTGTCCGCCGGGCTGGCTCTCTCACCAGGAGGGCACTGAGCGGCACCGGCCGGTGTCGGAGCTACGGACAGGGTGGGATTCGAACCCACGGTACCCTTGCGGGCACACCGGTTTTCGAGACCGGCCGTTTCAACCGCTCACGCACCTGTCCTTACGCCGAGACGCTCGAGACGTTGAGACGCTGAGTGGATCTGAGCATGAGTCGAGGGGTGAGGTAAGGCCTCGTCCCTCGGCCCTCAGATCCACTCAACGTCTCGGCGCCTCGGCGTCTTTGTTACGCAGCGGATAGGGTGGGATTCGAACCCACGAAACAGTTACCCGTTTACGCGCTCTCCAGGCGCGTGCCTTCAGCCGCTCGGCCACCTATCCCGAACTACTAGACGCACAGACGCCTAGACGCGTAGTAAATACAAAGACCGTGCCGGTTTCGCTACGGGCGGCGCTGCCGCGAAACCCCCACCCCGCTCTCGGGCGTATACTAGGAGTCTCTCGGAACGACCCTTGAATGCGAGGAGCGAAGCATGAACACGCTGCCGAAGAAGCGCGAGCCCGGCGACCCTCCGGAGGTCAACGCCATTCCCTCGTGGCGCGAGCTGGCGGATCGGTTTCGCGACATGATGAAGGATTTCCTCAAGGAAGGCAAAGAGCTCGAGCGCGAGCTCGAGCCGAAGCTCCTCCCCGCTCTGAAACGACTGCGGCTCGAGATCGAGAAGCTCATCGCCAAGCTCGAGCAGCGGGCGAAATAGCCTCGACATGCCCGACGGCCAGCCTCCAGGCTGGCCGTCCTCGCTTCACACCGCGCGCGGTCTACTTACCGCCGAACCGGACGCCCGCGGTGATCGGGATGAACGGCGTCTTCGCCGCGTCGAACGACTTCGCCACGTCCACATACCGCGCCTCGAAGAACAGCGCGGCACCGCCTAGAGCGTAGGTCAAACCCATCCCGACGTTCCAGGCGATCTTGGTCTCGGACGAGTCGGCGGTGACGCCCCCGGACGTGACCGCGAGCTTCACGTTGTAGACACCGACCCCGCCGACCAGGTAGCCCGCCACCCCTCCCGACGACCGCCGGAAGTGGTACGTCACGTCCGCGGTTCCGCCCAGCAGCTTGATCTTGGCGGTCGTCGGTGCGCCGACGGCGGTGGTGAGATCGGCATTGAGCTGATCGTTGCTACTGTTCTCGCCGTACGTCCCGTCCACCCGGAACCCGAGCGGACTTCCTCGCGGCCGCACCTCGACCAGCGCGATCCCCTGCCACCCCGCCTTGAAACCATCCCCACTGGCGTCCGCGTGAAAATCACCGACGGGGATTGTAAGACTCGCGCCGACGCCGAACTGCGCGCTGGCGCCCTGAGCCGCGGCCATGGCCGTTGCGACGCAGGAGGCGAGGACTAGCCCGCACGCGACTCTCGTTGCGCTCGACATACGCACCTCCTGAGTAGGGCCGACGAAAGGGGAGATCGCGCCCGCTGGGGCGTTTCCTACCGTAACGTGCCCGGGTGGAACACGCTAGGGCGTTTTTGCGGCAGCGGGGGGCGGGTTTGCGGCACCTAGAGCGGCTCGAACCGCGCGGTGGACTTGCGCAGCCGCGCGCGATCCACCTTTCCGAGGTGGGTTCGCGGCAGCGCCTCAAGAAAAGTCACCTCCCGCGGATACTTGTACGGTTCGAGCCGGCCCCGCACGAACGTTTGCAGCTCTTCGGCCAGCCCCTCGCGGCGCTCCCTTGCGACCACGAAGGCGTGCGGCTTGACGAGCCCGTGCTCCCCGACAACACCGACCACCGCGACCTCCTGCACTGCCGGATGCTCCAGCAGACAGTTCTCCACTTCCTGCGGCGCCAGCCAC
>WNEY01001561.1_pt1 | contig 16321 bp, 12 predicted proteins | sample 5400531 | NCBI WGS metagenome assembly WNEY01 (sample SAMN13153338, study PRJNA577476) | soil metagenome | isolation source: 200 cm saprolite under Douglas fir tree site 1 | place: USA:California | collected 2015-04-18
CGCAATTCGACCAGTCTATTACAACTGTCAAGAGTTGTGACAACGCGAGCGTCGCCGCATCGTGCGATGAAACTTTCATCGGCCTTTTCAAGGCATGATTTCCTTCATATTCCACCGCATGCTCGTCTGCATATTTCTCGTAATCCACTAATGATGATTTTTTTGTGGGTTTCATTCATCAAAAATTTACAGATATTGGCCGTTCAGGTGTATGAATATTGTATCTCGTGGGAAATACTTTGGGTATGAGTAAAACACGCCGCGCAGATCGGCGGCACGGGTTGACCGAGCCCCTGACCTCGGTGAACCCCCTTGGAGGGACCATGAGTATCGGGCGAGCCATCGTTATTCCCGCTATCGTTGCGTTCGGCGTCGCCGGATCAACTCTGGCGACCGCGGCAATTACCGTAGCGGCCGCACACCCGACCAGTATCCACGTGCAAGCTTCGACCTCGTCGGCCCAGCCGCTAATGTTCTACCACGCCTGATCTGACCGGCGGCTAGACCAGTATTAAGCCCACCCAAGTGACCTACTAGCAGCGGTATAAGGATCGATTCGATCCCCGATAAGTACACAGCGCAGGCACCGGGAGCGCGACTAGCTTCACCGCAGCGAAGACAACTAGTCGGCAGCTCCACTCGCTGGACCAGGGAGGCCACAGCCTCCGCGCCAGCCGCCTCAGCCCGGTTGAGGCGGCGCAGGGAGTCTTGGCGGGTGTTTTGGTGGCCCGCCTGTGTTAACGCCGGAGTCCTGGCGGGTAGATGGCGCCACCACGCCGCGATCCCGCCCGGCTCGCACCGACGCCAGTCGCCCGGAAATGTCCAGGGCGCGCGGCGGGGTGGGCCGCGCGCCCTGGGGGCCGCGGGGAGCGACCGTCCGGTGTGAACTTCGACCCTGCGGGAGCCCGCGCGTTGCAGGGGTTCCGGGGGTGGTCCCCCGGGCATGCACCGCGTCCTCCCGCAGGGTAGCTTTTGTGCCCGCCGCTATCTGGAGTGGTGGCCGTAGCCCTGAGGGCGTCGATAGCAGGCGTCGGCTAGATCGGCTTGAAACGCGAGCGTGAAGTAAACAGCCTTGCCCGCGCTGGTCCGGTACCAGCCCCAGTCGGTCGACAGCGTGGTGACGAGCATGAGACCTCGTCCAGTCTCCTCATCGGTTGAGGCGTTCATCGGCACCGGCATAGAGGGCGACGTGTCGTGCACATCTATGCGCAACTGATCCCAGGTGCAGCTGATGACGAGCATGACCGTCTCGCCAACCTCGTGCTTGATCGCGTTGGTCACCAGTTCGCTGGTAAGCAACTCGGCGTCAAGCGGCTCGACTGGGACATCCCAGGTGTAGATGTATGCACCGACCTGGCGGCGGGCTTCAGCCGCAGCCGCAGGTCCAGCAGGGAGCGCGATGCGGCGGGGGCGCTGTAGGGCCGGGCGGATCGGGGCGATCGTATCCATCTGGTTTCCTTGCCGGGCCAGCTGAGGCCCGTCGTGGGAGAGCGCAAGTTAGCTTGCGCGGCCAGTCCGTAGCAAGATCCGAGCCAATTCCTAGTAGTTCTTGCTGCTCGGGTTGCACTACAAATGCTGCTGAAAGTTGCACGGAGAGACATCGGTCGAGTGACGTATATTTAGGGCGCGCAGACTGCTACGTAACCGTTGATACGGTTCCATGATCGCGTCACCCGGAGCGCCGGCGGTGCTATGAACGCCGCTGACCTGGACTGATGCCTCCGGCAGGCGGACTGGCTAGTCGGCGATGCCGATCTCCGCAGCGAACATCTCGCGGTAGGCGACCGCATCGGCGGCTCGCGGGTTGGACGGCGTGCTGGTGTTGCGGACAGCCTTTTCGGCCAGAATGTCCAAATCTTCGGCTCTGATGAGTTCGCTCATCGTCGGTATGTCAACGACGCGGTTGAGTTCGGAGATCGCGTCGATCGCCGCCTGGGCTAGTTCACTCACGTCGGCTCCCGGCCTGGCGACGTCGAGCGCGAACGCCAGGCGCGCGTACTTCTCCGCGCTGACCGGCAGGTTGTACTTCATGATCGGCGGCAGGCTGACCGCACAGCAGTACCCGTGCGGGTGGCCGTACAGGCCGCCCATCGCCTCGGCCAGCGCGTGCGCTCCTGATACGTCGGTCAGCCCGACAGCCAGGCCAGCGGTCAGGCTGCCCTGCGCCATTCCGCAGCGTGCCTCAACATCGGAGGGGTCGGAGTAGGCCCGGCGCAGGTACTTGGCGACCAGACGCGCGCCTTCCAGCGCCAGCGCGTCGGACGCCGGCGTCGCGAGCAGGCACTGCAGGGAATCGATTGCGTGGGACATCGCGTCCAGGCCGGCCGCCGCGGTCACGGCAGGCGGGCACGAGAACGTGAGGTCGGGGTCGACGAGCGCGATCCGGGGGCAGTTCCGCGGGTCGAAGAGGTTCATCTTCTTTTTGCGGTCAGTGTCGGTGATGACCGCCGACGGGCTGACCTCGCTGCCGGTTCCGGCCGTAGTGGGGATCGCGATCACCGGGAGCGGGTCGCGTCGCAGCGCGCCGAAGTCCTCCCAGTCGCGCGGATGCCCGCCGTTGGTCAGCAGCAGGCCGATGCACTTGGCCGTGTCGATCGAGGACCCGCCGCCGACGGCGACCAGCGCCTGCTGGCCGCCCGCGCGCATCAGGTCGGCGCCGGCCAGGCAGTGCTCGTCCTTGGGGTTGGGTTCGACTAGGTCGAAGATAGTGACCTCAATCCCGGCCTCGGCAAGGGCGCGTTCCACCGGTGCGAGGAGGCCGACGGAACGCACCCCTGGGTCGGTGACGAGCAGCACGGAGGACGCGCCGAGGGCGGCGGCGTGCTCGGCCGCCTGACCGGCGATCCCGCGTCCGAACAGCGCGCGAGTAGGCATGTAGAACTCGCCGTCGGCGCTGATCCCCGAGCCGTTGCGCCGCAACGCCGGGTGGACGGGGGCGGTGGGGGTTTGGGGTGCGGGCGGGGCCGGTTCGGTGGGGGTTTGGGGCGCGGGCTGGACCGGCCCGCTCGACGACTGACTATCACTCGTCATCGGCGGGCCCGCGCTTCTCCCTCGCCATCAGCGAGATCAGGTCGTACGCGACCGTGGCGGCCGCGACGGTGGTCAGCTCGGCGTGGTCGTAGGCGGGCGCGACCTCCACGACGTCGGCCCCGACCAGATGGAGTGCGCCCAGCCCGCGCAGTACCCGCAGCAACTCTCGGCTGGTCAGGCCGCCGACCTCCGGCGTCCCGGTCCCGGGCGCGAACGATGGATCGAGCACGTCGATGTCGATCGACAGGTACACGGGAGTACCGCCGACCCGGCCGGTGACCGCATCGATTGTTCCGGCGATGCCCAGGTCGTCGATGTCACCAGCGCGGATCGTGCGGAAGCCGAAGCGGCGGTCATCGGCCAGATCGTCCTCGCCGTAGATCGGCCCGCGGATCCCGACGTGGATGGAATGGTCTTCGACGAGCAGTCCCTCCTCGAACGCCCGGCGGAAGATCGTGCCGTGAGTGACTGGCGCGTCGAAATAGGTGTCCCAGGTGTCCAGGTGGGCGTCGAAGTGAACCAGGGCGACCGGCCCGTGCCGCTGGGTCACGGCCCGCAGCATGGGCAGCGCTACGGTGTGGTCGCCGCCGATCGCGACGACCCGGCGGTCGCCGGTGATCAGATCGGTCGCGTGGTCCCTTATCTGGGTCATCGCGGTCGCGATGTCGAACGGAGTCACCGCCACGTCGCCGGCGTCGACCACCTGGATCGTCTTGAACGGCGACAGCCCGAGTTCGACGTGATAGCCAGGGCGCAGGTGCCGGGAGGCCTGGCGCACCCCCATCGGCCCGAACCTGGCGCCGGGCCGGTAGGAGGTCCCGTTGTCGAACGGGACGCCCAGCACCGCTACGTCGTAGTCCGAGACCCGGTCGACCTCGGGCAGCCGGGCGAACGTCGACGCGCCGGCGAACCGCGGGACCAGCCGCCCGTCGACTGGCCCGACCGGTTCTGCGGGAGTTGAAAGGGGGTCCCACCCGCTACGCTCCCCACCCACCACCCTGGCCGGCACCGGACTGGACTCGGACAATGCTTCCTCCATCAAAGGGGTTGGCTGGCTTCAGGCTGTGGTCGGAGGGAGGCCATGGCTGGCTTCAGGCCCTGGTCCGGGTGACGCCGCCGTTGGGCTGCAGGATCTGGCCGACGAACGCGCTGCCACCCGGGCCGGCCAGGAACGCGACCGCGCCGGCGATGTCGGCGACCGTCGCCAGCTGGCCGGTGGGCACGAGCTCGCGGTAGCGCTGGCGCATCTCCTCGAGAGTGATCCCGGCGTCGATCGCGTCAACATTGAGTTGCTCGGTGTCTATATAAGAAGGTGCGATCGCGTTGGTGAGGATGCCCTGGGGGCCAAGTTCGCGGCCCAGACCCTTGGTGAGCGCGACCAGGCCGGCCTTGGACGCGGCGTAAGCGGTCGCGTTCGGATGGCCGATCACGCCCCAGCCCGAGGCGATCAGCACGATCCGCCCGCCACCGGCCGCGCGCATGTGCGGTACTACCGCCTGCACCAGCCGGAAGTGGCCGGACAGGTTCACGTGGATCTGCCGCCACCAGACCGCTGGGTCCTGGGTGAGGAAAGGGCCCATCTCCATCGCGGCCGCGTTGCCGACGAGGACATCGACGCCGCCGAGGTGTTCGACCACGGTCGTCGTCAGTTGCCGCACCGCCTGCGCATCGGAGATATCGGCCGGGACCGCCAGACCGCCGATCCGCTCGGCGAGGGCCGACAGCCGGCCGTCGTCGCGAATGTCGTTGACCGCGACGGTGAAGCCGTCGGCGGCTAGCCGGAGCGCGGTCTCGTGCCCGAGCCCTTGAGCCGCCCCCGTCACAATGGCCGCCGGCTGGCTCATCCTCAGATCACCGCCCCGGCGTTGGGTGACAGCACTTCGCCGCAGTAAGTGGTCCCTTCGGTGGCGAGGTAATACACCGTCGCCGCGATCTCCTCTGGGCGGACCAGCCGGCCGAGCGGCAGCGTCGCCAGGTAGTCGGGTTTGCGCCAGAGCGAATCGGGTGCCAGCAGCGGGGTGTCGGTCGGGCCGGGCGCGACCGCGTTGACCCTGATCCCGGTGCGCGCGAGTTCGGCGGCCAGCGATTTGACCAGGCCGAGCACCGCTCCCTTCGCCGCCACGTAATGCAGGTCGGTCGCGCTGCCGGCCAGCGCCAGCTCTGAGGAGATCGCGATGATCGTCCCAGCGTCCCCAGGCATCATGTGCGGGAGCACGGCAGCGCAGGTGTTCACCGTGCCGCCGAGGATCACCGCCAGCATCTGATCCCACTGCGCCTGCGTGATCTCGCAGACGTCGATGCCTTCCTCGTAGTACCCGGCCGCGCTGACCGCCGCATCGATGCCACCCAGCCGGTCGGCCACCGACCCGGCGGCAGCGGCCATCGCCGAAGCATCGGTCACGTCGCACTGCAGCGACAGGTCGGTATCGCTCGGATTCAGGTCGATGCCCGCCGTCTGCCAGCCACGCTCACGGAACAGCGCGGCCGTGGCCGCGCCGATCCCGCTCGCCGCGCCGGTGACGAGAACAGTGCTCATTCGGCGTCCGTATCGGCCACGACTGGCTCGAAACTTGAGGCCAGCGCGTCGCCGCCTGGCCGGAACACGTAGGCGGACACGGCCGCGCCAATCACGCCTAGCACCACGATCACGAGCACGATGCCCCAGTTCAGGTACCAGACCCCACCGTAGGTGTTCCGCGGCCAGGCGATGTTGATGATCTCGACGATCATCCAGACGGCGGCGAAATAGGTGACCGGAGCGGACCACTTGCCCATCGAGACCACCCCAGGGCTCCAGCCGCCGCGCAGCCGGGTGACGGCGGCGCCGACCACCGGCAGCGCGTACGACACGAAGAACCCGGCGGTCGCGCCGCTCAGCAGCAGCGTGAACGCGTTCGCGTTGTGTATGAATGTCAGCGCGCCAGCGACGATCAAGGTCAGCACGATGACGTGGCGGGGCAGCCGCTCCGAGCCGCTGAGCTTGCTGAGCATGCCCCAGCCCGGTAGTTCGCGAGCCCGCGCACTGGCCCAGATCGCCCGCGACACGGCGGCCTGAACGGCGATCATGCTGGCGGTGAAGCCGATGGTCAGCATGACCAGCAGCAGCCGGCCGGTTGCCGAACCCAGCTGGGTCTCCAGCGTGGTCGCGATCGGGTTGGTGTCCTTGCCAGCCAGTACCGCCCCGAGATCTGGCAGCGCCAGGATCAGTCCCAGGGTGGCGAACATCACCAGCAAGCCGGCCGCCAGCAACGACAGGCTGATCGCCTTGGGCAGCACGTGCCTGGCGCCTTGTACCTCCTCGGCGATCGAGCCGGCCGACTCGAAGCCCACGAACGAGAACCCGATGAACGCCACGATCGTGAGGAACGGCCCGAACAGCCAGCCGGCGCCGTGCGCGGTACCCGCCCCGTTAAACAGGAACGAGAACGAGTGGGTGCGGGTGAAGAACAGCAGCGCGATCCCGATGCCGAGCGAAGCGATCAGCTCGGCGGTCATCGAGACGTATAGCAGGCCCTTCAGGAACTTGGCGCCGATGCAGTTCGCGATCGTGCCGAAGATCAGCACGCCGACCGCGAGCAGGCTGGTCTCGGTCGCGGTGAGCGAGTTCAGTCCGAGCGCCGGGCCGAGGAACTGGGCGGCGGCCAGCGCGACCGTCGCCAGCGCGATCGTGAGTCCCCAGCTGTAGGCCCAGTTCGCGAACCAGCCGTACCGGGCGCCGAACAGCGCCCGCGCCCAGGCGTACACGCTGCCCTGGAACGGCCACTTCGAGACCAGGTCGCCGAAGACGCCGGTGACCGCGAGCTGGCCGATCAGCACGACCGGGAAGCCCCAGAAGAACGCCGGGCCGGCCGCGAGCAGGCCGATGAAGAACACCGAGTAGATGCCGACGATCGGGGATACGTCGGAAAATGCCAGTGCGAACGCGGAACGCAGGTTGAAGTCCCTGACCGGGGTGTGCGACAGGTCGGTGATGACCGCTGGCTCGGGGGGCGCTTCGGCCATGTCGGTTCCTTTCTAACAAGGTCGTCAATTTGCTTGGCCAGCACCGCTGGCGCCCGGGCGGGCGACCCAGTAGGCGGCGTCGGGCAGTACTGGTTGCGGGCAGGTACGCGGGGTCAGGTCGAGGCCGGCCACATGGCGGGCGACGGCGCCGAGCGTTGTTACCCACAACCCGGGCAACTCGGCCATCCGCTCGATCAGCCGCTCGAGCGCGCGGGCCCGGCCCGGACGGCCGGACAGGAACGGATGGCAGGTCAGCGTGTACGCGGCGCCGATCTGGTAGTAGGCCTCGAGTTCGAGCAGCCACATCTCCAGCGCCTTGGCCGGGCTCTCGATGACCCCGGGCCCGATCAGGTCGGGCAGGAATGCGTACTGCTCCCAGTCATCGAGCCCCCACCAGACCGGAATCTCGATCAGGCTGGATTGGTGGCTGGACCCGGCGACGACGAGCCGGTACGGGTGGTCGGAGTCCATCAGGCTGGAGTCGTAGAGGAACCCGCGGTCGGCGAGCAACCGCGGCGTGTTGTAGGTCAGCTCCCACATCGGCGCCCGGTACCCGACGGGGCGGACCCCGGCGACCTCGGCCAGGGCTTCCAGACCAAGATCGATCATGTCGGCCTCGGTCTTGGCGTCCATGCCGATCGTGTTCTCGTGGAAGTAGGAGTGGTGCGCTATCTCGTGGCCGGCCTCGGCTATGGACCGGACTGCCGCCGGATATCGGTGTGCTGAATATCCGGGTATAAAAAATGTGGCGCTCAGGCCGTGTTTCCCGAGCAAATCTAGGAGCCGGGGGACTCCCGCGAGCGGCCCGTAGGCCTGATGACTCATCGGGCTCATACGGTGGATCGAGTTGATGTCGGCGGTGAGCACCGCCGCCTCGGCATCGAGGTCGAACGTCAGGCAGGCCGCCGCCTTGTAGCCGTCGGGCCAGGCAACCGGTGCCGCAGGCGCGGCCGTAGTCACCAGATCCTGACTGACCTGCGGCTGGCGAGCACCATCGGTTGTCATGCCGGTCAGCATCGGACCTGGGAGCGGAGATCACCATCCGACTACGGTGCAGACTTCCCGGGCGGGTTCATAACGTGGTATGACGGGAATCATGTCCGGTGCGGCTTGTCAACCGGAGGACCAGGCATGACGATGACCGTGCGCGGGCTGCTCGAACGGCCAAGGCTGCAGTTGACCCTGATCGGCGGGGCGGCTGGTCTGGACCGCGAGGTGACCTGGGCCCACGTGTCGGACCTCCCCGCTCCCTGGGATTTCCTCGGCCCGAGCGAACTGCTGCTGACCAACGGCACCGGCATCGGCGCGACCTCGGACGCCCAGGTCCAATTCGTCGAACGGCTAGCCAGGATCGGGGCGAGCGGCCTGGTGGTCGGGCTTGGCACCGGCGGGGCGCCGGTGACCGACGAGCTAGCCGACCGGTCAGGTGAGCTTAAGCTGCCGCTGCTGACCGTGCCGTACTCGATCAGGTTCAGCGACATCGTCCGTACCGTGGCTGAGAACAGCGGCCGGGACGCGTCGGTGCCGCTCGATGACGTCGCCCAGTTCTATGACCTGCTCCGGCTGTCCCTGGCCGCCGGTGACCTCGGCCCGGCTACCTTCGATGCGCTCGGCCGCCAGCTTGGCCTGCGGCTGCACCTGGTCGACGCGGAGACAGGGGCGTCGGTGTTCGACGATGAGCCGTTGCTGCCGCTGGGCGAGGTGCTGGCCCGCAGCGTCGCCGAGCACGGGCATCACATCCCCGGGCTGCTGCAGCTCAGCCGCGACGGCAGCGCCGACGGCGAAGTCTGCGCGCTGGCTGTGGCCGTGCCGGGGGAACCGCTGACCGCCCTGGTCGCCGAACCGCTCGGTGACCGGCTGCCCAGCGCGGCCGTGCTGCAGCACGTGGCGGTCGCCGGGGCGGTGCAGCTCGCGCAGATCGTCTCCAGGCGGCAGCGGCACCGCCGGCAGGGCGGCGAACTGCTCGACCAGTTGCTGGACCCGCGCCGGGCCTGGCGGGTGGCGAGCGACGAACCCGGTCTGAGCGGGCTGGACTTCGACGCCTGCGTGCTGGCCGTGCTGCGGCCGGTACATCCGGCGGCCGAGGACGCACTCCATCGCGCGCTAGCCCGCGCGCACCTGACCAGCCTGCTGGTGCAGCGCGGCGAGCAGCTGTACGCGGTGCTGCCGCAGGCCGCCGTGGCCAGCCAACTGGAACCGCAGCTGGACGAGCTTGGTTGCTCGGCCGGGGTCAGTGACCGGCTCGGATCGGCCGACCGGATGCGGGACGCGGCGCAGGAGGCCGCGTGGGCGCTGAGCGTCGCCGAGGCCAATGAGGTGCCGGTCTCCCGATACGGAGATGGTGTCGGGTTGCTGATGCCGAGGACTCCGGGCGAGGCCCAGGCGCTGGTCGATCACGTGCTGGGCGAGTTGCTCGCCTACGACAGCGCACACGGGACGTCGTACGTGGAGACCGTGCGGGCGTTCGTGCGGGCGGACGGGTCGTGGCAGCAGGCTGCCGCTGTCGTCCATGTGCACAAGCAGACGCTGGGGTATCGGCTGCGCAAGGTCGAGGAGTTGACCGGGCGCGGCTTCGCCCGGACCGCGCATATGGCCGAGTGGTGGTTCGCCCTGCAGGCGTTCGACCTGCTCGCCGCCTGCCGCAAGGCGTTAGTCGGCCCCCCGGCAGCGACTGGCTCCCCAACCACATCCGCCACAGCAACACGTATCGTCACACCGGCAACTTCCGCCTCCGGCTCCGCCTGAGGCGAGCCGTGTCAATGCGACAGTGCAGCAGCTATAGCAGTAGTAGCGCCGCATTCACACACGGCGATTGGGGAGTTGGCCCGGGCTTGACTGGCCTCTGGACGGCGGGCAGCAAACCCGGGCCATGCTTTCTCCTCGAAAGGTTTTCTGGGTTACCGGCCGATGCCGGGCAGGGTGCGAGTGTGCTCGATCCTGACCGCCTGCAAGGCGCGGGGGTCCAGGTGCAGGAGCTTGAGGATCGTCGGGGCGATCTGGGTGGTCTCGACTGGTTCCATCGACGCCAATGTGCCGCTGGCCCGGTACGACGACGAGGATCGGGACGTTGCGGTCCTGCGGGTCATCGCCGCCGTGCTCGGCGATCTTGCCCTTGCCGCCGGTGTAGACGACGCCGTGCTGGGCGATGCCGACGATGTCGGGGTGGCGAGACTCTCCTGCGGGGACATCAAAGAGCCGTGCCGAGGCCGCGCCAGCGAAGACTCGCTTCAAACCCGAATTGGTAACGACAGTCGGGTTCCCTGCGATGTTGTTCGCCGCCGCGGAGTGAGTGAGCAGGTAGTTCTTGACGAAGTCGGCGGCTTCTCGCGACCGTCGGGGACGCGGGCCAGGGTGTTCGGGTCGGTGGGGGACTGGCCGTGCTTGGCCGAGACGATGATCGCGGTGTCATCGGCGAGTCCCTGGGACTGGATCTCGCTGGTCATCGCGCCGATCTGCTCGCTGACCCGGGTCAGCGCGCGGGTGAGCAGCGGGCCAGGGACCTTGCCGCCTGGCAGGTAGCCGCCGGTGAGGCCATCGGAGGTCGGCAGCTTCTCGGCGGTCGAGACCGTCTGGAAGTTCATCCCGAAGATGGCGGGCACGCCGACGTGGGTGGTGCGGCTGTGGTTGAAGCCGTCGATCTCGTTGAGTATCGCCTGCACCTTGAAGCCGTCGTACTCCATCGTGGCGGCGTTGTCCGAGGTCCAGTCCTCACCGGCCGGGAAGCCGATCGCCTGGCTGTTGATCTCGGGGGTGAAGTAGTCATCGACGCCGTCGCCGGACGGGCCGGACAGCATCTTGGTAGGCCGGGTGCTTGTCGGACCAGGCGGTGAGCAGGCCGTGGTCGTGAGCCACGTTGAAGATCGTGTTCACCTTGACGTACTGGTTCGGCAGGATCGGCTTGCCGGTGCTCGCGTCGACCGGCAGGTTGGCGGGGTTGATCACGTCCAGCGGGTTGGACGTCATCTGCAGGATCGTGCCGGGCAGTCCGGTGAGGCCCTGGCCCGCGTCGATCGAGTTCAGGTTGATGTCGTCGGCCTCGGTGTAGGCGACTTCCGCGCCTGGCGCGGGGCCTGAGCAATTCGTGGTCCCGGCGGGAAACACGTCGTGGTTGAACGTGTCGTCGTAGTAGACGCCGGTTACGCCTGGGTCGCCGCCGGTGACCTGGCCGACCATGCCTGGGAACGAGTCGCTCGGGAACGGCGTCATAGCCCGGGTGTAGTCGGTGCCGTGCCGGGTGAGCCGGGCCAGCGCGGAGTTCGGGAAATTCCGCACGAACCAGGCCAGGTCCTGCTGGTGCAGGCCGCCGACCGAGATCAGCAGCACGTGCTTGATCCGGTGGTGATCATGATGGTGGTGATGGTGCCGGGCCGCCGTGTTGGCTGCGGTCGCGGCCGCCGTGGTGGTGAGGGCCGTACCGGCTGCAGGCGAATCGACTGGTCCGATTGTGCGAACGATCGCTGATGTCTGGGTTACGACTCGCCCAACCTCCGCTGACCCAACGAGCCACCGCCCGCCCGCCCAGCCGCCCGCAAACTCAACCAGTAGCCGGGCCTAAGCTCCGCCAACCGCCGCCCGCCCGCCCCGTGTCGCTAGTCGCCTAGAAATTCGTCGGAATAATCATTTGCATCGGGGTGTTTCCCCCGTACTATGGATTACATGAATCAGCGATGTGTAGAACTCCCCGATCAGGGCTGGCATATAGCCATGTCCTTCATCGGGTCATACCTGAGCACCCGGTGGGCGTTCGGATAGCCGCGTAGAGCAGCCGAAACGGACGCCGCCCCCAGGTCACAGGCCCTGGCGGGCGGTTTCATTTTTGGGTCAAATCAGCAGTACCTCTTATGGGTGAGCCAACGGATAGGCGGCTGGTCTCCAAAACCAGCGAAAACCAGGTTCGACTCCTGGCGCCCGTGCGAGGCACCGCCATTATTGGCGTACGTGCATGCACATTATTAATTCAATAGTGGAAAGCGTTTCGTGCGGCAAGCCGAGCCGCACAGTTCTTCCGGCGCCTCCGGTGCGCCTGGGATGGGCCGCTGGTGCTCCGGGTCGCTGTCGTCGCGGTGGCCCGGAGCCGGCCACCTTGCCTAGGCGGACCGGGGCGCCGGCCATGGGGATGACAGCTAAGGAAGCGGGCACGCCTTGCAAGCGTCGTCGTAGTCGGTTCGATTCCGACCTTCTCCACGGGCCGGCAATCCACAGTTCGGGCGGCCTTCGGCAGCGGGATGTGGTGTAAGGGTGAGCATGCCTGGTTTGGGGCTAGGTCGATGGGGTTCGAGTCCCTGCTTCCCGACGTTCGACGGCTCTGGTGGCCGTTGGTGATGACAGCCCGCTAGGTCCCTGGTCGGTTCAGGGGGGAGGCACCTTGGCCTACAAGCATTGTGGCGATGTGCCAGCCTTCCAAGCTGGCGAGCAGGGTTCGATCCCCTGGTGGGCCTCTCGGCTACTCAGCACTTCTGCGCCGCTAGCTCAATTGGCAGAGCGGCGGACTCTTAATCCGTTAGGTCGGGGTTCAAATCCCTGGCGGCGCACGCGGGCGTGGCGTAACTGGCAGCCGCGCCAGGCTCAAACCCTGGTGAGCGTTAGCTCGTGAGAGTTCAAGTCTCTCCGCCCGTACCCGATGCCGGGTCGTCTAACTGGCAGGACGCGTGACTCTGGATCACGTAGGTGCAAGTTCGAATCTTGCTCCGGCAGCTGTTGTCTTTGCCCCTGTAGCTCATCTGGCAGAGCATCCGTCTCGTAAACGGAAGGTAGCTGGTTCGAAGCCAGCCTGGGGCTCTGGATATCTCCATACGCTCGTGCCGCAATTGGTAGACGGGCCTGGTCGAGAGCTAGGTAGCTGCGGGTTCGAGTCCCGCCGAGCGTACGTTCCCATGTGACCGTAGTGTCAGCGGCGAGCACATGACCGTGCCAAGGTCATAGGACCGGTTCGAGTCCGGTCGGTCACTCCATGTTTCGCATCATGCCGTTCTAGCCCAATTGGTAAGAGGCGCCACGCTCAGACCGTGGAGGTTCAGGGTTCGAGTCCCTGGGACGGTACTCAACTCAGCTCAGAGGTAACCCGATCGGCTGTAATCCAGGGGAGAGTGAACCGGACAGGCGCGCCGGGCTCCGTTGCTACCGGATGCGTGCCGCAAGGCATGGCTTTCGAATAGTCCGCTCTCCGCTCAGGGAAGGGCAAGCCGAGTGTTGGACGACGGCAGCGGTTTCGAAAACCGCCGAGCCCGCGAGGGCCTTGTGGGTCCGAGCCCCACTCCTTCCGCTATCGAAGACCTCCCCGGCTACGAAATCGTCGTTGCCTGCGACGACTGAACCTGGATGCGCAATCCGATTGGCGACGGAACCGGCTTTGAAACCCGGCGAGCTTCACGGCCTTGCAGGTCCGACTCCTGCCGCATCCGCGATCAGCTCAGCGACCGGCTGCATGGCGAGGGCAACTACCCAACCGGTGAAGGGAGCCGTCTGATACGCGGCTAGCGGCCAGGTTCGACTCCTGGGTTGCCTACGGGGCGGTGGCCAAGTCTGGTGACGGCGCCTGTCTTATAAGCAGGAGATTTCCCGGGTTCGAATCCCGGCCGCCCTACGCGTCCGACGCGACGTGGCCCCTGTAGCTCAAGGCGAGAGCAGGCGACTTTTAATCGTCGAGATGCGGGTTCAAGTCCCGCTGGGGGTACTGCCTGACCATCGTGGTGATGAGGCGTGGTCGGCAGAAGTACATGCGCGATTAGCTCAGCGGCAGAGCGGCTGCTCCACACGCAGTTGGCCCGGGGTTCGAGTCCCTGATTGCGCACTGAGGACGAACCGAAAGGCTGAGGAGCCTGGTTGTGAGCTAGGCCGTTGCGGGTTCGAGTCCCGTCGTCCTCCCCGGGTCGGTGGCACAGCGGCGACTGCCCCTGGCTGTAAACCAGGTACCCCACACGCAGGTTCGAGTCCTGCCCGGCCCACCCTGCCCGGCTCCCCAGCCGGGCCCATGCACAGCCCTGTGTCCGAGTGGTCAGGTGCCGGACTGCAAATCTGGCTACACCGGTTCGAATCCGGTCGGGGCTTCTGATGGCTGGTAGCACAGCGGATAGTGCGGCGACCTCCTAAGTCGACGATCGCGGGTTCAAGTCCCGCCCAGCCAACTGCGCGTCGTTGGCGTAATGGATAGCGCGGCGGTCTTCTAAGCCGGCCGGTCTGGGTTCGAGTCCCAGGCGACGCACGGTGGTCCGTTGGAGTAAGTGGCTAACTCACCTGGTCCTCACCCAGGAGACTGCGGGTTCGAGTCCCGCACGGACTACGCACGGTGCCTGCTCCGCCGGAACAGGCAAAATATGGCCCCATCGTCTATGGGTTAGGATCTCGGATCTTCACTCCGGGGAAGAGGGTTCGACTCCCTCTGGGGCTACTGCGGGGTAGCCAAGTTAGGTAAGGCACTGGGCTCATAACCCAGCCATCGCGGGTTCGAATCCCGTCCCCGCCACTAGTTCGGGTCCAAGCTGGCCCGCCTCCGATCCTGCGTAGCTTAATTGGCAGAGCACCCGCCTGTTAAGCGGGCGATTGCCGGTTCGACTCCGGCCGCAGGAGCAACTAGACCTAGCCAGCGCTCTCGTAACTCACGCCACGGGTCCCGAGTGCCTCCCAGTCCCCGGGTTCCGGCGGAGTAGTTGTGACTGTCGGTGCGAATGGGACAAAAGCTGAAGTTGTGGTTGGGTTGGCCGCCGAGTCAAGCAGATGAATCCGCATATTCATCCCCCCGAATCCTGATGGATACGCATATTCATCTGTATCGGAAACAATCATGAGGGTTGGCTCTGTTGCTGGTGGCGTTATTGAGGACTATGTGACCTCTGTGAAGTGTCATCTCAGCGCCGGGCAGCAGAGATGCGCCTGATCATCAGTCCTCTTCTCGAAAACCTTGGGGCCGTAGCTCAGCTGGTTAGAGCGCCGGGTCGTCACCCCGGAGGTCGCGAGTTCAAGTCTCGTCGGTCTCGCCAAATTCAGGCCAACCTCAGGGTCAGCATCAAACTCCTGGTTCACACCCGCTTAGCTCAGCGGCAGAGCACCCGCTTGACGCGCGGGAGGTCGGACGGTCAGCACGTCCAGCGGGTACCAAGTGCCCATGGTCCAAAGGACAGGACACCGGATTACGGATCCGGAAGTGGGGGTTCGAGTCCTCCTGGGCGCGCGCTTACGGTCGGCCACGATCTTGGAGGGCCGGCTGGGCCGCAGCCGCGCCGCAGTCGCGCGAAACGCCACCACGCTCCCATGGTCTAGAGGAGAGGATGCCAGCTTCCGAAGCTGGTGGCGGAGGTTCGAGTCCTCCTGGGAGCACGCACCAAGCACGCACTAAGCCCCGGGTCTTATACAAGGCTCGGGGCTTTGTCGTGTTGTGAGCGGGAACATGACCGGTACGTGGTTACAAAAGTGCCCATATCGACTTCTTGTTACTTGTCAGCTACGGAGCGATACATTGCGCTATAGTCGATGAGCATCTCATAGTTCACTACGTTGATAACCAATTCTGACTAGACAATTGTGTCCGGCTGTGCTGGTCTATGTAGACGCTAGCCACCGGACGCCTAGATTCAGCGGAGAAGTACGCCCATGGGCGACGACAAGTGGACACAACGCGGACGGGGCAGTATTAGTGGCTCGCTGGTGCCCCCGCCTGCGGCACCGGGGGAGCGAGTAACGAGCCGGCAGCCGCTGCCGCGCCGAAAGCCCAGGTCAGAACGGCGGGCCGCGACCGCGCAGGCCGCCGGGGCCGAGAGCGATCAGTCGCCCGCCGCGTCGTCTCCGCCCGCGCCGATCACTTCGAACCCGCCGTCGGCTACTACTGGGTTGGCCACTTCGAACGACCCGTCGGCTTCGGCCGGGCCGTCGCCGGCCGGCCTGCCGCCAGCCGAACCAACCGCCGGCCTTTCTCCTGATCCGGCGTCCGGACCTTCCGCCGGGTCCGGGCACTCCGGGTCCGGACCTTCCGCCAGGGCCGAGTCGTCCCTCGGGTCCGGGCATTCCGCCGGGTCCGGGCACTCCGGGTCCGGGCATTCCGCCGGGGCCGGGTCGTCTCCCGGGGCCGGGCATTCCGCCGGGCCCGGACACTCCGGCAGCGCTGAGCGTTCCGCCGGCGCTGAGCATTCCAGCGGAGCCGGGCAGTCCGCTGGCTCCGAGCCTTCCGGCGGAGCCAGGGTCGGTCGGCACAGGCTGCAGCTAGCTGAGGAACAGGCGACCGTCGAGTCCCCGCAGTTGCCAGACAACGTCCGATACCTCTTCAGGCGACCGGTGCTGAACCAGTCCGCCGGCCGGT
>WNEY01001562.1_pt1 | contig 16321 bp, 19 predicted proteins | sample 5400531 | NCBI WGS metagenome assembly WNEY01 (sample SAMN13153338, study PRJNA577476) | soil metagenome | isolation source: 200 cm saprolite under Douglas fir tree site 1 | place: USA:California | collected 2015-04-18
TTTGCCCCCCACCCCCGGCAGCTCCCGTATAGGAACGGCCGCTGATGGCATGATACGTCCCACGGGCGTGTTGAGTTGGCATTCGCGCCGATCATTTGGACCTGCTGCGGTTGGTGAGAGCGCGCCACCCTGCGAGGTCCCCCTCAGCTCGGATCTTTGCGCGAGCAGCACAGCGAGCACCCTCGCTGGAAGGCCGGAGGGTTCAGGACTACGGATCAGACCGCGTCCTGCTACGATCTCACTTACCGTAGTCGATTGATTATATGCTGTTGCGTGTCATGTAGCGGCCGCGGGGTTGCGGCGACCGCGGCAAGGTTCCCTGATGTCACCCAGGCAGCCGCCGGTATCCGGGCCGCTCAGACCGGGAGGGGTGTGGCTACGTGGGGAGCGGGGCTCTGGACGCTGATGAATCGTGGTACTGCGCGGCACGGCAGCGTTGCCTGATGGCACCGCCATGACGCCGCATGCGACCCGGCTCCGCCTGATTGCCGAGCACGACCCGCAGAGTGCCGCGTTGCTGCTGCGCCTGCTGCGCATCGCCGTCCGGGTCCTGCCGCAGGCGGTCACCGCCGGCACATTCGCGCGCACGCTGTCCGGGACGCGCACGGCTGACCGGGCCTGGCAGCTGCGTCCGTTAGGAACAAGCGCGCACGAGGGCGCCATCGCCGCGCTCGGCCTGCTGCGGCTGCCCGAACAGCGCAGGCGCAGCGTGCTCGGCGGCGAGGACTGCGGTGACCTGATCGGGCGCCTGGCCGCCGGCGTCGAACGCATGACCAGCCGCGGCGACGTCGCGCTGCTGTGCTGGGCGGCGGCAGAAGCGGGGCATGGCGACCTGCCATGTGCGCTGGGGCGGCTTGCCGAGCTTGACCTGCGGGACGACCCGCTGGACGTGGCGGCGGCGGCCTGGATCGTTACCGCGCTGGTTGCCGCGCGCCCGCTGGCTGACGTGGAACGGCACCTGACGGCCGCGCGGCATCGCCTGCTGGCGGCCCGCGATGCGCTCTATCCGCAGGTGATCGGGGCCGCGACCGCGACGCATGACTCCGGCGTGGGCAGCTTGCCGATCAGGCGTATTCGGTCCAGGCGCTGTCCCGGCTGCACCGCAGCGCCGACGACCCCGAGGCGCTGGCCGCCGCGGAATCCGTCGCCGCCACGATCTGCCGCACGCAGGGTAAGGCCGGGCAATGGTGGTGCCATCATGACGCGCCCACCGGGGGAATCGTGGATAGGTACCCGGTTTACGGCGTCCACCAGCATGCGCTGGCGCCGATGGCACTGCTTGACCTGGCCGACGCAGGCGGCCAGCTCCACCTGGAGGCCATCTGCCGCGGGCTGCGGTGGCTGGCCAGGCCGCCGGAAACGCCCGAGAGCCTGCTGCTCGACGAGCCGCCGGTTACCTGGCGCAAGGTGGCACTCCGTGACCGCGGAAATCAGGCGGGCGGAGCCGGCCGCGCAGCCGCCAGGCTCTGCCCGGGGCTTGGGCCGCGAGCGCTCAACTGGATCTTCCGGCCGGACGCCGTCGAGCACGAGTGCCGGCCGCGCGAGCTCGGGTGGCTGCTGTTCGCATGGCTGCCGGAACTGGCCGCGCTGCCCGCGCGGCCGACCGTGCCAGTACGCGCGGTGCCAGACCTGCCGGCCGCGGCGGGACCGTGGGCGATGCGGCAATATCCGGTGCCAGGCCTGCCGGTCGACACCGGACAGCCGGCCGTGCCAGACCTGCCGGCCGCCGCGGGGCAGTGGGCCATGCGGCGGCGATATCCGGTGCCGGGTCTGCCCGCAGCTACCGGGCAGCCAGCCATGCCGACACGCGCGGTGCCGGATCTGCCGGCTGCGGCGGGATTGCGATGAGCCCTGATGCTGCCGGGCTGACCCGGCGGAACCTGTTCGGGATCGGCGTCCACGCGCTCACCATGACGCAGGCCGTCGGCCGCTGCACCGATGCCGTCGAACACGGGCGCTTCCTTTCCGTCGGCATGGTCAACGCGGCAAAGGTCGCCGTGATGCACCGGGACGAGCAGCTGCGGCAAGCCGTGGCCGGCTCCGCGATGGTGCTCGCGGACGGCCAGTCGGTGGTGTGGGCAAGCCGGATGCTCGGCTCGCCGGTGCCGGAACGGGTGGCGGGGATCGACCTGTTCGTTGAACTGCTCGGCGAAGCTGACCGCCACGCCTACCGCGTGTATTTCCTCGGCGCCCGGCGGGACGTCCTCGACCGGATGCTGGCCGAGATTGGCCGCAAGTACCCGGGCCTGGCTGGTGGCGGGCGCCCGGGATGGCTACTTCCGGCCAGAGCGCGCGGCGAGCGGGTATGACCACGGTCGTCGTCGCCGGCCTCGGATACGTGGGCCTGCCGTTGGCGATGCGCGCCGCGGAGGCAGGGTCACCGCGTGATCGGGTATGACGGGACCACGACCGGGTGAAGCTGCTCGGCGCCGGGTCGCCCGGCTGCCGATGCGGCAGCCGTAGTCGATCACGCTATTGCTCCCGATGGATACTTCATCGCTGATCGTGCAGCCTTTCCTTACGACCACACCGTGTCCGGCCTGCAAGCGCTTGCCGATGGCCGTGCCGTCGTAGAGAACAGTTCCGGACCTCAGCCGCGCGCCCTCGCCGAGGACGAGCGGACTTCCGCTCCCCGCGCGATACCGGGTAGCCGACGATCACTCCCGCATCGGCTCCGGCAGGTAACCGTCGCGCCGATTGTGCCGGTTTGACTGGCATTGCCGAACTCCAAGGTCTTGCCATTCTCGGCCGGACGTCCACGCTTATGCGTATGCTTCACAGATCGCCGGGCAGTCGTCGCCGGACAGGATACTGTTCCGGCATGCCAACCGTCGTGATTCCCGCGCATAATGAAAGCCAGGTCATCGGGCGCCTGCTTGGCCAGCTCGTGCCGGTCGCGCCGCCCGGCGGCCTGGATATCCTCGTGGTTGCCAACGGCTGCACCGATGACACGGCTGAGATAGCCGCCTCTTTTGGCCCCGGCGTCCGGGTGCTTACCATTCCGGTCGCATCTAAATATGCGGCGCTTGCCGCGGCAGATCGGGTCGTAACGGATTTCCCGCTGATTTATGTCGACGCGGATGTCGAACTGCGAGGCCGCGACGTCCGGGCCCTAGTCGCGGCGCTCCGCCAGCCCGGGATACTCGCCGCGGCCCCGGAGCGGGTGCTTGACCTGGCCGGCCGGCCCTGGCCGGTGCGCTGGTACTACGACGTGTGGACCCGGCTGCCCGATGTACGGCGCGGGCTGTGGGGCCGGGGCGTCATCGCCGTGGCTGAGGCCGGCCAGCAGCTAGTGGCCGGCCAGCCGCCGTTGCTCGGCGGCGACCTCGCCGCAGCCCGGCTGTTCGGGCCGAACGAGCGGACCATCGTGCCCGCCGCCCGCGTCATCATGCATACGCCGCGGACCTTCGCCGACCTGCTGCGCCGCCGGGTTCACGCCGCAACCGGGCTTGCCCAGCTCGAGCGGGCGGAGCACGCGCCAGCATCGACCGAGCGAACCCGGATTACCGACCTGACCGTGCTGATCCGCCGCGAGCCGCGGCTGGCACTGCGGGTGGCGTTCTTCCTGTCCGTGGCGGTCATCGCCCGGCTGAGAGCGCGGCGCGCGGTGGCGCGCGGCGATTACTCCACCTGGCTCCGGGACGAGAGCAGCCGCCGCAGCCCGGCGGTGGGCGGCGTGATCGTGGGCCACAGCTCAGGTCAGGGGCGGCGGACCGGCTGACCCCGGCTGACCCCGGCTGGCGGTCAGGCGCCGGATTCGCCGCTCGCCAGACCCGGCTTCGCCGCGCGCCAGCGCTTGATTCGCCGCGCGCCTTTCGTTGCGCACCGCGACAGCGGCGAAGATTGCCGCCCGTGCGCCCGGATACTGGCATCTACCTGCATTCCTTGCCCGCGCGTATCCGGGCAGTTTTATGCCGGGACACGGTCGCCGGAGTCTTGCGAAAAAGACTGGCCTGGTACCCGAGAATTGTTAGTCTCTGCTGCACCGGATAACTGCAAGCCGTTCTAGCCGTGCGCTGAATTAACCGGTGCGACGGGTCTGGCGAAAGGGGCTGTCGGGTCGGTATGAGCGTTGCCGGCAACATAATCGATACAGATCACGGCATTATCGACGCAGATCCCCGGCTCGATGCCTGCGGCCGGTCAGCCGCTCCGGGCACGAAGACCTGGACGGCCAGCTACCTGCGCAAGGCCGCGGCGGTGGACGGCGGGTGCGCGCTCGCGGCCGGCCTGCTGGCAGCCCAGCTCCGGTTCGGCAGCCATGGCGGCGTGCCCGCCACCTACCTGACTATCACCGGTGCGCTGCCGGCCTTGTGGTGCGCGGCGGTGCTGCTGGCCGGCGGGTACGACTCACGGTTCATCGGGCAACGATGGCGGCGAGTGCCAGGACGATTCCCGTGATCAGGGTTACGGTGTCCGGGCCGCCGCTGGCCGCCGCGGCGCCGGCCAGCAGGCTCACGGCGGGTCCCGGGTCTGCGCAGGCTGCCCGTCGCCCGCGCATACGCCTCCTCCGCCCTGAGCAGCGCGTTGCGCGCTTCGTCGATGGCCTGCTGAGCGAGGTCCCCGGATGGCATCACGCCAGCGGGGGGACGGCCCCAGCGCCTGCCCGTACGCGGCGAAGGCGGCGCCTACCGTGTCGCGGGCTCTCTCCCACCCCGCGTCCAGGACGCGCCGGAGGCTGGCTCTCTGGTCCCGCGCCGCCGCCGTCAGCGCGTCATCCACGGTCTGCCGGGTAGTCGCTCATCTCCTGCTGGTCGCCTGCGGGCGCCTCCGGGGGCCGGTCGATGCTGATGGCCACTTTCAGCAGCAGGAAGTCGACCACCACCCAGAGCCGCTCGAACTGCCACACCGCCAGCCCCATGGCCAGGCCGGACAGCAGGAACAGGGTGCCCACGCCTGCGGCCGGAAGATCAGCAGGAGTACGTGATAGGCGGGCGTGGAGCCCCAGCGGTGGCTCTGGAAGATCAGCGAGAGGCCGAAGATGCCGTAGGCCGCGGACATCACCGAGAGGTTCAGCTTGCCCGCTAGCAGCGGGTAGGAGACACCGGCCAGCCACTTCAGGAAGATCGCCTCCTCTCCGCTCATCCCTCAGTGAGTTCCACCGGGCTGGCCAGGTAAGCGAGCCACACTGCGCCTCCTGTGCTGTCCGGGCATGCATGGCGGCTACCATTGCCGGATGCTCAGATGGCTGCGCGCGTGGCGGGTCTCCCACCGGGCGTTCGCCGGGCTGGCGCTGTGCCGGTGCGGTCACGACAGGCAGGCCCATGACCACCATCGCGCCGGGAGCGACTGCTCGCTCTGCGCATGCCCGCGCTGGCGCCGCCGCCGCCGGTCTCCGGCTGCCTGCTAGTACCTGCTCCCGAAGGGGGCGACGTTCACGGTATATGTCGTCCCGGCGTGGACGAGACCGTGCCGAATGACCCGGTGGCCGACCCAGTGATGAAGCCTTCGGTGGCGTTGATGAAGCCGCGGAAGTTCGCTGTCGTGCCGTTGGACTGCAGGCCGATGAAGTAGGCCGCCTGGCCGGGCACGGCGACTGGGCCCGAGCCGGTGCCGCCCGTGAACGAGAACTTCTGCTTCAGCGCAGAGGTGCCCACGGTGATGCAGTCGTCGGCCGCTTCGGCGCGTCTACCGGGCGATGCTGGCGCACCTGCGGCCTGCCCGGCTGATAGAGGTGGGCTCGGGCTACTCCACGGCGCTCGCCCTCGACGAGGCGGAGGCCAACCGTGAGGTTGCCGCGCTGGAGATCACCTGCATCGAGCCGTTCGCTGACCGGCTGCTCGGGATCCTGAGCGAGTCCGACTGCCGTCGGCTCACGCTGCTCCGCAAGCCGGTACAGGATGTCGACCCGGCGACCTACGACCGGTTCAGGGCCGGCGACGTGCTCTTCGTCGACTCGACGCATGTGGTGAAGGCGGGCTCGGACGTCGTCTGGATCTTCCTGCATGTGCTGCCCCGCCTCGCCCCCGGGGTGGTAGTCCACGTGCACGACGTGTTCTGGCCGTTCGAGTACCCAGCGCACTGGCTGGAGCAGCGCCGCGACTGGACGGAGGCCTACCTGGTGCACGCGTTCCTGGCCGGGAACGCCAGCTGGGAGATCCTGTTCTTCTCGTCCTGGTTCTGGCGATGCCATCCCGAACTCGTCCCGCCGCGGCTGGCCCGCGCGGAGCCTGGCTCCATCTGGCTACGCAAGGTGCACTGACCGCTAACCGTCCCGGCCGACAATGTGGCCGACACCTACACCACCACCATCACCCACTCGGTGGCCGCCGGGTCGGCGCGCCGTCGGCCGAGCATGCCCGCTGGCCCGGCGGCGAGCGCGTAGATCATTTCTGCGACGATGTTGTCCCGGGCGGACAGTGCCGCCCCGGCAGGCGAGGAGACAACAGGAGTGGGATCGGCACAGGAGATCTTCCGGCGCCTCGCGGACGGCGAGGTCGTCATCATGGACGGCGGCACCGGCACCCAGCTGCAGGCGGCCGGCGCGGCGATGGACGATGACGCGTGGAGCGGCCGGGCCAATCTTGACCGGCCCGAGCTGGTCCAGGCCGTGCACGAGGCCTACCTGCGGGCCGGCGCGGACGTGCTCATCGCGAACACGTTCGCCGCCAGCAGGGCGGCGCTTGGGCCGGCCGGGCTCGGCGCCCGGGTCGCCGAGGCCAACCAGAACGCGGTCCGCGCCGCGCTCCGGGCTCGCGAGGCGGCGGCCGGGCGGCCCGTCGCGGTGGCCGGCTCGATGTCGTCGTTCTGCCCCATCGCCATGCACGGCCGTGGCGCGGAGAGCGGTCCCGCGGACCAGGAGATGGCGGAGGACGCCCGCTTCCCGAGCCCGGCAGACTTCCGCGAGCAGGCGGCACTCCTCGCGGACGCCGGAGTCGACATCATCGCGCTCGAGCTGATGGAGTCCGCGGGTTACGGCAGGGCGGCGATCGAGGCCGCCAGCCAGACCGGGCTGCCCGTCTGGCTCGGCATCTCCCCCATCCGGCGTGCCGACGGCACGCTCGGCACCGACCCGGAACTGGGCAGCGGGGACAGTTTCGAAGAACTGCTGCGGAAACTTGCCGGCCCGGGAATCGCCGCGGTCAACGTGATGCACGCCAAGCCCGACGTGATCCTGGACTCGATCGAGATCATCCGCAGGCACTTCGCTGGCCCGATCGGGGTGTACGCGGAATCGGGCGACTGGGCAGCGCCGAACTGGGTCTTCAACGGCCTGAGCCCGGCGGAGTACCTGGCCGAGGCGGCCGGCTGGGTCAGCCACGGGGCGCAGATCATCGGCGGCTGCTGCGGCGTCGGACCCGACCACGTGCGGCTGCTCGCCGACCGGCTGCCCCGCCACCCTGGACGCTGACCGGCGTGCTGCCGGAGCGGCCAGGTAACTCGCTCGACCAAGGCGGCATGCTGGCGTTCAATGGCCGGTGTGCTCATCGCTGCCATGACGCAGGCCCACGCGGCGGACATCGCCACCTGGCGGTACTCGCCGCCGTACGACTGCTACGACATGGCCGACGCTGACCCTGCGTTCCTCGCGGACCCGGCCAGCGGTTTCTTTGCGCTGCTTGACACCGGGACGCTGCTTGACGCCGGGGCGCTGATCGGTTTCCGGTCCTTCGGCGCCGACGGCCAGGTGCCCGGCGGCTCGTATGACTCGTCCGCCCTCGACACCGGTGGCGGGCTGCGTCCCGAGCTCACCGGGCAAGGACTCGGCCGGGAGGCGATCACGACCGCCCTGAACTTTGGACGACAGGAGTTCGCGCCGGAGGCGTTCAGGGTCACGATCGCGACTTTCAACGCCCGGGCACGGCGCGTCGTCACCTCCCTGGGCTTCCGCCATACCGGCAGCTTCCGGGCGCTGGCCGACGGCCGGAGCTACGACATCCTGGTCCGGCCGGAACTCGCTACGGCACCTTGCTAGGCGCGGGTGCCTAGCGAGGTGCACTTTTGTGAGGGATCAGGAGCCTGGTAACGCGCTGACGTGCAGCTATGCCCTGACAGCCCATTTAGAACAGGATGATCTCATAACAACGCCGGTGTAGTTCCCGCCGCCTTGGAACGTCCAGCCATGAGTCTGAGCTAACGAACGAAGGTGCCCCACCTGGGCTTGATCTCCACCAGGCCCTCGTCTGCCAGCGCCTTTAGCGCCCGGCGCGCGGTCACCCGGGACACGTTGTAGGTCGCGCTGATCTTGTCCAGCGACGGCACCTGCTCGCCCGGCAGCATCTCCCCCGACTCGATCTTCTCCCGCAGGTCAGCCGCCACCCGCAGGTATGGGAAGTCCGGCGTCCGAGTCACAAGATCGACACTACGGCAAGGCTGTGACCAGCGGATATGTGCTGTGCTGTGCTGTGCTGTGCTAATCTCTACTGGGATAGATCAGGAGGTAGCAATGCTGGACAAGGACGAACAGACCACGCTGAACAGCCTCCGCTGGCACTCGGATAAGGCATACGCGGTCAACTGCGACGGCACGGGCTGGACTGCGATCCCCGCTGCCGCCCCGGAGACGGTGTTAACCGCCGCCACCGGGATGGAGCTGCGGACGCTAATGCAGCACGACTACGCCGCCTGCGCGATACGGACCGGCGCCCCGCCGCCCGCTGGGCTGGCGGATGCAGCAGTTAGGAACAAGGAGTCATGATCACCCAGGTCGTCATCATCTCGTTCGCCGCCACAATCGCCTTCGGCCAGTGGTTCATGAGGCCGCGCCGCTCGGACAGCTTCCTGACTGCGGGCACTCCTACTCGGGCGCAAATTCGGCGCGGACGCCGAGGAGCCGGACCGGGCGGCGGCTGGTGAAGCGGCCGAGCGCGGCGAGCGCGCCCGCCTCGATGGCGGCCGGGTCCATGGTCGGCTCGGCTAGCGCCCGGCCGCGGGTGTAGGTCAGAAACGGCGCGTACCGCACCTTCACCACGACGCGGGCGACCGGCCGCTGCTCCTCGGCCACGTCGAAGGCGACTAGCTGGGCGAGGCGGCTGATCTCGGAGCTGACCCGTTCCCAGTTATCGATGTTTTCCTGGTAGGTAGTCTCCCGCCCGTGTCCGCGGGCCAGGTAGGGCTCGTCGGTGACCTCCGCGGAAGCCAGGCCGCGGGCGGTCTGCACGAGCCACGGGCCGGTCGCCGGGCCGAAGCTGGCCGCCAGCGCCTGCGGATCGGCGGCCGCCAGGGCGGTCACGGTCTCGATGCCCAGCCCGGCCAGCTTCTGGGCCGTCTTGCGCCCGATGCCCCACAGCGCGTCGGCCGGGCGGCTGCCGAGCACCTCGAACCAGTTCTCGTAGGTCAGCCGGAAGATTCCGGCGGGCTTGCCGAAGTCGGTGGCCAGCTTGGCCTGCAGCCGGTTGCGTCCGATGCCGACCGAGCAGCTGAGCTGGGTCGCCGCCCTGATCGTCTCCTGCATCTCGCGGGCGACCGCCTCCGGATCTTTGCTGTCCACGGCGACGAACGCCTCGTCCCAGCCCATGACCTCCACGACGTGGCCCAGGTCCCGCAGCGCGGCCATCACCGCCTCCGACGCCGCCTCGTATGCCGCTCGGTCAACCGGCAGGAATATGGCATCGGGAATCCGGCGGACCGCCGTCCGTAGGGGCACACCGGAATGAACCCCGTGCTCGCGGGCCTCGTAGGAAGCGGTTGCCACGACGCCCCGCTTGGACGGGTCGCCATCGCCGCCGACCACGACCGGGCGCCCGCGCAGCTCGGGCCGCCGGAGCAACTCGACGGCCGCGATGAACTGATCGAGGTCGACATGCAGCACCCAGCCGGTCACCACTCCAGTGTCACCTGACCGGACCCGACGTCAGCCACCCGGCCCGGACGTGGCTGCGAGTGCCCCAGGCGCCGCCGGGCCCGCCCGGGCCGGCCCGAATTCGGCTCGAAGCGCCCTGGGCGGCCCAATCAGGCCCGGCTTTGTCGGCTCCCGCCTCTACGATGGGCGCCAGCAGCGGGGGCAACAGGCGAAAGCAAGGGGCCGTGGACTTCGACGAGATAAGCGCGCTGCGCAGGCACAGCGCAGCATGGCGGCTGCTGTGTGCTGCCAACGCGCCGCTGATCCTGGCCTGCTGCGACAAGGTATTCGTGACGGGGAACATCCGGTCCATCTCCGCCTCGGACCTGACCAGCCGACTGGACGACGAGCTGTATGCCCTGAACGCGCGGCTCGGCGGGCAGGCGTACCCCAAGCCAGCGAGGGCGTACCTGGATGACTGGGCGGCGCCGGAAGCCGGGTGGCTCCGCAAGTACTACCCGGAAGGCTCCGACGAACCGCATTTCGACGCCACCCCGGCTGTCGAGAAGGCCCTCAGCTGGGTCAAGGCGCTGCAGGCACGCTCCTTCGTGGGCACGGAGTCGCGGCTCAACACGATCTTCATCCTGCTCCGGCAGATGGTGTTCGGCACCGAGACCGACCCGGAAGTCCGGCTGGCCGAACTGCGGCGGCGCCGGACCGAGATCGACGAGGAGATCGCCCGGGCGGCGGATGGCGAGGTCGAGGTACTCGATATCTCGGCCCTGCGCGACCGCTATCAGCAATTCGCCGCGACCGCCCGGGAGCTGCTGTCGGATTTCCGCGAGGTAGAGGCCAATTTCCGCGCGCTCGACCGGGATCTGCGGGAGCGGGTGGCAGCGTGGACTGGCTCGAAAGGCGAGCTGCTCGACCAGGTACTCGGCAGCCGCGAGACCATCGCGGACTCCGATCAGGGCCGGAGCTTCCAGGCATTCTACGACTTTCTGCTCTCCCCCAGCAGGCAGGAGGAGCTGACCGGGCTCCTTGAGCGGGTGCAGGCACTCGACGGGATTGCCGAGAGCGACGCGCGCATGGGCCACATCCATTACGACTGGCTGGACGCCGGGGAGCGCACCCAGGCAACCGTGCGGATGCTGTCCGAGCAGCTACGGCGCTTCCTCGATGATCAGGCCTGGCTGGAGAACCGCCGCGTGATGGACATCCTGCGCGGCATCGAGTCGAATGCGCTGCGGCTCCGCGAGCAGCATAGCGTCAGCCTGACTACCGAGATCGACGGCACCTCCCCGGCGATCGCGCTGCCGATGGAGCGCCCGCTGTACACGCCGCTGGCGCGGGCGCCGATTGACAGCGCATCGATTCAGGCAGGCCAGGACGGCTTCGACGCGCCTACGCTCTTCGAGCAGGTGCACGTGGACCCGGCGCGGCTGTCGCTGAGCGTCCGGCGCGCCCTGCAGCAGCGCCCGCAGGTGGGACTGGCGCAGCTGGTCCGCGAGCAGCCGCTGGAGTACGGACTCGCCGAGCTGGTGACGTACCTGTCACTGACCGACGAGGCCTTCCGGGTGGTGTTCGACGATCGAGCCAGGGAGCAGGTCAGCTGGCGTGACCTGGATGGCGGGAACCGGACCGCTACGCTGCCCAGGGTCATCTTTGCCCGCAGGGTCGGCCGCGGCCAGCCAGCCGGCCCGGACGGAGGCCAGCTATGAGCCCGGGACCGGCCGCCATGGCCACCGCCGAGCTTGACCTGCCGCTAGTCGTCACCCAGCTGATGAAGGGTGTCCTCTACCGCGATACTCATGACAAGGCATGGCGCCACCTGCTCCAGCTCCAGGCGCAGGTCAGCGATTACGTCGCTGTGCTTGGTCTGACGGTGATCGTGGACGAGGCGGAAGGATACGCCTTCCTGCGCTCCAGGCCCGACGAGCAGGACGCAGACCCCGATCGCCCGGCTCCGCCCCGGCTGATCGCGCGCCGCTCGCTGTCGTTCCACGTGAGCCTGCTGCTTGCCCTGCTGCGCAAGAAGCTGGCTGAGTTCGACGCCAGCAACAGCGACACCCGGCTGATGCTGACCAGGGACCAGATAGTCGACATGGTCCGGCTGTTCATGCCGTCCACCAGCAACGAGGCCCGCATGGTCGACCAGATCGACGCCCACATCGGCAAGGTGATCGAGCTGGGCTTCCTGCGCCGGGTGAAGGACTCCCCGTCGCTGTTCGAGGTGCGGCGGATCCTGAAGGCATTCGTTGATGGCCAATGGCTGGCCGACTTCGACGGGCAGCTGGCCCGGTACGCGGCTGCCCTGGCCGGCGACGACCCGGATGGCGATTACCCGGCCGCGGAAATGCCGCCGGATGCGGGCGCCCGAATGGAGGCAGGGCGTTGACCGCGGGGCTGTTCAGCGCGGTCGAGATGCAGGAGATCGGCGGCGACCCGCTCAGCGGTTTCCGGCTGGATCGTCTGGAGCTATACAACTGGGGGACCTTCAACCAGCGGGTATGGACCTTCCAGGCGGACGGCCGCAACGGGCTGCTGACCGGCGACATCGGTTCCGGCAAGTCCACGATCGTGGACGCCATCACCACGCTGCTGCTGCCAGCCAACCGCATCTCCTACAACAAGGCGGCCGGGGCAGAGACCCGCGAGCGGAACCTGCGCTCCTATGTCCTCGGGTACTACAAGTCCGAGCGGAGCGAGATCACCGGCTCGTCCCGTCCGGTGCCGCTGCGAGATGCTAGCTCATACTCGGTGATCCTGGGCGTCTTCGCCAACCGCGGATACGACGCCTGCGTCACGATCGCCCAGGTCTTCTGGACGCGGGATGGCAACCAGGGCCAGCCGGACCGGTTCTTCGTCACCGCCGACCGCGAGATGTCGGTCATCGGCGACTTCGCCGATTTCGGCACTGACATCGCCGCGCTGAAGAAGAAGCTGCGCGCCGCGGGCGCGCGCACCCACGACCATTTTCCCGATTACGGCAAGGACTTCCGGCGCCGGCTCGGCATCGAGTCCGAGCAGGCCATGGAGCTGTTCCACCAGACGGTGTCGATGAAGTCGGTGGGAAATCTCAACGACTTCGTCCGCAGTCACATGCTGGAGCCCTTCGACGCCGCTTCCTGGACTGACCGAATGGTGGCGCATTTCGAGGACCTCACCAGGGCCCACGAGGCGGTCCGGCGAGCACAGGCGCAGCTGGCTGCGCTGGAGCCGCTGCTCGCCGATTGTGACAGCTACGACATGCTCGGCGCCGAGATCCAGGCGGCGACCGACCAGCGGGCAGCGCTGCGGTACTACTTCGCTGACCGCAAGTCCGGGCTGCTCGACCAGCAGATATCCGGCCTGGAGAAGGCCAGGGCCGGTCACGAGCAGGCGCTGCGGCGGCTAAAGAACCTGCTGGAGGAGCTGCGGAAGAAGGAAACCAGCCTGCAGCTTGAACGGGCCGGCCATGGCGGGGACCGCCTTAGCGAGATCGAGCGGCGGCTGGCCGAGGACACCCAGGCCGCGGAGGAACGGACGCGCAAGGCCGAGCGGTTCGGTGAGCTGCTCGCCAAGGCGGGCATGGAGCCGGTCGAGACCGCCAGCCAGTTCAGCGCCCGCCGGCGCGAGATTAACGAGGCGGCGGCGGCAGACAGCCAGCACCGTGCCGACCGCCAGAATCAGCTCACCGAGGTCGCCGTCGAGGCCAAGGTCGCCCAGGGCCGCGCGGCTGAGCTGAACGCCGAGCTGGTCAGCCTCCGGTCCCGGTCCAGCAGCATCCCCAAGCGGAGTCTCGACCTGCGGCAACTGCTCTGCCATGAGCTGAACCTGGCCGAGTCGGAGCTGCCGTTCGCCGGCGAGCTGATCCAGGTCCGCCCCGAAGAGTCCGCGTGGGAAGGTGCCGCCGAGCGCCTGCTGCGCGGCTTCGGCCTGTCCGTTCTCGTCCTCGACGAGCACTACCCGGCGGTTTCCGACTGGATCAACGATCATCATCTCGGCGCCCGGCTGGTCTACTACCGGGTACTGGCGCCGACGGCGGCTCATGGGCCGGCCCGCGGTGCCGGCCACGGGACCGGCGCGGACGGCAGGCTTTTGTTCGCCAAGCTGGAGATAAAGGACACCGAGTTCTACCCCTGGCTGGAGCGCGAGCTGTCCAGCCGGGCCGGCTTTGACTGCGTCGAGAACATGACCGAGTTCCGGCGCGCGCCGAAGGCGATCACGAAGGCCGGGCAGATCAAGGGATCCGGCGGGCGGCACGAGAAGAACGACACCACCCGCATCGATGACCGGAGTTCTTACATTCTCGGCTGGACCAATGAGCAGAAGATCAGTGCGCTGCTCCGGCAGGCAGCCAGGCTGCAGGACAGGCAGAACAAGCTCGCCGCCACGCAGCGGACGCTCAAGGCTGACCTGGAAGCGGCCATCGGGCAGGGTCAGGTACTCGCGGGGCTCAGCGAGACCCGCGAGTACACCGAGATCGACTGGCAGACGGTGGTCAGCCGGATCGAAGACCTCAAGGCGGAGAAGCACCGCCTGGTGCAGGCCTCCGGAGAGCTGGAGCGGCTCACCCGCCAGCTCGAAAAGGCCAAGAAGGACATCACGGCGGCAGAGGCCGAACGGGAGTCCGCTAGCGGCAAGATCGGCAGCCTGGGCAACGAGATCGAGACGGCCCGGCGCAGCCTTGACGAAGCCCGGAGTGTGCTGGCGGACGCGGGCTGCGAGCCGGCCCGTGCGCATTTCCCCGCCATTGCCGAGCGAATGACCGCCAGGCCCCTCGCCGATCTCCGGCTGGCTGTCCCGCCCGACTGCGATCATGCCGACAGGACCGCCCACGGCGTCCTCACCTCGCTGGTAGACGGCCGGACCGCCCGGCGCAACACCCTGGGCAACAAGATCGTGTCCAGGATGGGCGACTTCCGCAAGCAGTACCCGCTGGAGACAGCAGACTTCGACGACTCGGTCCTGTCCGCCGGCGGGTACCGCGACCTGCACAGCCGCCTGGTCGACGACGACCTGCCCCGGTTCCAGGCGCAATTTAAGACCTACCTGAACACCAACACGATCCGCGACATCGCGGGCTTCCACTCGCAGCTCAACAAGCAGGGCCAGCTGATCAGGGAGCGCGTCGCCACCATCAACGAGTCGCTGGTAGGCGTGGACTACAACCCAGGGCGGTACATCCGGCTGGAAGCGCAGCGGACGCCTAACGTCGAAATCCGCGAATTCGCCGCCGAGCTGCGTGTCTGCACCGACGACTCACTGTCCGGCGACGGCTCGGATCAGTACTCCGAGCAGAAGTTCCTCCAGGTCAGCCGGATCATCGAGCGGTTCAGGGGACGCGAGGGCCAGGCCGAGGCTGACGCCGCGTGGACCAAGCGGGTTACCGACGTGCGCAACTGGTACATCTTCTCCGCCTCAGAACGCTGGCGCGAGGACGACACCGAGTACGAGAACTACACCGATTCGGGTGGCAAGTCCGGCGGGCAGAAAGAGAAGCTCGCCTACACGATCCTTGCCGCATCACTTGCCTACCAGTTCAAGCTGGAATGGGGCGCGACGCGGTCCAAGACATTCAGGTTCGTCGTCATCGACGAGGCATTCGGGCGGGGATCTGACGAGTCCACCCGCTTCGCGCTCGAGCTATTCCGCCGCCTGGGGCTGCAGCTGCTGATCGTCACCCCGCTGCAGAAGATCCACGTGATCGAGCCTTACGTGTCGGCGGTCGGGTTCGTCGACAATCCCGACCACAACAACTCACGGCTGCAGACGCTCACCATCGAGGAGTACCGGGCACGGCAGCTCGCGCACATGCTCTCCCAGCAGGTGACCGCGTCCGCCGCCGGGAGCTGAGATGCCCGCGGCCGCGGCGCGAGCGCGAGCCTGGACCACGCCGGCCGACGTGCTCGGGCTGCTGCGCAAGCGCTGGCAGGCAGGCGCGCTGCTCAGCGCGTTCGCCAGCGGCCAGGACTGGAAGCCGCTCGGCGTTCCGCTGCGCGGCCCGTCCGCAGGCGAGCTTGCCGCGCGCTTCGGCGAGGTGCAGGCATGGGCTGGCCGCTGGGAGCGCGCGGACACGAAGCTGATGCGGTTGGAGTACAAGAAGGTCGGCGGCCGGGCGATCGGCGCCAACCTCATCCCGTGCCGGGCCTGGATCGACAGCTTCAGCCAGCTCTGGGAACTGCTCGGGGTCAGCAGGGACGTGCGCAGGTTCTCCGAGCTGGCCGATGCGACCAGGGCAAGCTGCCCCCGGCTTGTCCCGTGGATGACGGCCCACCCGATGCGAGTACTCGGACTGCACGCCTGCTGGGCGCAGCTCCTCGGCACCGTGCGCTGGATAGCCGACTGTCAACAGCGGGACATGTACCTGCGCCAGATCGACGTGCCGGGTTCGGACACGAAATTCATCGAGCAGCACCGGGGCATCCTGGCCGACCTGCTTGATCTCCAGCTGGACGACGGCCAGCTCAATCTCGCGATCCGGCGGACAGATTTCGCCGGCCGGTACGGGTTCCGCAAGAAGCCGGAGTACGTCCGGTTCCGGCTGCACGGCGGCGGTGTCAGCCTGGGATACGGCCAGTTCAGCGAGCTCGCGGTGCGCGCGGAGGAGGTCACAGC
>WNEY01001563.1_pt1 | contig 16305 bp, 12 predicted proteins | sample 5400531 | NCBI WGS metagenome assembly WNEY01 (sample SAMN13153338, study PRJNA577476) | soil metagenome | isolation source: 200 cm saprolite under Douglas fir tree site 1 | place: USA:California | collected 2015-04-18
TCGGCGCTGTGGCCGCGATCGGTCCGCGCGAGCTCGAAAGCCAGCTCGGACGCGATGGGCGGCACGCCGTGCTGCTCGCACGAGGCCTTGAACCCGATCAGCTCGAACCGTGGCGCCCACCACTTTTCACGAGCGCACACCGTCAGTTCGGAGAGCCGGTCGAGGATCGTGAGGCGCTTCTCTTCGTCGCGCGCGCTTTGTGCGGCGACCTGGCCGATGAGCTGGGGCTGCGCGGCGCCGGCGCCAAGCACGTGAGGGTGCGACTCGTCTTCGAGTCCACCGAAACCGAGAAGCGAGAGTCCATCGTCCGGCATCCGCTCAGCAGCACGGCCGAGCTGTTCGGACTCGTCAGGTCATGGATCAACGAATGGAAGCCTCGTGCCCCGATCGCCGAGCTGTGGATCGAGCTGCCGGTGCTCGAAGCCGCGGGCCGGCGTCAGCTGAGGCTGTGGGCAGGCGGCGACGGTTCGAGCGAAGAGGTCATCGCGGCACTGGAGAGAATCCAGGAACGCTTCGGCGACGTGGTCTGGCACCCGCGGCCTGCATGACGCGACTAATCACTCCCCCCGCCGCCATCGACGTCACTCTTGGCCCAAGCGGCACACCCGAGTCCATCTCGGGTGCGTTCACCGGGTCGATCGACCCGATCGCCCGCTGGAAGGTCGAGACGTCGTGGTGGGACAAGCCGGTCGTCCGCGAGTACTGGAAGGCCGTGCTCAACAACACCATGCTGTGCGAGCTCTACCACGACATCGCTCGCAATGAGTGGTTCGTGGAGAGGGTCTATGACTGATGGCGACGCCTTACGTCGAGCTCCACAGCCACTCCAACTTCTCGTTCCTCGACGGCGGTTCTCACCCATACGAGCTGGCCATGCGCGCGGCCGAGCTAGAGATGCCCGCGCTCGCCATCACCGACCGGGGCGGCGTCTACGGCGCGGTACGCCACCTCCAGGCGTGCCGCAAGCTCGGGATCAAACCGATCATCGGCAGCGCCCTCGAGGTCGATGGCGAAGAGCTCATCCTCAGCGCCCGCAATCTCCGCGGCTACTCGAACCTCTGCAGGCTCCTGAGCCACGCCCACGCCGACCAGCCGAAAGGTGAGGCGCGGACGACGCTAGGGAAAGTCGCCGAGCATCGCGGCGACCTGTTCTACCTGAGCGCGACCGACATCGAGTCGCGCTTGCGTGGGCTCCAGGACGCGCTGGGCAAGGAGAACGTCTTCAGCGAGCTGCATCAACACCTTCGGCCCGAGGACGAATGGGTGCTCGAGGGCCGGGTGGCGATGGCCGAGCGCTGTGGTGCCCGCGTGGTCGCCACCAACGAGGTCCACTACCACGTCCCGACGCGCCGCCGGCTGCACGATGTGCTGGTCGCCATCCGCCACCGCGCCACGCTGGACGAGGCCAGGCCTCACCTCTTCCCCAACTCCGAGCATCACCTCAAGGGCGGCGCCGAGATGCGCCCCCTCTTTTATGGCCACGCCGAAGCGCTGGCCACGCCCTGGGAGATCGCGCAGGAGTGCGACGTCGACCTCGACTTCCGCAAGGTCAGGTTTCCCGGCTACCCCGTGCCGGACGGCGAGACGCCCTTCTCATATCTCTACAAGCTCTGCTTCGAAGGCGTCCGCGAGCGCTACCAGCCGATCACGTCTTCGGTCACCCACCGCCTGCAGCACGAGCTGGAGGTGATCGAGAAGACCGGCCTCGCCGAGTTCTTCCTCATCAACTGGGACCTCATGCGTTTCGCGCGCGAGCACGGTGTGCCCGGGCAGGGGCGCGGTTCGGCCGCGGACTCGATCGTCGCCTACGTGCTCGGCATCACGCGAGTCGACCCTATCGAGCACAACCTCCTCTTCGAGCGCTTCCTGCACGAGGAGATGACCAGCACACCGGACATCGACATCGACTTCTCGACCGAGCACCGCGAGCAGGTCATCCAGTACATCTACAACAAGTACGGCTGGGAGCGGACCGGGATGGTCTGCAACGTGGTCACCTTCCAGCCTCGGATGGCGATCCGGCAGGTCGGCAAGGCCCTCGGTTTCTCGGCCGAGCTGCTCGACCGTCTGGCCAAGGGTGTGGACCGCTGGTTCACCGAGGACGTCGAGGACTCGATGCTGAGCTCGGTCCCGCCGCCCGATATGCGGCCGCAGAGCTGGCAGCACTTCCTCGAACTGTGTCGCGATGTGATCGAGTTTCCACGCCACCTGTCGATACACAACGGCGGCATGCTCGTCACCGGCGAGCCTCTCGTCGACATCGCCCCGGTCGAGCCGGCGGCAATGGAGGGCCGGCGCGTGGTCCAGTTCAACAAGGACGACGTCGAAGATTTGGGCCTGATCAAGATGGACATGCTGGGCCTGCGAACCCTGTCCGTGGTGGCTGAAGCCCTCGAGCTGATCAAAGACACGACCGGCACACGGCCTGACCTCGACCAAATGGCCTTGAAGGACGCGGCCGTGTTCGAGATGTGCAGCGAGGCGGACACCATCGGCGTCTTCCAGATCGAGTCCCGCGCGCAGATGCAGACCTTGCCTCGCACGCGCCCACGAACTTTCAACGACCTGGTGGTCGAGGTGGCGATCATCCGGCCTGGACCGATCCAGGGCAACGCCGTTCATCCCTACATCCGCCGCAAGCAGGGACGGGAGCCGGTCACGTACGCGCATCCGCTGCTCGAGCCGATCCTCAAGGACACGCTCGGCGTGATCCTCTATCAGGAACAGATCATCGAGATCGCGATGTACGTCGCGGGCATGAGGCCGGGACGGGCGGATGGCTTTCGCCGCGCCATGACACGCCATCTCAATCGCATCGAGATGTCATCCCTCGAGGACGAGTTCATCAGCGGCTGCCTCGCCAACGAAGTGCCGCGCGAGGTGGCGGACCAGCTGTTCGCCGCGGTGCAGGGCTTCGCCGTTTACGGCTTCTGCCGCTCACACGCGGCCGCCTTCGCCCGGACCGCTTACGAGACCGCATGGATGAAGCTGCATCACCCGGTCGAGTTCGGCTGCGGGCTGCTCAACAACCAGCCGATGGGTTTCTACCACCCGAGCGTGCTGGTCGAGGACCTGAAGCGGCACGGCATGAGGGCGCTCCCGGTCGACATCAATCTCTCAGACATCCGCTGCCTGCCTGAACGCCTCGAGTCAGGCCTCGCGATGCGCATCGGATTCAATTACGTGCGCGACCTCGGCGAGGAGGGTCGGAAGGCGATCGTCGGCGAGCGTGACCGGGGCGGGCCTTACATGTCGTTCGATGATTACTTGAGCCGCCTTCGCGGTGGACCGATCGGCCCTCGCGCGGTCCGCAACCTGGTCATGGTCGGGGCCTTCGACGCTCTAGGCCAGCCGCGGCGCGAGCTGCTGTGGGGCTGGCAGGAAAGGTGGCACGGCAAAGGCCTGAGGCGAGGCATCGACAAGCAATCCGAGCTGAGCCTCAACGGAACCTCGCCGACGCTGCCGACGATCGACGCCTTCGACGCCAACCAGCTCGAGTACCGGATCTCCGACCTGTCGACCGGCCACCACCTCATCCACTTCTGTCGAGACCGCCTGCGCGCCCTGGGCGCGGTCGAGAGCAACAAGCTGCCAGCGATCGCCAACAACAAGCACGTCAGGGTCGCTGGCCTTGTGATCACCCGGCAGGCGCCATCGACCGCGAAAAAGATTCGATTCTTCACGCTCGAAGACGAGTTCGGGCAGGTCAACGTGACGATCAAACCGGACGTTTACGACCGCTACCGCCAGGTCGCCAACCGGCAGCCGATCCTGATCATCGACGGCGTGATGCAGCGCCAGGACGGCGTCCATTCGGTGCTTGCGAGCCACATCGAGGCGCTTGACGGCGTCCCTCGGCCGGCCCAGCGCTCCCACGACTACCGCTGATGCCCAGCCACACCGGATAGTCCGGATTATCCGGGCTGCAGCCAGCCCCACAAGCGCTGTTAGTCCGGACTATCCGCGAAAAAGCCCCTCTCGAATTCCTTACTTTCTGTAGCCAGCGGACGGGCTTTTGCCCCAAGCTATTGGGCTAACAGCCGAATTTCGTCGCAGCAGCCAGAGGAAAAACACTCCATATGTCGACCGCCCGAGAAATCGAAGACATCGCCCGCGACCTGATCAAGCACCAGCACGACCATCCCCCGGTGCGCGATCTGAACCGCGAGGTCGAACGCCGCCTCACCTTCGCCGACCGTGTCGCCGACGATTTCGCCCGCCTGGTCGGCAGCTGGGTCTTCGTGCTCGTCCAGGCCGGCATCCTGGTCGTCTGGATCCTGCTCAACGCCCTCAACCTGATCCGGCCCTGGGACCGCTATCCGTTCTTCTTCCTCAATTTCATCCTCACCCTCGAGGCCGCGGTCTGGGTCTCAGTCGTGCTCATGGCCATGAACCGGCTCGCCGACCGCGACCGGCTGCGCGCACAGCAGGACTACGAGCTCAACGTCAAGGCCGAGGAAGAGCTCAAGGCGCTGATGAATCATCTGATGCACCAGGACGAGATCCTGCTCCAGATCGTCAACCGGCTCGATCGCGGCGACCGGGAGATGAAGCGTCTCGCCCGGCGGCTCGAAGAAGTGCTCGCCTCGAACAACGAAACGCCGGCGCCCAAGCCCGCCGGCCCCGAGCGTCCGCCGATCAGCATCCCGGCGCCGTAACCGCCGAGCCCCGGCCTACCGCACGCGGTAAACCGCGTACTCCCCGTCGTCGTACACCACAGTCGCGTGCTGCTCCCAGTAGGCGCGATTGGCGCCACGCGGGATCTCCTGCGGGCCGATCATCACGTAGTCGATGCCGTACTTACGCACGAGGTCCGGGGCCGCAGGGTCGCCCTGGAGAATCTTGTCGTCGTCGTCTGTCTTCTGGACATAGTCGGCGAGCCCGTACGTCCACAGCCAGCCTGGATAGCCGATGAGCTCGCGGCGACCTGCCAGGGTCGGGATGGGACTGTTGTGCTCGGGGGCCACGGCAAAGACGGCGGTCGGGCTCGTGTTGCGCCGCAACCAGTCCGCGACCTTGATGCCGCCGGGGTCGGTGAAAAGCACCTTGCTCTGGTCGAAGTCCGACGCCCGCGCCAGGTCGAGGGCTCCCGACAGCCCGAGCAAGACCATCATCACGACGGCGACGACCGCTGTGAGAGGTCCGAGGCGCAGCAGCCCGGCCAGGGCGCCGCCGACCACGACGCTGCCAAGCAGCGCCCAGAAGACGAAGAACTTTGTGTTGTCCCAGGGCCAGGGCTGGAGGACCACGATGTTCGGGACCACAAACCACAGCCACATCGGGGCAAACCATTTCGGAAAAGCGGTCGGAAACCACCGCCCGAGCGCCTGGCCCACGATCAGAAGTGGAAGCAACAGCGACGTGTTCCAGATCCAGAATCCACCGAAGTCGAAGCCGAACAACCACACGCCATTGCGCTGCCAGTCGGTAAACGAAAGCCAGCCCGGTTGGATGCAGAACCCATGGATCGCCGCCAGGTCGCCGCAAACGCTCGTGTTGTCTGGAGGCAACATCCACAGGACGACCGGGACGCCGATCACGAGCGCCGGGATGAAGAAGCCCAACCACTGGCGGCGGAGGTTGAACACCGCCCAGAACGCGGGCAGGGCAACGACGGTGCCGTAGGCGTGGACGTGAAACACGGGCATCAGGCCCGCGACCACGCCCGCGAAGACGAACGGCCGCCATCCCGACTCCTGCCGGATCGCGATCCAGATCACGACGAGCAGGATCAGCACCAGGCTGAACCCGAACAGGGTCGAACGTTGCGGCACGAGGTAAGCGAGCACCGGGTTGAGCCATTGCAAGTTCACGTCGCGATTGAGCGTGTACTCGCGCGGCAGATGCGCCAGGACCGCCAGCCCGCCGTGCTGCAGGTCGGAGATGAGATACACAAAACCGAGACCGCCGCTGAGCAGGAAAACGAACACCGCCATGGTCGAGGCGGCGCGGCCAGCGGTGAACCGGAGCGCGGCCAGGTAGAGCACCGCAGGAAACGCGAGCCCGAGCATCGCGCTCGTCGCTGTGATCGACTGGGTGAGCGACAGGCCCAGCGGAACCAGGTCCGCGGCGAGGAAGTCGATCATGAACGGGTAGCCCATCCGGTGGCCGGTGTCGATCGGATACTCGGGCGGAAAGTTGTGGCCGTAGGCGAATGAGCCCGTGAAGCTCAGGTGCGCCGCCCAGTCGCCCCAGATGTTGATGTAGCCGGAGTACAACCCCGCCGGCGTGTAGACGTACGCCTGGTGCAGGAAGTGGATCGTCCACACACCGCACACGACCACCACCGCCAGCAACGGCCACGGGTGACCTGGGGCGCGCCAGGGACGGAGCCACCGGCGCCGCGCGTCTCTCCAGTCAGCGGCCACCAGCCCGCGATCGAAAAGCAGACCGAACGCGCCTGCCGCGAGAGCGACGCCGAGTCCGCCGAGGACTGTCCCGACCGTGACGTCGCGCACCGCGAGTGACGGCAGGAAAGTCGCAGCTGCCACCAGCATCGGGCCAAGGACGACGCCGAACGCGACACGCTCCTCGAGCTTGAGCGCGACGCCGGAGAGATACGTGACGCCGAATCCAGTGGCGGCGCACGCGACGAGAAAAAACGCGGCGGCTAGTTCCAACAGAACAGCTGCGGCTCAGAAGCGGGAAGGTTCGGCTTGCAGTTCGCAAGCCAGAGCTTCGGCCCCCAGATCGGCGTGCCGGTGCTGATGTAATAGGCCGGCTGGGAGAGCGGCAGCGCCGTCCAGTTCGGATAGAAGTAGCCGAAGAACAGCACGGCCATGCCAAGGTACCCGCCGACCAGCAGCCTGCGACCGGACGGTCTCAGCTTCTCCGCCAGGTGGGTCAGCACGAAAGCGTCCGCGAGGACCATGAAAATCAGCCCGCCGAACATGTGGTACATGAACAAGACGCGCGTGATTGGAAACCAAGGCGCGTACTGCGTGATAAAGCCGAGCAGGATCAAGATGGCCGCGAAGCTGCGGTGCCTCACGATGAAGTACGGCAGCGCAGCGACGCACGGCAGGCTGGTCCACCAGATCCAGGGGTTGCCGAGGTTCGACATGCGAGCGATGAGCGGCTGCCCGGTGAAGGCGTCGAGCCCGAGGTTGGTGTATTCGGCGTAGTACAGAACGGGCCGTGCGAGAAGCGGCCACGACCACGCCGGCGAGCCGTACGGGTGCGTGGCGTGAAGGTTCTTGTGGTAGTTGAACGACTCGACCTGGTATTTGATCAGGTCGGTGAGGCCCTGGAACTGGCCGCGCGCGAAGAACGGGTACCACGAAAGGATGTAGATCCCGAGCGGGATGATCACGAGCGCGATGACGGCCACCGCGAGATACGCGGCCCAGTACACCGACGAGAGCGCAGGTCCTTGTCCGCGACGCCAGGAGAGGAAAGGCCAGCCTGTTGGCCCGAACTCGATTTCCAGGATCCGCAGCACGATACGCACGACCAGGAGGAGCACGATGCTGGCCCACGCGGCGAGGACGATCCACTTCGAAGCAATACCGATGCCCAGGACGGTGCCGAGGGCGACCAGGGAAAGCATCGACGTGTTGAACGAGCGGCTCTGGATGTGGACCAGAAACAGGAAGTACGAGGCCAGGATGAAAAAGATCGGGAAGATGTCGATCATCCCGATGCGCGACTGGATGAAGAACATCCCGTCGAAACAGACCAGCGTCGCGGCGGCGAGCGCGAAAATTCTGTTCGGCAACAGGCGCCTCCCGAGGAGATACATCATCGGGACGCACAGGGTTCCGAAGAGGCAGGCGGCGATGCGCCATCCGAACGTGTTGAAGCCCAGGTCGATGTAGTTGCCGTGCGCGCCCTGGAAGGTGGCCCGGTACCAGCCGTAGCCCCACTCCCCGGCGCCGATGATCTCTTTCGCAAGCGGGGGCTCGGGGTCGAAATAGGGACAGAAGATGCTGTGGGGATGGCACTGCGTGTTCTTGAAGTCGATGTAGGCATCGACCGGGAAGTAGACCTCGTCGAAGACCTGTCCGTTGGGCGGCGAAAGCTGGCGGTTGGCATCGGCATAGCCGCGGTTGAACGGGTAGGCCAGGCCGCACAGGGTGCCTGGATCACCCTGGGGATTGACCGGCGTGCTCTTCACGCAATCGGTGATCCAGGGCCCCTGGAATGGATGGACGAAAAAATCAGGAAGGATCGGGCTGAAGAAGCGGAGCACGAAGGCGACCGCGGTGAGGCCGAGGAGGGCGAAGAGATCGACTCGGTCGAAGTAAGAGCGCGGCGCTCTCAACGGCGACGCTTGCGTCGTCTCGCTCCGCCCTGGTTCTGTCCGAGGCGCTCGGGCAGATGAGAGTTGACCTCCCATACGACCGCGTCGGCGTCCGGGACAGGAACCGCGATCGTGTCCTCGTTCATCAGCCGCGCCCTGAACAACCCAAGGCGCTTTTTGATCGCGGCGAGCTCAGTCTCATCACCGCGGACTTTGATGAAGACCGCAGGTTTGTCGATGTGCTGCTTCATGATCGGCGCGATCATCCGGCTGCGACGATCCTGGAAGTGCTGCCGGAGCGGTAGCGCCTTCACCGACTTGATCGAGTCGTAGTCGATCACGATGCTGTTGAACATGTTGGAGATCTTCACGCCCTCGTCCCGGACCTGAAGATGGCTCCGCCGGCGGTATAGAAGGATGGCTCCGCCCAGCAAGAGTCCGGTCGGGATGTAGACGAGCCAGACCGCGAACGCGGGCGAGAACAGCTGGCGCTGGTAGATAGCGACGCCGGTCGCGACCACACCCGCGAGCAACAGCAACCCAGCGAAAAATCGCTGCTGCATCCACAGGTGGTGCGCGTAGAGGTTCTGGTGGCGGGAGGGGCGGGACGGTGCTGCGGTGCTCAAGGGGGACTACTGATTATCGGGGAGGGCCCAAGCTCGGCTGCGTTCCACGGCCTGCCGCCAGCGCGCCTGGAGGCCGTCCGCCTGGTCGCGGGACATCATGGGCTCGAACTCGCGATCGAGCTTCCAGAGGTTCGCAAGGTCGGCCTCGTTCCAGACGCCCGCGCCGAGTCCGGCCAGGAACGCGGCGCCCAGGGCCGTGGTCTCGGTGTGGCGCGGCCGGCGGACGGGGATGCCGAGCAGGTCCGCCTGGAGCTGGCAGAGCACGTCCATCACCGCCGCGCCGCCGTCCACCCGCAATTCGGTGAGCGGCCTACCGGTGTCGCTCTGCATCGCCTCCACCACGTCGCGCGTCTGGAAGGCCATTGCCTCGACCGCGGCGCGGACCAGGTGCGCACGCGTGGTTCCTCGCGTCAGGCCGACGATCGTGCCGCGGGCGTAGGGATCCCAGTGCGGAGCGCCTAGACCGACAAAGGCGGGCACCAGGAACACACCGGCCGCATCCGGCACGGACGCGGCGAGCGGGCCGGCCTCGCTTGCGCTGCCGATGATGCCGAGACCGTCGCGCAGCCACTGCAGAGCGGCGCCGGTGACGAAGATGGCGCCTTCCAGCGCGTAGCTCAGGGCGCCGTCGCGCCTCCAGGCCACCGTGGTCAGCATGCCGGAGCTCGAAGCTACACGACGCGTGCCGGTCTGCATCAACACGAACGAGCCGGTGCCGTACGTGTTCTTGGCCATCCCGTCGGCGGTGCATGCCTGGCCGAACAACGCAGCTTGCTGGTCGCCTGCGATCCCTGTGATGGGCGCGGCGATCTCGCCGAGTGATCTCGAGATCGGACCGCTGGAGTCGGCCACGTGGGGCAAGTTGGCGAGCGAGACACGAAAGAGTTCGGCCATCTCCTCGCTCCAGACCCCGCGTTCGATGTCGAAGAGCAGCGTGCGCGATGCGTTGGAGGCGTCGGTCACGTGATCGCGTCCCCCGGAGAGCTTGGCGACCAACCACGAGTCGACAGTGCCGACCGCCGCGTCTTTAGCTCCGTCGACGTGCTCGAGCGCCCAAGCAAGTTTGGTGGCCGTGAAGTACGGATCGAGCACGAGTCCGGTGATCTCTCGGACGCGCGCCTCATGGCCAGCCTCGCGGAGCCTCGCGCATTGGTCGGCCGTGCGGCGATCCTGCCAGACGATTGCGGGTGCGACCGGCTGCAGAGTCCGGCGGTCCCAGAGCACGAGCGTCTCGCGCTGGTTGGTGATGCCTACCGCTCTCACGTCGCGTGGTTTTGCGTTGGCAGCTTCGAGGGCGCGCCGTGCGCTCGCCTGCACGGCGGACCAGATCTCGTTGGGATCGTGCTCGACCCAACCCGGACGCGGGTACTGCTGGGTGATCTCCTCGTAGCCCTTGCCTTGAATCTCACCGTCCAGACCAACAGCGATTGCGGTCGCGCCGGTCGTGCCCTCGTCGAGGCTTAAGACGACTTCGCTGATGTTTCCGGCTTCCAGGTGCGGTTCAGGCTTCCGGTCGAGTAACCCTCGAGGTCCGCCGACACGAATTTGTAGCCCGCTTCGCGCACGGCCGCAGTCACGCGCTCGCGCTCCGCGATCAGCCGCGGAATTTCGGCCGCGTCGACTTCGATCCGGGCCACGTCATCGTGATGCCGCACACGCACCTGGTGGAAGCCCAGGGACTTCAATGCCGCTTCGGCGGATTCGATCTGGCGCAACGCCGCCACCGTGACGGTCGTGCCATGCGGGATGCGTGACGAGAGGCACGCGAACGATGGCTTGTTCCAGTTGGCAAGGCCCAAGGTCCGTGCGGCGGCGCGGATCTCGGACTTGGGCATGCCGGCTTCAAGCAGCGGGAAGCGGACGCCGCGGCGAACGGCCGAGGCGTGCCCTGGCCGGTGATCACCCGCATCGTCGGCGGTCGCCCCGTACGCAAGGTGCGCCAGTCCGAGCTCCTGCTGCACCGGCGTCAGCGTGTCGAAGAGCTCCTCTTTGCAGTGAAAGCAGCGGTCAGGGTTGTTGCGGGCGTACGCCTCGAGCTCGACTTCGCTCGTGTTCACCTCGACCAGACGCGCGCCGAGCGTGCGCGCAAGCAACCGCGCTTCTTCCTGTTCTGACTCCGGATAAGCGGGCGAGCTCGCGAGTACCGCCACGGCGCCCCCGCCCAGCTCGTCCATCGCGAGCTTCAACAAGAGGGTCGAGTCGACTCCGCCCGAGTACGCGACCAGCACCGAACCGAGCTCGTGCACGATCTCACGGGCGGTTTTCAATCGAGTCGCGTCGAACGCATCGAGCTGGATCACTCCAGCACGAGATTAGCTGGCGCGGGCCCCCTAAGAAAGGGGCGACGGCTCCATCGCCGGAGTGCCGCACCACGCCTCGTAGTCGATCAACGAATCGACTGTGGGGTTTTCGCCGCACAACGGGCAGGCCTTGTTCTGACGCAGCTTGAGCTCGCGGAAGCTCATGTCCTCGCCTTCGAAGAGAAGGTAGCGCCCGACCATCGGCCGGCCGATGTCGAGGAGGTACTTGATCGTTTCGAAGGCCATCATGCTGCCGATGATTCCGGGCAGCACGCCGAAGACGCCGGCCTCGGCGCAGCTCTGCACGCTGCCAGGCGGCGGTGGCTCGGGAAAGAGGCAGCGATAACAGCCAGTGCCCTTGGCGGAATCGAACAGGGCCAGCCGACCCTCGAAACGGAAGATGCTCCCGTGCACCAGCGGCTTGGCCAGGAAGTGCGCGGCGTCGTTGGCGAGGTACCGCGTCGGAAAGTTATCCGTCCCGTCCACGATGACGTCGTAGGGGGCGAAGATGCGCAGGGCGGTCTCCGAGTTGAGGTGCTCGTTGATCGCGACGACCTCGACGTCGGGATTGAGGTTGCGGAGCGTCTCGGCCGCCGAATCGACCTTGGGCCGGCCGATGTCGTCGTGGCCGTGCAGCAGCTGGCGCTGGAGGTTGGAGGCGTCGACTGTGTCGAAGTCGACGATTCCGACCTTGCCGACGCCGGCCGCCGCCAGGTACATGGCCGCGGGGGAGCCAAGCCCACCGGCGCCCAGGAGGAGCACGGTCGAGTTGAGCAGCTTGCGCTGCCCCGCGCCCCCTACTTCGGGCAGGATCAGGTGCCGCGCGTAGCGGGCCACCTGGTCGGGGGTGAAGCTTCGGGTTTGAGACATGTCTGCAAGGACTATACCCAGGGTGCTTTGAGGGTTATTCCTATAGTTGGAGGGCAGCATGGAAACTGAATACCTCGACGAAGAGCAGGTCATCTCTCTCTACAACAAGGTGCGGACCGGCAAGCGGACCTGGCCGACAGGCATATGGACCTCCCCCGCCGCGCTCCAGTACGCCGTCACCGTCTTCGACTACTGGATCCACAACGTGATGGGATGGAAGGGCTGGCCCGACGCCCGCGGCAAGGTCACCCCAGCGCTGCTCGAGGAGCATCGCCTGGCCGACCTCGTGGAGTCGGTTTTCGTGCCCGAGTTCGGCGACGACTGGCTGGACTTCGAGGTGGTTCTCAACGAGAGCATGCGGCTGTCGGAAGACGAAAGCTGGGCGCCGGATGTCGCCGACCGCCAGGAGCGCGTGGAGGCCGCCTTCGAGCACGCTTTCGAGAAGCTCATCGGATCGCCGAAGCAGCAACCCAAGCTGCTGCCGACCTATCACCGCTTTCGCAACCACCTGCTGCGCATGTGGAGCGCGTTCCAGGAGGCGCAGGCCGAACACGACAAGGCCGAGCGCGAGTCGGCTGAACGTTTCTGGGCGCAGCTGCGCCTGGTCCGCAGCAGCCGGGGCCAGGCGGCCGAGGCGTGGTCGATCGTCAACACCGACGACGAACGCCGCGGCGAGGTGGTCATAGTCTGGGGCGAGCCGCATCCCTACTGCGTGGTAGTGCTCGACGAGGACGTCGAGGCGGGCGGCTGGGAGCAGGTCATCTACCGGCTCGAGCAGGAGATCCTCGTCGAGGAACCCGGCGTGGTCAGCTACTCCGTCTGGCACAAGGGGTTCGTCGGCGAGTATTACAGGTGCGCCGACTGCGGTGAGCTGCACAGCCAGTTCGACGAGGACACGACCAACGGGCTGAGGCTCGACGATCTGGAGCCACCCGAAGAGCGGTAGTCAGTCGACCGTGAGTGAGAAGTTCCTTCCCTCCCAGCCGGTCATGTAATGCGCCGTCCACGAAAACTCAGTCCCGGAGGGCAGCTTGTGGCAGGGCACCTCGGCGGTCCACAAACCCAGCGTTGTGTCGACCGCGTCGACCTCCGTGAATGTCGCCCAGTTGTCGAACGTGTAGTGCACCGCGCCGGGCCGCGCCAGTTGAACGCGAAGACGCCGGCCCGCCGCGATCCGGGTGATCTGATGCTTGTGTGACCAGATAAAGGCAGGCTCCAGGGCGGTTCCCTCCGTGTAGCGGCGCCGCGCCGGCATCACGATGTCCGGAAACCCCGCGAGCGCGATCGTGACGAGAAGCTCCAGATATTCCGCGTGCGCCCATCCCAGCGGGCAAGCCGAGCCGTTCGCCCGGCCGAACTGAAGGCCGCGGTCCGGGACGTCGGGGCCATCCCACAGCTGCTCGGCCAGCGCAAGACCCTGTCCGGCGAAGCCTTCGATTGTGCGCACCAGCTCCGCGGCGGGCAGCCCCATCGAGAAGAAATGCCGCGCGCGCTCGCCGGTCAGGACCGGCCATGCACGCCCGCGCCCGGTGCCATCCCATGGCGCCCCGTCCTCGTGCTCTCCGTACTGGTCGCCCACGTAACGACGCCAGCTCGGACCCGCGGGCAAGCTGACCTTGAGCGACGTGTCCACGCCCTGCAGGCTGCGCAGCACGCGGTCGTCCTTCGGGCGGCGCAAGCCGTAGCGGACCAGCTCGAGAAATTCGGGAGCGATCGCTCCCTCTGCCGGTCGCTGATCCGGGTTCGATCCGAGGCGTACGTACTGGCCCGAGGGGAGTGAGCACCAAGCCTCGACGCGGTCGTTCCAGTAGTCCGCCACAAGCCGGAGATAGTTCGCGGCCAGGTGCTCGCCGGCATCGTGAGCGAACTCCGCCGCGACGATGAGCGCGGCGATGCAGGCGGCAAGCGTCGACGGCGACAGCCCGCCGGCATCCTCCCAGCGGTCGAGGGTCGTCAGCGGCCCCTCGCGGATGATGTACTGCGCCGCGGGCCGCACCATCGTCGGATAAGGATCGTGGTCGAGGCAGCCGGCGACCCCGAGCCGCCACGCGAGGAGGATCGGAAGCGCGACCTGGTCGAGCTCGGTCGAGACCCAGTGCGGGGCCCCGTCGAGGGTCCAGTTCTGATACCAGCCTCCATCGCTTCGCTGATTCGATTGGAGATGGCGAAAGGCGCGGAGCGCGGCATCGCTGTCACCGGCGTCGAGCAGCGCGGTCGCGATGCGGCATAGGTCTCGGGGCCAGACGAGGTGGTAGACGTGGTTGCCGTCGTGGTTGTACTCGCCCCACGGCGCGGCCGGCGCGGCGATGAAAGCGCCGGCGTGCGATTTGTCCTCGAGGCAGTGCAGCAACGCGAATGACGCGCGCGCGAGCATCCCGTCGTCGCCGCTGACTTTGCCGAGGGCCGGCGGAATCTCGGGCTGAGCGCGCCATGCGCGCTCGAATGACTGGCGCACCGCCCCCGCACCCTTTTGCAGCGAGGTGCGCGCCACCTCTTCGGCGTCGGCGCGCGAATGCGCGAAGCCGATCGCGAGCTGAAACGCGCCGGCGCGGATTCCGATCTCGGCGCCCACGGAAACGTTGCCCGGCCCGGCGCGCTCGTGCATGTACGTGAGCCGGCCGTCGCCGTCGCTCAGGTCGATGTGCACGTCGGAGCTCCGAAAGTAGCCGGCGGTGGCGCGGCTGAACGGGCCGACCAGGCAGATCCACAAGTCTTGCTGCTGAAGCAGCAGCGCCGGCGGATGGGTGTCGATGACGTTCGCGAAGTTCCCCTCGGTTCCTGGCTGCCAGTGCGCCGACGCCTGCATATAGAGGCGAAGATCCGGAAGTTCCGGCGTGAACGTCGCAGCGATGAGCATCGCGTTCTCCTCCGGGTCGGAGAAGAACTCCTTGGTCAGCCGGTACTCATGATGAGTCGTCTCGACACGAAACGCAGGGACGCCGGGGCTGATCCAGCTGATGGCGTGCTGCCCGTCCGCCGAGTCATCGACCGGCGGCGCTCCGCCGGCGGAGACGAAAAAACGGAGCTCATGCAACGCCACGTGGTCGAGGAATGGGAAGAAGACCTCGCTGAGCGTGCCCTCGGCCAGCGTGTACCAGAGCTTGCTCCTGGATCCGGGCGCCGCTCCGAACGCCATCTTGCGTCCAGGCCCCCACATCGGGGGCGCGCCTGGTCCGCCGGGGGCTTCCATCGGGTGCTAAGTATGGAGAGAGCCTGGGGTCGAATAGAATCGAACGACGGCCCCGAATTGTCGGGGAGGTGGCTGAGTGGCCGAAAGCACCCGCCTGCTAAGCGGGTAGGGGGTGTAAAGCTCCCTCGAGGGTTCGAATCCCTCCCTTCCCGCGCCTGAACCCAACGTGGAAGCGCCCGGACCTTCTGCCTCTCGCTCCGACCATCCGTAGAGTAATCGAACGCTTTACCAATCAGGCGGCGGATTCCCGAGGTGAAATCTGGCCTTCCGTACCACGCTCTCGCTTTTCGGAGCACCATGTTGCTGCGCTCGTCCATCGGTCGTTCGACAAGGGAGGATGAAATGTATCGGTACAGGGAGACTCAGCAGGTGCTCTACGGGCATTTCAACGAGTTCATAAAGGGTTGGCAGGAGTTGGCGGTGATTTTCCGCAAGAAGGGTTGGCCGGAACCAAGCGTCTGGGCGCCGACGGTGGGAGTCGGTAACGACGCAATCGTCGAGATGGACTATGGCGACCTGGCGTCCTTTCAGAAGACCTACGAAGCGTTCCAGGCGGACGCAGAAGCCATGAAGGTCTATCGGGGAATGGCGGGGATCATCGTCCAGGGTTCTAACCGGAGCGAGATCATCGAGCGTGTGACGAAGCCCCTGGCCTGAGATCAGTCAGGGTTGCGCCGGCCGGTTTGGAGTTCTAGCTCCCGCGGACAATAGGCTCTCGGTGATCCTCTAATCGAGGATTAGCCGGCATCCCAGCGGTGGCCCTTGGATTGAGGTGCGGGCTGAAATCCCTCCTTCCGCCATCCGATGCGATCTCAGGCGAGCTCTAGAAAAGCCCTGTTAGCCACCGACTCAGGGGCTTGCGCCCTTTCGGCTCGACATATTCCGGTACCAGCACCGTGACTGCCTTCTCGCCTGACTCGAGCACCTGCTCCACAGTCAAATCAGTAGTAAGAATCGGATCGCCGATCCGCACAACAAGTCGCTTGCCGAGCCACAACTCCTTCATCCCCGAGAGCCCGACCGGCACGACCGGCACGCCGGCGTCGACGGCGAAATGCGCGAAGCCCTTCTTGAATG
>WNEY01001565.1_pt1 | contig 16304 bp, 16 predicted proteins | sample 5400531 | NCBI WGS metagenome assembly WNEY01 (sample SAMN13153338, study PRJNA577476) | soil metagenome | isolation source: 200 cm saprolite under Douglas fir tree site 1 | place: USA:California | collected 2015-04-18
TGATCGGCTCGCCGGTCTGCGCCGAGGCCGGGACGACCAGCAGCACGCCGGCTGCCAGCGCCGAGATCGCACCGAACACCGCGGCACTCGGCCGGCATTTGACGTTGGTGGGCATGTCGATCCTCCCGTTTCGAATTTGGTTGGGCGCGATCTTATCGGCAACGGGCGCATTGGGGCCAGAGCATTTTCAGGAAAAAGCCTGCGTGGGATCACCGCCTTCGACCATGACGGTCTCGACCTCGCCCGCCCCGCTGCGGCGGAACGCAGCGGCTCGGTTGTATTCCGGCGAGGTGAAGCAGGCGACGCCCTGCTCGAGGCTCGGGAACTCGATCACCACGAAGCGATGGAACTTGTCCGGCCCTTCCATGATCCGATAGCGGCCGCCGCGCGCGAGCACCTTGCCCCCGAACTTGGCGATGATGCCCGGCACCAGATCGGTGTATTTCTTGTATTCGACCGGATCGTTGATCTTTGATCGCGCCACCCAATAGGCCGGCATGCCGACTCCCTCCGTTTCGTTTCCGGGACAACCGATCTCGGGTTTGGCCGCGATCGGCGGTTCAATATTTCCCAAGTCGGCTTCGCCGACCTGGGCGCGAGCACGTAGCCGCAATCCATAACCACAAATCCCCGCCATATTCGACACTCGTATTTCGACCTGCAAAATGCCGCAGCATGGGGCCGAACCACGTGTTGACCCCGTGCATCGCCGCTCGTTAGCATCGCGCCGAACACAAGCAGGCGGCTGCGAAACGCGTCGCCAGGGAGGATCAGCGTGGACAGACGCAGCTTCATCATCGGCTCCGCCGCCGCGGCGGCCGCCCGCGAGGTTTCCTTCGCGCAGGAAGCCTATCCCACGCATGCGATCATGCTGGTCAATCCGTTCCCGCCCGGCGGCGCCGCCGACGTGGTCGGCCGCCCGCTGGCGGCGGTCATGGAGCCGATGGTGCAGAAGCCGGTGGTGATCGAGACCAAGGCCGGCGCCGCCGGCGCCGTCGGCGCCCAGTTCGTCGCCAATGCCAAGCCGGACGGCTATACGCTGCTGCTCCACATCACGTCGATCTCCGGTTTCGCCGAGGTCGACAAGCTGTTCGGACGCACGCCGAAGTTCACGCGCGCCGACTTCATCCCGATCGCGCGCTTCGTGGCGGATCCATGCGTGCTGGTCGTCAACGATCAACAGCCGTACCGCAGCCTCAAGGAGCTCGTCGACGACGCCGGCAAGCGACCGAACGAGATCATCTTCAGCTCGTCCGGCCTCTACGGCGCGCTGCACATCCCGACCGCCCTGTTCGTGAAGGCGGCGGGCGACTTGAAGTTGCGGCACCTGCCGACCAATGGCGGCGGACCGGCGCTGACCGCGCTGCTCGGCAACAATTCGCAGGTCCTGGTGTCGTCGATCTCGGCCTGCCTGGCGCAGATCAAGGCCGGCAAGGCGCGTCCGCTCGCCCAGCTTGGCGCGGCCCGGTCGAAGGCGGTGCCCGACGTGCCGACGATGAAGGAGCTCGGCTATGACGTCGAATATTATCTCTGGGTCGGCGCATTCGCGCCCAAGGGCACGCCGGCGAACGTGATTTCCTACCTGCGCGGGACCTTCGACAAGGCATCGCATGCCGAAGCGTTCAAGGCCGCGCTCGCCAATCTCGGCCAGGACCTCGCCTATATGGACCAGGCGGAATTCGCCAAGTTCTGGGATGCCGACGCCGAGCGCATCGAGGCGGCGATCCGCGCCATCGGCAAGGTCCAGGGCTAGGCTTGGCGAGCTGCGATTGCGTGACGCACAAAGCGGCAGCGGTTCGGCTCCCCTCCCCCCGCGAGCTCTTGCGAGCGGTGGGGAGGGGTCTGGGGTGGGGGGCGCATGAGGGAAGATCAGCCGAGAAAAGTCGACGCCCGGGTGCCCCGCGCTCGCACGTTGCGACGTGAGATGACGAAGGCTGAGAGAAAACCGTGGTGGCATCTCCGACGAGTTCCGATCGAGAATTCACATTTTCGGCGCCAGGCAACCATCGGCCCCTATTTCGCGGATTTCGCGTGCCACGAGCTCCGGCTCATGATCGAAGTTGATGGTGGGCAACACGGTGAAGAAAACCGTGCTGCCCTGGACGGGAACAGGACTCGGTTTCTCGAAGAAAAAGGGTACCGCGTTCTTCGATTTTGGAACAACGAGGTGCTTGGCAACATCGAAGGGGTCATGGACGTCATTTGCTCTGCCCTTCGCAGCCCACGCCCCCACCCCTAACCCCTCCCCTCAACGCGAAGACGCGTTGGGGGAGGGGAATGGAGAGAGCGTTGGGGGAGGGGAATGGAGAGAGCGTGATCTTGCACACCGACCACATCGCCGGCGGCGCCTTCGTCGCCTTCGGCCTCGTCGTGCTCGCGTCGAGCGGCGATCTGCCGGTCGGCACGCTGTCGTTCCCCGGCGCCGGCATGATGCCGAAGCTCGTCGCCGGATTGCTGGTGGCGTTCGGCCTGCTCATCGTCCTGCGCGCGGGCGAGAGCGCGCCGCTCGCGACCGTGCGGTGGGAGGACCTGCCGCACGCGGCACGGGTCGTCGCCGTCACCGCCGCCGCCGTGGCGCTCTATCAGACGCTGGGTTTCCTCCTCACCATGGCGTTGCTGTTGTTCGCGCTGACCTTCGGCGCCGAGCGCCGCCATCCGCTGGCCGCCGCCGCCTTCAGCATCGGCGTGGTCGCGCTGACCTATCTGCTGTTCGTCGCGGCGCTGAAGACGTCGCTCGAGCCCGGCATTCTGGGGTTCTAGCGATGGGGACGGTGGATAGCCTGCTGCTCGGCTTCTCGGTCGCGCTCCAGCCCGACGTCTTGTGGTACGCCTTTCTCGGATGCCTGGTCGGCACCGTGGTCGGCGTGCTGCCCGGCATCGGGCCGCTCTCCGGCATCAGCATCCTGCTGCCGGCGACCTTCGGGCTCGACACCACCAAGTCGGTCGTGATGCTCGCGGGCATCTATTACGGCTCGCAATACGGCGGCTCGACCACGTCGATCCTGATGCGGATTCCGGGCGAAGCCTCCTCGGTGATGACCTGCATCGACGGCTATGCCATGGCGCAGAAAGGACGCGCCGGCGCGGCGCTGTGCATCGCCGCCGTCGGCTCGTGGATCGCCGGCACGTTCGGCGTGATCGTGCTGACGCTGATCGCGCCGCCGCTCGCGACCTTCGCGTTGCGCTTCGGCCCGCCCGAATACACCGCGCTGCTCGTGCTCGGCCTCATCTTTCTCGCCTACATGTCCTCGACCTCGTTGCCGCGCACGCTGCTGATGGCCTGCGTCGGGCTCCTGCTCGGCACCATCGGCATCGACAACATGACCGGCCACTTCCGCTACTCCTTCGACATCGCCGAGCTCGGCGACGGCATCGGCATCGTGCCGGTCGCGGTCGGCCTGTTTGGGCTCGGCGAGATCCTGTCGACGCCGTCGGCCACCGTGGTGCGCGAGGTGATCGCGCCCAAGCTGCGCGAGCTGTTGCCCAACGCGCGAGAGTGGCGGCAGTCGGCGATGCCGATCGCGCGCGGGTCGGTTCTCGGCTTCCTGATCGGGCTGACGCCCGGCTCGGCCCACATCATATCGAGCTTCCTGTCCTACGCGGTCGAGCGCCGCTTCTCGAAACATCCCGAGGAATTCGGCCACGGCGCGGTCGCCGGCGTCGCCGGTCCCGAATCGGCGAACAACGCCGCCTCGACCGGCGCGTTCGTGCCCATGCTGGCGCTCGGCCTGCCGACCGGTCCGATCACGGCCGTGCTGATCGCGGCGCTGATGATCCACGGCGTCGCGCCGGGGCCGACGCTGGTGAACGAGCATCCGGACATCTTCTGGGGATTCGTCGCCTCGATGTATGTCGGCAACCTGATGCTGCTCGCGCTCAATCTGCCGCTGGTCGGCATTTTCGTGAACGTGCTGCGAATTCCCTATGCCTATCTCTATCCGCTGGTGATCATGTTCTGCGTGATCGGGGTCTACGAGGTGGGCCACTCGATCGTCGACGTGTGGATCATGCTGATCATGGGGATCCTCGGCTACGGAATGCGCAAGTTCGGGCTCGACCCCGCGCCGCTGGTGCTCGGCCTGGTGATCTCGCCGACCTTCGAGATGTCGCTGCGGCAATCGCTGATCATGTCGAACGGCAATTGGACGATCTTCTTTCAGCGGCCGATCGCGGGGGTGCTGCTCGCGGTGTGCGCGGGGCTGCTGGGTCTCGCCGCGCTGTCGCTCGTGCGCCGGCGCAAGGACTGGCGCAGCAAGCTCGCCGAGGTGGAAGCGGGCGAGGGCCAGTGAGGCATGGTCGGATTCCGCTCCGCCGGAAAACGCTCTGGAGCATTTTCAGGAAAAGTGGAAACCGGTTTTCCGTCCGAAAATGCGACCACGAAAAAAACTGGGGCGCATTCAGTTTCCGTCGAAACTGGATGCGCGCTAGTGTTCGCCGGCGATGCGTCGTCGATTCCTCGAGATGATCCGGTTGCCGGTCGGGACATGCCGCAGCTGCGGCGCAGCCGTCGGCTATCTCGCGCGCGCCTGCCCGAGCTGCCGGGCACCCAACCTGCCGAACCCGGTGGCGACGATCGCGGCGCTGTTGGCGCTGGCGCTGGCGGGCGGATTGATCGCGCTTTCCGTGCAGGTCGTGCGCAGCATGCGGACGGCGGAGAGCGCCCCGCCGGCCGGGGGTGCGCCGGGCGCCTCCGGTCCGACGACCGACACCTCGGCGGCCTATGGCTGGATCGTGAAGGCGATGGCCGAATGCGAGGAAGAAGCCAAGCTGCGACAAGACACACTGCATTTCCTGATCGTGCCGGTGACGACGACCGGGCTGTCGCTCCCCGGCTGGTCGCCGAACCCGATCGGCCCGGTCGGCGATTCCGCGACGCTCTTTAACTCCAGCGACACGCTGATTGGGCTGAGAAACGGGGCGCTCGCGCTCTATCGCAAGCCGCTGACCTTCGCCCTGTCGGATCCGGCGACGCAGACCGTGTACAAATGGAAGCCCGCGATCGGCGTCACCGCCCTCAAGACCCGGGACAGCGGGATCGGCAGCGTCACGCTCGGCTTCGAGATCCCGGATCTCGCCAAGGACATTGCCTGGGGCCCGACGATCAATTTGAGCAAGGGGAACTGCTACTGGATCAATCCGGTCATTCACGCCGCCAGCAGCGGCGGATGAGGCGCGGCTAACGCGCGTGTCCCGTAGGGTGGGCAAAATCGTGTGCTGTGTTCTGGCGGCGGGCTCCGGATGCGAGCGATCCCCGCTCGGAAGCGGGGACAGGCTTTGCCCACGCGTGGGGGCTATCCGGGCGCCGAGCTTGGGGCGGGATGGCGCGCGTGGGCACGGCGCTGCTGTCTTTGCGTGGCGAGGCCCGAGCTTTTGGCCCGCGCCTTTGCCCACCCTACAGCCTGTGCCGCACAACGCACTGAACGCGCTACGCCCAGAGCCGCTCCCGCTCGAGCCCCTTGTAGAGGTGGGCGACGTGGTCGCCGTAGCCGTTGAACAGCAGGGTCGGCCGGCGCTCGTTGAGCCCGATCAGCTCCTCGGTAGCCTGGCTCCAGCGCGGATGCGGCGCCTGCGGATTGACATTGGCCCAGAAGCCGTACTCGGAGGCCTGCAGGGCCTCCCAATAGCTCTTCGGCCGCTGATCCGTGAAGTTGAACCGCACGATCGACTTGATCGACTTGAAGCCGTATTTCCACGGCACGGCGAGCCGCAGCGGCGCGCCCTGCTGCTTCGACACCGGCTTGCCGTAGGCGCCGGTGACGAGAAAGGCGAGCTCGTTCCCGGCCTCCGCGATGGTCAGTCCCTCGATATAGGGCCAGGGATACCAGCTCTGCTTCTGGCCGGGCGCGACCGCGGCGTCGAGGAAGGTCTCCATCCGCAGGTATTTCGCCGATGCCAGTGGCCTCGCCGCGTCGACGAGCTTGGCGAGGGGAAAGCCGGTCCATGGGATCGCCATCGACCATGCCTCGACGCAGCGGTGGCGATAGAGCCGCTCCTCCAGCGGCATCTTCCGGATCAGATCGTCGATGCCGATCTCCTGCGCCTTCTCGACCATGCCGTCGATCTTGATCGTCCACGGCCGCAGCCGCAGCGCCTGCGCCGCCCTGGCGATGTTCTTGCTGCTGCCGAACTCATAGAAATTGTTGTAGTTGGTGTTGATCTTCTCGTCGGTGACCGGACGGTCGAGCGTGAACGTCTCGTTCCGCTTGGCCGGATAAAGGTCCTTGGTCGGGTCCGGCAGGTCGGCGACGCGTTGCGCGAGCGCGAGCTTCCCCGGCAGCGTCAGCGCGACCGCGCCGGTCGCCGCCAGCACGGCGCGGCGGTTGAAGAGGAGATGCTCGGGCGTGGCAAGGCGTTCGGGGATTTCCCATCCGCGGCGGCGAATGACGTGCATGTGCGCGTCTCCGGATTCGGGCACCGCCCTGGATACGCCGGCCGCCGATCACGGGCAAGTCACGGCTGCGCCAGGGCCGGGTGATCCCGCCTTCGAGCGCACGCCGCGCGGCCGCGCCCGGAACCGGCGCGGCCGAGACCGCGTTCTCAATCCATCGCAGCGCAGCGCGGACCGCTTCTCATGCACGAGCAGGACAGTCGCGATTATCCCGTGCGCGAGGACATGCGCCTGCAGAGCGCGATCTGGGCGGGGGAGCGCGTGCTGTGGGTGACGCTCGGGGTCGTCCTGCTGTTGGCGCTCGCCGGCCTCCTCGCCCGCGGCCCGCTGAGCCGCGCCACCGTCGAGGACGCCGCGAATCAAGCGGCCGGCTTCTCCATCAAACGCCGGCGCATGATCCCGATCAGCTGACCCTTCGACATCGGTTTGCCGAACAGGTAGCCCTGCCCGATATGGCAGCCGACGGCCTGCAGCTTGTGGCATTCGTGCGTCGTCTCGATGCCTTCGGCCACGGTCTTGAGCCCGAACCGCTGGCCGAGCTCGACGATCGTCTCGCACAGGCCGGCATTGACCCGGTCGACGTGGCAATTGCTGACATAGCTGCGGTCGATCTTGAGCTCGCTGAACGGAAGCTGCCGCAACCGCGCCAGCGACGAATAGCCGGCGCCGAAATCATCGAGCGCGAGCGTGCAATTGAGCGCGCGCAGCGCATCGGCGACGTCGTTCGCCAGCTCGAGGTCGTGAATGATCTCGTCCTCGGTCACTTCCATGATCAGGCCCGGCCAGTTGGGCGCGCGCGGCCGCTGCTCGCGCAGAATCGTCGCGATCGGCAGCTTGGTGAGCGCCGAGACCGGGACGTTGACGGAGAGCTTCACCGACATGCCGTTGGCGGCGCAGGCCTCCCAGTCCCGCAGCACCGTGATGATGGCACGCTCGGTCAGCGCCAGAATGTCGGCCTCGCTCGCGCCCGGCAGGAACACGCCGGGGCTGACGACGCCGCGCGTCGGGTGGCGGGCGCGCAGGAGCGCCTCGGCGCCGGCGAGCCGCATGGTCTTGAGATCGATCTTCGGTTGATAGAACAGCTCGAACCAGTCGCGCTCGAGCACGTCGGCAAGGGTCAGCTTGCGGTCGGCGGGCTCCGGCTTTGATTTGAACAGGTCGCGTAGCGCTCGCAGCATGCAAAGCTCGCCTCACCGCGACGGCGTTGCCCGGTGGCTTCGCCCGCGATTGATGACACCGAACCGGAGCGATAGCGTTAACGCTCGGATCGCGAGCGCAGTTATGGTTGGCGAATCGTAAGCGGGGGCGGGCGCCGGCGCACGCACGCGCGGGACGGACCAGAGGGAACTCGCCCGTCCGTGCCGCCGGTTGCCGGTGCCGCGCCTACGCCGCGGCCGCCTTGCGCGCCGCCACGATCTGGTCGGCGGTGCGGCCGGTGATCTCGGCCATGTGGTCGAACTTGAACGTGAAGCTGCCGACGCCGGCGGTCGCCGAGCGCACCTCGACGATGAGGCCGCCGATCTCGGACTCCGGCATCTGCACGCGCACCACGTCCCAGCCGTCCCAGCCCTCGCGGGTGTCGAAGCCGAGAATCTGGCCGCGGCGTCCTGACATCAGCGCGTTCATCTTCGCGGTGGCCTCCGATGGGCACACGATCTCGACCTGGTAGATCGGCTCGAGCAGCACCGGCTGGCACTGCGGCAGTCCCTCGTGGATGGCGAGCCGGCCGGCGAGCTGGAATGCCATGTCGGACGAGTCGACGGTGTGATAGGAGCCGTCGATCAGCTTGGCCGCGATATCGACCACCGGGAAGCCGAGCGGGCCGTGCTTGAGCGCCTCGACGACGCCGGCCTCCACCGAGGGAATGTAATTGCGCGGCACCACGCCGCCTTTGACCTCCTCGGTAAAGGTGAAGCCGGCGCCGCGCGGCAGCGGCTTGATCTCGAGCACGACATCGCCGTACTGGCCGTGACCGCCCGACTGCTTCTTGTGACGGCCGCGCTGGGTGATCGTCTTCCGGATGGTCTCGCGATAGCCGACGGTCGGCCGATGCGTGGTGGTGGCGACGCCGAAGCGATCCGCCAATCGCTCGGCCGCCACCCGCAGCTGCATTTCGCCCTGCCCCCACAACACCACTTCGTGCGCCTCGGCATTGTGGACGACGCCGATCGAGGGGTCCTCCTCGAGCAGCCTGGTGAGCGCCTGGCCGAGCTTGACATCGTCCTTGCGCTCCTTGGCGGCGACGGCCATGGCGAGCACCGGCGGGTGGGGAACGACCTTGGCGAGCGGCGGATGCGCCGGCTGGCCGTCGGTCAGCGTCTCGCCGGTCTTGGCCTGATCGAGCTTGCCGAACGCGACCGTCTCGCCGGCCTCCGCGGGAGCGCGCTTGTCGGCGTGCTGGCCCATGAGCTTGAACACCGCCGCGACCCGTCCCACGTCGCCTTCCGGGCCGAGCAGATTGGCGCCGTCGCCGATCTTCCCGCTGAGCACGCGCGCCACCGACATCTTGCCGCCGTGCGAGGTATTGATGGTCTTGAGCACATAGGCGACGGAATGTCCCCCCTTCACGCCGAGCCGCTGCACCGTGTCGGCAATTCCGGGCGCTTCGTGACGCAACGCCTTCATCAGCCGCAGCACGCCGTTGGTGCGCGCGGCCGAGCCCAACAGCACCGGGCAGACCAGGCCCTCGCGCAATTCCCTCGCAAGATCGTCGAAGATCTTGTCGCGCGGCGGCTGAATGTCTTCCAGCAACTGCTCCATCAGCTCGTCGTCGTGATCGGCCAGCGCCTCCAGCATGGAGAAACGCGCGGTCTTCTCGCGGTCGAGCGAGTCGCCTTCGAGCGGGATGATCTGCGAGGGCGCATGCTCCTTGTAGACGTAGGCGCGCTCGAGCGCGAGATCGACGAAGCCGGTGACGAGGTCGCCGGCGAAGGTCGGGATCTGCCGCAGCAGCAGCTTGTTGCGCGACGCCGGCTGCAGGACCCGCAGCACCTCGTGGATGGTCGAATCCGCCTTGTCGATCTTGTTGAGAAACAGGAAACGCGGGATCTTCTGGCTCTCGAGCTCGCGCAGAATGAGCTGGAGCTGCGGCACCTTCTTCTCGTCGAGCTCGCACACCACGACCGCCGCGTCGACCGCGGGCAGCGCCGCGCGCATGTCGTGGACGAATTCGACCGAGCCCGGACAATCGATGAGGGTATAATCGTCGTCCATGAAACGGGTGGTGGCGACGGAAAGCTCGACGCTCATCTTGTGATCGCGCGCTTCCTTGCTGGCGTCGCCGACGGTGTTGCCGCCCTCGATCGTGCCCTGGCGCTGGATCGCGCCGGTGCGGGCGAGGATGCCCTCGAGCAGCGTCGTCTTTCCGCTCTGGAACGGGCCCACCAGCGCGATGCACCGTGGACCCGCGGCTCGTGTGCCGTTCTGTGCCATGTCCGCCTCGCTATCGTCCGAGCTGCCACCGCCTCCGCCATCGTTTCAGGCCGGAGGGGGGATTGGCAAGAGGCGCAAGGGCCGCGCGGAACCCGCGGCCGTCGCGGCCCGACGGCCGCGGCCGGCACCTGCGCGGAAGCCGCGCTTCACGCCGGAGGCGTTCGCGATTTCGACGATCCCGAGCGCCGCGGTCCCGCCGAGGCGGCAGGGGCGGCGTCGTGGTCAGCGACCCGGAGGACCCAAATGGAGGCTGGCGACGCCGACGGCGAGATTGAGCCCGATCTGGCCGCCCACCGAGAGCGGCTGCAGCGCGACGGTCCGGTTGGAGCCGCCGATCAGCACGTTGGCGCCGAGGCCGGCCGCGACGGTTGCCTCGCCGCTCGCGCCGAGATAGTCGCCGGCGAGGAAGCCCGGGCCGGCGACCGTCTCGGTGAACACCGCCCAGACCATCACGCCGCCGGCGGTCACGCCGATGTCGAGCCCGAACTTGGTGATCGAGCCGCCGTAGGCCTCCTGCGGAGCCGGCTGGTCCGGCGTGAATATGCAGGCGACCTGCTTCTGCGACCCGATGATCAGCCCGATGCCGGCCGATACGTCGCAGGTCAACAGTCCGGCCTTGATCCGCTGCGCAGCGGCCGGCTCGGCCGATGCGACAGCCAACACGATAGCCACAGCGGCGATGGCATAACGCAACATATCGACCCTCCCTGTGCTTGACGGGGCGAGCCTATTGCGGGCCGCCCGTCCCGACCTTGATCTTACGCAAGGACGGCCCCGCTGTCGCCATCTTCGCGCGACCCTCGGCAGAACCCCGGTTCGACCGTGTCACTTCAGATTGCCGCAGAAACGCTGGATGCGCCGGCACGCCTCCTCCACGTCCTCGGTCTTGGTCGCATAGGAGATGCGGAAGGCGGGGCCGAAGCCGAACGGCGTGCCCTGCACCACCGCCACGCCCTCGGCCTCGAGCAGCTCGCTGACGAAGTCCTCGTCGGTCGCGAGCTTGTTGCCGGTGGGCGCGGTCCGGCCGATAGCGCCGGCGCACGACGGATAGACGTAGAAGGCGCCCTCCGGCTTCGGGCAATGGATGCCGCGCGCCTGGTTGAGCATCGACACGCAGAGATCGCGACGCTCCTTGAAGATCGCGTTGTGCCTGGCGATGAAGTCCTGCGGCCCCTCCAGCGCCTCGACCGCCGCCCATTGCGAGACCGCGGTCGGGTTCGACGTCGATTGCGACTGGATCATCGCCATCGCCTTGATCAGCGGCTCCGGCCCGCCGGCGTAACCGATGCGCCAGCCGGTCATGCAATAGGTCTTGGAGACGCCGTTCACCGTGAGCGTGCGCTCGTAGAGGCGGGGCTCGATCTGCGCCGGCGTGGTGAACTCGAAATCGTCGTAGACCAGATGCTCGTACATGTCGTCGGTCATCACCAGCACGTCCGGATGGCGGACGAGCACGTCGGTGAGCTTCTTGAGCTCGGCGCGGGTATAGGCCGCGCCGGTCGGGTTCGACGGCGAGTTGAGCAGCACCCACTTGGTCCTCGGCGTGATCGCCCGCTCGAGCGCGTCCGGCGCCATCTTGAAGCCGGACTCGATCGTGGTCGGCACCGCGACCGGCTCGCCGCCCGCCAGCATCACCATGTCCGGATAGCTCACCCAATAGGGCGCCGGGATGATCACCTCGTCGCCGCGATCGAGCGTCGCCATGAACGCGTTGTAGAGCACCTGCTTGCCGCCGGTGCCGACGATGATCTGGCTCGGCTTGTAGTCGAGGCCGTTCTCGCACTTGAACTTGCGCGCGATCGCGGCCTTGAGCTCGGGGATGCCGTCGACGGCGGTGTATTTCGCCGCCTTGCCGCCCTCGATCGCCTTGATCGCCGCGCGCTTGATGTTCTCCGGGGTGTCGAAGTCCGGCTCCCCCGCCCCCAGGCCGATCACGTCGCGGCCGGCGGCTTTGAGCGCGCGCGCCTTATCCGTGACCGCGATGGTCGCCGACGGCTTGATGCGCGCGAGGGATTCCGCGAGGAGGGCCATGGTCGTCTCCGCTCGCCCGTGGCGGGCGCGAGCTTCCTAATGGGCGCCGCCGCCGGCGGCAAGCCTCAATCGCCGATTCCGCACACTACCGTGATCGCCCGGCAACCCGGCGGCCCGCTTCGCGGAAACGATTCGGCGAGCCGGGCCCTGGCCCGCGCGCCCTTTGCCCGCGGAGGTCGCGACCGGGCGCCATCGACCGGCTCGCCCCGGCGCATCGGCCGCGTGATTTTCCCTCAGCCGGCCGCTACAATGCGGGCAAGACCCATCGTCCCCGGGAGGACGCCATGACGCTCACGCCGCAGCAGCTCGCGACCTTCGACGAGCAGGGCTACCTCTTCTTTCCCGATTGCTTCTCGGAGGCGGAAGTCGCGCTCCTGCGCAGCGAGGCGGACGCCATTCTCAGGAGCCAGCGCCAGGAGGTCTGGCGCGAGAAGACCGGCGCGCCGCGCACCGCCTTTGCCGCCCACACCTACAACGAGGCGTTCCGGCTGATGGCGCACCATCCGCGCCTGGTCGAGCCGCTCGTGCAATTGTTCGGCGAGGGCGTCTACGTCCACCAGTTCAAGATCAACGCCAAGGCGGCGTTCGAGGGCGACGTCTGGCAGTGGCACCAGGACTACGGCACCTGGGCGCGCGACGACGGCATGCCCGAGCCGCGCGCCATGAACATCTCGATCTTTCTCGACGAGGTGTTGCCGATCAACGGTCCGCTGATGCTGATCCCGAAGAGCCACAAGCACGGCACCCTCGCCGCCGGCCACGACCAGAGCACGACGTCGTATCCGCTGTGGACGCTCGATCCGCAGACCGTGACGCGGCTGTGCGAGGAGGCCGCGCCGCCCGGCGGCATCGGCATCGTGGCGCCGACCGGCAAGCCCGGCACCGTGCTGATGTTCCACGGCAACCTGGTGCACGCCTCGCCGCCCAACATCACGCCCTATCCGCGCAAGATCGTCTATCTCACGCTCTGCGCCGTCTCAAACCACATCACCAAGTTCACCCGCCCGGCCTGGATCGCACACCGCGACTTCGCGCCGATCGTGCCGGTCGAGGACGATGCCCTCCTCGCCTATGCCCGCGCCCATCGGGTGGCGGCGGAATGACGGCGCAATAGCTTTCCACGCGCGACGGACGGCGCGGCGGCAACGGCCTGCGTCCCCTCGGTTCCGCGGCCTACCGTGCGGCGGTCATGACATTGCCGTCGTCGTGGCCTAGAGGGGCGGGCAGCGGGCGGTGATTCCGGCCAGAGGGAAGGCGATGCATACGCTCTATTCGATGCAGCGGTCAGGCAACAGCTACAAGGTGCGGCTGGCGCTGACCCAGCTCGGCATCCCCTACCGCATGGTCGAGGTCGACATCCTCAAGGGCGAGAGCCGCACGCCGGAGTTCCTGGCCAAGAATCCGAACGGCCAGGTGCCGCTGCTCGAGGTGGCACCCGGCCGCTACCTCGCCGAATCGAACGCCATACTGTGGCACCTCGCCAGCAGGTCGCCGTTGCGGCCCGAGGACCGCATCGACCGGGCGACCGCCCTGCAATGGATGTTCTTCGAGCAGCACAGCATCGAGCCCAATCTCGGCGCCGCCTATTTCTGGCTCGTCCTGGTCAAGGGCGGGCGCGATCTGCAGCAGCACGCGCTCGAGGACTGGATGGAGGAAGGCTACCGCGCGCTCGGCGTGATGGAGAACCATCTCAAGCACCATCGCTACTTCGCCGCCGACCGCTACACCGTCGCCGACATCGCGCTCTACGCCTATACCCACCTCGCGCATGAATGCGACTACGACCTCGCCACCTTTCCGGCGATCCGCGGCTGGCTCGATCGCGTCGCTTCCGAGCCCGGACATGTGGCGATGGATTGGCAGCCGGAGAACGTCGTGGCGGCGGAGTGAGCCGCTCGCGCCCGCGGGCTTGACCCATGGGAAGAGCCTGCCCGCGGTGTCACCCGCGGGCTTGACCCGCGGGTCCATCTTCTTCGCAAGATCGCAAGCGCTTTTTCGCAATCGGATGGATTGCATCGGAACTCGGGCTTGCCCGAGTTCCGCACCATTAAGTGCCGCAAGTCGGGCAAGCCCGACTTGCGGTGTCAAGCCCGGCAATGACAGCTGGGCGGAACGTCGCAAACGGCCAAGTGTTCCGGCGTTAACGCTTCATTAACCCGAAACACAAAATCGCCCTTGTTCGTCAAAGCCTTCGCCCTAGTCCCGTCGAACCGGCGCCGGCATCCCCCGCGATTGATTCGGTTAACCGATACCGATTCGCGGAGACTGAGATGTCCAAGGCATTAGCCGGTCGCGGCGCACACGAGCACGAGGCGCCGAAGCATCGGTCCATCGCTTGCGTCGAACTGATCACCACCGCCGCGCTGGCGTTGTCGACCGCGGTCGCGGTCACCGCCGTCTCGATCGGCATCGCCCGCGCCGACGTGATCGGCGCCGCGGGGACCGGCGACGGCACGGCGCTCGCGCTCGTCATCGGCCTCTTCGTCTCCGCCATGGGCGGGCTCATCGCCGCCCGTCCGCGGCCGGATTGAGCGGCGCAATCTCCAGCTAAGGTTTCAGGTGGCCGGTCGGGGGAAGTCACTGCCGCGCGTCGTCCGACGCGCGGCAGTGACGCGTTCGGGTCATTCCGGCGGCTTGATGTTCGCCGCCTTGATGATCGGCCACCATTTCTCGATCTCGGCCTTGTGAAAGGCGGCGAGCGCCTCCGGCGTCTGCTGCTCGCGCGTCGCGATCACGTGGCCGAGCTCGACGAGCCGTTGCCGCACGGCCGGATCGGCCAGGGTCTCGACCACCGCGGCGGCGAGCTTGCCGACCACGTCCTTGGGCGTGCCTTTAGGCGCCCACAGGCCGTTCCAGAACGAGATGGTGAGGCCCGGCGCTCCCACCTCGTCCATGGTCGGAACCTCGGGCGCCGCCGGCCAGCGCTCCTTCGACATCACGGCAAAGGCTTTCATGGTGCCGCTGCGCAGGAACGACAGCGTCTGCGAGGCCTCGGCGCAGAACAGGTCGATCTGCCCGCCCACCAGGTCCTGCATGACAGGCGCGCCGCCGCGGTAGGGCACGAGCTGGAAGCGGGTGCCGGTTCCCTGCTGGAAGTAGAGCAGGCAGACGTGCGCCGCGCTGCCGGCGCCCACGGTCGCGGCCGATGCCTTGCCCGGGTTCGCTTTGAGCCAGGCGATCAGCTCCTTGCCGTTCTTCGGCGGCAGATCGTTCTTGCCGACGATCATCAGCGGCGTCGCGCTGATCAGCGACACCGGCTCGATCTCGAGCACCGCGTCGTGCGCGGCGGGATACATCGCGCCGCCGCCGACGTGGCTCGTCCAGTTGCCGATGATCAGCGTGTAGCCGTCGGGCGGAGCCTGCGCGGCGCGCACCACGCCGATGCTCGCGCCCGCGCCGGTGACCGTCTCGATGATCACCGGCTGGCCGAGCGACGTGCGCATGCGCTCCGAGAGGATGCGCGCGAGCGTGTCGGTCGGGCCGCCGGCCGGAAACGGCACGATGATCGTGATCGGCCGCGACGGAAAGTCCTGCGCCGCCGCACCGGCGATGCACGCCGAGACCGCCAACGCCGCCGCAAGCGAAAGCCTCGTCATTGCGCCGCGCGCCATGTGCCTTCCCCATCTGTCGCCGAGCAACGTCGCCGGCGCGATGTTAGCCGCCTTTCGGCAAGCCTGTCACTGCGATGTGGACGCGCTTGCCGGAACGGTCGCGGCGACCCATGCTTGCTTCACCTGAGGTGGGCTCTGCGCCGGAGGTCGGCATGCCGCGATCGGCGATCGTCATCGGCTTCACCGCGCTCGCCTCGCTCGGCTGCGCGTCCGCCGGGGCGGAGGTCTTTCATTCCGCCGCCGGCGACCTCGCGCTCGCGACCGTGGCGCGCGGGCTCGAGCATCCCTGGGCGCTCGCCTTCCTGCCCGACGGCCGCCTGCTTGTGACCGAGCGCCTCGGCCGCATGCGCATCGTCGGCGCCGACGGCAAGCTCTCCCCGCCCCTTGCCGGCGTGCCGCGGGTCGACGCCTCGGGCCAGGGCGGCCTGCTCGACGTCGTGCTCGACCGCCGCTTCGCCGAGAACCGGACCGTCTATTTCTGCTATGCCGAGCCGGCGGGCGGCGGCGCGCGCACCGCGCTCGCGCGCGGGCAGCTCGGCGGCTCGCCCCGGCTCGACGACGTCCGCGTGATCTTCCGCCAGGACGGCCCGCTCTCGAGCGGCAACCATTTCGGCTGCCGCATCGCGCAGACGCCCGACGACAACCTCTTCCTGACCGCGGGCGAGCATTTCACCGGCCGCAACGAGGCGCAGAATCTCGGCAACCATCTCGGCAAGATCATGCGCGTGCGGCCCGACGGCTCGGTGCCGCCGGACAATCCGTTCGTCGGCCGTCCCGGCGCCAAGCCCGAGATCTGGAGCTTCGGCCACCGCAACCCGCAGGGCCTCGCGCTCCACCCCACG
>WNEY01001566.1_pt1 | contig 16303 bp, 14 predicted proteins | sample 5400531 | NCBI WGS metagenome assembly WNEY01 (sample SAMN13153338, study PRJNA577476) | soil metagenome | isolation source: 200 cm saprolite under Douglas fir tree site 1 | place: USA:California | collected 2015-04-18
ACACGGAAGGACTACGACACGCCGGTGGGGCCGGCCCGTGTCGATCACGACTTCGTCGAGGCCCTGGCCAAGCGCGCCGCGCAGGACTGCTTCGGCTCCGAGCTGGCGCACCGCAACGAGCACTCGATCGAGTTCCAGGCGGTGTTCCTTCAGTACCTGTACGCGAAGCGGCGGGACGTGACCGTCGTGCCCGTGCTGGCCAGCTTCGCCCACGAGGCGATGGCGAGTCGCCGGCGCCCGACCGACGACCCGCGAGTTGCGCGCTTTCTGAATGCCCTGCGCGAGACGATCGCCGCGAGTGGACGGCGGGTCGCGCTGATCGCCGGCGCCGATCTCGCCCACCTGGGGCCCCGCTTCGGCGATCCGCGTCCGATCTCGAAGACCGGCCGTGCCCAGATCGAGGCCGAGGACCGTCGCATGCTGCAGTCGGTCGAAGCGGGCGACGCCGAGGCGTTCTTCGCCAGCGTGGCCGCCGACGGTGATCGCCGGCGCATCTGCGGGCTCTCGCCGATCTACGCCGTCCTTCACGCGCTCGGCGGTCGGCGCGGCGCGTTGAAGCGCTACGGCCTGTGGCCCGATCCGGAGGGAATCGTCAGCTACGCCAGCGTCGTCTTCGATGGCCGTGCGAGGTGAGGCCGGTCGTCGGACGAGCCGAGCGGTGAAATGATCGAAAATCGTACGCCTGAGTCGGGCTGGACGCTTCCGGATCTTCGCGTCGATCGCGACGGGGACTGGTACGACGACGACGTCCAGATCACGCATGCCGGCATCCTGGCCAACCTCCGCGGCAATCTCGGCAAGGACGTGCAGGGCTACTTCATCCAGACGCGTGTCCGCATCCCGGTTCGTGTCGACGACGTGCCGTGGGTGGTCACGCGGGTCGAGCCGCGGGGCGATCGGCTGCACGTCGTGCTCAACGACGGGAGCGAGGCCGACGTCGAAGCCACCACGGTGAGGCTCGGGGCCGCGGACGTGCCCTACTGCGCGGTGAAGGGCGATTTCGAGGCGCGCTTCAGCCGGGCCGCCACGTTCCAGCTCCTGGCGCTCGCCGAGTACGACGAGGCGACCGGGCGGGGGACGCTCAGGCTCGGCGAGCGCCGCATCCCGCTCCGGCGCAGCGCATGAGCGGCCGCCTGCTCGTCGCCGGGCTCCTGATCGTCGGCACCGTGCTGGCCGCCGGCGCCTGGTGGCTGCGCGACGGTGAACGCCAGAGCGCGGTCACCACTGACGAGATCGGCGACAAGGTCCAGACGGTCCGGCGCGGTCAGCTGCCTGCCTTCGCGACCGGCGGCGACGTGGCCGCGCTCTATCGGTTCGCGGCCGACAACCCGCACGCCCTGGCCGGAGTGCAGTGCACGTGTGGGTGCGTCACGTTCGGCCATGCGACGAATCGCTTCTGCTACGTCAAGGCGGAGCGTGGCGACGAGCGGACGTTCACGAGCCACGCCGCCACCTGAAGCGTCTGCCTGGACATCACGCGGGACGTGATGCTGAGAACGGGAGCCCGCCAGCCGTAGTATCCTCGCCCGCATGAATGCGGCCGCCGCGCTGATGACGGTGCTCCAGTCGGCCGGCGTCCGTTATCTCTTCGGCAATCCGGGAACGACCGAGCTGCCGTTCCTGGACGCGCTCGACGGCGCGAAGCTCCACTACGTCGTCGGGCTCCAGGAAGCCACCGTGGTCGCCGCCGCCGACGGCTACGCTCAGGCCACGGGTGAGGTCGGCGTCGCCAACGTCCACGTCGCGCCTGGTCTCGCCAACGCGCTCTCGATCCTGCACAATGCCGCGCGCTCCCGGAGTCCCGTGGTCCTCACCGCCGGCCAGCAGGATACGCGCCTGCTGCCCCACGAGCCGATCCTGGCCGGTGACCTCGTTCAGATGGCGGAGCCGTTCACCAAGTGGGCGTACGAGATCCGGCGCGCCGACGAGGCGGTGACCGCGCTCCGGCGGGCTATCACGATCGCGCTCACGCCGCCGACGGGGCCGGTGTTCCTCTCGCTGCCGATGGATCTCATGACCGAAGAGATCGACACTCCGGCGTCACACGCGCGCGATGACGCGTGGATTCCACGGCCAGGCGCACCCGTTGCCGCCGATGTCGCGCGCGCGTCAAGCCTGCTCGCGGGGGCGCGAGCGCCGATGATCGTCGCCGGCGACGGGGTGGGACGCGCGCGCGACGGCGTCGCCACGCTCACGCGGCTGGCCGAAGGGCTCGGCGCGCGGGTGTACGGCGAGCCGATCTATCGGCGGACGAACTTTCCCGGCGACCATCCGCTGTGGCGTGGCGGTCTGTACCCGAGCGCTCCGGCCGTGAGCAAGGCGCTCGACGACGCCGACGTCGTCCTCATCGTCGGCGCCGACGTCTTCACCTGGTTCCTCCATGGCCCGGGTGGGCCGTTCCGTTCGGGCGTCCCCGTGATCCAGATCGCGGACGATCCGAGGCAGGTCGGGCGAAGCTATCCCGTCGATCTCGCGTTCACCACGGCGATCACGCCGACGCTCAGGCTCATCGCTGACGAGCTCGCTGTGCGCCTGACGAATGCTCAGCGCGCAGGAGCGGCGGAGCGCTTGGCCCAGCTCGAGCGCGTGCGCGCGGACTTCGTGACGAGAACGCGCGGGGCCGCCGCCGAGGCCGAGCGCGTGCCGATCTCGCCGGCGTATCTCATGCACACGCTGGCCGGTCTGCTGCCCGACGGCGCCGTCATCGTGGACGAGTCGGCGTCGTCGCTGCCTCACGTGCTCCGGCATCTGTCGTTCACGACGCCGGGCTCGTTCTACGGCTCCAAGACGGGGACGCTGGGCTGGGCGATGGGAGCGGCGATCGGTGTGCAGCTCGCCGAGCCGCGGCGCAAGGTGGTGGTGACGATCGGCGACGGCTCGGTGATGTACGCGCCGCAGGCGCTGTGGACGGCCGCCCACGAGCGCCTGCCCATCACGTACGTCGTCGCGAACAACGCGTCGTACGCGATCCTCAAGGCCGGCATGGCGACGCTCGGCCTCGCCGGCGCCAAGAAAGGGTTCTACCCGGGGATGGATCTCACGGCGCCCGAAGTGGACTACGTTCGGCTGGCCGGATCGCTCGGCGTTCGGGCGGTGAGCGTCGAGAAGCCTCGGGAGCTGCGCGATGCTCTCGCCGAGAGCCTCGCGCATCCCGGCCCGGCGCTGCTGGACGTGGCGATCGATCGCAGCGTCAAGGGAGGTGTCTGATGGCGAAGCTCGCCGGCGGTGACTGGGTAGTGGAGGCGCTGCGCGCCGAGGGCGTCACCCACGTCTTCGGAATCCCCGGCGTCCACAACCTCGCCATCTACGACGCGCTGCTGCGAAGGCCGGGCCTCACGCACATCCTCGCCCGTCACGAGCAGGGCGCGGCGTTCATGGCCGACGGCTACGCGCGCTCGTCGGGCCGCCCCGGCGTCGTCGTGGTCACCACGGGCCCCGGCGCGACGAACACGCTGACACCACTGGCCGAGTCGTACTCGGGCTCGATCCCGGTGGTGGTGATCATGTCCGACGTCGCGTCACATCTCGTCGGCCGCGATCTCGGCGCGCTGCACGAGGTTCCGAATCAGATCGACTGCTTCCGTCCGGTGTGCCGCATGGCCGAGAGCCTGACGTCGGCGGCCGACATTCCCGCGACGATCGCGGGGGCGTTCGACCTGCTCCGGACCGGTCGGCAGGGACCGATCGCGATCTCGATCCCCAACGATTTCCTGGGCGCCAGCGTGGAGGCCGACACGCGCCGCGGTGACGGCCGCCGGCCACCGTGCCACGTCGCCGACATCGCCGACGCCGCGCGCCGTCTCGACCGCGCCCGCCGTCCGCTCGTCATCGCCGGCGGCGGCGTGATCGCTTCTGGCGCCGAGCGCGAGCTGCTGACGCTGGCGCGCCGTCTCGACGCGCCGGTGATCACCACCGTCATGGGGCGAGGGAGCGTGCCCGAGGACGATCCCCTCTGGCACGCCGTGCTGCCGAACAAGCGCGCGACCGAGGGCGCGATCAAGGACGCCGACGTCGTGCTCGCCGTCGGCTGCCGCTTCGCCGCGCGCTCGACCCAGGGCTTGCTCCTGAACCTCTCGTTCACGCCCGATCAAACGCTGATCCATCTCGATCTCGACGCGACCGTGATCGGAAGGATGTTCAAGCCGCAGCTCGGCGTCGTCGGCGATGCGCGCGACGGGCTCGCGCGCCTGCTGGAGACGCTGGGACCGGGACGCGCCACGAGCGCGTGGGATCGCGCCCGCCTGGCCGAGCTGAAGGTCGCCACGAGCCCGCGCTACACGCCGGAGGTCGCGGGTCTGATCGAGACGCTCCGCCGCGCGCTGCCGCGCGAGGCGATCGTCGTGAACGACCAGACCGGGATCAACTACTGGATGGAGTGGAGGTATCCCGTCCTGGCTCCGCGCACGTTCCTCTATCCGGTCGGCTCGGCCACGCTCGGGTACGCGGTGCCGGCCGCCATCGGCGCCAAGATCGCGAATCCCGAACGCCCGGTCGTGGCGGTCGTCGGCGACGGCGGCTTCATGTTCTCGGTCAACGAGCTGGCGACCGCGGTGAAGTATCGCCTCCCCATCCCCTTCGTCGTGATGAACGACGACCGGTACGGCGCCATCAAGTGGCTCCAGGAGGAGATCTTCCAGCGCTGGGGCGAGACCGACCTCGCCAACCCCGATTTCCCGGCGCTGGCCCGCGCGTTCGGCGCGCGCGGTGAGCGCCTGTCGGGCGTGGCTGCGCTGCCGGCGGCCCTCGCCGCCGCGTTCAAGGCGGATGGCCCCACCCTTCTCGAGCTCAACGTGACCGTCGAGCCGCCTTGGGAGCTCAGATAAAAGGTCGGCACGGCTTCGTGTCAGGCTGACGTCAGCCGCCGCCTCGCCATTGGTGTAACCTCTCGATTTTTCAGATAAGCGACCGATCGTCGGGGTCGGCATCTACCATGCAGTTTTCCTCCTCCTTTTGTTTCGGGCCGGTCTGCGATGACGCCGGCACAAGGCAAAAGGAGGAGCCATGAGCGGACGGGGATGGCAGGCGATGGTGGTGCTGTTGGCCGTGGTAGCGCTAGTCCTCTCCGGTTGCGCATCGCAATCGGGCTCGGCGCAGGCCGGCGTTTCGACCGAGTCGACGTACGGAAGCAGCAGTGGCGCGGCCATGGGGATGGGGCCGGATTCGGGCTCGGGCAGGAGCGGAGGTGCGGGGATGGGCCGCGGGCCGTCGCCGCGCGAGTTCGTCGCGGTGATCAACCTGAAGGACATTCACTTCGCGTTCGACAGAGCCGAGATCGGCTCCGAGGCGGCCACGGTGCTCGATACCAACGCGCAGTGGCTCAAGGCGAACCCCAGCCACCTGCTCCTGATCGAAGGTCACGCCGACGAGCGGGGCACCAACGAGTACAACCTGGCCCTCGGCGATCGGCGGGCCAAGGCGTCGATGAACTATCTCATCTCCAACGGCGTGCAGGCGAACCGCATCTCGATCATCAGCTACGGCGAGGAGCACCCGGCGTGCCGTGACCACACCGAAGACTGCTGGACCATGAACCGCCGCGCCCACTTCGCCATCAAAGCTCGCTAACCCATCGGAGGGGGCCGTCGAGGCCCCCCTCTGAATCCTTTCCTCTCACACGGGCGAGCGGCCCGGCTCGACGTTCACGTCGCGGGCGACGGTCGGATGAATGATCCGCCCCCCATGGACGTTGAGCCCGGCCCGCAGATGCGCGTCGGCCGCGAGCGCCGCCCGCCATCCGTTGTCGGCCAGCGCGAGCACGAACGGGAGCGTCGCGTTGTTGAGCGCGAACGTCGAGGTTCTGGCCACCGCGCTCGGCATGTTGGTGACGCAGTAGTGGATGATCCCCTCGTCCGAGTACGACGGCTCGGCGAGCGTCGTGGGCCGGCTCGTGGCGAAGCAGCCGCCTTGATCGATGGCGATGTCGACCACGACTGATCCCGGCTTCATCGCCCTCACCATCACGCGGCTGACGAGCTTCGGCGCTGATGCACCGGGGATCAGGACGGCCCCGACCACGAGATCGGCGGCCGCCACCTCGCGCTCGATGTTCTCCACCGTCGAATACAGGGTGTGGAGCTGGCTGCCGAACTGGAGGTCCAGCTCGTAGAGGCGGGGCAGCGATCGGTCGATCACGGTGACGTAGGCTTCCATGCCCATCGCCACCCGCGCCGCGTTGGTCCCCGCGACGCCGCCACCGAGGACGACGACCTTCGCCGCCGACACCCCGGGGACGCCTCCGAGCAGGATGCCCTGGCCGCCCTGACCCTTCTCCAGATAGTGGGCGCCGACGTGGACCGACATGCGCCCGGCGACCTCGCTCATCGGCGCCAGGAGCGGAAGACCTCCGCGCGCGTCGGTGACCGTCTCGTAGGCGATCGCCGTCGCGCCGGAGCGCATGAGGCCTTCGGCCTGACGCTTGTCGGCGGCGAGGTGCAGATAGGTGAACAGCACGTGCTCGGGCCGGAGCCGCGCGACTTCCACGGGCTGGGGCTCCTTCACCTTCACGATCAGCTCGGCCGAGGCGAAGACCTCCTCGACGCTCGACATCACGCGCGCGCCGGCGGCCTTGTACGCGTCGTCGGTGAAGCCGCTGCCGGCTCCGGCGCCGGTCTCGACCAGGACGTCGTGGCCGTGGTGGGTGAGCTCGCGCACGCTGCCGGGGACCAGACCCACCCGGTTCTCGAACGTCTTGATCTCCTTCGGAACGCCGACGCGCATGAACGATTCCTCCTCGCTCCACGGTAGCGCAAGTCGCTTGACCGGCGCACGGTTCGCGGTGTATCCGGGCCACAGGAGGCCCACCATGAGCACTGCGTTTCCGCGACCCGAGGAGATGTCACGGCGCCGATTTCTCGGCACGGCCGCCATCGGCGCGCTCGCTGCGCCCATGTCGCTGGCCGGTATGGGCGGGCCCGCGCTCGCCGCGGAGCCGGCGGGGAAGGGGCCGGCGGCCAGCGCCCGGCCGATCCTGCTCAAGCGCGGCTGCGTCCTGACTCTCGATCGCGCGGTAGGCGACTTCGAGAGCGCCGACGTGCTCATCGAGAAGGGCAAGATCGTCGCCGTGAAGCCGGGCATCACCGCGCCCACTGCCGAGGTCATCGACGCCTCGCGCACGATCGTCATGCCCAGCTTCGTCGACACGCATCGACACATCTGGGAAGGCATCCTCCGGAACGTCCTCCCCGATGGCTCGCTGGGGGACTACTTTCGCGTCGTCACGGGGACGCTCGGTCCCGCCTACCGGCCCGACGACGTCTATGCCGGCAACCTCGTCAGCGCGCTGGGGGCCATCGACGCAGGCGTGACGACCGTCCTCGACTGGTCGCACATCCAGAACACTCCCGAGCACACGGACTCGGCCATCCAGGCGCTCCGCGACTCCGGCGTGCGGGCCGTGTTCGCCTACGGCTCTCCCCAGCTCGGCCCTCCCAACAAGTGGTGGGAAGACACGCGCCACAAGTATCCCGAGGACATTCGGCGCCTGCGCAAGCAGTACTTCTCGAGCGAGGACCAGTTGCTGACGCTGGCGCTGGCCGGCGTTCCCTTTCCCACCGACGTCGCGCTCAGCTCGTGGAAGGTGGCGCGCGACGTGGGCGCGCGCATCACCGTGCACGTGGGCGTCGGGCAGTTCGGAAAGCGCGCCGACGTCCAGAAGCTCGGCGAGGCGGGCGCGCTGAAGTCGGACACCACCTACATCCACGCGTGCACGCTGAGCGACACCGAGTGGAAGATGATCGCCGATACGGGCGGAACCCTGTCCCTCGCGGGCTACGTCGAGATGATGATGGGGCACGGCCTGCCGCCCATCCAGAAGGCGCTCAACGCCGGCATCCGGCCGAGCCTGAGCGTGGACGTCGAGACCTCAGTGCCCGGGGACTTCTTCACCCAGATGCGCACGATCCTCTCGCTGCAGCGGAACGCGATCTGGGAGCGGGACCTGGCCGGCGAGAAGAATCTTCCCGCGCTGCTCAAGACGCGTGACGTGCTCGAGTTCGCGACCATCGAAGGCGCGCGGGCCTGCGGGCTCGAGGGCAAGATCGGCACCCTGACCCCGGGCAAGCAGGCGGACATCATCATGCTGCGGACGGATCGCCTCAACGTCCTGCCCGTGAACAACGCCACCGGCGCGGTCGTGACCAGCATGGACGCGAGCAACGTCGACACCGTGCTCATCGGAGGCAAGGTGATGAAGCGGAACGGGCGCCTGGTCGGCGTGGACATGGGCCGGGTGACCCGGCTCGCGTACGAAGCCCGCGACCGGGTGATGACCCGGTCGGGCTACCAGCGCTCTCCGCTGTGACCGAGCAGGCGGTCGCTCAACGACTCCCGCCGGCCCACACGCTGGTGCCGCCGAAGCGGCGCTCCCAGCGCGGGATCACTTCCTTGTTGTAGACGTTGTCCGGAACTTCGCCGCGCAACGCGTGGAGCACGGATTCCGTCGCCCAGCGGATCCCGGGGCCCAGCCCGCTACCGACGTTGGACGACACCATGTGGGGAGACAGCAGCACCTTGTCGCCGAGGTTGCGCATCGGGCTGTCGGCCGAGAGCGGCTCCTGCTCGAAGACGTCGAGGGCGGCCCCGGCGATCTGCCCCCGCTGCAACGCCTCGACGAGGGCCGGCTCGTGCACGCAGGGCCCCCGTGAGGTGTTGATCAAGATCGCGTGCGGCTTCATCAGGGCGAGCTGCTTGGCGTCGATCAGGTGGCGGGTTTCCCGGGTCAGCACGACGTGCAGGCTCACGACGTCGGACTCGCGGAGCAGCGTGTCGAGGTCCACGCGCGTCACGCCGTGCTCCGCGAACCGGGCGTCGGGGACGTATGGGTCGGCGGCGAGGATTCTCATCTTCCACGGGCGCATCAGCGTGGCGATGCGGCTGCCGATCCGGCCGAGGCCGATGAGACCGAGCGTGATGCCCTGGTAGCCGTCGGCACGAGAGCCGAAGTAGGTTCCCTGCAGCCCCGGGTCTCGCCAGTCTCCGCGCTGCTTGAGATGGCGGTCGCGCTCGCGGAGCTTCTTGAGCATGGTCAGCATCGAGGCGATCGTGCCTTCGGCGACACCGCCCCAGTTCGATTCCGTCGGGCCGTGGGTGACCAGGATGCCCAGCTCCGTGGCCGCCTCGACGTCGACGTCATCGGTGCCGATCGTGTATTTCGCCACGATGCGGAGCCGGTCCGAGCTCTTCATGATGGCGCGACTGATGGGCGCGTTCCGGATGGAGGTGCCCATCAAGGCGTCGCATCCCTCGGCCATGCGAACCATCTCGGCTTCGCTGTTCCCCTGCGGGGTGTCCCAGGAGGCTTTGCCCAGGATCAGGCCACATCCTTGATCTTCGAGCCTCTTGTGCGTCTCGCCCGCTTCGTTGATGACGGGGGCGAAGATGAACACCTTGGCCGAGGTCTCCATGACCGTCCTCCTCTTGCCGTCGTTCTCAGAGTCGGCCAGAATCTGATACCCCTTCGTGAAAGAGGAATCAATGGGTGAGCCATGGCGAGCGATCCCCGTCGTCGATGCCGACGGCCACATCACCGAGTCGACCGAGCAGCTCCGTCCGTACTTCGAGGGAGGGCAGGGTGAGCGAGGTCATTGGGCGGGTCGCCGCTCCTACTACCCTGAAGACGGGTGGGACCGCTCGCTCGGTGGGAAGTTGGGGAGCAGCGTGAACGATGCGAAGTCATGGCTCGGCATCATGGACGAGGGTGGCCTGGATACGACCATCCTCTATCCGACGGCCGGCCTCGGCATCGGATGGGTGCGCGAGCCCGACTTCGCCGTCGCGCTCTGCCGGGCCTACAACAACTTCGTTCACCAGGAGTTCCTGACCGTGAGCCCGCGCTTGAAAGCCGTGGCCCTGCTGCCGTTCCAGGACGTGCCCGAGGCGGTGAAGGAGCTGCGCCGGGCGGTCACCGCGCTCGGAATGTCGGGCGCGTTCGCCCCGGCGGTCGGACTCCGTTTGCCGCTCGGCCACCCCGAGTTTCATCCGATCTACGCGGAGGCGGAGCGGCTGGGATCGATGGTCGCGTCTCACGCCACCGTGCGGGGCCCGCACTTCTTCGGCGCCGACGGGTTCGACAAGTTCATCGAAGTGCACACGCTCTCCCATCCGGTGGCCCAGATGATCCAGCTCACGGGCATCATCTTCGAGGGCGTGCCGGAGAAATACCCGCGGCTCCGGATCGGCTTCATGGAAGGGGGCTGCTCCTGGCTCCCGTTCTGGATGGACCGCATGGACGAGGAGTGGGCGAAGCGCGGTGAGGTGGAGGCTCCGCTCTGCCGAAAGAAGCCCAGCGAATATCTGCGCTCCGGCCAGCTCTACTTCGCCGCGGAAGGCGACGAGAAATCCGTTCCGGAGGTCGTCCGCCGGCTCGGCGACGACATCATCTTCTACGCGACCGACGTCCCGCACTGGGATCACGACTTCCCCGAGAACCTGCGCGAGATGGCCACGCGCGAAGATCTCACCGTCGAAACGCGGCGAAAGATCCTGTCCGACAATGCCCGCCGACTGTACGCGAGGGCGTAGCGCATGAATCTCGACACACGGGACGACTGGGGACTCGCGGGCAAGGTCGCGATCGTGACGGGCGGGGGCGCGGCGGGCGACGGCATCGGCAACGGCCGCGCGGCGGCCATCCTGCTCGCCAAGGCGGGCGCGCGTGTGGTCGTGGTGGACCGCGAGCTGGCGCTCGCCGAGCACACCGTGAAGATCATCACGGGGCTGCCCGGCGAGGCCATCGCCGTGGAGGCCGATCTCACCCGGACGCGCGACTGTGCGGCCATGGTCGAGGCCGCCCTCGATCGGTTCGGGCGTCTCGACCTCCTCGACAACAACGTCGGCATCGGCAGCCGCGGCTCGGTCGTCGACGAGAGCGAGGAGAACTGGCGGCGCGTCATGCAGGTGAACGTCGAGACGATGTTCCTCGCGTCCAAGCACGCGATTCCCGCCATGCGCCGCACCGGCGGCGGCGCCATCGTCAACGTCTCGTCGATCTCCGCGCTGCGCCCGCGCGGGCTCACCGTGTACTCGACGTCGAAGGGCGCGGTCATCGCGCTGACGCGCGCGATGGCCGTCGACCACGGCCCCGAGGGCATCCGCGTCAACTGCGTGGCGCCGGGACCCGTCTACACGCCGATGGTCTATCAGAAGGGCATGAGCGACGCCGCGCGCGATCAGCGGCGCAAGGCCTCGGTCCTCGGCCTCGAGGGCACGGGCTGGGACATCGGCCACGCCGTGCGGTTCCTGCTCTCGGACCTCGCGCGCTACGTGACGGGCCACGTCCTCGTCGTCGACGGCGGCGCGACCCTGCGGGGGCCGGAGCGCGACGATCGGTAAGCGCTACGGCCAAGCCATTTTATCCTTGCTCACCATGCTACTATCCGCTGGCGATGACGTTGCGGCGTTTGAGCGCTGTCCTGACTCTCGCCGTCATGGGTGCCTTAGTTCCCATGGCGTACGCGAGCCCGCCTGACCAGACGTGGGTGCCGGGCGTGTACGACAACGCCGACTACGACGACGCGGTCATGCTCGTCACGTCCGCCGTCGGTGTGGTGGCCACGGTGCTCACCGTCGATGTCACGTCCATGGCGTGCGTTGTGGCGAGGGTGGTCACCGCGCCGGGGCTGCCGCCGCCGACCGAGTCCGCGCCGTACCGTCTTCGAGCGCCCCCGTCCGCCTGACCGTTTCCGCCTGACGCGGCGGCGCGGACGCCGTTGCACAACCCCGGTCCGTTGACACATGATGGAAAACTTCGCCGTTTCGCAGACGGCGTTCAAAGAAATCCTCATGAAACTTGGCGCCGATCGAGGGGACGGTGGCGCCGGTCGTTCGCGCCGGCACGATGACCGCGGTGTGGTTCGCGTTCGACGTAACGTCCGCAGCGCATCATGTTCGGTGCGCCGGAGGAGATTTGCGTGGCCAGTTCCGTCGCTCCCCGCCTTCAGGTCGTGCTGTCCGTCGAGGCTGACGCCCCGCTCGTTGTTGGTGTTCCGACCGCCCTCCGAACCGCCCACGCGCTCGTCGACGAGGCCATCGACCGCTTCATCTTCGTCAGCGATTCTGTCGCTGCGCTCACCCGCAAATGGAGTTCCCAGCTGCGACCCTTGTCGTGGGCGGCGATCTCCTCGACGCAGTCCGTTGCTAGCGCGCTCGATGGGGCGTCCGCCGTTCTGGTCCTGGACCCTGGCGGCATGCCCGAGGCCGGTGAGCTGCGCGCCTTCCTCGGCGAATGCCGCCGGCGCGCGGCGCCGACGGCGTGGCTCTGGAGCGGTCGCACGATGGCCGTCTACTATCCCGTAGCGCGCGCCATGCTCGCCCGTGTACCTCGCGGCGTCCGTGGATTGCCGATGTCGGTCGTCGCCGATTTCCTGGGCGGTTGCCTCGTCGCCGATGCCCGCGCCTGGTACGATCTCCACGACCCGAAGGACGTCGAGCGCGCCGAGCGCGATTTGCTGCGCTCGCTGCGGAAGGACACGGACGGATACCTGGCGAGGCTCGATCGGGGGATCTCGATTCCCGTCTCGCGGGCACTGACGCGGACGGCGATCACGCCGAACGCCGTCACCGCGGCGAGCTTGCTCGTCGGACTGCTGGGCGCCGGCCTCCTCGCCGTCCCGACATACGCGGCCGCGATCGCGGGCGCCGTGCTGCTCTGGTGCACGTGCATTCTCGACGGCTGCGACGGTGAGGTGGCGCGCCTCAAGCTGCTGGCGACGCCCTTCGGCGCTCGGTTCGACGTCGTCGCTGACCACATCGTCTACGTCGCCGTGTTTCTGGCGCTACCCATTCATTTGCATCTGAGCCATGCCGATGCCACCGCCATCCCGGCCGGGCTCGTCCTGCTCGCCGGCGTGCTGCTCAGCATGGCGTCCGTGTGGTGGCTGCTCCTCCGCCGGCCGCCACCCCGGCGCGGCGCCGTCGCGCTCTTCTATGAGCGTGTCGCCAGCCGCGACTTCATCTACGTCATCCTTGGTTTCGCCGCCGTGCGCCGTCTGGAGTGGTTTCTGTGGGCCGCGGCCGGGGGAGCGCACGTCTTCTGGCTTACCCTGTGGGTGCTGTCCCGGCGTCGGCGATGAAGCGGTTCACCCTGGGTGCGGCGGTCGTGGGCACGGTCGTCTTCGCCGTGCTGTTGTGGCGGCTCGACCTCCCGCGTGTCGGCGCACTGCTCGTCGCCGCTGGCTGGGGAATCGCGTTGATCGTCGGACAGGAAGCGGTCGCTCACGTGCTGAATGCGCTGGGGTGGAGATGGGCATCCGATCCCCGGCAGGCGGCGGCGGTGCCGTTGCGACGCCTCGTTGTCCTGCGGGTCGCCGGAGACGCGATCAACTACCTCACGCCGAGCGGCACGCTCGCGGGCGAGGTGGGCCGGACGGCGATGCTGAAGGCCAGCCACGCGACGGGTCATGAGGCCGCCTCCGTCATCGTCGCCAAGGTCGCGCAGACGCTCGGCCAGGCGCTGTTCGTCGCCGTCGGCGTCGTCGTGTGTGTGCGCGCGCGGCTCGGCTTCGTGGCGCCGCCGGTGTGGGCGGTGGCCGTCGGCCTGATCACGGTGGCGCTCGCGGGCGCCCTGGCGATCGTGCTCGTTCGCCGCGGGTTCGCGACCTGGCGCCCGCCGCGGATCCGGCCGCCGCTCGCCGCGTTCGTCCGGCGTCACGGCGGGCGGTTCGCGACGGCGACGCTGCTCTTCGCCGCGGCGTACGCGTGGGGAGCCGTCGAGGCGTACCTCATCTGTCGCTCGCTCGGGCTGCGATTGTCCGGATCGGCGATCCTGGCCATCGAGACGTTGTCGGCGGCCGTGGATGGCGTGCTGTTCATGGTTCCCGCCAAGATCGGCGTCCAGGAAGGGGGCAAGACGGCGATTTTCGCCGCCCTCGGTCTGGCGCCGAGCGCCGGCTTCGCGTTCGGTCTCCTGCGGCATCTGCGTGAGCTCGTGTGGGCCGCGGGGGGACTGGTGATCTGCCTCGTCGCGTGGCGGCCGGCGCCGGCGGCGGCCGGCGGTGTGCGGCGGGATGTCTGGGATCGCGAAAGCGGAGCCGTGTCATGAGACTCGTGGCCGATGTCCTTGTCGCGCTCGCGTTCGTCGCTGCGGGATACTGGGCGTGGGCGGCGTATCGCGCCCACGTATTCGCGCGCCGGCGCCCCGCCCCGTCAGGGTTCACGCCGCCGGTCAGCGTGCTCAAGCCGCTCTGCGGCGCGCAACCGTTGCTCTACGAGACACTGCGGAGCTTCTGCGAGCAGGCATACCCGTGCTTTCAGATCGTGTTCGGCGTCACCGATCCCGCCGATCCCGCCATCCACGTCGTGCACCGGCTGATGGAAGAATTCCCTGCGCTCGACCTCGTGCTCGTCTCCGATAGCCACGCGCTGGGCGCGAATCCGAAGGTGAGCAACGTCGTCAACATCTACAAGAGCGCCCGGCACGACGTGGTCGTGCTCGCGGACAGCGACGTGCGAGTGGGGTCCGACTACCTCCGGACCGTCGTGGCGCCGCTCGCTGACCCGGGCACGGGCCTCGTCACGTGCCTCTACCGGGCGGCGCCGATGCCCGGCCTGCCTTCGGCACTCGGGGCGATGTACATCAACGACTGGTTTTTCCCGTCGGCCCTGGTGGCGGCCGGTCTACGGCCGCTCGCGTACGCGTTCGGCGCCACGATCGCGTGCCGCCGGGACGTGCTCGATGCGCTGGGCGGCTTCGGGAGCGTCGTGGACTACCTTGCCGATGACTACATGCTCGGGCACGCCGTCGCGGAGACCGCCCGGCGCGTCGAGCTCTCTCCGCTCGTCGTCGAGACGGTCGTCCACGAGCAGAATTTCCGGGCGCTGGTCGGTCACGAGCTCCGGTGGGCCCGCACGATCCGCTCCGTCCGGCCGGTGGGCTATCTGATGTCCTTCGTCACCTTCGGGTTCCCCCTTTCGCTGCTGGCGCTCGCGTGCGGCGGAGTGGCGCCGGTGACGATGGCGGCGCTGGCCGCGAATCTCGTGGCGAGGCTGGGCGGTCGGCGGGTCGTGCTGCGCGCGGCGGGCGCCCGGCCGCGCGGGCACGACCCGTTCCTCCTTCCGCTGCGCGACGTCCTCTCGCTCGGGATCTGGCTCCTGTCCTTCTCCGGCCGCACCGTCCGGTGGTATGGGCGGCCGTTCACGGTCGATCGTAACAGCCGCCTGCGGAGGGCCACGCCGTGAGCTACCTGCGGACACTATTTCTGCATCCGCCGTCGTATCAGGGCTTCGACGGCGGCGCCGGATCGCGTTACCAGGCGCGTCGGGAGGTGCGCTCGTTCTGGTATCCGACGTGGCTGGCCCAGCCGGCCGCGCTCGTGCCCGGCTCGCGCCTCGTGGACGCCCCGCCCGACGGCCTGACGCTGGACGACGTCCGCCCGTTGGCGCGGCGGTACGAGCTTGCCGTCCTGCACACGAGCACGCCCTCGTTCGCGCAGGACGTCAAAGTCGCCGAGGCGCTGAAGGCCGAGAACTCAGGGCTCCGTGTCGGCTTCGTGGGCGCGCATGTCGCCGTCCAGCGCGAGCGGGCGCTTGCGGCATCCGAGGCGATCGACTTCGTGTGTCACAGCGAATTCGACTTCACGGTGCGTGAGGTTGCCGAAGGGCGCCCGCTCGGTGAGGTGAGCGGGCTCAGCTATCGGGACGGCGCGCGGCTGCGCGCGACGCCCCTGCGCGCGCCGATCGAGAACATGGACGCGCTGCCCTTCGTCGTCGAGGTGTACGCGCGCGACCTCACCGTCGAGAACTACTACATCGGTTACCTTCTCCACCCGTACGTCTCGCTCTATACCGGGCGCGGCTGCCGCTCGAAGTGTACGTTCTGCCTGTGGCCGCAGACGGTGGGCGGACAGCGCTATCGGACGCGGTCGGTCGACCACGTCATCGAGGAGATCGCGCTGGCGCGGCGCCGCTTCCCGCAGGTGAAAGAGTATTTCTTCGACGACGACACGTTCACCGACGATCTCCCGCGGGCTGAGGAGATCGCGCGCCGGCTCGGCCGGCTCGGCGTCACGTGGTCCTGCAACGCCAAGGCAAACGTGCCGCGCGCCACGCTGAAGGTCATGAAGGACAATGGCCTGCGGCTGCTCCTCGTCGGGTACGAGTCGGGGAATCAAATGATTCTCAACAACATCAAGAAGGGGATCCGGCTCGAGAGCGCGCGCCGCTTCACGCGGGACGCCAAGGACCTCGGCATCAAGATCCACGGCACGTTCATCCTCGGCCTTCCCGGTGAGACGCGCCAGACCATCGAGGAGACGGTGCGCTTCGCCTGCGTGGTGGATCCAGACACGGTGCAGGTATCGCTGGCGGCGCC